>Ga0194112_10002716_pt1 | contig 25123 bp, 16 predicted proteins | sample TA2MahC400mmetaG_FD_146191 | JGI IMG/M metagenome (GOLD analysis project Ga0194112, IMG submission 146191) | Freshwater microbial communities from Lake Tanganyika, Tanzania - TA2015016 Mahale Deep Cast 400m | ecosystem: Environmental > Aquatic > Freshwater > Lake | place: Tanzania: Lake... | reverse complement strand
TCCTCATCGCGGGCGGCGAGAAGGCGGAGAGCGACCGCGACGTCTTCGAGAACGTCCGCGGCGCCCTCGCCGCTGGCGGGAAGGGCGTGTGCATCGGCCGCAACGTCTTCCAGCACGACCGCCCCCTTGCCATGATGCGCGCCATCTGCGCCATGGTCCACGACAACGCCTCGGTGGCCGAAGCCGCGCGCATCCTCGGCGCCGCGGCGAAACGCCGAAGGAACGGCTGAGCCGCTCTCCTCCACCCTATGACGGACTCCTTCACTGTACCGCTTTCATTCTCCGGCCCCGGAGGACGCTCGGCCAGCCTCGCCGCAATGCCGAACAGGTGATCACTTCTCTCTTTCGGGATCTGATCACCTGTTCCGCGGGGGGATGTCTTCTGTAAACCATTGCCCATCAATTACTTATGGGCCACCAGGGCCGCGTGGCAGCGCATGATCACCCTGCGCGCACCTCACAAGTGATCAATCATTCCCGGCGCTCGACAGCCGCCAGCAGCGAACCCCGTCTCGTCCCTACGCTCTGCGTGGGGACGCCTCCCCGGCCGCTCCGCGGCCATTCTCCCCGTGCCCCCACGGCGCGCGAGCGACGCGGAGCGTCCGCAGGCCCGCCCCCACGCGGAGCGTAGGGGCGAGAAGAACAGGCCAGCGCTCGGCCCCCGGCACCGCGCAGCCGCCCCGCTCGCTCGCGCTCCACGAGATTGTAGCCCCCCGTCCCGACTTGTCAACAACCAAGCGGGCGCCAGCAACAACTTGAGGATTGGAGGCACAAGGAGCCGACGATAATTGACATTTGGAGATTTGCACCGCCCACCAAGAGCGCGGGCCATTTTGGAGTGCGGCGACGCAGTCGCCGCTTTCCCCGCCCGCGGAGCGGGCGAGCCCGGGGCTGGGGCGTGGCGGGGCGAGGCCCTCCCTCACAATGGGGGCGCGCCTGAAGAAGCGCGCCGGCCGGCTGCACGACAAGCCATAAGTGAACTCGGGCCAATGCTTTACAACTCGCCTCTCGGTCCCACGCGCCGTTCAGGTGTTCAGGCGCGCCCCTGCGCGCATGGGGAGGGGCGCGCCTGAACGGTGGCCATCGCATCCTGGTTCATCCCCCCGCCCCGCCCACTCTTGACGGCTGCCCCCTCACCTCCCCACCTTCGCGCCCAGGCAAGGGAGGGGACCCAAGGCCATGCGGCAGCCTGTCGGACTGCGGCGGCTCGACGCCGCTGTGGGCTTCACCGCGGCGTGCCAGGACCTGACGCTATGCCCCGAACCCCAGCGGGCGGTTGCGAATAATTGATATTTGAAGATTTGACACCCACGCTCGCGAGGCCCCGTTTCGCAATCCTCGCCCTTACGGCTCAGACTCGTGCGGCTTTCTCCCTTTCACCACCCCAGAATCGCCCGTTCTCCCCATTCCGGCTCAGAGTCATACGGACTCTACAGACTCGTACACTTTTTCGGGTGGGGCAAGCGACTCGGTACGCCGCTCCGCCCGGCCCGGCGTGGCCCCCGCAATGACGGCACCCGTCGCAAGCTCAGACGCCGCAACACGTTACGACTCCTTGCGCCTTGCTATGCCCGGCAGCGCAGCCCACAAGTCTAGCATCCGCAAGCACTTACGCCTGCAAGCCCGCAAATCGCCAATCCTCGCCATTCCGCCTGAAGAATGCCAACCACAACCCTGGCACTCTATGCCTAGAACCGCGAGAACCGCCCATTCTCCCCGGTACAACTCGAAGAGTGCCAAGAAGAATGCCAACTCGCCCCCCATTGTTGGCATTCTTCGAACGGGGCCGCCAGAGCGACCCATTCTCGCCTTCCAACCCCTTGCGTCCCACCTCACGCCCGGCCACAGGGCCGGGCTGCCCGCCGCCATCTCGCCGCCCAAGCCCCCGTCTCAGGCTGCCACCCACAATGCCCCATCGCTCAGGGGCCGGTGTGGCTCGCTACGCCTTCACCGTTCGGCTCTCTCATCCGCTCCTACCTGTCGGTTACGGGCGCAACCTGGGGCCCACACCCGGAGAAGGACGCCATCCTGATTTGGAATCCCGAGCACGAATAGCTTCGTCGAAAAGCTGGGCAGGGTACATCGGGCTGTAATCGTTCTCAAGGAAGTACATGTACCCTTTCTCCAGTAGCAGCACCTGGTATGGCTCGAGGCCACGGATGAACGAGAGCCTTTTCAACCCCTCTCCTTTCCACTTGGCAAGCCACTCTTCAAAAGTCACCTCCCCGTCAGGCAGCGAAAGGGTGGTGAACTGGCTGGCCCATCGGGACATGTCCATGGCCCACTTGTGCATGTATTGGTTGGCGCGGCGGACTAGCTCGGGGTTCCCAGACGCGAGGTCTCCCGCGAGCAGCGTACGTTCGATTGCCTGAGGTCCCCTTGACGCGTCGACTGCTGCTCTTCTCGCGCACGAGAGTCCGCAGCAGGCAAGCGCGAGGGGAAGAAACAGATTGAGGCGTCTCCGGAGAAAGCCTTGCATAGTTTTCGCCACCCTACGCTTGACCAATTGGTCTCTCTTTATCTCCCGGACCCATGCAGGAGTCACCGCCCCCCAGCCTTTTTGTGTAGCAGACGTAATCCCGGGCCGCATAGGCCTTGACGAGGACAGCAAAAATGTCAACCTGACGCGGGTGCTTGCGGAGCATGCCCCGCTTTGAGCGTGCTGTGCTCTTGGCCACGTCGAACTTCTCCTGCTTCCCATTTCCCTCGGCCTTCAGGGACAGCGGTGTCAAATCTTCAAATATCAATTATCGCCCCTCTGCTACTTCAAGGAGCCGGGGCAGAGCGAACACCCCTCGTCGCCCCCGCCCGCGGGCGGGAATGAGGATAGCCAGTCCACAGCCTCATCCTACCCCCCGGATCACGGAGAGTCAAGAGCCAACTCATGTGGGACGCTCCCGAACCCTCCTCCTGCGGATAATTGATATTTGAAGATTTGACACCTGCATCCACAAGAAGAGGAAGGACAAAGCGGACGACGGCCGGAAGGCCCCGCAGCCAGTCAAAGCGGATCTTGAACAGGTCCCACGCGCACCTGCTCCTCTGCCAACGGGTCTTTGTCTTGGCAAGTTGCTCAACGAATGTGAGCGCGAATGCCGCCCAGAGGGACTCCTCTTTGTCGTGACGCCAAGCGCTGAACTCAACCACAGGCATCCCCGCGTGCCTGAGTCTCCTTCCCAGTTGGAGCATGAATGATGACTTGCCGCTTCCCCATTCACCTTCGATGGACAAGGTCAAGGGTGCCCGGGTGTTCTCGTCGAGCAGAAACCCTGCCATCGCATCAACGTATGGCTCAAACCCCAGAGCATCCTCCGGTGTGGCAAGGTCAGAGGTGTAACTCCGCGCGGCCCGGAGCGTCTGAGGCCCGGCCCTTTTCTCTGCCTGTGGGCCAGGGGTCGGCGTTCCCTCGCTGTTAGCGTCCATTCTCGGACCCCCAGTCGGGACTCAAACCAACCGCCGTGCGTTCACGAGCACCACACCAGTATACCCGGACCAGCCTGGGCTGCAACACCAGGGGCAACGGGCCACCGTATGGCGTCGGCGCTCGCCTTCGCGACTGCGTCTGGTCGTGTCTCCTGCTGGGGGCCTGGGGCGTTAACCAGAGAGGGCCGTGAACCAGAGAAACCGAGATTCCGAGAGTTTTCGGCTGGGGGCCCCGGGTGCAACCCCCTGGTTGCACTCGTGTACGGCCGCAACTCTCCTACAACCGAGAGTACGCGAGCGATGCATGCGGCGGCGTAAGTCGTTGGCGGGGCGGGAGAAACGCAAGAAGCCCAGGGCCTCTCTGAGACCTGGGCTTCTGTGAACCAGCGGGTCGGCCAATGCCGTGGCCGACGTGTCTGGCTCCCCGACGAGGACTCGAACGCTTCGCCCTTGCCCTTGCGGGCACGGGCGCACGGCTGGGGCCGGTGTGGCTCGCTGGGCCTTCACCGTACGGCTCTTTCATCCGCTGTTCCATGCCAGTTGACTGGCGCTCTCCGAGGACTCGAACCTCGAACTCGAACTATGCAAGGCACCCAGCCCCCGGCCCGTTGGCGGTCAACTGCCGCCAGTACTTTAGTGCCCTTTCAACATCCTCTACAAGGAACTCGTCGGACTTAGCATATCGATCTATGATGTATTCCAGGAAGTGCCGGACGGCAACGCGTTGCCTGCAATCTAGAGCGCGTACTTTCTCCTCAGAGAAGGCGCCCCTAGACGGGTCTTCGCTCTCCGGCCCAGTGAGCAGGTCGATCACATAATCGAGGCCCGCCCCACGAGGCTCCACGACGCATGCCAGGAGGTAGGCGGGCAGGTAGAACACGAAGGCCTGCACCGTCATCAGCAACAGACCCTGGTGATGACCTCCGCTCGCGATCTCGCGCGCGGTAATACCGCTCCAGTGCTTTCCCCTGAAATCCAAGGCAAGCATCACGCATTCCTCGTCCCCAGGAAACGCTCCGATTCGATCATCCCCGGGGTACTCGACATCAGCAAAAGCCCCTTTGATCTCGGCGATCAGCAGCCGACCTCGCTTTTCCACATCCTTCACCAACGGACTCCTTCTCGCCGTTGTCACCACCGGGACAGCTGGTGCGGCTTCGTACCACTGCGTTCCATCGGTTCAAGAGTCGGCCTCCTCACGGGGAGTCGGCGGTGTCAAATCTTCAAATATCAATTATCGCCCCCTACTCCAACTCCCTGTGGGCTGGGCGAAGGGGAGGGCGAGGCCGCTCGCCCGCGCCCACAGACAGGGATGCTGAGGGGCTGTCCCTGGCCTCATCCTACACCCCCGGTTGGCAGAGAGTCAAGAGCCGAATCCCGCGCGGGTGCAATGACGGATTTGCGCGCCGCCCATCTTGGTTCGTAGTTCGGCGTTTACGCGGTTCTCCTGTCCCGCGTGGTAGCGGCCAAGACCGCCTGAAGGCCGAACTACAAACAGGAACGCCCCCTCCCGCGCCTCGGCCCTGAGCCCCCCTGCTGCGGATAGTTTGACACCGCCTTCCACGGTACATGGGGGCGCCTGGCGAAGCGTAGCCGCGAGCGTCCCGCTTGCGGCTTTCTTCTGCCCCTCGACAAGCGGGACGCTTGTCGCTACGGGAGTCGACAGCAGAAGCTACGTGGCGGGTTTGGCTCGGCGCGCAAGGTAGCGCGGCGTGGCGCTGAGGCCGCCCCAACTGCCGGGGTCGTGGGTGGCCTCGAAGACCTTGCGCAGCGTCGCGTCGTAGGGCACGAGCGCGGTCCAGAGGACGCCAGGGGTCTTGGCCCACCGTTTGTCGGGCTGGCCGCCATCTATCCGCTGGAACGCCGCGCCCTGGACCTTCTGGTTCCACATGAAATCGCGGTTCGTGGCGATGAGCCGGTCAATGTCGGCCTTGGTGAAGACGAGGCCGTGCTCAAAGGCCGTCACCATCCCCTCCACGTCTATGCCGTAGTAGCCGCCGTTGGGGTGGACGCCGACCCAGTGCTTCGTCGAGCCGTCGGGCTTGTGGTCCCAGGGGCCGGCGGGGTCCCAGTAGTTCCAGACGTAGTACTTGCCGTCGTCGCGGGTGCGGAGGCGGGCCTTCATCACCTTCCACCACTTCTCGGCCCGCTCTTTGTAGACGGGTTTCTTCGTCACGTCGTGGAGCGTAATGAGCCAGCAGGCGATGAAGTTCTGCTTGTTCGCGGGGTGGGAGAAGCCGTCGGCCTTCCGCTGCTCGTAGCCCTCGGACCACTTGCCCGTCTTGGGGTCAATGCCGAAGGGCGGGACGACCCAGACGCCGCCCTCCTTCACTTCCCGCCACGCGGAACGGGAATCCCACTTCTCGAAGACCTGTTCGTTGAGTCTGATGAACTCCTCGGCCTTGGCCCCGTGCTTGGCCTTGAGCGCGGGCGTCTTGAGGATGGTGTCGGCGATGAGGGCGAGGGGCTGGAGGCCCATCGCCTCGCCGAGCAGGCTGTCGGCCAGCATGTCGCGCGAGAAGGCGCCGCCCGAGCCGGCCTTGGGCCAGCCGATGTAGCCGTCGGGCTCCTTCACGCCGCGCTTGAGCCAGGCATCGGCCCAGTCGAGGAGCAGGTCGAGCCACTTCGCGTCGCCCGTGGCCAGGTAGCCGTAGGCGAAGCCGTTGAGGAAGGGGCTGATGAGCCAGCCGATCTCCTCGCCCGTCTCCTTGTCGCAGTAGCGGGAGCGGGCGCTGTCGAGGATCTTCTTCTCCCAGCGGCGCAGCCAGTCCTTCGTCGGGTCGGCCTCGGCCTCGGCTCCCAGACCTGCTGCAGCGCCTCCGAAGGCCACCGCCCCGAGCGTCGCTGCCGTGTCTCGCATCGCCTCCCGACGGGTCATCCTTGTGCGCATGTCGGCCACTCCTTCCTGCGTGAGATACGCCCCCAGCGTATCCGAAACGCCTGGGAATGCAAGCGCAGGGGACGAGTCACACTACTGTTGGGGCACCACCGTTCGGAGTCCCGCCTTTAGGCGGAAGGACATGGAAGAGGACCGCCTGAAGGCGGGACTCCAAACGAGTTGACCCCGTGGACAAGCACGCCAGGGAGCCTTGACAGCCGGCGAGTGAGCGGTAGAATGAGCCTGGTGGCGATCCCCTTCGGACCACGCACAGGAGTCCGCGATGAAGCTCTCGAAGCTCGAAGCCGCCCTGGTGGAAGAACTGGCGAGGCTGGAGATCATCGACTGCCACGAGCACCTGCCGCCTGAGAAGACCCGCGTGGCGGCCCAGGTGGACGTGTTCACGCTGTTCTCGCACTACACGCGGCACGACCTGGCCGTGGCTGGGATGAGCGAGGTGCAGTACCAGGGCCTCTACAACCGCGACATCCCGCTCGGGCGCCGGTGGGCCATCTTCGAGCCGTTCTGGGAGCGCATCCGCTGGGCCTCCTACGCCCGCGCCGCCCTTCTCGCCGCCAAGAGGTTCTACGGGGCCGACGACATCAACGCCCAGACCGCCGAGGCCATCTCGGAGGCGATGCAGAAGGCCAACACCCCCGGCATCTACGAGCAAGTGCTTCGCGAGGCCTGCAACATCCGCACCGCCCTCACCCAATGCGGCTCGACCGACCTCGGTGGCACGCCCCTCCTGACGCCCGTGATGCCAATGGTCCACGAACTCGAGGCCTGGCAAGCCCTCAGCCGCCCGCCGTTCGAGCCCTCGACTTCGCTCGGGCCAGGGCCGGCCGCCGCCGTCCGCTCGCTCGACGACTATCTCGACGCGGTCCGCCGCTACGTCGCGCGCGTCAAGGCCGAGGGCGCCGTCGGACTCAAGATGATGTCCAACCCATACAAGGACCCGCGCCGCGACGAGGCATCGAGCGCCTTCGAGAGCCTGCGAAGCGGCGCCGTCGCTCGCCTCCCCGTTCCCAACCCCCTGCGCGACTACGTGGTGGACCAAACCATCGCCATCGCGACCGAGCTGGACATGGTCGTCTGCGTCCACACCGGCTACTGGGGCGACTTCCGCACCCTCGACCCCCTCCACATGATCCCCCTCCTCCAGCGCCACCCGCGGGCCCGCTTCGACATCTACCACGTGGGCTACCCCTGGATGCGCGAGGCCCTGATGCTGGGGAAGGGCTTCGCCAACGTGTGGCTCAACTTCTGCTGGACCCACATCATCTCGCAGAAGTTCGCGATGGACGCCCTGGACGAGGCGATTGACCTCGTGCCGATGAACAAGCTCCTCGCCTTTGGCGGCGACTACGCCACGCCGGTCGAGAAGGTCTACGGCCACCTCGTCATGGCTCGCGAGGACATCGCCCGCGTCCTCGCCCGCCGCATCGAGGATGGGCAGATGACGGACACCCAGGCCCTCGCCCTCGCCCGCAAGTGGTTCGTCGAGAACCCCGTGGCCCTCTACCGCCTCGAGCCTTGAGGGCGTGTTGCCCAGGCCTCGAACAGCGCGTGAGGGCGTTCGTAGTTCGGCCTTCAGGCGGTCTTCTTGCCCTTCGGGAGCTTGCGCCGTCACCTGATGACCGCCTAAAGGCCGAACCACAAACAGCCCTGCTCCCCACTTGGGGTTTGGGCAACACGCCCTTGACGTGCCTCGCTCTTGCGCTACACTGAGGGCCGGGAAGGAGAGCGCGATGGGACAGTCGCCCGACAGCCGACCGCTCGGCCCGCAGGCGAGCGAGGCGCTGCGGCGCTACGCCAGTCTGCTCGTGGAGCACGAGCGGGTGCGCCGGCTGGCGGGCGGGCGCAGGACGGTGGCGCGGCGCGAGGGCCCCTCGCGGTGCCGGGTGAGCGCCCCGGTGCGGCCCGAGCTGCGCGCGCTGGCCTGCTTCAGCGACCTGGGGCGCGCGAGCCAGCCCCTCGTGGCGTTCTGCGCGCGCCTGCCCGAGGGCGAGGGGGCGCCCGACTGGGTGCCGACGCGCGGCTACCTGGCCGCGCTCGCGTCGGCGCTCGAGCTGGCGGGCGACGCGGTCCTGCGGGCGCGCCTCGACCCCCCCTGGGGCGCCGGCGACCCCCGCGCTCCGCGGACGACGGAGGCCTTCGAGGCCCTGGCGCGGCGCCTGCGCGACCTCGATGGCCTGGTGGACCGCCCCGGCTCGCTGGCCTCGGCGCTCGACCGGCTCGAGCTGCCCAGGGCGCGGGCCGGAAGCGAGGCCGCAGGAGTGGCGCTCGACGCCGCGACCTTCGTGGTCAGCTTCGGCGACACCAGCGTCGCGGTCCCAGAGGGGCCGGAGCGCGACCTGCTGCGCGCCCTTCTGTCGGCTCGACGCAAGGGCCAGGTGGTCCCTCTTGACGACCGCGGGCGGTACTGGAAGACCGCCGTGGATTGCCTGCGACGCCGCATTCAGCGGGCGACAGGGCGGGCTCTCCTGCCCTGTCTCGTCCTCTCCGCCAGGCGGCCCGTGGGCGGGTACTGCCTGAACCCGAGCGTTCGGGTCACGGGCGCGGCGGAGGCCGGTCTGGTTTACATGCCCACGGATGGCCTCGAGCGGCGGGCGAGCGGCCCCCTTCGCCGCCGCGGCCGCCGCCCCCGAGACGACGAGGACGACTGAGCCCGCCCAGCCTGCGTGTACACAGAGCAGCGACAGAGCAGCAGCGGAGCGATTACGAGCGATTTCTGTGAAGCCGTAAGTGCCTTCTGCGCCATTGGATATGGATTTGCTGCTCGTGCGCGCCCCTGCAATCTCCTCATAGGGTAGAGGACGACTCGTCTGACGCCTTCCGCCATGGCGTGACAGGCGAGCCGCCTGTCGCTACGACGTTCCACAACGCGCCAAGCCGCAACCAAACGGCAGGAAAAAGCTGGGTTGGGCACACTGGAAGGCAAAGCCAGCCCCGCTGGGTTTGCTTTCCTTCTCAGGTGCGAATGGCGTGAAGATAAGGCCGCGCTGCCTGAAGGCAGGACTCCGAACGAGCCCGTAACTTGTTGGGAGTTCTGCCTTTAGGCAGTCTTGGCTTTCTCTTCTGAGCCCTGTGGCGCCCTTATCTTCACGCCATTCTTCTCAGGTGCCGGCCGAGCACGTAACTGATTGCGGGGCAAGCACTTATCGAACCGACCGCGGAGCCATTCGGTTCAATAGGGTGTGCCCAACCCAGCTTTCTCCTCGCGAGAAGCAAGATTCCGCATGTTTGCGGCACAACGCGCCAAGGAGGCAACACATGGGCAAGCAGCACAACGGAGTCGAGGAGGCCACGCGGGCGGTGTTGGTGCCGCTGGACGAGGTGGAGGCGGAGGCCACGGAGTGGCTCTGGCCAGGGCGCATCCCGCTGGGCAAGGTGACGCTGCTCTCCGGGGAGAGCGGAGTTGGTAAGTCGTTGGTGGCGCTGGACATAGCGGCGCGGGTGAGCCGGGGCGGGCCGTGGCCAGGGGCCACGGCATCTCGGATTCCAGACGGCAGATTCCAGATTCAGCAGAGGCGCGACGAGGAGGACAGGGATGGTGGCGTGGCTCGGCAATCTGGAATCTGGGATTCGGAGTCTGGAGTGGCGGCCAATGTGGTGCTTCTGACGCCGGGGGACGATCTGGCCCGGACGGTGCGGCCGCGGCTGGCGGCCGCGGGGGCGGACCCGGCTCGGGTGTGCGAGGTGCGGGTGGCCGAGGCGTCGCAAGTGGTTCCGCAGCGGGCATTTGCGCTCGTGGAGAGCCTGGGCGCCGTGCGGCATGCGGTGGGCATGCTGGGCGGGGTGAGGCTGGTGGTGGTGGACCCTGTGGAGGCATTCGCCGGGCGCGGTGGGCGGACGCGTGGCCGAGATGTGGACGGGGTGCTGTGGGCGTTGGGCGAGCTGGCCGAGGCGTCGGGTGCCGCGGTGCTGGCGGTGGCGCGGCAGGGCGTGGGGACGGCGGCAGGGGCGGCCTGGGCGGTGATGGCCGATGCCGAAGTGCCGAATCGGCGGCTACTTATGCCGATCAGGAGCCCCCTTTGCGCGGCGGGGACGGGGCTTGCCTTCCGCGTGGGGGCCAGCCCCGAACAGCCGAGGGTGGAGTGGGAGCCAGGGGCCGTGAGGGCGGGGGCCGTTGCGCCCGGACGGCTGACGCCTGCGGCGGTGTGGCTGTGGGAGGCGTTGGGTCGGGGGCCGCTGGCGAGCCGAGAGCTCGGGCGGCGGGCGCGGGGGGCCGGGCTCTCGTGGGCCTCGATGCGGCGGGCGAAGAGGCGGCTTGGCGTGACGCACCACTGCATGGGCTTCCACGGCGCCTGGCTGTGGCGCCTCCCGGGGGGGAGGGGGCAGGGGCCGTGTGGCGCACAGGTGAGCGAGTCTGAGCGACTCTGGCCGACTCTGGGGCCGGACGCGGAGAACCGGCCGATCCGCAACTGAGCGACTCTGCGCAACTCTGAGCGAGTCTGGGCTGCGTTTGTGGTGCGGGCTTCAGCCCGTATCTGGATGGCCTGAAGGCCGCACTACGAACGGGGCGGATGTGGCACACGGCTCGCGGTCAGGCGAGCCGGACTTCGATGGTGCGGGTGCCGCGGCGACCGAGGGTGAAGCGGCCCCCGAGTTCAGCGCCGGAAGGGAGCTTGGCATGGACCTCATAGTCGCCGAGGAAGCAGCGGAGGGTTGCGGCGCCCGCGGCGTCCGCTGTGACCTTCGCGTGGGTGGTCCAGCGCGTGCCGAAGGCGTCGAGCAGCCAGTCGTAGAGGGGCTTGGGCGTCATGTCGCGGCGGACGAGGCCGGCGGGAGCGCCCTGCCACGAGCCGTGGTCGGAGAAGTCCCACCAGGTGACGGCCTCGACGGCGGGATGGCTGAAGAGGGTGGTGTAGAACTGCTGGCCATACTCGAGCTGGCCCCTCTCGCCCGCGGGCGTCGAGTGCCAGTCGTCGCGGCGGCGGTGCCAGTCGTTGTCCTCGGGCTTCTTCAGCTCGCCCGAGAGGACTGTAGCCTCGGTGAAGTGGAGCGGGAGGCCGAAGCGGGCGTAGGTGTCGCAGACCGTCCAGACGCGCTCGATGGGCCAGGTGCCCTTGTGCATGTGGCTCTGGATGCCGATGGTCTTGACGGGGGCTTTCGCATCGAGCAGGGCCTGGACGAGCTTCTCGAAGTCGGGCGAGACGTTGAAGTCGTTGTAGAGGAGCACGGCCTTCGGATTCGAGGCGTCGGCCCAGCGAAGGGCGTCGGCCACGCACTGGGCAGCGCCCTTCGCCTTCATCCAGCGGCCGACGGCGTTGTCGAAGCGGGCGCTCACCGTCGCCTCGTTCACCACGTCCCATATGTCAATCCGCCCCTGGAAGCGATAGACGATCTCCTTCACGCGGCGCTCCTGGAGTGCGATGACCTCGGGGTCGGGCATCGCCTCGGCCCACTTCGGGAAGACCTCGTGCCAGACGAGTGGGTGGCCCTTTGTGGTGATGCGGTTGTCGGCGCACCAGGCGGCCATCACATCGAGACGGGCCTCCTGGGTCTGGCCGGGCTGCGGCTCATAGCCGCCCCAGTAGAAGGGGAGCGTGGCGTAGTTCAGGGCGGCCGCGAAGCGCTCGTAGTAGCCGCGCTGGAGCGCCGCATCCTCGATGGCCCCGATGCGGAAGGCGTTCGCCCCCAGCTTGAACTCGTGGCGGACGAGTCGCACCTCGGCGGTCACGCCGGCCAGCGGCTTCCCCGCCTTGTCCACGAAGCGGAGACTGGCCTCTGCGGTGCGGTGTTCCCGAATGCGCCGTTCGGCGCCCTGAAGAACCTCCTCGCGGCTCACTCGTGTGTCCTCCTGCGTCGCGGGTAGCGGCAGAGCGATTCGGCTCGCATGGTAGCCAGCGATTCGGCGCGCTGTCAAGCGCGTTAGCTCGAGGCGGGCGCACGGCGGAGCCGCCAGCGGGTGAGTGTGCTGCCCCACGTGGCGAGGCGCTCGCCAAGGCGTTGCCAGAGCGGCGGGCTCTCCGCTGCCGCCGGGTTGCGGCCGACGATGCCCTCGCAGCGGTTGTCGTAGCGGTAGGTGAGGTTGAGCTTGAGGGCGAGAAGGGCGGGGAGCCAGCCGATGGTGAAGATGCCCCGCACGAAGCGGACCAGGATGCGGTCGAGGCGGTAGAACTGGGCGTAGAGCCAGTCGGCGCCATCCTGGAGCTGGGCCGCGGTCATGCGAGCGGGGGCGAAGACGCAATGGCGGAAGTCGTAGCGCGCCCAGTCGCGGTCGGTCACGCGGCCCTGGCGCTCCATTTCGTCGAAGAGCGGTGTGCCGGGCAGGGGGGTCATGATGTTGAGCTGAAGGGCGTCTATGCGTTGGGCCTGGAGGAAGCGGAGGGTGCGGGCGAAGACGGTGGGGTCGTCGGCGTCGAGGCCGACGATGATGCCTGCGACGACGCCGATGCCGTGTCGGCGGATGGCGGCGAGGCGCTGGTGATAGCGGGCGGGGTTGTTGAAGCCCTTGTCCATCGCGGCCAGGTTCTCCTGGCTGGCGGTCTCGATGCCGATGAACAGGCCGCGGCAGCCGGCGTCGCGGGCGAGGCGGAGGAGCTCGGGGTCGTCGGCGATCTCGATTGCGCACTGGCTCACCCAGCGCTTGCCCATCGGGGCCATGGCGCGGAAGAGCGCGCGGGCGTAGGCGGGGTCGGCGATCAGGTTGTCGTCCACGAACATGAAGTCGCGCGGCACCTCGCGCAACTCGGCGAGCACGTGGTCGAGCGGGCGGGTGCGATGGGTGCGGCCGTGGAAGGCGGCAATCGAGCAGTAGCGGCAGCCGTGGCGGCAGCCGCGGCCGGTCTGCACGGCGTTCACGGTCACGTAGTGGCGGGCGGTGCGGGCCGTGAGGTCGCGGCGGGGGATGGGCGCGTCGGCAAGGTCGCAGGGCGCCTCGTTGCGGTAGACGCGCTGGAGGCGGCCCGCCGCGGCGTCGGCGAGCAGGCGGGGCCAGGCGCCCTCGGCGTCGCCGACCACGATGGCATCCAAGTGCTGCGCCGCCTCGTCGGGGCAGAGGGTCGGATGGTAGCCCCCGCCCACCACCAGCTTCCCGCGCGCGCGGAACTCCGCGGCGATCTCGTAGGCGCGGGGCGCCAGGGCGGTCATGAACGTCACGCCCACGAGGTCAACATCCGCGTCGAAGTCCAGCGGCTCCACGTTTTCGTCGCACAGCGTCACCTGGTGCTCTGGCGGGGTGAGCGCGGCCACGGTGGTGAGGGGCAGGACGCTGAAGCGGAGCATCGCCCGCCTCGGCACGCGCCGCGCGGCCTTTGTGACCCGCAGATACTCGACCGCCGGGAGAACCAGCAGGATCTTCATGGGCATCTCCTTTCCTGAGCACAGCCCCACACAGAAAAGTGCACAGAAAGCCTCTCGATGATCCCGCCGCCACGGGAGCCAGGAGGAAGAGTCCGAGGAGGAAGCCGCCCTTGAAGAACGCAACGACGCCAAAGCCCGTCATCGCCCCCCCGCCCACTGCCCAAAGGAGGCTGCCTTCCGCGAAGCGATCCACACCAGGACTCATAGGGAGTCCCTTGGGCGCGGCCCGTTTTCGGCACCGGCTTGCCCAAGGCAGCCGGCAGGTCGAGGACGCCAGGATTCAGGAGGCATGCTCCGCCGCCGGTGGAACCGGAGAAAGGGGCGATTGGCCGCACTCCGTGAGGGCAGAAGAGAGAATTACGGAGTTGAACAACTCCGTAACCTTCTCTCTCCCTCGGTCGTGCGTGGCTGCGCGCGCCGCCAGCACCTCCGAGGCGAGCCACGCCCCCATACCCTCTGGGGCGCGCTCGACGGCCGGGGCCGCGAGCTGCCCCAGAATGGTGAACGTATGCCATCTGATGAATATTGTTCATTTTGTCTGCCCAAAGGAGCCGCGCCGTGGCGGCCAGGGGCGCGGCGAGGTCTAGGACTCTAAAGCGCCTCGGAGGATCAGGGTTCGGGCTTCGCGGGAGATGGCGGCGAAGGTCGCGGCGTCGTCGCGGACGAAGTAGAGGACTACGCCTGCGAGCATGCTCCAGATGGCCTGGACTCGGCTGGCGGTGGCTTCGGGGGGGACACCGGCGCGTTGGAGGACTTCGGTGGCGATGGCGCGGCAGGCGTTCTCGGCGGCAAGCAATGTGCTGCGCTGCCCCGCATCCAGCGCCAAGCGGGTCAGGGTACCCCCCTCGCGCTGGACGGTGAAGAAGATGATGTCGAAGTACTCAGGGTGTTCCCGGGCGAAGCTCAGGAAACCATCAATCAGCGCCTCCCCCTGCTCGCGGAGGGAGGCGTCGGCACGGACCGCTTGGCGGAGACGCTCGGCGAGCCGCTCGTAGCCCTCGACGAGGAGTTCGGCGTAGAGGGCCTCCTTGCTGGGGAAGTAGAGGTAGACGGTTCCTGGTGCAACTTCAGCGGCATCAGCGATTTGAGGCACTGTGGCCCGCTCGTAGCCGCGCGCCCAGAAGAGCTTTCGGGCGGCGTCGAGGATAGCCTCGCGCCGCTGCTGCTTCTCGCGTTCCCGTCGCTCGCGTGTGCCCATTCCCGCCTCACTGAAAGTATGTCATTGAATGAACTAAGTTCATTATACCATCGCCGGCTCTGTTTGTCAAGTCCTCGCCCCTATCTGTATCACTCCCGGGAGGGGGAAAGTGATACAGACAGACAACGGCGGCCACGGAAGCCCCCGGATCGCCAAAGCGCCATACTTGATCACATCCTGTGGGGGAGGAATTGAACAAGTATGGCGGGGAAGGGCGTAGAGCCGCCCGGATCGCCAAAGCGCCATATTCGATCACCTCCCGGCGGCGGGAGGGGTGATCCAGTATGGCGGCCGGGCATGCGGCCGGTCAGCGGTCGCGGAGGATGGAGAGCATGCCGCCGTCCACGAGGAGGGCGGCGCCGGTGATGTAGGAGGCTTCGTCGGAGGCCAGGAAGGCGATGGCGGCGGCAATCTCGTCGGGCGTCCCCGCGCGCTTGATGGGCAGGCCGTCGAGGGGCCGTGGCCGCCAGGCGGCGCGGTCCACCGCCTGGTTCGAGCGCGGGTGGAGCGAGGTGTCGGTGTTGCCGGGTAGGACGGCGTTGAAGCGGATGCCGCGCGAGGCGAACTCCACGGCCAGCCCCCGCGTGAGGCCGCACAGGCCGGCCTTCGAGGCGGAGTAGACCGCGTAAGGTGTATAGGTCGCTACAGAGTGAACGGAGGCGACGTTGACGACGCTGCCCGCTCCGCGGCTGAGCATGTGCGGCACGGCGGCGCGGCTCATCAGGAAGGCGCTCCTCAGGTTCGTGGCGAGCACCTGGTCGAAGAGCGCCTCGTCGGCCTTCTCGAGCGGCGCGCCCTTGGTGATTCCCGCGTTGTTCACCAGCACGTCCACGCGCCCGAAGGCCCTGAGCGTCTCGGCCACCACCCGCTCGCAGTCGGCGGCGAGCGCCACGTCGGCCTGGACGAAGATGGCCCTTCCGCCCGCCTCGGCGATCTCGCGGGCGGTGGCCTGGCCGCCTTCGGCGTTGCGGTTGGCCGCGCCGCACACGGCGGCGCCCTCGCGTGCCAGCCGCAGCGCCGTCGCCTTCCCGATGCCAGACGAGGACCCTGTGACAATTGCCACCTTGCCGCCGAACCTTGCGCTCATGCCGCGCCTTTCATCACGTGGGGAGGGGACCGTGTTTGCGCATGATCGTACTTGAGCGCAGACGCAAAGTCAATCCGGCCGGGGCTTGCAAAACCGGGCGGCGAAGCTATACTGGCAGCACCATTTGGGACGAAGGAGAAGCCCATGCGCGGCGTGAAGATTCTCAATGCGCTCAAGGTGGAGACCCGCGACTACCCCGACCTTGTGCCGGAGGGGGAAGAGGTGGTGGTGCGGCTCGAGGCCGCGGCCATCTGCGGCTCCGACCTCCACGGCCTCTATCAGCGGCCCGGCGAAAAGGCATTCATCCCAGGCCACGAGGGGGCCGGCGTGGTCGTGGCCGTGGACAAGCCCCGCTTCGTCAAGCCGGGCGACCGCGTGTGCATCGTCCCCGTCTACAACTGCGGGGTGTGCGACAACTGCCGCATGGGCTACGTCATCTACTGCCGCAAGAGCCGCGGCACCTACGGCTTCGGCCTCAACGGCGTCCACGCCACCCATGTCCGCATCTGCGAGCGCTCGCTCCTCGCCCTCCCCGACTCGATGTCCTTCGAGCAGGGCTGCCTGGTCCTCGACCCCGTGGGCACGCACCACCACGCGAACAAGCGGATGGGCACCAACGCCCGCCACACGGTCGCCGTCTTCGGCCTCGGGCCGATGGGACTTGGCGCCACCTGCGTCACCGCCTTCCTCGGCGCACGCGTCATCGCGGTTGACCCCATCCCCTTCCGCCGCGAGCTTGCCAAGAAGCTGGGCGCGGCCGAGGTAGTAGACCCCGCGGCCGGCGACGTGGCGGCGCAGATACGCGAGCTGACACGGGGCTACGGACTCGACCGCGCCTTCGAGTGCTCCGGCAAGCCCGAGCCCCTCTACATGGCCCTCGACCTCGTGCGGCATTTCGGCCATGTCGCAATCGTCGGCGAGCAGCCCGAGGCCAAGATCAGCCCCTCCAACCACTTCAACCGCAAAGAGATCACCCTCAGCGGGAACACCTGCTTCCCCCTCGGCGAGTTCGACGAGATCGTGCGCCTCTACGAGGCCGGCCTGCCTGCCGCCAAGCTCATCACCCACCGCTTCACCATCGAGCAAGCCGCCGAAGCCTACGCCACCTTCAACGCCGGCAACACCGGCAAGGTCATCTTCGTGCCCTGACCCCTATCGTCCTTCGTCCTCGTCCCTCGTCCTCGTCCCTCGTCCTCGACTCTTGCTCGCCCCCGGCCCACTCCGCCGGCTCCCCCCTGGTCCTGGCGGCCCTCTTCGATCCGTCTGACCCGACCGATCCGTCGGAGCCGTCGGATCGGCCGGCTTGGCCACAGCGGCGCCTCCGTTAGGAACACATGATCAACCCCTTTGCCTGCGGATTTGATCATCTATGGTCCGGGCGCCGATCTCATAACCACTTGCCCCGCAAGCCCTTACACCTACCGTGAGGCCCCCTTGCGCTGCCTACACATGATCACCCAGCGGTAGGGCGTGCATACGTGCACGCGGAACGAATGGCGCGAGACCTCGGCAGCGGGATTCCGCGTGCACGTATGCACGCCCTACCCGGCAAGCGAAGCCTGAGGCGGCTGCGCCACACGGCCACGCCGGGCCGGGCCGCGCCCTCGCGACTTTTCCCGGAAAATGCTCGACAATCGCCCCTCGCCCCCGTAAGATTGGCGCCCACGGAGGCGGCGCGCTCAGCATCCGCCTTCTTGGGCCGGGAGGGAGGAGATTCAGCAGCAATGAAGGGCACCATCCGGGCGGCGTTCGCGATTGGCCTGATCCTTCTCCCTTGCGCCGGCGCGCACGCGGTCACGATTGACTGGGTGACTGTCGGCGACGCGGGGAATGCCGCAGATACCAGGTACGACTACCCGCCCGGCTACGGCGCCGTGGGCTACGAGTACCGCATCGGCAAGTACGAGATCACCAACGCCCAGTATCGCGAGTTCCTCACTGCCAAGGCCTCGCTCGGGGATCCCCATGGGCTCTACAGCACAGACATGGCCGGCACGTACGGCGGCATCAGCCGCAGCGGCTCAGGGATAGTGGGCGACCCGTACGTCTATTCCGCCAAGGGCGGGGACTCGAACTGGGACAGCCGCCCGGTTTGCTTCGTAAGCTTCTGGGACATCGCGCGCTTCGCCAACTGGATGCACAACGGGCAAGGAAACGGGGACACGGAGACCGGAGCCTACCTGGGCATCGAGGACCAGGCCACCTTCGCGCGCCAGCCCGGCGCGCTCTACTTCATCCCGTCCGAGGACGAGTGGTACAAGGCCGCCTACTACAAGGGCGGCGGACTCGATGCTGGCTACTGGGAATACCCCACGCAGAGCGACACGTTGCCCACGTGGGAACCGCCGCCAGGCACCGACCTCGTAGACGGGTCGGCCAACTACTTTGATGGCTTCCCCAGGCCCGACCCTGCGTACTACAGCACCCCCGTGGGTGCTTACACAGCCAAGCCTTCAGTCAGTGCCTACGGCACCTATGACCAGGGTGGGAACATCTACGAGTGGACCGAGACAGGGGCCTCCCTTACGGATCCGAATGGCATCCGAGGCGGCTCGTGGGGTGGCGGCAGCATGGCGGCTTCGGACCGTAACGATACCGACGGCCCGTGGGACGACGACAGCGACAGAGGTTTCCGCCTCGCCGGTTCGCTGGAGCAGAGCGCCGCGATCCCTGAGCCTGCCACGCTGAGCCTGTTGGGCCTCGGCGTGGCCGCGCTGCTGCGCCGGCGCCGGGCGTAAGCCCTTCGCCCTCCTTGCGGACCGACCTCCCATCACGTGCGACAGCCTGTCGGAGTGCGGTCGCTTGAGACCGCTTTGGGCTTGCGAAGCGCCCAGCCCAACAGTGTCCACCCCCTCGTGGAGCGCCTCCGCCTACAGACACGGGGCACCCTCCGGGCGCACCCCGCCCAAGCCTACAGCGGCGTCCAGCCGCCGCACTCCGACAGGCTGACGCATGTGCCCAGGCGCCGCCGTGCGACCCCGGCAATCGGGGACCCCGCGCGCCGCCGGCTCTCCCCGAATCCGCAATTGCTTTTCTCCCCACCCAGACTATACTGCTGTGGAGAAGCTACCCGTGGCGAAAGGAGAATGCAATGAGGACCGCTGTGTCGCTAGTGGCCGTGTGCTTCGTCCTGGCGGCTCTGTCGGCGTGCGCGCCGAAGGCGCCCCGGGCCGGGGCACAACAGGCGCCCGCGCTGAGCGCCGCCCGCTGGGGCTACGTGGGCGGAAAGGTGGTGACCCGGGCCGATGCCGAGGTGAAGAACACCCAGGACAAGGCGATCTACCTCAACGAGCACTACGGCATGGCCGCCTACCGCATCGCCGTGGCGAACGGCGCCTACGCGGTGAAGCTCCACTTCGCCGAGACCTATGAGGGGATCAAGGACGTGGGGCAGCGGGTCTTCTCTGTCGCCATCGAGGGCAAGCCGGTGCTGCCCGACCTCGACGTGTTCAAGGAGGCGGGCAAGCAGAGCTTCGCCGCGGTCGTCAAGGAGTTCGAGGCCGAGGTCAAGGACGGCGAGCTGACCATCGAGTTCGCCCCCAAGGTACAGAACCCGATGGTCAATGGCATCGAGGTGCGGGCGGTGCGCAAGGGCAAGGCCCACGGCGCCGCGCTCCTCATCAACTGCGGCGCTGCGACCGACTACGAGGCCAAGGACGGCCGCATCTGGCGCAAAGACCAGGAATACCAGGCGCCGTAGGCTGGTGGGTTCGATCCGTCGGATCAGTCCGATCCGTCCGACCGGTCCTATCCAGGGAAGTGCCAGGAGACCCAATGACCCCGCGAGAAGTGGTCACGCGAGCGATCGAGTTCCGGCGGCCCGAGCGACTGCCCATCAACGGCTATGGCGCGGCGAGCGATGTCACAGGCATCGGCTACGAGCAGCCCAAGCCGCCCCAGGCTCAGGACGACCCGCTCACCGACCAGTGGCTCTGCCGCTGGGGGAAGACCGAGCTGGCCAACATGGGCCAGGTGAAGGGCCACCCGCTCGAAGACCTGGCGGAGATGAAGGGCTTCCCGTGGCCCGACCCCGATGACCCCCGCCGCTACGCCAACGTGCCGAAGGCGCTCGACGAGCTGGCCGCCGACCCCATCCGCCGCGACAAGTTCGTGGTCACCGGCATCTTCATGATCCTGTGGGAGCGGATGCACAGCCTCCACGGCTTCGAGAACTGCATGCTCGACCTGATGGACGGCCGCCCCGAGCTGCACGAGCTGGCCGAGCACATCGTGGAGTACGACCTGGGCATCATCCGCAACATGCACCGCATCGCGGGCAGCCGCATCCAGGCGCTGAACTTCACGGAGGACTGGGGGACGCAGAGCGACCTGCACATTTCGCCCGAGCTGTGGCGCCGCTTCTTCTTCCCGCGCTATCAGCGCCTGTTCGCCGCTATTCACGACTGCGGGTGGTTCGTGTGGATGCACTCGTGCGGGAGGATCAACAAGGCCATCCCCGGCCTCATCGAGGCGGGGGTGGACGTGTTGAACATGCAGCAGCCGCGCGCCAACGGCATCGAGGAGATCGCCCGTGACTTCGTGGGCAAGGTCTGCTTCGAGTCGCTCTGCGACATCCAGAAGACCCTTCCCGCGGGCGACCGCGGCGTCATCACAGCCGAAGCCGAGCAGCTCATGCGGACGTGGGGCACGCCGCGCGGTGGCTTCGTCCTGGGCGACTACGGCGACCACGTGGCCATCGGCGCCCAGCCGGAGACGAAGGACTTCATGCTCGGCGAGTTCCGCCGCCTCGACCCCTGGGCTCGAGGCTGGTGAGCTGTCCCTGCCCGTGTATGGCGCGGATTCCATAGCGCTCCAGAGCGCGTGACTCCGGGCCGTGGGCCGCGGTGCGGAAGTGCTGCCCTGCCGCGGTGTTGTGGGATCGCGCCGGCGCTGCGCTGCCCCTCGTTCGGCTGGCATGCCGTTTGCTCCCCCCTTTGGCCCGTGAGTACGACCTGTCGTTCGCAGCCGAGGAGGAGAGCAGCGGCCATGTCGCATCATAGCCCGCAGGGTGCTGCGCCGCGCCGAAGAGTGGCCCCGGTGGTCGCGATCGCCGCGGCGGGCCTTGCCCTGTCCGCGTCGTCCTTCTTGGCCGCATGGCAGTGGGAGAGCGCCAAGGCGCGGGCCTACTTCGAGCGCCTGGCCGCCGAGCGCGTGGGCGAACTGCGCGAGATGCTGGGCGTCGAGCGATTCGCCCTGGTGGCCGTCCGGGCCCTCTACGACGGCTCCGAGCGGGTGGAGCGAGATGAGTTCCACTCGTTTGCGGTGAGCTGCCTGCCCGATCTCCACGGCGTCCGAGCCATCGGGTGGGTGCCGCGGCTGCCGGCAGCGGAGCGGGCCGAGTGCGAGCGGGCCGCGCGGGAAGAGGGGGTGGCCGGCTACGAGATTCGGGAGATGGACGGCAAGGGGGGGCTGGTGCGCGCTCCGGCCCGCGCGGAGTACTACCCCGTGCTCTTCGTGGAGCCGCTTGCGGGCAACGAGCGCGCAGTCGGCTTCGACATGGCGTCTGATCCGAAGCGTTGGGAGGCAATGCAGCGTGCCCGGGACTTGGGCGCGGCGGTGGCTACTGGGCGGGTAGCCCCCGTGCGGGGGGCCGCGGATGAAGACAACGAACGCCTCCTGTTCCTCCCAGTCTATCGGGGCAGGCGGCCCTGCGCCACGGTCGCCGAGCGCAGGGCCGGTCTCCAGGGCTTCATCCTTGGTGTCCTGCGGCCCGAGGAACTCCTTGCCACTGCCATGCGGCGCCTGACCGCTGCCGGGGTGGACGTGCACCTCCACGATCTCTCTGCGGCCGAGGGGGAGCGGTTTGTGGCCTGCCGTACTGCCTGCCTGCCGGGCGAGCCGGCCTCCCACGCGGTGGCGGCGCCCCCGCAGGGGATACCTGTGCTCCGCGCCGAGCACAAGCTCAGCATGGGCGGGCGCCTGTGGTCGGTGGTCTGCGTGGCTACGCCCGAGTTTGTGTCGGGCGCCCGCACGTGGCTACCCTGGGCTGCCCTGGCGTGCGGCCTCACGCTCACGGGCGCTCTCACCCTTGACCTGGTGTCGCGACGCCGCCGCCAGGAGCGGCTGAGCAGGGTAGCGGCGCAACTGACCAAGGCCAACGCGACGCTCGAGGCCGAGGCGGTCGCGCGCCGGGCGGCCGCCCAGGGCATGGCCCGCGAGAACGCCAAGCTGGCGGCCATGATCTCCGGGATGGAGGAAGGGGTGGTCTTCGCGGACGCCAGTGACGTGATCATCGAGGTGAACGACTACTTCCTGCGCTTCGTGGGGCGCGAGCGCGCCGCGGTGGTGGGCCACTCCCTCTTCCGGTTCCACCACGGCCCGGTGGCCGAGAGCGTGCGGCGCGCAATCGAGACCTTCCGCGCCAGGCCCGGCTGCCCCCCTTATGTCGTCCAGCGCCGCATCGGCGAAGCCGAGCTGATCCTGCGCTGCCAGCCCATCTACCGGGACGGGGCCTACGACGGCGTGCTGCTCAACGTGGTGGACGTGACCGAGCTGGTCACCGCGCGCCACGACGCTGAGCGAGCAAGCCAGGGCATTGCCGAAGCCAACGCGCGCCTCGAACAGGAGGCCGCCGCCCACGCGCTCACCGCACGCAACATCCAGGCCCTCCAACGCCAGCTCGAGTTCATCCTCGGCGCCACCAAGACGGGCCTCGACGTCATTGACGCCCAGTTCAACCTCCGCTACGTGGACCCCGCCTGGGCGAAGGTCTACGGGGAGTGGGCGGGCCGGAAGTGCCACGAGTACTTCATGGGCCGCGGCGAGCCCTGCCCCGGCTGCGGCATCCCCGAGGCACTGCGGACGCGCCGCACCGTGGTCAGCGAGGAGACGCTGCCAAGGGAGAACAACAGGCGGATCCAGGTCACTACCATCCCGTTCCAGGACGAAGGCGGCGAGTGGCTTGTGGCCGAGGTGAACGTGGATATCACGGAGCTGGCCCGCCGGGCCGAGGAGCTTGCCAACGCCCGCAAGGCGCTGTTGAACATGGTGGACGACCTCGAGCGCGCGCGCCGCGCCGCCGAGGGCGCCAACCGGGCCAAGAGCGAGTTCCTCGCCAACATGTCCCATGAAATCCGCACCCCGATGAACGCCATCCTGGGCTTCGCCAAGCTCCTCCTGCGCGAGCCGCTCACCACCGACCAGCGCGCCTGCGTCGAGACCATCTGCCGTAGCGGCAACGACCTGCTGACCCTGATCAACGACATCCTGGACCTCTCGAAGATCGAGGCGGAGCGGGTCCAGCTCTCGCCCGAGATGGTGGACGTGGCGTCCGTCGCGCGCTCGGTGTGCGAGCTGCTCGAGGTGCGTGCGGCCGAGAAGGGCATCCGCCTGGCCGTCGAGGCCGACCCCCGCACACCCAGGGCGGCCATGACCGACCACGCGCGCCTGCGACAGATTCTCCTTAACCTCGTGGGCAACGCCATCAAGTTCACCGACGCCGGCTCCATCACGGTCTTCATCGCGCCCCACGACGCGGGCGGCGAGCACATCCAGTTCACCGTCGCCGACACCGGCATCGGCATCTCCCCGGACCGCCAGGAAGCCATCTTCGACGCCTTCGTGCAGGGCGACGGCTCGTTCACCCGCCGCTACGGCGGGACGGGCCTGGGCCTGGCCATCTCGAAGCGCCTCGCCGCGCTCCTGGGCGGTCGCATCTGGGTCGAGAGCGCCCCAGGGAAGGGCAGCACCTTCCACTTCACCATCCGCACCAACCTCGTGGCGGAGAAATCCGAAACCCGAAATCCGAAATCCGAAACGCCGGAACCGCCCGTTCCCGCCCCCCCTTCACTTGTCACTCCTCACTCGCCACTTGCCACTCATCAGGCGGCGGCCACGATCCTCGTAGCCGACGACAATCCGGTGGGCAGGGACTACGTCCGCCGCGTCCTCGAGCGCGAAGGCTACCGCGTGGCCGAGGCGGCCGACGGCCAGGAGGCCCTCGCTGCCGCACGCGGCGGGGCGGTGGACCTGGTGCTGATGGACGTGGGGATGCCGAGGATGGACGGCCTGGAGGCGACCCGCCGCCTCCGCGCGACGAGCCACGGCGCCCGCCTGCCCATCATCGCTCTCACCGCCCACGCGATGGCTGGCGACGAGAAAAGGTGCCGCCAGGCCGGCTGCGACGCCTACCTCGCCAAGCCCGTGGACCCCGATGAGCTGCTGCGCACCATCGCGCGACACCTCCCGCCTGAAGGCGGGGAAATCCGAAATCCCCAATCCGAGACCGCAAATGCGGAGACCGCCTGTGTCCAGTCCTGAGCCCTCGCCGGCCACGATCCTCATCGTGGACGACCACGCCGACGCCCGACGCCTCCTCGCACTCCTCCTCAAGTCCGAGGGATACCGCACCCTCCTAGCCCAGGACGGCCCCGAGGCCCTCCGCCTGGCCGAGGAGACGCCCGACCTGGCGCTCGTCATCCTCGACGTGATGATGCCGGGCATGGACGGCCTGGAGGTGTGCCGCCGGCTGCGGGCGAGGCCGAGCGACGCCTACGTGCCCATCATCCTCGCCACCGCCCTCAACGACGAGGAGCACCTGGTCCGCGGCCTCGCCGCCGGCGCCGACGACTACGTCGCCAAGCCCTTCAGCCACATCGAACTCCTCGCCCGCGTCCGCACCGCCCTGCGCCTCAAGGCCGCACTCGACCAGCTCGTCGCCGCCAGGGAGCTCGCCGCCGTCGCCGCAATGCAGGTCACACTCGCCCACGAAATCAACAACCCCCTCGCCATCGCCCAGGGCAACGTCGAGCTGGCCCTCGACGCCGCCGGCGGTCAGGAACCCCTCCACCGCCGCCTCCGCGCCGCCTACGACGGCTGCTCCCGCATCCGACAGATCGTCCAGCAACTCGTCGAACTCAAGCGCGTCCACACCACCACCTACCTCGGCCCCATCCGCATGCTCGACCTCGCCCACTCCACCACGCCATAGGGGCCTCCCCCTTCACAAAGGAGTATGGCTCCCGGTCTTGGCGGAGCCCTCGCGCTTCTTCAATCGTCCTCGTCCTCGTCCGTCGTCCTCGTTCTCGACTCTTCGCTGAAACAGCCAGGAGGATCGAGGACGAAGGACGAGGGACGAGGACGATAGCCGAACCGATGCACTCGGCAAGACGAGGAGTCATGCTCTTCACAAAGCGGTTGACTGCCCCGCCCAAACAGGCTATGCTTGATCCAGATAGCTTTCAGCGATTAGGCGGCGCCGTCAGTGGGGACAAGGCTGCCTAAAGGC
>Ga0194112_10002707_pt1 | contig 25170 bp, 26 predicted proteins | sample TA2MahC400mmetaG_FD_146191 | JGI IMG/M metagenome (GOLD analysis project Ga0194112, IMG submission 146191) | Freshwater microbial communities from Lake Tanganyika, Tanzania - TA2015016 Mahale Deep Cast 400m | ecosystem: Environmental > Aquatic > Freshwater > Lake | place: Tanzania: Lake... | reverse complement strand
CGTTGCCACTCTTGAACTTGGGCAGTAAACTGTGCTAATTTAGCAGAGTCGCCTTCCATAACACCATCAGACGAGCGCAGAGCATGAAGCCATTGATCATGAAGGCTGTCAAAGACGCGTGGTTTCTTCTGATGCTGAGGTTCTGGTAGGGGGATGGGTTTAAAACCTGGTACGACTGGACCAATTGAGGAACGGACGAGATGATCGACGATCTCATCGATGAAACAAGATAGCACAGAAATTGAAGATGGAGCTCGGGGCACAGTAAAAGAGACTTCACGTTGCTCCTCTTCACGAGCCAGTGCCCGCAAGACTTCCGGCATGACCTTAGCTAACTTCGAAAGACGTTCAGCCTCAAGTCCGGAAAAGACTGCTCTCCATCGAGCTAAATAGATTCCATTATCTTCATTTACCCCCGGAAGAAACTGCTGCTTTGCCACAAGGGCCCCTGCGAAGCGCAAGGCTGTTGCCCAGAAAACAAGGTCTTTGCCGACAATGATACCTGGTGCCAGCGTCTGTTTGCCCACGCAGGCGCAGAGGAATTCCACCACTTGTTTCGTAGAAAGGGAAAAACTGGTGACAGTCCAGGGAAATAGAATGCATTTTGCACTGTCTCCTTGTGTTTCAGCGATCAATGGGCTTGAGGGAATCGGTTTGTTATCAACTGTGGGCAGCCAGGCAATCATCGCCTCAGCGAACCTCTTGCTCACTTTGAGACTGAGTCCCGTCTCTTTGAGGGCAGCAGACAGTTTTTCCCTTCCGGCATCGTAGGGAAGGGGTTTCGGAAGAGAGGAGGTGGCCTTAGGGGCATCCTTTCGGCGCACCTTTTTATATAAAGGAGCTTTCTGTTCTAAAGGAATTTCCCCCCAAATAAAAAATTGTCTCTCAAGAACGCCTGCATGCAAAATAATCATGATAAAAAGCACCCCTTTTGATTTGAACTGTGGAAATTACCTTATAATCCAAACCGATATCTGTCTTCTGAAAGACCCTTCTTGCTTCTTTAGAAAGCTTAGGATCGCCTGCGATATGCCACACAATAGAATGGGTATCTGTCACGTAGGGCATTACCATTTCTCCTCGATTTTCTCCAAAAGGGTTTTTCGTACCTCTTTAATGTCTTTACTTGAGATTTTAACTCCTTTCCAAATTCCCCCGATCTGCACGTGGCCTTCTTTCCTCTTTTTTCCCTTCTTTGGTTTCAATAACTTGGCAAATGTAGACGATCTCATCAATTGGACTCCCGAAACAAAATCCCTCTCCCAGGCTTTGAAAACAAATTCGCAAGGGGTATAACCAGCCCCCGGTCTCGTATACTATGACTTATAAACACCTCGTACACTATTATTCACTTCCAATCCTTTTATCTGTTAGTTAAAAACTCCCTCCTGTACACCTACTATCCAGTTTCGTGTTGCTGCCAATAAGCCAGAATATCAGTAACACTCAGAACTGGTAATTCCCAACTTCGGCACTTAGTTGCAAGCTTACCATCTTCCGTTAAAACTGGCTGCCTTATTTGGCGAGAAAGATGGAGAAGCGCAGTATCTGTCGGACCAAAAGAAGATAATGTATCATCATCCATTTGGATCAATTCCACCAGCTTCTCATTCAACCCCAATTCAATAAGTTGTTCTTTTGCAAGGCTCCAGAAATTTCCGAGCTTATGACCACGTAGCACTCCTTCTGCATGTCCATGAATCTCAGCAATGACCTCTGGGCATGTTATGATCGGCTTCGCAAAGGTGAAGTACCATCGAACAGATTCTCTGTAAAAATCATATGTCAGATACCTGAGCTTAGATAAAAGGGTAGGCATTTTGAAAGAAACTGAAAACTGCCACAGCAAAAAATCAAATAGCACGTCGGTGTTAACTATTGGATTTCGCGGAATTGATTGCACGATCGTCCGAAGCGGCTAATTTATCTTCCTTGCCCCGCCAAGTCATAGTAGTAAACAGGAGCAGCTGGAACGTCATACTCCTCACACAGGGTAGACCTAAGATCCTCAAGTAACTTCAAGAGACGGTCATCTTCATTCTTAAGTTGTTCACCCGACGCATCAAGCTTCTCAAACACATCACCGGTTCGAAATTGGAGAAGCTCGCCTCCGAATCTCGACCAAAACTTTGACGTAGTATAATGACTCGGTAGTTCTTTAATCGAGTCAACAATATACTGGGCAACAAGCTTATCAAAATCTTTTTCAGGAACAGCCCCTCCAGGGTATTCCTCGGTCGGGCTTTCTTGTTTATATATGGAAAGAGACAATTTCACCTTGTTTTGAAAAGGATCTGAAGCTAAAAGGTGATTGAAAGCAATTTGACAATTTTCAGATAACGCTACTCTAAGGTCTTCGTGTTTTTTCCTTTTACGTTCTATTTCAGGATTAGCCTTCAAAAAGTCCTCAAAATTAGGTAAGGAGGCTGAATCGACATACTTTTCAAGGGGAAGTATAAATTCTAAGCTTTTTATCTGATAACGCCATGTCCAATTTTTTCCCTTTAAGAAAGATTTTTCTACCTTGAGAGCCTCAATTAGTGGATTGATGACAGTATAAACCCAAGCCTCAACACGCCTCGCCCCTTTTTTAAAAGCATTTTTGTTTTTCGGTTTCCTTTTCATAATTACCCTCTCATAATCTTGATATCTCTATAGTTCATAGACAATATCGACAATTTCAATGTTGAGTAGGGTTCTTCCAAATATTCTACGAAAATGTCCTCACAGCATTGATTTTTCTTTACCATCCCAGTGTTGATTTATTCAGCAATTGTCATAGCGTAAAAATTTTAACCCCTTTTTTCTTGAACCCTTCGAGATGAGAATCGGTTGTGTAAATCGTCCCTGCATTAAGCATTAAAAATCCTGCAAGAATTAATGCATCAACCGCAGGTATCTTAAGACTTTGTGAAAGCCTGGCGCCCATGAACAGAATCCCCTTTTCATCAAGCCAAACCACTTTGCAGATTGAAATTATGGCATCAATGAGTAGGTCTGTTGTTTCCACATCTATTATCCCTCTCAAGGACAACCGACTGAGCTCACCCCTCCCTGCCTTCTTCTAAATGTTTTAAAGCATCACCGGATATCTTTGCCCTTCCAGCAAGTTCCAATACCTTTAAACCAAGTTCCCTCCTCCTCTTTTCTCTAATGTAGTATTTAGCAGCTTCCGCAATAAACGATGAGACCGACTTCTTCTCTTTTTTAGCGTCCCTCCTTATCTCTTTGTTTACACTTTCCGGGATATGGACTGTAACTCTCATCATAGCCTCTCTATTGGTATAAAAGACATAAATTATTAGCATAATAATATAGCATAACAAATGTTAATTCAACTGAAATGGTGATGGGTTTACTTTTTAAGTGTTACGTAAAAATCATTTGTGCACATATGGGAAACGATTTGTGTACAGGATAAAAAGAGAAGTCATTCCTGCGAAAGCAGCCCCTGATCAAGTCAGGGGCAGAGTCTTTATCTACAGATGCTTTCATATAAATCCCCCCAGGAAGGATTATTCCCCTCTATCATTTTCAATTTCCATGCTCTTTTCCATTTCTTTATTTGCTTTTCTCTTTTGATCGCGGATTCCCAAGATTCGTGAACTTCATACCAGACCAGACGGTGAACATTGTATTTCTGTGTGAAACCGTCCGCCAAATTGCTTCTATGCTCATATAAACGCTTAACAAGATCAGAGGTCACACCTGTATACAGGGTACCATTCCGCTTGCTGCAAAGAATGTAAACGTAAAATTGCTTCAAAAGGTTGTCTCTGGATTCCTGCTCCCCGCCTTCGCGGGGACGAGCTTGCCCCTGCGAAAGCAGGGGCAGGAATGACATCATACGAGTTTATGAGAACAGGAAACATCTTCTAACAACTAAAACATAACCGTTTCACCTTCAAATGACAAGAATTTACTCTAAAAGTCCAATTATGATTTTTACAAAAAGTCCACAAATGATTCTTCCGTAACAGGGTTTACTTTTTAAGTTCAAAAATTCTTTAAAACATGGTAAAGTATTTAAGTTTGAGAGATCAGATGGCTTCAAAAAAGATCGTATATCCAAAATCACTTAAAGATATTCCATAATGGCAACAACGCCAGCTTGAAAAGGATCTTATCTGGTTCTCTAAATTTTCCCCTGCCGGGAGGTTACAATATATTGATCGAGAATGGGAAGAGATTCAAGAATTTATAAAAAAATTTGGAAGCTCCTATCGACAATTCAGAAACAATGCAGTACACTTGAGCTTATCAGTTTTTACTAAGATTTTTTAAATATTGAAATTGGGTGATTAATTTATGTCTAAACAAGGTAAGTTAAGTCTCTTTCCCTATACCCCATTTCTCTTTTTTTCAATCTTTCTCGGAGTCATTATCTCATTTGTCATTAACTATTTTAAAACCGGAAAGACCAGCATGGATTCACGGGACCCGCTTATTTGGCTGTTAATCCTGTGTTTCTTTGTGATCTTCGTCCTGCTGTATAAATTTATTCCTCCTTTATTTAAGTGCCCAATCTGTAAAAAACCTTCTCAAGATATTCTCATCTACAGCAACCGTAAAAGAAAGCGTTTCTGTAGGGATCATCTGCTTGAAGAATTCAAAAAAGAATTTCTGAATTTCAATGAGAAGATGGTCGTTTTCTATCCTTCTTTAGAATCTAAAGTGGGTCCCTATGTCTACCATTATCAAGCCATAAGTGATGTACCAAAAAAATTAAGGGAGGAAAAAGTAGGGCAAATGATTAATCAGGCATTAAATGCCATTTCAGGTAAGTGTTCCAAATGTGGTCGCCCAGCCAATATTGCCTATTTTGACCCAGGTACTTTTCGATGGGAGGTGATGAAATCAGGGGGTGTCGAGTGGGATCTTCCTAAATTTGACGAAATTACCGTTGACCCCCAAATGGTATGTAGTCATTGTGTTATCGATGAGATAATCTATTCGCTCCGCAATTTTCAAGGCGATTTTGGAGAAGGGGTGGGTCTTCCTTACAATGGAAGGGGTGTATTCCTTCCGGGAATCGTTTAATTTATGGAAAAACCATCTTTCCGAGGGCTTTGACCCCAAAGCACTTAACCTCTTTTCCAAATCTGAATAAGAAAACATCTAATGCAGTTATTTCTTCTATTGTCTGCTTCTCAATTGCTTGATCTCTGCCTTTGTCTCTCGCTTCCTTTCAAGAGTCTGAATCCTATTTTCTCTTTATCTTACGAAAATTTGCTTTATTCTCCTGCCTCAACTCTCCGACATCATCTTTTGTTGCATAGTAACTGTCGCTATAATTGAAAATGGAGCAAAAAGGGGTTGGACGAGTCTTGGCCAATGGAAAAATAGTTTTTCAGAGACCTCTTTAAGATCTCTGCAAAAGTGCCTCTCGAATATAATGAAGACTGAAGAGTCAATCAGTTATATTGGATGTCTCCCCCCTTACTCCTTTTTATGAGTTGAGCAGCGTCGGGGAGTCCATTTATGCCATTCTGCTCTTCCAGGACCTTCGTCTATGTTTTTCAATGTCTTTGAAATATTTCAATCAGTTACATAATCAGTCTCGTAAAAACTTATGGAAACTGACAATTGACTTTTATAGGAGTTGATGTTATGAACTTTTTTTATTTATTAAATGATAGCATCGCGATGAAGAAATCTATTCCATCTGGAAGGCCAACTGTTGCAGAAATCGATTTAAATGCCCTTGCGTTTAATTATCGACAGATTCAAAAAAGAATCCCTAAGGGTGTGAAAATTTTGGCTGTGGTGAAGGCGGATGCCTACGGCCATGGAGCCCTTCCAATCTCTCTCAAATTGGAGAAGTTAGGAGTGGCGTATTTAGGCGTGGCGATCTCTGATGAAGGAGTCCAGTTGAGAGAGGGAGGGATCAAAGCGCCCATCCTTATCTTAGGGGGACTTTATAGGGAGGACGTCGATCAGGTTTTCAAGCACGATCTCACCCCAGTGGTATTTGAAAAGGAATTTCTTAGACTCTTATCGAAGGGCGCCGAAAGGCGAAGAGGAACAGTAAGGGTTCATTTGAAGGTGGATACAGGAATGGGGAGGTTAGGGGTAACAATGAACCTCTGGTCGGAATTTTTAAAAGAATTGAAGCGGTTTCCAAAAATAGAAATAGAAGGCATCTTTTCGCATTTCTCCATGATCTATGAGGATGGAGGAGTATTCACCCGACATCAGTGGGAGAAATTTCAGGAAGCTTTGACGATGGCCAAAGAAATAGGGATCCACTTCCGGTATTATCATATCTCCAATAGCGCCGAAATTATCACCTCCCCTGATTATTCAGGGAATTTGGTTCGGCCCGGGATCATGCTTTATGGTTCATATCCTTCCCCGATGTTTCAAGACCTCATCAAACTGGAACCGGTCATGACCCTTAAGACCCGTATTCATTTTTTGAAATGGGTGCCGCCTCAGACGAAGATAAGCTATGGAGGAACATTTGTGACGGGAAGAGAAAGCCTCATCGCCACCCTTCCGATTGGATATGCAGATGGATATGATCGTCGCCTCTCTAATCAAGGGGAGGTATTAATTCGAGGGAAAAGAGCCCCTGTCGTGGGGAGGGTATGTATGGATTTCATCATGGTAGATGTGACCCATATTCCCAAAGTCTCAAAAGGAGATGAAGTGATATTGATGGGAAGACAGGGAAAGGAACAAATCACAGCCGATGAGATTGCAGGAAAAATCGATTCGATTCCCTATGAAGTTTTATGTGCGGTTGGAAAAAGGGTACCGAGAATATATAAAGGGTATTGAGAAGGAGTTTTGTGATGGATAAGAAAAGGATTGGGATATTGGGAACAGGATCCTATCTTCCAGAAAAGGTCCTCACCAATTTTGATCTGGAGAAGGTTTTAAACACGAATGACGAATGGATTTATCAAAGGACAGGGATAAAGGAGCGAAGAATTGCAGAACAGGATGCCAATGCCTCAGACCTCGCTAAAGAAGCCTCATTACGGGCGATGGAGATGGCAGAGATCACGGCAGGTGATTTAGAACTCATCATCATGACCACGATGACTCCTGATACTGCCTGTCCTTCAGGGGCCAACTGGTTGGAGGCAAAATTAAGGGCTGACAGAGCGGTTTCTTTCGATGTGACCGCAGCCTGCTGCGGATTTGTTTTTGGTCTTTCTGTGGCTGAACAGTACCTAAAAGCCGGGACTTACAGGACCGTTTTGGTCGCCTCTGTAGAGATTATGAGCCGCACTCTCGATTGGACAGATCGAGAGAGTTGTATCCTCTGGGGAGATGGAGCGGGTGCAGTCGTCCTCAAAGCCTTCGATCATTTCCCAAAGAATGAGACCCTCATGTATAAGGGAAGACAAGTGGGAGAGGTTCTTTCTGTTCATATTCACACGGATGGAGCGAATGGTGAAAACCTCCTTCTTCCAGGGGGCGGGTCAAAGACCACACCTATCTCGTATGAAAGTGTCGATAAAAAACTTCACACCCTAAAGATGATAAAAGCAAATGAATCGGTCCGAGTGGCAGTGAAGAGATTTGCAGAAGCCGCTGAGGAGGCGGCTTCCTTCAACAACATCCAAGTCTCTGATGCAAAATGGGTCATCCCACATCAGGCCAATATTCGGATGCTTCAACTAATGGCCAAACGGCTCAATATTCCTTTTGAAAAAGTTTATGTCACCATTGAGAAGTATGGGAATATCTCTTCGGCCACTATTCCAATTGCCTTAGACGAGGCGGTTCGGAATGGGTCGATCCAAAAGGGGGATCTTATTATTCTCACAGGATTTGGGGGAGGTCTTACCTGGGCCAGCAGTCTCATCAGATGGTGATGGGTGAATCGTGTTTGTCATTAGATCATGTAATACCCAAAATCCAAACACCAATAACCAAATAATAACCAAAATTTCAATAACCAAACTTGTTTTTTAGATCATAGATGATCCTTTGGCTATTGGTTATTTGGTCATTGGTGATTATTTGGAATTTGAGATTTGGTGATTGGAATTTAGTGGATTATTAAAATATGGAAAATGTTGACAAGGTGATCGATCAAGCTTTGGCCATTCTTCGTAAGAAATTCATTGATGGATATGAAATTTATCTCAAACAATCTTCTCATTTTGAAGTTGAGTCAAAAGAAGGAAAGGTGGATACCTTCCAGGCATCCCAATCTTGGGGGATCGCCTTTCGCATCCTGAATCGAGGTAAAATCGGTTTTTCATATACCACCTCTCCCTTCCCCATCACATCCATCCCAAAAAATTTTACAGATGGTCTAAAACGGATAATCGAGGATGCCATTGCAAGCGCTGAGGTCATATCCCCAGATCCCTGTTTCGATTTCGCCCCTGTGCTCAAAGGTTCCCCTCCTCATTTGCCTATCTTTGATGACTTACTGGAAAGGGTTTCGGAAAAGAAAAAGATCGAAAAGGCCAGATTGTTAGAAGAGACTGTTCGATCTGTGGACCCAGAGAGAATTAAAAAGGTGAGGAAGGCCTCTTATCAGGAGGCTATTTCTCGGACAACGCTGGTCAATTCCAATGGGCTCGAGTTTTTTTATGATGCAACCTTAACCTCTATTGGCGTTACGGCAGTTGCTGAGGAATCAGGGGAGTCAGAAGTGGGCTGGGATTTTGACTTTAGCCATTTTCTGAATGACCTCGATGTGGTTCGAGTTGGACAAAGGGCCGGGAGAAAGGCATTGGAGATGTTAGGCGGCAGGAGAATCTCTTCTGGAGTTTATCCCATCCTTCTCGGCAATCAGGTGGCCTCAGAATTTTTGTCCCTCCTGGCACATTCTTTTTTAGCAGAACAAATTCAAAAAGGAAAATCTCATCTCAAAGGTAAAAAAGGAGAGAAATTCTTTTCTCCTCTCCTCACCATCGTGGATGATGGACTTCTTCCAAAAGGGATTTCAACCTCTCCCATCGATGGAGAAGGGACACCAAGCCAAAGGACATCTCTGGTCATCCAAGGAGAAGTATCTGGTTATTTATATGACAGATATTGGGCAAATCGTGAGAACCCCTCCAATACAAAGCCACAAGTAATGTCGACAGGAAATAGCCGACGTCACAGCATCAAATCTCCCCCTGGTATAGGAATTTCAAATTTCTATATCGAGCCAAGGGAAATTCCATTCTCCATGCTCATGAAAGACCTTCACAGAGGATTGATGGTGGAGGAGGTGATGGGGCTTCATACCGTAGACCCTATCTCAGGAGATTTTTCTCTGGGATGTTCAGGCCATTGGATCGAAGGGGGAGAAAGGAGCCACCCTGTCAAATCAATTGCTGTGGCTGGAAATCTTTTCCAACTCTTCCAGAAAGTGAAAGAGATCGGTGAAGATCTCAGATTCTTTGGAGGGGTTGGATCTCCAAGCCTCTTAGTAGAAGGGTTAGAAATCAGCGGAAATTAAAATGGGATTTAAAAAACTTTGCTAAGAAGAACGGGACATTGGTTCTAAAACAACTTAATAGACAAAGGATGATAATTAATTACCTTGAAAATAAATTTGTCACCCCCACCCCACCCTCCCCCCTCGGAGGGGGAGGGGATGGGTGGGGGGGTATTTCCATCGTTCGTGGGTGACGTATTCGTCATGTGAAATTTGTTTTTAAATGTATCATGAATATAAACACTATCTTAGAGGATTGCCAATTTTCGGAGATAGCTTTTGGAAATGGGATGGACGATCAGATATTCAAGATAGTCTATTTTTATAATCGTGATAATTAAATTCCTTAATTAATCGAAATCCTGACTTTTCGTTCCATATTCCAATGGAAGGATGGCTGACACCATTGAACATAGTCGTTTTTACAGTCGTGTAATGAATCATATCCTCAAATATGATTCTATCACCGGGTTTTAATTCCTTATCAAATGACCAATTCCCCATAAAGTCTCCCGCCAAGCAACTAATCCCTCCCATTCTATATGTTGGTTTTCTTACCCTTTCATCTGTAGCGCCCAAGATTACCGGTTTATAGGGCATTTCAAGACAATCGGGCATATGGCATGTAAATGAAACATCGAGCACAGCAGTTTTTATACCTTTATTTTCAACAATATCTAATACCGTAGAAACTAAGTAACCTGTTTGATAAGTAAAAGCGCTACCGGGTTCTAAAATAATTTCAACATCGTAATTATTTTTAAAATCGACCAAGATTTTAACCAAATGGTTTACATCATAATTCTCCTTTGTTATCAGGTGGCCACCGCCCATGTTCACCCATTTTAGCCTTGGTAAAAATCTACCGAATTTTTTTAAAAAAACGGCCAACACTTTTTCAAGGGCAAAGGAGTCGGCCTCAAATAATGTATGAAAATGAAGACCTTCAACCCCAGATGGTAAAGCATCGCCAAGCTGTTCCGAAGTCATGCCAAATCGAGAACCGGGTTTACAAGGATTATAAATGTCATACGGGGAATCTGAAAACTCAGGATTAACACGCAAGCCAATCGAGACCCCATTTTGATTGGCAATCTTAAAATACTTTTGCAATTGATTTATGGAATTAAAGGAAATATGGCTGCTACATTTTAGAATGGCTGCAATCGTCTTTTCTTCATAAGCAGGTGAATACGTATGCGCTTTTACTCCAAGCTCCTCAAAAGCTAATCGCGCTTCATTGAGTGAACTTGCTGAAGCACCAAAACCGTATTCTTTAAAGATTGGAAAAACACCCCAATTCGAGAAGGCTTTAAACGAAACGAGAATATCAATCGCGGCAGACTCTTTTACCTTTTTGATTAATTGGAGATTGTTTCGTAAAAGTTGTTCATCAATCACATAGCATGGTGTTTGGATTTTGTTAAAGTCAATAGACATAGTTCTCAGGGAAAACTGGAATGTTGGAAGAATGGAATACTGGAATAATGAGTAAAGAATGTTCAACCCAACAACCCGTCGGTTCCTTCTATTTTTCTTTCCGGTTTTTTTCCATATTTCATACTTCCATCATTCCACTATTCCATCCTTCCATTATTCCAGCTCTTACAACTCCAGGTCTACATCGTGCAATTCGTGCCAAGGAAGTCCATGGAGCTTCAATTGTTCCATGAATGGATCTGGGCCAAATTCTTCAGTGTTAAATACACCCGCCTTTTTCCATTTACCCATAATGAACATCATTGCACCAATCATTGCAGGAACTCCAGTGGTATAACTTACGCCCTGTGCTCCTGTTTCCCTATAGGCATCCTGGTGCTTACAATTATTAAAAATATAATATGTTTTCTCTTTATGGTTCTTCACACCTCTGATCCGGCAACCGATAGAAGTTTCACCTGAATAATGTTTGCCGAGTTCGCCCGGGTTCGGCAATACGGCTTTGAGGAATTGAAGGGGCACAATCTCTTTTCCCTCATAGAGGATAGGTTTAATGCTGGCCATTCCAATATTTTGAATCACACGTAAATGGATCAGATACTCTTGTCCGAAGGTCATCCAAAATCGAGCTCGTTTTAGAGTTGGAAAATGTTTAACCAATGACTCCAATTCTTCGTGATAAATAAGATAAGATTCGCGGGGGCCGATATTTGGATAATTTAACGGTTGATGAATTTCGTGTGGCTCTGTCTCAATCCATTTCCCATTTTCCCAGTATTTACCTCTTTGTGTAACCTCACGAATATTGATTTCCGGATTAAAATTGGTTGCAAATGGTTTTCCATGATCGCCTGCATTACAGTCAACAATATCAAGATAATGGATTTCGTCAAAATGATGTTTGGTGGCGTATGCGGTAAAAACTCCTGTAACTCCGGGATCAAAACCACAACCTAAAATGGCTGTTAACCCTTCGTTTTTAAATCTCTCATGGTACGCCCACTGCCATTTATACTCGAATTTAGCGACATCTGGTGGCTCATAACTTGCGGTATCTAAATAATTCACTCCTGTTTCAAGGCAAGCATCCATGATCGTTAAATCTTGATAAGGTAGCGCTACATTGACCACAATGTCCGGTCTATAGTTTTTAAATAATTTAACTAATTGTCTGACATTATCCGCATCAACCTGAGCCGTCTTAATTTTATTGGTTCCAACTGCTTGAGCAATGACGTCACACTTCGATTTTGTACGGCTTGCCAGCATGATGTCACTAAACACCTGTGGAACTTTTGCAACTTTATGAGCAACAACAGTGCCCACACCACCTGCTCCTATGATCAATACCTTAGCCATTTTGCACACATTCGTAAGAATAGTATAAGAAGAATTTTGTTTAATAATCTGTAAGACAGTATAAAAAGAAATTAGTTTAATAAATTAAACTCCAAAAATTATATCTCTCTTTTTTAATTTGTCAAGTATTTTTTGTGAACTATTGAATTTCGCAAAAGTAATGGAACATTATCCATTTTATTACATCCCCCTCACCCTCCCCTCTCCCCCGGCCACGGGGGAGAGGGGAGGGTGAGGGGGTATGGGAACGAATATAGCGAATGAAACTTAGGGGTTTACACCTCTTCGGTTTTCTGTTAATTATTTTGGAGAGGGGAGATATGGAAAGGATCGTCATCCGCGGGGCTCGGGTCCATAACCTGAAGAACATCGATGTGGAGATCCCCAGGGATCGATTGGTGGTGATCACCGGGCTGAGTGGCTCAGGCAAATCCACACTCGCCTTCGACACGCTTTATGCTGAAGGGCAACGCCGGTACGTTGAATCGCTTTCAGCTTATGCCAGGCAGTTTTTAGAACAGATGGAGAGGGCCAATGTGGAGTCCATCGAAGGCCTCTCCCCTGCCATCGCCATCGATCAGAGGAGCATGTCACGAAACCCACGATCTACTGTGGGTACAGTGACAGAGATCTATGACTACCTTAGGCTCCTCTTTGCCAGGATCGGGGAGCCTTTTTGCCCCCATTGTGGCTCTCCCATTTCCTCCCAGACCATTCAGCAGATGACGGAAACCCTCCTTCGACTCCCCAAAGGGACCTCTCTTATTATTCTCTCCCCAGTGGTGAGGGAAAAGAAGGGAGAATATCGAAAAGAGTTGGAAGAGCTCCGGAGGGATGGATTCATAAGAGTGAGGATTGATGGAAAAGTCAGAGATCTCAGTGAAGAGATCCGTCTGGATAAGAACAAACGCCATGAGATCGATGTCGTGGTCGATCGTCTGGTGGTCAAAGAGGGAGCCGAGAGGAGGATCATCGATTCCTTGGAAATGGCTTCCCACCTCTCAGAAGGTATTGTGAAAGTGGAAAGAGAAGGATCTTCTCCAATGATCTTCAGCCAGAAGTTCTCCTGTCCTGATTGCGGGTTCAGTTTTCCAGAGATCACCCCCAGAATGTTTTCCTTCAATAGCCCTCAAGGCGCCTGCCCGGCATGCGGTGGATTGGGGGCGAAACAATATTTCGATCCTGATCTCATTATCCCAAACCCATCCCTTTCAATAAATGAAGGGGCCATCCTTCCATGGGAGGACAAAGGACAATCCTTTTTACGCCCTGTTTTGGAGGGACTCTCCAAACACTACCATTTTGATCTAGAGACCCCTTTCATTCAATTGCCCAAATCGGTTCAACACCTTCTGCTTTATGGATCTAAAGGAGAAAAGATCTCCTTTAGAGTAAAAGGAAAGGACAGCTCTCATCTCTTTAGGCAGGAATTTGAGGGGATAATTCGAGAAATGGAGAGGAGATGCCAGAACGATGGTGGAGGAGTGGAAGAATTAGAAAGATTTATGAAAGTGTCTCCCTGTCCTGAATGTATGGGCACCCGACTAAAAAAGGAAGTCTTGTCAATAAAAATAGGTGGAAAATCAATTGCAGAAGTAACACGCCTTTATGTCACGGATGCATTGGAGTTTTTAAAGAATTTGAAGTTGACTCCACGAGAACAAAAAATTGCTCAAAGTGTTTTGAAGGAGATTGAAGAGCGATTGAAGTTTATGGCTGAGGTCGGTTTGGACTACCTCACACTTGATAGGAATGCGGCTACCCTCTCGGGTGGAGAATCTCAGCGCATCCGATTAGCCACTCAGATCGGTTCGAGTTTAGTGGGTGTGCTCTATATTTTGGATGAACCCAGCATTGGACTTCATCAAAGAGACCATCTACGTCTGTTGGGGACGTTAAAACGATTGAGAGATTTAGGAAATACGGTCATAGTTGTGGAACATGATGAGGCGACAATCCGTTCAGCCGATTATATTATCGATATGGGGCCCGGTCCAGGAGAGAAGGGAGGAGAGGTAATCTTTACTGGGCCTCCAGAGGCATTGATGAAAGCAGAACATTCATTAACAGGGCAGTATCTCTCCGGGAAAAGGTTCATTCCTCTCCCAGAGCAGAGAAGGCCAGCCGGAGAAAAGTATCTGGTGATCCGTGGTGCCACGGCCAATAATTTAAAGAATATCGATATAAAGATTCCCTTGGGGCTGTTCACATGCATCACCGGCGTTTCAGGGTCAGGGAAATCGACATTAATCATCGATACCCTTTATCCTCTATTAGCTCAGAAGATTTATCATGCCTATAAACGTTTGGCATCAGTTCAACAGGTCGAAGGGCTGGAACATATTGATAAAGTAGTTCATGTGGATCAGATGCCAATAGGAAGAACACCTCGTTCCAATCCAGCCACTTACACAGGCATTTTTCAACCAATCCGGGAACTCTTTGCTCAACTTCCAGAGTCGAGGATGAGAGGATTTATGCCTGGACGATTCAGTTTTAATGTATCGGGAGGCAGATGTGAATCATGCCATGGTGATGGGATCTTGCGGGTAGAAATGAACTTTCTACCAGATGTCTATATCACTTGTGAGGAGTGCCATGGGAAAAGGTATAACCACGAGACATTGGAGATCAGATATAAAGGAAAGACGATTTCAGATGTATTGGAGATGACCGCAGGAGAGGCTTATGATTTCTTTCAAGCTATCCCAGCGCTCCATCAAAAGCTACAGATCCTCAGGGATGTTGGTCTGGGTTATCTTCGATTGGGACAACCCGCAACTACGCTTTCGGGAGGGGAGGCTCAGAGGATTAAACTGGCAAGGGAGTTGAGCAAGAGGGAGACAGGAAGGACAGTCTATATCTTAGATGAGCCCACCACAGGCCTCCATTTTGCTGATATCCAGAGATTACTCGATGTCCTCAACCGACTTACCGACAGGGGGAATACGGTCATCGTGATCGAGCATAATATGGAGGTGATCAAATCGGCCGATTATATTATTGACTTGGGTCCAGAGGGTGGCGAGAATGGAGGCGAAGTAGTTGCAGTAGGGACTCCCGAAGAGATTACTAAGGTTCCCCACTCCTATACAGGACAATATCTCAAAAAGAAGCTCCACAATTTTATTCATTGACCCTTCAGAATGCTCAGGGTCAACCCCTGCCTGCAGCAGGCAGGCTGAGGTCATCGAAGGATTGACTTTTTATATAGTTTAGTTATTGATAAATAGCCTTCCAATATTTTACGTTCAGCCGTCAAGGAGGTCTTTTAATGGAAGAAAAGGGGAAATCGAGTACGGGATTGGATGAGAATGTGGCCGCTTTTCTCTGTTATCTGTTTGGATTCATCACAGGGATCGTCTTTTTAGTAGTTGAGAAGCAGAGCAGTTTTGTGAAATTCCATGCCAGGCAATCCACCATTACTTTTCTCGGCCTCTTTGTTATTTCGCTTATTTTAGGTTTTTTCCCTATTATTGCTCTGCTTATCTATCCCATCTGGATTTTAAGCCTCATCCTCTGGTTAATTCTTATGGTGAAGGCCCTCCGTGGAGAGCGATATTCATTGCCAATGGTGGGGAAGATGGCAGAGAAAAAAGGGGGTAAATAAACAGGTTTTAAATGAAGAAGAAAAGTAAGAAAAAAGGCCGGTTAGGAAAAGCCATCATTCTACTATTTTTGATTGGGATCATTGCAACAATATCCTTTCTTTTTAGGCAGGAGATAGTCCATTCCCTTCGGCCATTGTTAGAGAGATGGAATATCTTAGAAGAGAGGAAAGAGATTGTCCTTTATTTCTCGGATCTCGAAGGCGAATATCTGATTGGTGAAAAAAGACATATTTTAAAAAGGGGGGAAGTTAAAGAAGAAGTAAAAGAGGCAATCATTGAGCTCATCAAGGGCCCGACGGGAAAACTTACTCCCACTCTGCCTCATCGAACAAAGTTTCTAAACCTCAAATTTGATGAGAAGGGAGTAGCAATCGTTAATTTTAATAGGGCCCTCTCCAAAGATCACCCTGGAGGAAGTTCAGCAGAAATAATGACTACTTATTCCATTGTCAATTCTCTCACCCTCAATTTTCCCGAGATCAAGAAGGTTCAAATCCTGGTCGAGGGGAAGCCAATAGAGACCATTGCAGGCCATCTTTCCTTAAGGCAACCCATTTCACCAAACACCGATTTGATAAGAAGACAATAATTGATTTAAAAAGAAATTGATGATAATATTTTAAATAGTTTGAATTTCAAGGGAATTTTATGCTGGATGCAAGATACATTAGGGAACACCTTGATGAGGTTCGAGAGAAGTTGGCTTTAAGAGGTCAAATCGTCAGTCTCGAAAAATTTGTCTCCATCGATAGTGAACGAAGGAAAGCCCTTCAGGAGTGGGAGAGATTAAGAGCTCTTCAAAAGAAGGTTTCTGATGAAGTGAGTAAAAAGAAAAGGGAAGGAGAGGATCCATCCGAATTAATTGCGGAAATGAAAAAGGTATCTCAGGAATTGAAGGAACTGGATGGGATCGTCGAGGAGAAGGAGAAAGCCTTGCGGGAATTCCTCCTAACTATCCCAAACCTTCCCCATTCCTCCGTCCCTAAGGGTAAGGATTCTTCCGATAATGTTGAGGTGAGACAATGGGGAGAAATCCCAAAATTCGACTTTGAGCCTAAACCTCATTGGGATTTAGGTGAGGAACTTGGTATTCTTGATTTTAAATCTGGAGCCAAGATTGCGGGAGCTCGATTTACACTCTATTTGGATCTGGGAGCAAAGCTGGAAAGGGCGCTGATTAATTTCATGCTAAATCTCCATACACGAGAACATGGATATCGTGAGGTGCTTCCTCCTTTTATGGTCAACCGGATGACCATGACAGGCACAGGGCAACTTCCAAAATTTGAAGAGGAGCTTTTTAAAGTGGAGGGGTATGATTACTATCTCATCCCGACTGCAGAGGTGCCTGTGACGAATATCCATCAGGATGAGGTCATTGAGGAGGAAAACCTTCCTCTTTATTATACGGCCTACACTCCTTGTTTTAGAAAGGAGGCTGGGTCTTATGGAAAGGATACCAGGGGCTTGATTCGGCAACATCAGTTCAATAAGGTGGAATTGGTAAAGTTTACAAAACCCGAAGATTCTTATGATGAATTAGAGAAACTCCTCTCCGATGCCGAGGAGATTTTAAAAAGACTTAAACTTCCTTACCGTGTCGTCAATCTCTGTACTGGGGATTTGGGGTTTTCGGCATCGAAGACTTATGATATTGAGGTTTGGCTTCCCGGTCAGAACACATTTAAAGAGATCTCTTCTTGCAGCAATTTTGAAGACTTTCAGGCAAGAAGAGCAAAGATTAGGTATCGAGTTTCTGGAAAATCGAAGACAGAGTATGTCCATACCCTTAATGGTTCCGGATTGGCTGTTGGGAGGACATTGGTAGCGATTTTAGAGAATTATCAACAGGGCGATGGAACCGTGGTGATCCCAGAAGTGTTGCGACCTTATTTAGATGGGGTGGAACGGATCGAAAAGAGAAAGAAAGGTTGAAGTTAAGGTTTAGGTGAGAGTTGAGTATCAAAGGTATTTTTGCCTTTTGCAAAAATCCTGGAGGGATGGCCGAGTGGCTTAAGGCGGCGGTCTTGAAAACCGCTGGGCGAAAGCCCCGTGGGTTCGAATCCTACTCCCTCCGCCACACCCTTTAAAAAACCGCTAAGCGCTTAGCGCTATGCCCATAGCGTTAAAAGATGGAGAGATGCCCGAGAGGCCGAAGGGGCACGACTGGAAATCGTGTGTTCCGACTAAAATCGGGACCGAGGGTTCGAATCCCTCTCTCTCCGCCAGAAAATTTGCAAAGCAAATTTTACTTATAATTTTTAATGGTTAACATGAAGTCATAGGTTAATAGTTTAGAGTTTTTGTATCTTGCGAAGCAAGATTTAGCGCCCATAGCTCAGTTGGATAGAGCGTCGGACTACGAATCCGCAGGTCGCCCGTTCGAGTCGGGCTGGGCGCGCCAATGATTTCAATGAGTTAGCCAACTTGTGGTAACTCCTTTTTTGTTTCTGTGTGAGAATCTGTGTGAGACTTTTCCGTAAGTACCTCATAAATTGCCATCGCTTTCCTCTCAGACTCTCCAATCGAATGAAGATAAATTTCAGTTGTTGTCCTGTTTTCATGACCAAGTATCCGCTGAATCGATCCGATATTCACGTTAGCACTATCTAAGACTGAAGCACCGAAATGACGAAGCGCATGGAACCGAAAGTATCCAACCCCAGCCTTTTTGCATAAGGTTTTCATGAATCTCTTTCTTTCCTTATAAGGCCCTTCCATCCAGTCCTGCTCCTTTCTACTCCAGTACCGGTGCCAAAAGACCCAGGGCTTTCGGCGATCACGATGTTCAAATCTATGGTGAAGCACCTGGAATAGTCGGTTCGTCATCGGAATCTTCCGGGGAGTAAGATGTCCCCCTCTCTTCTTCCTTGTGAACAGGACAACATATCTTTCTTCGAAATTTACGTCTGGCCAGGTGAGACGGTTGACTTCGCTCATCCTGCCCAGTGTTTCCTTGATTGTCCAAAGGTAGGCCTGAGTGTCCGGGTCAGCAGCCATGATTACCTTCAAGACGTCTTCTTTGGAAGGGACATATTTTACCCTCTTTTCTACAGGGAAAAATGGAATGCCTTGTGTCGGATTCATGGAAAGCCACCGTCTCTTCATTGCGAAGTTAAATAAGGCCCTGAGAGAACGAAGCTCCTTATTACCCGTATATGGAGAAATCTTGGATCGCTTCACTATAAAAGATTCTATTCTCTCCATCGCCACTTCATTGCTACTCAAGCTACCCCACTCTTTGACCCATCTTTTAGCCATGTAAACGTGATCCCGATAATGCGAGGATGAGCCGTATGCCTTCACATAATCCAACCGTCTATTGACAAGTTCCAAAAATCCCATGACGGTTGGGATCCCCATTTCCATCTTGGGGTTGAGAATCTCCTCCTTCCTTCTGAATTCGGCCTTTTGGGCTTCGGTTTTTGTTCGGAACCAGGTTTTCGTGTGCCTGATTCCACTTAGGGTGAAGTCGTATCTCCACCCCTTCCCCTTTCGGAAATAAACGCTCATAGAGGTCCTCCTTTTTTGGAAAGAAGATTGACCCCCTGAGCTTCCTGCCGCCCAATAATTGCCAGTTTTTGTATACCCAGCTTAGGCTTTTTCGCAAGTATTGGGCAACCTCCTCAGGGGCCATTATATCAGACCTCTCATTGCTGTCAAATTTTTGAACTAATGCCATGTTTTGGCCAGTCTCTGTGTTGCCTCAGATTGCTCTTTGTTCTTGATATAATCTCAATCTTCCTGGTGATCCGGGATTCTGATTTTTTTACTGTATGTAAGCCTCCTGAAAATCGTATCCTCAAACCCTTTTTTTAACCAACCACAACTGCAGTGCCGTTTGCACAGACCATGAGAAGTCCTGCTTTTCCATCAACTGCCTCATGGTCAAGATCAACGCCGATACCTGCATTGGCCTCAAGTCTTACTGCCTCTTGCCTTCAGTTCAAAATCCAGAAAGCGTAGAGTGCATCTTTCAGGGTAAGCGGTTCATCTTTCTTCAGGTTCTCAAAGAACTCTTTAAAATCCTCCTCCTTTCTCTCCATGGCCATGTGGAGGGCTATTAGGGCAACCGGAAGGTTTTTTTCCGCATTTCGTGGAAAGGGTGTTAAGGAGGTAGAGCATTGCAGAACGGGCAGTCTCTTCATTCGTGATGAATTCCTTGTAGGGCTTCCTCGATATGGAATGCTCGTACCCCAATCTGTTCTGTGTCGAAAGGTAACCTTCAAGGATCCGCTTAAGGTCCTTCTTTATCTCATCCGGGCTTCCCCGCCCATCCAGGGCAGAGAGAGTGGCATAGAAAAACGAAGTGGTCTCGTTGAGAATCTCAACGATGAGCATCTTTCCGTTGGGATGGTTTGTAATCTCGGCCACAATCTCTTTCATATCCTGACCTCGTTGGTTCTATTGAAGTATTACTACCAGAGCTATTGAGCCGTCTGAAAAAATAATACTCATCTGGAATAAGAATTCCTGCGGCAGACAGAGGTGAAGATCATAGGAGGACGTATGGCTTGTCTTCTGAGGACGGCAAGGGGAAAGGAGAATCTCATAGGATCGATTCTCAAAAAGAATGACGTTGAGGTTCATTTGATCCCTGTGAAAGGTTTTCTGGTCTGTAATAACAGACCATCGCCAAAACTCATATTTGAACTCAAGAGCTACCTTCAGGAGGTAATTGAGATAACCGGAGAAGAGGCAGAGAGGCTCCTTCACCACGAGGAGAAAACAGGTGAAGGGATAGAAGCTGGCAGCCTGGTTGAGGTCACTTCCGGGGTCTATCAGAACTTCAAAGGAATAGTAGGGAGGGCCGTGGATCGCAGGGCACTTGTTGATTTGAATTTATTTGGCAGAGTTTTGCCCGTTGAGGTTTCAATCGATGAGATGAGGCTTCTAAAAGTTGCGGATCCATGGGTATAAAAAAGAGGGGAAGAGGGATCATTATGAAGACAAGGGTAAAGATAATGAGTTATTCGGTTCTCAGTAATGCCCTATCCATAAGGCTTCTCTGTGAGAATCCCGAGGGACTGGTCAGTGAGGCCAGGGATGAAAAGAGGAGGGTCAGTCTCGATGCTCTCTCTTTCGAGGCGAAGCTCCGATCGATCAGCATTCAGAGAGAAGGTGCAAACGTTCTTCTCCGGACAAAGAGGAACCGTTTTCTTGTGGGGAAGCTCTTTGATCTTATGGGGAAGGAGGCTCTGGAGCTTTCCCTTTCCACACCTTTTGGTGGAAAAATTTCCTATCTTCTTTCAAAGGCCTCAAGAAAGCTCGGTGAACCGGAAGAAGAACTCCTCTACAGGCTTACTACCTTCAGGGACAGAGAGGGAAAGGAGATTTCAGGGAAGAGATTGATTCAGGAGATCTCGGAGGGCCAGAAGGAGGTTGTTCTCCATAAGCTAAAGGGGATTTTGAGGTAGAACATCCCGGGCGTGTCGAAGGAGGATGCTTCATGCTCCGCTTCCTGAGATCGATCATAGCCCCCTCTTCGAACCAGGATGAGATAAGGGTAAGCATCTCCGAGCTGAGCCCCATCTGGCTGAAGTACAATCAGGGCTTCACCCAACAGGAGTTTGAACCTGAAAATAGAGGCATCCCGGAGATCGAAATAACCTCTCCTGAGCCTGTTGAAAAGAGGTTCTTCTCCCAGGAGGTACTCTCCGAATTCTTTGAACCTTACAGGTCCCTCTTCCAATCCCAGGGAGCGGTGGATGGATTCCTGGCTATACTCGAACTTCTTGATCGTCATGGAAGTGCTCCGTCAGTCGTCACTACGATGATCGATAAGGACAGCGAGGCAGATGAGATTTACAGTGTGAGGCAGATCCTTGAGAAGGTTACCCTCCGGGAACACAGCTCCAATGTGGCAAGAATAATGATAAAACTCATAAAAGAGACCTACAGAGACTATGAAAATCTCATCCCGATGCGGTCAATGTCTTGTGCTCCTCTGCCTATTGCCCTTAAGATTTCCCTGGCCTTTCTCTCTTCGCCTATGTCGTTCTCCTTCCTGTGCCCCTCGATCCATACCTCCAGATCCTTCCTTTTGAACCTTACAATTCTTCCAAGTCTGTAATGGGGTATTTCTCCTGATTTTGCCCATTGGCAGACAGTGGATTGCTTGACACTGAGAATTGAGGCAACATCAGGGACTGTCAAGAATTCTTCTGCACCGATCGGACCCTGTTCAGTATCTTTCATGGGAAGAGGAACCTCCTCTTTAAAGCCAGGGTTATTCCACAGGATGAAAGGATAAAGAAGGCTAAAAGGCTCTGGATTGAAGCTCCTGAGACGGTATAGTAGATGGCAAAGGTTGTGAGTCTATGGCTTATCCAGTTCACATATGGTTATTACTTTTTCAGGCCTGAAAATTGGATATTTAGAGATGTTGTTTAAAAATTGGGAAGCAAAATATTACATATCAGCAACGGTACAAGTTACTATCCTTGTTCCTGATAAGGTCCCGGCTGCGGGTGAAGCTCCAAATTTGTAGGTAATAATACAATCCTCTTCTATAAATTCTATGTTCGTTACAAGGTTTTGTGGATCGGTTGTCAGGGCTACATCACCACTGCTTTTACCCCCATATGATTCAAGATTTACTTTTAGGTAGGTGTGGTCAGGCATGGATTGATCGATCTTACCTGTAACTTTTTTATATCCGGTCCATTCGTTAGAAGAAAAGCTCCAGGTTGTATTTTCATCTGAAACTTCGGCTGAGGGATCTCCCGGTAACATGGAATCTATTATCAAAGGTGGGGGATTGCCGCTGACCCAGAATTCAGTAACTGGTTTAATTTCATAGAAGACATCTACATAATAGAAAGGACCTGCGAAAGATTCTTTCCCAAAAGCAAAAAAGGCTAAGAGCAGGCAAAGAAGCATTTTTTTCATCTCTTTCTACCTCCTTTCAGATTCCTCCAACTACAAATTCAATCGTATTAGTATATGAGCCAGGTGAAACAATGACAAAGGCTTCCAATGTAAAGGTGATTCTTAGATTTCTGGCCTTGCCATAGTCACCTGTATTAACAAGTGTCTGAAAACCATATGGAAACCCTGAAGCATAATCGTTTAACGATTTTTGTCCGTAGCTGGTACCACCTGGCGGTGCTTCCATTTCCACGAAAAGCTCGCTGTACTCCTGCATTCTACTCAGCAGCCTTGCCCTTATATAGCCTGGGTTGTTGAAAGTTATATGATATGAGAGAATTTCCGAATCTGGTTCCATCATCCATATTTCCGTAGTCGAGATCGAGGATAAAACAAGTGACGGAGTGCCGACAAACTCCAATTCGTTTACGTTCTGAACTTCGAAACTGACCGTCTGCTGGGCAGTATTTCCTGCCGCTGCCAGTCCCGCTCCACCAAAGAGCAAACAGGACAAAAGAAGTAGAATCAATCTTTTCATGCCTTTTTACCTCCCTTCACTACGGTATTACTTTTTTTGACGTTTCATTTCTTATTTTCATCCTCTTCTTCCATCATTAAGATCCTTCTCGGTTTTCTAAAGGCATCTATCTTAATTTCCCTTTCCTCAGAGGGTTTGATTTCCAGATCAAACTCCTTCTCTTTAAGAAAGTGGAAGGGGGGAATGCTTTCTTCGTAGATTTTAAAATTCCACAATCCAGGTCTCACATCATCAAATAAAAACTCCCCCCTGCCGTCCGTAAATTGTCTTAACACCTCGCCTTTCCTTGAAATTTCAACAAGGACATCGGGAAGTCCTCCGGAAGGCACAAAGTCTTCAGGAGAAATAGTTTCCTCGGTAATGAACCCCTTCTTCGGGACAAAAAGTAAGACCCTTCCAGAAATCTTTCCTGACCTTAAAATTCCTACATTGACATTGGATAATTCTCCCCCCTTTACTGCTATTGCAGCGAGCTTTTCGCTTGTTGTGCGGTCATGACCGATTGATCCTCTTTCAACCTGTAAAAAATACTCACCCGGTTTAAGCCCCGGGAAGACGAACTTTCCTTTTTTATCGGTTACAGCAGGTATTCCGCTTGCCGTAAGGATCACATCCCTAAGAGGAGGCTTTTGATGTTTTTCCTCATCATAAACCACCCCCTTTATTGTCCCAACACTTCTTTTCTTTGAAACGGGTATAGCAAGGGGGAGGGTATAACTCAGGCAGGCTGAAACTTCAGGTCTTTCCCCATTTTTTGCTTTTATCCAGTCCCCTTTAAACTGAATGGAGTGATTATTGGGAAGGGTGTAGCCAGAATGAAACCTTAGGTTGTGGCGGAGGTAAGTATCCTTTTCAAAGTCTCTTTCATTTATGAAGTAGCTCACGTCAATGGCCAGTTTTTTTGACAGCTTCCAGTTTCCTGCAATTCCGAGGTTTACGGTTTTACGATTTGATTCTGCAAAATAATCTCTCCCGTAATTGAAGAAAAGGGTGTAGCTCTGCCATGCCGAGGGTCGAAAAGTTCCGGAGAGGCCGGAGTTTATAAGATGGCTTTTTGTAGAAGAGAGCCTATCTTCGCTCTTTCCTCCCTCGATATAACCATTGATATAGCCATTCATTCCTGAAAAGACGAGATTTGTCTGGAGTCCCAACCTGAGGAGATGATCTTTAAAGTCATAATCCTTTGGTTCAAGCCTGTCCTTTCTATCGAATACTTGGTAGCTTAAAGATAAATTAGCCCTGAAGGGTAATTCACATGAAAGGCCTCCTCTGAAAAAAACCTCATCAGTTTCTATGGTCTTTTCACCTCCACGGTTGGAGTGGAAGTTTTCTCTTAATTTTGAAAGGGAAAGTTCTCCAGAGATTTTATTATATATGGGAAAAGTTAGACCTCCTGCCCAGTAATCTCCGGGGAGCAGGTAGCCTGGAAATCCAGGTCCTGCATGGGAATTTCTTAGAGAAAATCTGAAATTTTTAATGGGTTCTCCGGAAAGGTAAACCCTCCAGGCATAATCACTTATATCTTCTTCCCTCTTCCCCCACGAGGAGGCACCTTCAAGCTCAAGTTTAAATGCCTTCTCTATTTTTATATCAGTACCAAGACTTACGAGGTAATCGCCGAAGTCTTTAGAAAGGTCATTTCTCAGGAGGTTTAGTCTTGCTTGAAGCATTTCGCTCAGTCTGTAGTTTAAGCCTCCCCCGATACTGAAGTCATTTTTATCGTCCTCTCTGGGAGTAAAAAGGAAACCTTTGATGTTCAAACCATCAATGTCACAACCAACTTTCACACCCCTCCCCGCTCCTGATGGGCCAATAAGGGGGGAAAGGGAGTAGTATGTTAGCGCCGATTTAGATATCCCCCGATATCACCGATCTAATATTCCTTCCTTATAATTCCTGTTCTTCAAGCTCATAGGGAGATGAAGGTGTTTTTCCTTCTTATTCCTCTTGGTCGT
>Ga0194112_10002705_pt1 | contig 25184 bp, 8 predicted proteins | sample TA2MahC400mmetaG_FD_146191 | JGI IMG/M metagenome (GOLD analysis project Ga0194112, IMG submission 146191) | Freshwater microbial communities from Lake Tanganyika, Tanzania - TA2015016 Mahale Deep Cast 400m | ecosystem: Environmental > Aquatic > Freshwater > Lake | place: Tanzania: Lake... | reverse complement strand
CGAGGTTGTCGAAGTCGTACGTCACCGCGCCGCCGACGTTGCCGGCCAGGGCCAGGACGCCGGAGGACGAGGTCATGCTGACTTCAGCATACGTATGGTCCGCGGCCTCGACGCCGTAGGCGTCCGCGAAGGTCACGGTGACGCTGCCGGCGGGCAGCCCCGTGGCGCTCTTCATGAGAACCGCGCCGCCCGACGTGCCGTCGCCCACGGTCAGCGCGTTGATGTTGTTGGCCAGGCCTTCCAGCCGCAGCGTGCCGGGGCCCTGCACGACCAGCCCCGACAACGCCGGTGTGACCACGTTGCCCTTGACGACGACCGTGCCGGCCTTCACGTCCCACGTGCGGAACAACTCCAGCACGTTGACGCCGCTCTGGAAGGTCAGGGTGTGGCCGGACGGGTCGAAGACCTGGTTGGTGACGAAGCCGACTTTCTCGGTCAGGGCGCCGCTTGCGGTCACGTCGGCCGAGGCGACTATTGCGCCGCCGTTCAACTCGATGTTGGCCGCCATGTTGTTGCGCAGGAGCAGCCGCGTCCGCTCGTTCAGTACGATCTTGCCCGCACCGAGGGTAAAGCCATCGGCACGGATAAGGAGCGTTGTCAGCGGGCTGGGGAGCGTCGAACTGGCCTGGAGCGTTGCGTCGCCCGTGCCGAGTGCGTTCGCGTGGTCGATGACAACGGTGTGGTTGCTCTCGCCGCTCGTGGCGGTTGTGTTGGACGAGTCGATGGTCGTGCCGCCGGTGTAGGTGCTCTTGTTCTTAAGGAACATGTTGCGGTCGATGACGACGGCGGTGGGCGTTGCGCCCGGCCCCATGTCGGCAATCATGACCTTCGTGGCGGGGTCAAGGCCGTCGCCGAGGGTGAGCCAGGCATCTTTGTAGGCGTTCGTGCCGCCGTCCTGGAACTTGACGGTGGCGGCGCCCGCGGGGCCGGCGGCCAGCGGGGTGGCGATGGTCGCGCCGGCTGCGCCGTACACGCCGATGTTGGCGGCGGCGCCGGCGCCGGTGTTCAGGGTGATCGCGGGGGTGTAACCGGCGGGAGTGATGTATATGTTCTCGCCGCCGTCAACAGCGGCGGCGGGCAGGGCGCAGTCGGCCTGAAGGACGGTGTTGGAGCCGGGATCAAGCGTCAGGGCCGTCGGTGCGAAGCCGGTGTCCTGGACGTACATCCAGCCAGCCTCCTGGACCTTGAAGGCTGCGCCGGAAGCGGCGGTCTGGATGAGGAGTTCGCCGTTCGGCCAGACGTCCACGCCGCCGGCGCCCATGCCTGAGAGGTCTGCGCCCGCGACGAGCGCCAACTTGCCGGGCAGCGGGCCGGTCTTGCCCGCGGGGTTGGTCCAGCCTTCGCCCACCTGGAGACGGTTGACGGCGGCTGCGCCGTTCAGGATGGTGTACTTGGTGCCGGCCAGCGTCAGGTCGTAGTCGGCGGTGCCGTCGGTTACGTTGCTGATGGAAATGAGCGTGTCGGACGACTCGTTCAGCAGTGCGGCGTTGCCGGCAAGGGTCAGTGCGCCGCCGGGGCCGCCCAGAACGAGGTACTCGCCCGTGCTGCGGACGGTGGAGGCCTCAATCCGCGTGCGCGAGCCTGCGCCCAGGGTAACGTCGGGGAACTGCACGATGCCGAGTATGTCGCCCTGGTTGGCGGCGGTGCCGGACTTGCTCGAGGCCAGGATGGCGTCAACGGTGCTGTCGGCCACGCCGTCGTCGTCGTTTACGGTTACGGCGGCGTTCATGATCTGCGTGGCCGCGCTGGTTATGCCGCGCATGATGAACCCGCGCAGGGCCATGCCGTTCTGGATTGAGACGGTAACGCCCGTGCCGAAGGCGTTGCCGCCGGTCTCGTTGTAGCGGACTTCCAGGCCGCCGACGGGGGTCGTGCCGAGTTCGCCCAGGACGATGTTGCCGCCCGAGACTTCAAGTTCCGGCCAGACTTCAACGTAGTAGTTGTTGCCGCTGTCAATAATCTTGAGCGTGCCGCCGTTCAGGGCGAAGCCGGTGCTGCCCTCGGTGCCGTCCTGGCCTGGTCCGCGGACGCGGACCACGTGGTCGCTGCCGCTGCCGGAGTAGTTCACGGTCAGCGTGGTCGTGGGCGTAAGCGAGCCGATGAGGTTGATGCGGCTGCTGTTGCCGGTAACAGTGCCGGCGGGACCCAGAAGCACGAGCGTGCCGTTGCCGGTAACGCTGCCGATGCCGTAATCGTCGCCGCCGTCGTTGTTGGGACGGACGTAGCCGGTTGCGCTGCCGAGGATTTCGAAGTTGGCGAGAATGCGGCAAGTGTTCTGGTTCAGGCACAGTGTTGCGCCGTCTTCAATGCGGATGCGGTTGAAGGTAGCCTGTGCGTTGTTGCCGGCCTGGTCTGAGCCGCGCTCGCCGTTGAGGCAGTGGTCCCAGTCGCCGCCGGCGTTGTCCTTGATGATAATCAGGCCGTCGAAGCGGTTGACGTTGCGGGGGTCGGCGGTGCTGGTGGTCTCATCGGAATAAAGCCTGGTATTGAACTCGCCGCCCAGTTCCAGCGTCAGTCCGGCGCCCCAGCCGGTGCCGGGGGGCAGCGACCCGACTTCTTGTTTGTAGTGCAGTTCAATCTCGGGCTTGAGCGTGCCTGTGCCGAGCACCAGGGCCTTGATGGCGCCCAGGCCGGGGTCGGTGTCAACCCGCAGCGTGCCGTTTGCGACGTTGATGGTGCGGTTGTTCAGGTCAAAGGCGTTGCCCGGGCCGAGTTCGCCCGTCAGGTCGTGCAGGCGCGCATGGCCGCCCGTCATGGCGATTTCTATGTCGGCGTCCACGACGATGCCCGACAGCCTGACGTTGTTGCCGCCGTCAATGACGAGTTTCTCGGTTGCGCCGCCCGCCGTGCCGGTGATGTTGCCCACGTAAGAGCAGTTGTTGTTGTTCTGGCAACTCATGTATGCGGTTACGCCCTCGGCCAGCGACACGTCAAGGACGAGCCTGGCATCACTGGCCTGGAACATGCGTGTAGATGAGGCGTCGCCCAGTCGCACGTCGGTGAAGCGAACGAAGCCGAAGACCTCGCCGTCCGTGGCGGGTATGTCGACGCCGCGGGCCACCTTGATTGCGCCGTCGCGGGCGCTTGTGCCGTCGTCGGTAACGATGACGGGCGAGGTGATGAGGTTGACGATGGGCGGGTTCGGAAGTGTGGTCTCGTCCACGAACACCTGCATCGTACCGGTGCCGGAGAGGTTGAACGTGGTGGCCGGCCCCAGGCAGCCCATGCCGTTCTGGCCCACGTAAACGTCCAACCCGTTGGCGCCGGTCAGATAGAACGTGCCCGCGCCGGGGTCAACGTTCAGCGTGTGCCTGCCGCCGGTGGCCCCCAGGCGGACCAGGTTGCCGTTCAAGGCGAAGGCGCCGTCAAAGATCAGGCCGCCGGTGTTGGTAACCACCAGGTCAACGTCGGACAGCGGGCCGTGGAACCTGATGCCCTCGGCGCCCGAGACGATGAGCGAGCCGTGGTCGGTGCCGTTGCTGAATATGCCGTCGTAAATCCAGATATTGTTGTTGTTGGAGATGTTGGATATTTGGCCCGTGCTGCCGAGGAGTTTGATCTGGCCGAACTGGGCATAGGTGTTGCTGCGGTCCAGCGCGGCGTGTGCGCCCTCTTCCAGGTGGACCTTGGCGACGTAGGCGGCGCCCGAGCCGGGGTTGTCGACGAGGCGGTTGGCCTGGATTCTTGCGTCGTAGTCGGCCGGGTTGGTCTCCGTGTTCTGGACGACGACCGTGCCCATGAACTTGTTGATGAACCTGGGGTCTCCGGCGGCCGGCGACTCCTCAATGTGGACTTGCACGCCGTTGGCGGCGCCGGCCAGGATGGTAAGATTGTGGCCCCACTCAAAGACGGGTGCGGCGGTGGTCGGATCGTCCTTGCCTTCGTGCAGTTCAAGCCAGTAGGTGCTGCCCTGGGAACTTGTGCCGCGATTGGCAATGATGGTGCCCGTGCCGGGGTCAACATTCACGTCGTTCGTGGCGCCCGCAAGGTAGAGGTCCAGCGTATGGCCGTTCAGGTTGAATGTCTTAGTGGGGTAGCCCGGGGGCGTGATGCTGCCGAGGGTAACGCCCGAGGCGTTTGCCGACCAGACGTCGGTGTACAGGGTGCCGCTCAGGCGGACCTGCTGGCCGCCGACAAGCAGGAGCCTGCCCGGGCCGTACACGTCAAGGATGCGGATGCGGTCGCCCTGGGTGCTGTCGTCCTGGGCGATGTTGGCGTCGCCGCCCGGCAGCGTAACGTCCATGACAAGGTACGTCTCGTTGTCGTTCTGGACGTTGACGACCGAGCCGGTGTTCAGGGTAACGTTCGGATAGTACACGTAGCCGCGGATGTTGGAGGTGTTCGACACGTCGCGGTCTGACCGGATGGAGGCGGTGGCGCCGGCGGCCACGATGACGGGGGCGGAGATGGTGTTGGTGATGCCCGGGCCGCCTGCGGCGTCCTCGTTTGCGCGGCCCTTCAGTATGCCGCCCGTCATGTTGATGGTGTGGGCCGCCGCCGTCAGGCCGGTCGAGCCGTCGGCCCCTACGTACACGTCAAGCGTGCCGCCCGAGATGTTGAACGTGCCGGGGCCGATGTCGTAATACTTCCTGGCATCCACGTAGGATGCCGCGCTCCACGGGCCGCCCACCTGTATCGTGCCGGCCTCAAGGTTGATGGTCTGGCCGTTCAGGTTGAACTTCTTATTGAGGACCGGGTTGGTGGTCATGTCGCCCAGGATGGTGGTGCCGGTGTTGGTGTGGCGGATGGTAACGTTGTTAAGGGTTCCGATGAGGCGGAAGGGCTGTGTGCCCTTGATTTCCAGCGTGTTGCCGCCGCCGTTGACGTCGCCCAGGCCCACGAACGTGCCGTTGCCGGAGTTCTGGACGGCGGCGTTGCCGGCCATGCTGGTGATGTCGGCCAGCAGGCTGCTGTCGACGCGGTTCAGGTTGAAGTCTGTGCCGTCGGCCAGGCGCACGTCGCGGTAATACAGGATGCCGTCGTAGGTGGTATTGTTGTCGCGTTCCACGCTAAGCGTGGGGCCTGTACCCGATACGTTGACGACGGCGTTAACGTTGTTGACGGTCATGGGCAGTGCGCCCGCTTCCCGCACGCGCCCGCGCAGTTCGCCTGAGCCGGAAACGTTAATGGTTACGGTGTTCGGCAGGCCGGCCCCGCCGTCGTAGCCCTTGCGGAACTTAAGAAGGGCGCCCCTGGCCGCGTTGATGGTTGAGACGGTGACGTCGCCCGTCAGGTACACCGTGCCGTCCTTCGGCGTGCCTTCAACCCACTCGCTGGTGCCGATGCTCAGCGTGCCCGGCCCCGTGACGGCGTGTGCGATGGTGAGCGTCTGGCCCTGGGAGGAGGCGATGACGGAGGGGCCGACGATGTTCACCGTGCCGCCGCCGGAAAGGGTGGCGTCGGCCGACGGCTGTTGCGTCAGGATGCCGCCATTGAGGTTAAAGGTGCTCGTGTCGGCCGTGCGGCTGCCCCAGAGTTCAAAGATCGCGGCGCCGTTGACGCCGGAGATGCCGGTAATGTTGTCCACGCCCAGGCGCAGGATTGTGCCCGCCTGGACGGGAATCGTCAGCGCGCCCGTCAGGGCCGACGCATTGCGGATGTCAATAATTGAGCCGGCGAACGTGGTAAGCGACCCCAGGCCGCCCGCGTTGCCGGGGTTCGGCAGGTCCAGCAGCAGTATGCCGCCGGGCATGATGGTGATGCTGCTGTTGACGGCGTTGGCGTTGTCCGGGTCAACGACGCCGTGCGGATAGACTATGACGGAGCCGAGTTTGGCGGTGTCGCCCGTTCCGCCGCCGCCCAGGGCGTTGGCCTGGGCAAGGTGCAGTTCGGCGTCGGCCCCCACGGCGAAGGTAACCTTGCCGTAGTTGGCCACGTCGCTATTCAGGTCCACCCGCGCGATGATGTTGGCGATTACGGGGCTTGCGGCAATGATGTCCAACTTGTTGGCGGTGCCCGTGCCCTGGCCGATCGTGAGCGCGACGGGGGCCGTGAGGCTGTCGTATATGCCGCCCTTAAGAGCAAAATCGCTGTTGGCGGTAATGGTGCCCTTTATTGCGCCGGCGCTGTTCTCTCCGGCGACCGATATGCCGAGCCAGGGCGTGCCCGCGCCCACGGCCATGGTGCGCGTTACGGCGTTAGCGGTGGTGCCAAGGACGCCGAAGTAAGCGGTCGGCGTAGTAACGGAGCCGATGCCCTGGATGCCGTCAAGCAGGTTGTCGCCGCCTTTTTCTACGGCCAGGATGGCGCCGGGCTGGACGTTCAGGTTCCCGCCCCAGGTCAGGGCCGTCAGGTTGCCCGACGCGGTCTTGGCGATGAGCGACGCCTTCGGGCCGATGTTGTACACCTCCTTGGCATCGGGCGTCGTGTAAAGGATAAGTTGGGCGACGTCCTCAACGTTATAAACGCTCTTGCCGTCATTGGTCGGGTCTGCGGCCGCGCCGCGGGCGTACAGGTCAATCCACGAGCCCTGCCGCAGCGTAACCGGCCCCATGCCCAGGTACGTTACGCCGGCCGTGGCGCCGGTCTGGACCGCGCCGCTGCTGTTGATGAACGTGCCGCCGGTATAGGTGTTAGCGGCGTTCAGGACCAGCCGTCCGGCGCTTTCCTTGACAAGCGTAACCTTGCCCGCGCCGTTGTCGGCAATGGTGCCGTTTATGGTGATTCTGTTGCCGGCGGCAAAGTTGCACCAGATGTAGAGTTCGGCGTTGGCCGTGCCGTCGCCCGCCGTAAGCGTGCCGCCGGTGATTGTATTATTGTTATTGCCGGTCTTGATGAAACCGCCAGTGTCCATGGTCAGTTTGTAGCCGGTCAGGGTAAGGTTCACGTTGCCCGAAACGATAAGGGAGTTGACGGTTACGTTGGTGGTAAGGGTCTGTGCTGAGGTAACCTTGGCGTTGGTCTGCGACGTCGCCAGGTTCAGGTCGGCCGTCGCCGTGCCGTCAAGCATCTGGACGCCGTAAGTGTTGTCATAGCCGACCCAGAAACTGCCGTATTTGTACGCATCTGTATTAACATTGGTGGACGTAGATACCGTGGCCCACCCGCCCATGATGCCGTCGTTGAGGTTCGCGCTTGAGTAGCCGCTGACGAGGATTCGGGAAGCCCCCGAGCCGGTTCCACCGATGGTGCCCTGGGCATCGTTGCAGAATGTGACGGTTGCACCGATGTTCCGCGCAAGTCCCCCCAGCGTCAGGACGGTGTACGAAGTGGAGTGCGCCCGCCGCGAGGTGATGATGGAGTGGCAGCTGTGGAGCGTTACGGTTCCGACCGTCTCCAAGGAGGGCGAAGCGCCGGTAGAGGAGCCGCTCAAGCGCAGTTCGCCGCCCTTCATCGTAATCGGGGCGGTGTCGCTCAGACGGTTGTTGTTGACGCCGCCGTCGTTGTCAATGTTCAGGTAAGCCGCCGTCTCAATGGTAATGCCGGCCACGTTAAGAAGCGCGCCGTCCTGGCGCAGGCGGAACTCGCCCTTGCGCGCGCCGCCCGTGTTCGTGTTGCCCTGGGAGTAGGCGAGGATGAGTTGGCCGGTGAAGTCCGGCGCAGCATTGAGGAGCCGCAGTTCGCCGCCGCCCGCCTTGGTCAGCGTGCCGGCGCCGGAGAGCGCGGCGTTGCCGATGACAAGCGTCTGGCCCTGTGCGGTATAAATCGTGCCGCCGGCCGCGCCTATCTGGATGTCGCGCGGCACTGCGCCGAATGCGCCCTTCGTCCACGGGCCGCTGCCGGCGGGCGGACCGGCCGTTACCTCCAGCGTGCCGCCGTCAAGGACCAACTTGGTCGCGCCCTTGCCCAGAACCTGGTACTTGCCGATGGAAAGGATGCCGTCGGTAACGGTTACGGCCTTGTCCGTGCCGCCGAAGTTGTTGGCGGCATTCGTCAGATACACGTAGCCGTCGCCCTTTATCTCAAGGCCCTCGGTGCCGAGAACGGCGCTGAGGACTACCATGCGTTTGCCGGCGTCGGCCCCCAGGGCGCTGCCCGCACCGGTAACCGTCATCGGGTACGCCAGCGCCATGCTCTGCGTAGCGTTCAGCGTGCCGCCGGCAAGGGTTATGGTGTTGCCGGCGTCGCCGAGGGCGGCGGCCTGGGTAATCGAGAGCGTGCCCTCGTTTATCGCCACGCCGCCGGTAAAGGTGTTCGTACCGGACAGAAGGACCGTGCCGGCCGTGGACTTCGCCAGGCCGCCCGCCCCGCCGCCGCCGAGAATCGCGCTCGCCGCGCCGCTGCGCACGTCATACGACCCGGCCGTCAGCGTGCCCGTCGTGCCCGTGACGGAACCGGCGTTCAGCCGCACCACGCCCACCGTGTCGTTATAAGCGCCCACGTCGAACACGCCGCCGTCTATCCACAGCGTGCTCGTGTCGTCCAACTGGTCGCTCAGGCCCAGGGCAAGCGTGCCGCCCTGGACGAACGTGCTCGTGTGCGTGCTGCTGCCAACGCCGCTCTGAAGAATCAGCCTGCCCGTGCCCGTCTTGTTAAGGGCCGCGCCCACGCCCGTAATCTGCCCCGTCTGCGTTACGTCGGCCGAGCCGGTTACCATGATCTCGGAATCCGTCGCGCCGACCACGATGGCTTGGCCGATGGTCGTCGTGCCCGTAACCTGGAGCACGCCGCTGTTGATCGTTACCGTGTTCGTGAAGGAACCGTCGCCCAGGGCGCCGCCCGCCGCAACGCTGAGCGTGCCGCCGGCAATCTGCACCGGCCCCGGCATGGCCAGGTTGTTGCCCGACAGGATGGCCGTGCCCGCGCCGGTCTTCGTCAGGCCGCCCGCCCCGCTGATGTCGCCGGAGATGGTCAGGTCGCCCGCGCCGCCCGCCACGTTCAGTTCCAGCGCGGTTGCCCCCATCGCCAACCTGCACGCGATGGCAGCGGCGTCGGTCCCCAACTGCTCTATGCGGACGTTCACGGTCAGCGTGTAGCCGCCCAGGCTGCCGATGGTGTAGCCGGTTCCGTCGCTCGTCTGTAGGACGACGACGTCGGCGGCCTGGCCGCTTGAGCCCAGGTCAACCGCGCGGTTGACCGCGGCCGCGCTTGCGTCAAACGTGGCCGTGTCGCCCGAGACGGGGTAGCCCGTGCTCGGCGGACTCCAGTTGGCGACCGTGTCCCACAGGTCGCCGCCGGGGTCGCCGCCGACCCACGTGTAATCGGTCGCCCGCGCGGGTGCAGCCAGCGCCAGGGCGAGGGCGGCGGCCGCCAGCAGGCGGAACATCGGGAATTGATTCGGGCGCAGCATGACTCTCTCCTTGCGTGACAGGATTGTGGCCAGCATGTGCGCGGCAACAAACGTGCCATGCTTTCGCGCCGTTGCGACAGCATGGTCGGTTCGCACGGAATGGGTTTGCGTTTCTATCAACCACAAGCCCTTGTGTGCCGAGCCCTGGTAAACACCCCCCCATAGGGCATGGCACGCGGACACACTATCCACGAGCAAAGTCCGCAACCGCCTACCCTATATATACCACAGGTCGCAGCGGAAGTCAAACCGCCCCCCCCAGGAAAAGGCCGGTTGCGGCTGGTTTTTTTTGAGGTGCTCCGCTTCGGACGCCCGCCGCGCAGAGTTCCGTTGCACCGCTGGCGTCTGCGGCCAGCCAGGAGCATCGCCGCGCCCGCGCCGAGGAGCGCCAGGGCCGCCGGCTCCGGCAGCGCGGCGGCGCCCGCGATTTCGGCGCTGCTGGAAGCGTCGGAACGTATGAGGATCCATGTGACCACGGCGCCCGCCGGCAGGCCGTAGTCGCTCAGGTCCACCAGGGCCGCGTTCATGGGTAGGCCGTCGATCGTCCCGATCGGCGTGGGAACAAACGGCCTGAACTCCGTCAGTGATGCCATCTTGTGCCCGTCGGCAAAGACGGCCACGCTGAACTCGTCCGGCAGCATGGCCTCGAAGATCGCCAGGTCCGGGCCGGGGTCGTTCGTTATCCAGTTGTCTGTGAATCCGATCTCCAGCCGCTCGCCGGCGTCGAAATCGGTAACGTAACTGGCCAGGTTATCGCCGGTCAGGGCCTCCTGGAGCGTGGATGCGTTGTAGTAGCCCACGCCTCCGGTGACCATTGAGGCGGCATCGGCGAAGGCGGCGTCCTGGAAGGTCAGCGGTCCCTTGATGATGGAAGCCTGGGCGTGCGCCGGCGGTCCGGCTGCGGCCAGCGCCAGCAAGAGAATCCCTCGGCCCAGGGCCTTGAAGCGTTGCATCCCGTCTTCCCCTGCGCTTCAGGCGGGCCGCATGCCGGGGCGCCTGGGGTGATCCTGCCCGCGCCCGGACCGTGCCGGAAGTGCCCGGCCGCGGCGACCAGGGCGGCACTCGGGGCACAAGGTGGGATTGCCTGCGGCTCCGCACAACCCTCCCGAGCCATATTATACACGGTTTTACAATTAAGGCAAGTCAGGGCAGGGGACGGGACTAGGCGGCTGCCGATACTATCGTATACGCCTATATGCTCCGGTATCTGCGCCTGGCGCTCTCTTCAAGGCGCTTTATTTGTCCCCCGATTTGACTTTTTGGCCCGCGTGTTGTATAGTGTGGGTACGAGAAGCGAGGGCAGGTAAACCGGAAGGTCTTTTTTTGTCTCCGCAATCCGTCAACGACTAAGGGGCGACTGCCGCCTGGCGAGTGGGGGCTGAATGCCGTCTGCCGACTTGCGACTTGCAGGGCCGAAGGTAAATGGGGCGGCTCTCTGACGCCGTGTGCGTCACGAGACTGCTCCTTGTTTTTGCGCCTTCGGCCGAATCTTTCGGGGCAGGCGTCGCCGGGGCGGGAATCCGCGAGCAAACATCAGAAGCGACTTGCCGGCCGCGCCTCAAGGCCGACCGCTCCCTCGTAAGGGCGGCGCCGCGGCGCGGGCTGGATGCCGTTAAAAAGTGAACCAGCGCTCAGCCTTGGCGGGAGGACGCTGGTTCACCGTGGTCGGAGGACAGCGCCCGATTTGTGCGCCGTCCCCCACCATGCACATTATAGCCGATTCCCCTGCCGTATGCAAGGGGTTGGGGGCGGCTTTTGAATAATAACTTCACGCTGCGCCGGACGCGGGCCGGGATGCCCCTTTCCGGCCCGCGGCGGCGCGGCAAGAAGGGGGCGAACGCGGGGATAAAGCGGGACTGATCGGCACGAACGCCCGCACCAATTGGAAAGGAGACCGTTATGAGTAGAATCATCGCTCATTAGTGCTGGTGGCTGGCCTTGCTGGCGCCGCCCTGGCCGACCTCGATGGGTCTGCCGTGGTCGCCGTCCACGCCAAGGTAACGGCGAACATCGCTGTTACGCCGCAAGCCCCGGTTGTGGACGTCGGCTCGGTCCAGATAGGCGACCTGTGGGGCCGGATCGGCTTCCTGGTCCATGCCAACACCCAGGCAGTCAAGATGTGGGTGACCGCCACGGACCTCTGGAAGGGCGACATCCCGCACTCGAACCCCCTCGGGGTTCCGCCGATCCCGCTGTACACCGGCGCGGGCGCCAAGATTGAACCGTCGGGCGCAAGTCCGCTCGGCGGCGGCAGCAACGTGGCTGACCTGCCTTCCATGCACAACTCCTCGATCGCGGGCTTCCCCGCTTATCAGTCCACCCAGATCACGTTCGAGAGCATGGACAACGGCACGTTCAGCCATCCGGTGTTGGTGACGGTGCTGTGGAAGTTGGAGAACAACGAGCAGCCGATGGGCGACTACGGCGGAAGGGTCATGCTGTCCGCCATGGTCATGCCGTAAGGGACCCTGACCTGGTCGGGGGGCCGACCTTCGGCTCAGCAGGGGCGTTCGTGCCGATCGCCGCTGTCTAGATGTGCTACTGACCCGCGCAGCCCGCCCTACGACTTGGCGGGCTGCGTCTTTCTTTGGCGCAGACGTGTGCTATAATGCCGCCCGGAGGCGCCGTAAAGTGCGGAGCGCGAAGTGCCGAACGTGCTGAGAACGAGGCAAACGCATAGCCGCGACCCGACGCGCAGCGCGCTACGGCGCGGAATGCGGAGCGCCGGCCTTGTGCTCGCGTGCGTGCTCCTGGGCGTGTGCGCCGCCCGCGCATGGGCCGGCATCTCGGTTCAACCGGCGTTCGTCGAGGTCTCTCTCGACAGGGGCCGGCCCGCCGGACGCTTCGATATCGCCAACCTGGGCGAGACCGAAGAACGCTACCGCATCCGCGCCCTGCACTTCAACTTCTCCAAGGAGGGCGGCCTCCTGCGCCTTGAGCCGGACGAGCGGTCGCTCGTCCCCTGGATAAAGTTCAATCCGTCGGAACTATCCATCGCCCCCAAGACCAGCCGCGCCGTACGCTTTGCCATCATCCCCCGCGGCAGCCTCGAACAAGGCGAATACTGGGGCGCCATGGAACTGGAGAACCTCGATACACAGGTCGGCCGCACACGCGATGCCGCCGGACGAGAACTCAAGATCGAGGTCATCACCACCGTCATGGTGCCCATCTTCGGCACAGTCGGCCAGGTGCACTACGACGGAGACCTGACCGACGTTGCCGCCGGACCCGACGAGAAGAAAGGCGCCGTCATCCAGGCCGCACTCCTCAACAAGGGAGACGGACGCCTCCTGGTGACCGGCGAATACGTTGTCAAGAACGCCGCCGGCGATGCCGTAGCCCAGGGGGCCCTCGGCTACGCCTACCTGCTGCCGGGGGGCCGGCGCGTCTTCCAGGACCACGTCAGGGTTCCGCTTCCGGCGGGCCGGTACACCGTTCACGTCAAGTACTCCTGTCCGCAGTTGAAGCAGGCGCTCCAGCGCGATGTGCCGCTGGTCCTGGCGTCCCCGTCGGAACCGCCGAAGGAACCGCCGCCGGGCGCCCCGCCCGGCCCCAGTCCCCCCGGCGCTGCCCCGTCGGGGCCTGCGGCTCCAGGCGGCGCAGCCCCGCCCGGCCCGTCGCCGCCCGGCGCAGCCCCGCCCGGCCGGTCCCCCCCTGGGCCCGCGGCCCCGCCTGCCCCTCCGCCGGGGACCCCCGCCCGTCCTGCCCCCGAGAAACCTACAGAAAGCCCCGCCGTAAAGCCGACCTTAAAGTAATAGCCACGGGCGGACCGCGCCCGTTTGCCGCCCAGTCCCTAGCATGGGCTCGGGAGGCGGCGCCGACGCCGCGCGCCGGAGGCGTGCGGCCGAAGCAGCCCGTGGACTGAGCGAGGCGGTCATGCAGCGCCCTGCGGCATGGGCATGCATCGGCCAGGCGGTGATTGTCTGCCTGGCCGGAGGCATCGCCCAAGCGTGGGAGGGGCAGGGAGGGGAGGCGCCCCCGGTGCGCCCCGCGCCGGCTGCGCCTGCGCCTCCGCCGCCTGCGCCTTCGCCGCCCGCGCCTCCACCGCCCTCGGGCGTCTTGCCGCCGCCCGGCGGCGCCCCCGCGGCCGGGGCGATTGCGGCCGCGACGCCGCCGCCGTCCACCGAGGTAGCGGCCGCAGGCGGCCCCGTCCTCGACGTTCAGAACGTCCCCACGCCTGTGCCGCCCGAAATGGAAATCGTGGGCTTCCTGCTCCAGGGCCCGCAGGTCTGGCAGCGGCTGAAGATCGAGGACCTGGACGTCATCGCCACGCCGGCCAACCGGCGATTGCTGCCGCTCCTGCGGCTCCTGAAGGCCCTGCACATCGAGAAAACCGAGCAGGCCGACGTCATATCGTTCCAGGCCGAGGGCGGGCCGAAGACGATCCTCAACCTCCGTGCGCGGCGGCTGCGCGTGGACGATACCGAGGGTCCCGTGGATTTCGTCATGGCCATGTCGGACGTGACCCTCCAGCGCGACATCTACCTGCCCGCCGAGGTCGTGGCCGAAATCCTGGCCGTCAAACTCGAATGGAACGAGGCCGGGTATGAGTTCAAGGCCCAGGTGAATCGGCGCCTCAAAATATGGCCGCGAGAAGAAGTCTCCCTGAGCGAAATCCAGGCCGACGACGAGGAGGCCCGCCTCCCCGAGGTCCTCCCCGCCGCATACCCGCCCGCCAACAGCCTCGACTTCATGGAACTCCAGATGTTCGCCTGGGTCGCCGCCCTGGAGGAGGACCGCGACGCCGGCACCCGCAAACGCCGCTTCCAGAAGGGCGCCATCGAGGGTCTGCGGCAGACGTTCTGGGGCAGCCTGATGGGCGGCCGCTACAAGGTCCGCATCGGCGAGCCGCAACTCTACTTTGAGCAGAGCGACCTCCAGAAGACCAACGACTCGCGCCTTATGGTCGAGTGGGCCGAGTGGACCTACAGGATGCCCACGGCCGAGATCGCCCTCGGCGACATGTCCTTCGGCCTCAGCGACCTGGTGTTCCCCACCGTCACCATGACGGGCCTGCGCTTCAACGGCTTCGTCGGCGGCGATGTGCCGGGGGCGGGACGCGACGAGACGTCACCCGGCCTGCGCAACTTCTTCGTCCAGTCGTACGACTTCGAGGGCTACGCCAAGGCCGGGTCGCGGGCCCAACTGGTCATCAACGACCGCGTCGTGTCCACCGAAACGATCATTGCCGACAGCCCGACCCAGCCCGGCCTCGGCGCCTACCGCTTCGAGGACGTGCGCCTCAGCCCGAGCGTTCTGAACGATGTCCGCATCGTCGTCACGGATCCCGACGGCCTCGTGACGCAAATCCGCAAGCGCATCCTGCCCGCTACCATGCTCCTGCCCAGGGGCCGCCTGGCGTACCTGGGGGGCATCGGCACCAACCGCGACATTTCTCGCTGGACGACCTTCGGCACGCTTGGCGGCGGCCGCGTCCTTTACGGCGTTACGGACCGCCTGACCATCGGCCTGGCCGCCGCATCGCAGGACGCCTTCTTCGAGCCGCAAATCCAGGATGCGACCCTCCTCATGGACGAGCCCCCGTTCCCGCACTCAAGCACGCACCTCGGCGGCCAGTTCGCCTGGCAGCCGGCGGAGGTCCTCCTGCTTTCCGGCAGCGCCGCCGCCAGCAGCCAGAACAGCCGCGGCCGCGACGCCCAGGACTCCGCCTGGAACGTCAAGGCCGACCTCTATCCTCACCGCGACGTCACCGCCGGCGCGCAACTGTTCCGCTACGGCCCGGACTTCTTCAACGGCCAGAACATCCTGCTACGCGACCGCTTCGGCCACGCCGTCTGGGCCCGCTGGACGCCCCACCCGCAGTGGCACGTGGCCGCCATGGAGGGGCGCGTCCGCAACAACCTCGGCGAGGACCTCCCGGAGACCCTGACGGTCGATTTTCAGCATTTCGAGGTCGGCTCAAGCGCCCTGCCGCGCACCACCGCCACCTTCGCCCTGGACCGCACGCGGCCCAGCAGCACGCACCGCAACCAGAACCTCTACACGGTCCGCAGCCGCACCCAACTGCCCGGGGACGTGACGCTCTACCTGGACGCCTCCGTCGGCCGGGCGCTGGAGGTCGAGGCCGAGCCGAACCTCTTCTCCGGCCTGGCGCTGCCCATGCTGGCCGTGTACCAGGCGCCGGCGGGGTCGGCCACCCTCATGAAACTCCTGACGCGGCAGCAGACCGTCGGCGCACAGTTCCGCCAGAGCGGCCAGCAGCAGCGGGCCACGGCCGTGCACACCTTCCGCTCCTCCGGCGAGCGGCCCGTCCAGGTGCGGACCGAGGTCGGCATGGACCTCTTCCGCCGCGACTCGGCCGAGACCGAGGGCAAGCGCAACGTCTTCTTCGAGAACCGCGCCGAGTGCCTCCTGGACGCCGTCGGCCGGAACCGCTTCGGCGTCCTCTCGCACCTTCAGCGCGACGAGTGGACCGTCATGGCCTATGTCAACATCAGCACACGCTTCGCCTTCGACGGCGGCCCGCCCAGGCCCATCACCGACCTGCGCGTCGAGCCCGACCGCGGCGCCGTTCGCGGCCGCGTGTTCATCGACTACAACGCCAATGCGCGCCCCGACCCCGGCGAGCCGGGCCTCCAGGACGTCAAGGTCGTCATCGGCCGCACACACACCGCCACGACCGACGCAAGCGGCTGCTTCCTCCTGCCCGGCATGAGGGCCTCGGCCGAGGTCCGCGTGGCCCTCGACATCGACACCATCCCCGCCATGTACTGGCCCACCAGCGGCAAACAGGTCGTGGTCGTCCTCCCGGGCAACCTGACCACGGTGGACCTGGGCGTGGCGCCGGTCGTGTCGGCCGCGGGGTCCGTCCAGGCCGCTGAACCGGAGGGCAAGACGCGGCCGGTGGCCGGCGTCCGCGTGTTCCTCACCGAAGAGGAGAAGGACGTCCTCGTGGCCGAGTCCTACACGGCACGCGACGGCTCGTACTCCCTCGACAACCTCCACGCCGGCCGATACGTCCTGCGGGTCGACCTGATGACCCTGCCGAAGGGCGCCGCCCTCGACGACACCGTCCGCAGCGTCGTCATACCGCCCGAAAAGGAGCCGCAGGACGTCCGCCTCGCGCCGTTCGTCATGACCGCGCCCCCGCCCGTTTCGACCGAAAAGTCGAACGGCAACGGCAGGCCCGGCGCCAACGGCAGGCCGAACGGAAACGGCGGCAACGCAGCCAGGCGCATGTAAATGTTCAGCATGCCCTGATGCGACGTTGCACGGCCGGCTTGTACGGCCGTGGCGAATCGGCGGCGTTCTCCACGGCCGGGCGAGCCGGCCGTGCCACACGTTCTCCACGAGTGCCGAACGAGCAACTTGAAGGCGTGCCGGGGCGCCGCCTGCGGCCTACGGCTCGTTTTCCTTCGCTCCCTCGGCGGGTCCCGCCGCTGCGCCCGTCGGGTCGGCGCCCTGGGCGTACACGTCGGGCGGGATCTTGAAGCCCAGTTTTGCGCACTTCGCCAGGAACCGCGGCTCCGTGCCGGCGGCGGCCCACTCGCCCGTCTCGCGGCCGGAGGCGTCCGCCCCCTTGCGGTGGTAGGCAAACAGGTCGCGCAGGGCCACCGCGTCGCCCTCCAGGCCCGCGCACTCGGTGATGCGCGTCACGCGCCGCGTGCCGTCGGTCGCAAAATCGTGCTGCACGATCAGGTCCACGGCCGACGCGATGAGTTTGTGAACCGCCCACAGCGGCAGCATCAGGCCGCGGGAAAGGCACATCATCTCCAGCCGCGACACCGCGTCCAGGGGGGAACTCGCGTGCAGCACCGCCAGGCATCCCTGGTGTCCGCTGGAGATGGCCTGGAGCATGTCAACGGCCTCGTCGCCGCGGATTTCGCCCACGATGATCCGCGTCGGCCGCATACGCAGCGCGTTCCGCAGCAGTTGCGCCACCGTCACCTCGCCCTTGCCCTCGACGTTCGGCCGGCGGCACTCCAGCCGCACCACGTGCTTCTGCTGGAGCGTCAGTTCGGCCGTGTCCTCGATGGTGACGATGCGCTCCGTCTCCGGGATGAACCGGCTCAGGATGTTCAGCGTGGTGGTCTTACCCGTTCCCGTCGCGCCCGAGAAGACGATGTTGGCCCGGCCGCGAACCGCCGCCGCCAGCAGGTGCGCCATGCGCCTGGAGAGCGTCCCGGCCCGCACAAGGTCGTTGATATGCTTGAGCGTCTTTGTGAACTTGCGGATGGTCACGGCCGGGCCGTCCACGGCCAGCGGCGGCACGATGACGTTGCCGCGGGACCCGTCGGGCAGCCGGAAATCCACGTACGGGTGCGACGCCGACACCGTCCGCCCCGTCGGCTGAAGGAGGGCCCCCACCACGAGGTCCAACTGCTGCGCGTCGCCCAGGTCAAGCCCCGCCGGCCCCATCACGCCGCCGCGCTCAACGAACACGCGCTGCGGCCCGTTGATCATGATCTCCGTGACCTGCGGGTCCTCAAGCAGCGGCCGCAGCGGCGCGAGCGCAGGATGCTCCAGCCAGTCCATGACGGTCGTCCTTTGCCGGTGCGCGGCGATGCTACCGCGCGCGTGCGCCGCCCGCAACGCCAAAGCGCGCGGTGTTGCACGGCGCGAGTCGTGGTGGGGCGAGTTCGCCGGTGGCTCGTTAAGCAGCGGCCGGCACGGCCGCGGCCGCCGCCGTACCGGCGGCGGCTAAACGTCCCATGCAAGCGCCTCATCATAACTTGAGCCATTACGCCGTGTTGCCTCGGCCCGCCGTGGCCGCTATAATCCGCGGCCATGAAAACCACGCGACCCCTGCTGCTTGTCGTGCCGGCCCTGCTGCTGCCGGTCCTGGGTGCTCCGGCCGCGCCGCCTGTTCGGGCCGCGCCCCCTGTTGCGGCCGCGACGGGTGCGCGGGCCGCGCCTGCCGCCGATGCCCGCGCGGATGCCGACAACTGGCCGCGATTCCGCGGCCCCGACGGCGCGGGCACGAGCGACGCCGCGACCATCCCCGTCAAGTGGACCGAGAAGGACTACAACTGGAAGGTGGAGTTGCCCGGCGGCGGCCACTCGTCGCCCGCCGTCTGGGGCGACCGCATCTTCGTCACCGCCGGCCGCGAGACGGACGGCCAGCGGTTCATCCTCTGCCTCAAGGCCGCCGACGGCGCCGTTCTCTGGAAGCGCGAGTACGCATCCACGACGTGCGCCATGAACAGCCTGAACTCCTACGCCGCCGTCACGCCCGCGCTGGACAAGGACTACGTATTCGTCACCTGGGCCGTGCCCGAAAAATACACCGTGGTGGCCCTCGACCATGACGGCAAGGAAGTCTGGCAGCGCGACCTGGGGCCGTGGGTCAGCCAGCACGGACACGGGGCGTCGCCTATCGTGTTTGAAGACGTCCTGCTTGTGCCGAACGACCAGGACGGCGCGAGTTTTCTTGCGGCCCTCGACAAGAAAACCGGCCGGACGCGCTGGCAGGCCGAGCGCAAGAGCGGCCGCGCAGCATACTCCACGCCGTGCATCTACCGGGGGGCGGGAGGCGCGCCGCAGATTGTCCTGACGAGCACCGCCCAGGGCATGACCGGCATCGACGCCCGCACCGGAAAGCAGGCGTGGGAGGCGCCCGACGTGTTCCCGCACCCGAAGCGCGTGGTGGCGTCGCCGGTGATGGCGGGGGGCCTGATTTTCGGCCAGTGCGGCGAAGGGGGCAGCGGCCTGCACGTCGTGGCCGTCCGCCCGCCGGCCGCGCCCGGCGGCAAGGCCGAGGTCGCCTGGAAAATCACGAAGTCCGCCCCGTACGTGCCCATGCCGGTGGCTCACAAGGACCTGCTGTTCCTCTGGGCGGAATCGGGCACGGTGGCGTGCGTGCGCCTGGCCACGGGCGAGGACGTCTGGCGCGAGAAGGTGGGCGGCGGTTACTACTCGTCGCCACTGTGCGTTGGCGGGCGGCTGTATAACATATCGAGGACCGGTGAGGTGGTCGTGCTGGCCGCGGGGGAGAAGTTCGAGGTCCTCGCGCGCAACCCGCTCGGCGAGAAGTGCCACGCCACCCCCGCCGTCGTCGGCGGGCGGATGTACCTGCGCACCTGGTCGCACGTCATTTCAATCGGCGGGAAGTGACGTCGTCAAGTTCGGCGGCGCGTCTTCCGTGTGGCGGCACTTGGGGTACTTGGAGCACCCGAGGAACGGTCCGCGGCTGCCGGTGCGCAGAACCATCGCCGCACCGCAGTCGGGGCACGTGCGGTCGGTCTTGACCGGCTTCGGCCGCGCGGCGCGGGCACGGGGGGCGCGCGCCGCGGTCGCGCCGGGCGCGGTCGCGCCGGGCGCGGTCGCGCCGGGCGCGGTCGTACCAGCCGCCGGCATGCCCGTCGCGGGAGATCGAGCGGCGGACGCAAGCCCGCGGGCATCTTCCGGCGACGGCGTATCTGCCGCCGCATCTTTCCGTGACCTTACGGTCGCGGCTCGATGCGCCGGGCGGGGGCCCGCTGCGCCCTTGCCTTCGCCCTTCGCCAGCGGCTTGGCGTTGCGGCACTTCGGGTACGCCGAGCACGCCAGGAACGGCCCGCGGCCGCCCCTCTTGACGACCATCGCCGCGCCGCACTTGTCGCACACCTCGCCCGTGGGCTGCGGCACGACGGGCTTGCCTTCGGCGTCGCAGGGCATGGTTGCGCGGCACTTGGGATACGCCTGGCACCCCAGGAAGGGTTCGCCGCGCCGGCTGTACCGGAGCATCATCGCGCTGCCGCACTTGGGGCACTTGTGCTGCGTGGCCTTCGCCGCCGGCCGCGACTGGCCGCCAAGCGGCTGCGTGTAGGTGCACTCCGGGTACTTCGAGCAGCCCAGGAACGGGCCGCGCCTGGACGAGCGGGCGACCAGGGGCGACCCGCACTGCGGGCACGGGCCGGCCTGGTGCGCGGCGGCCTCGGCCGCCTGGCCGCAGGCATCGCCGTTCTCCAGCGGCCGGATGTACTTGCACTCCGGGTACTTCGAGCAACCCAGGAACGGCCCGTGTTTGCTCCATCGCTTGACCAGGGGCGACTGGCACTGCGGGCACGGGCCCGCCTCTTCGACCGGCTGATGTTTCGTGCTTTCCATTTCTTCGGCTGCCTTCTCCAGGTCGGCGGAAAACGGGCCCCAGAACTCGCGCACCACGGTGCGCCAGTCTACCTTCGACTCCTCGACCTCGTCCAGTTCATCCTCCATGTGGCTGGTGAACCTGACGTCGAGGATGTCGGGGAAGTGGCGGACGAGTTTGTCGGTGACCACCTCGCCCAGTTCGGTGGCGTAAAGACATCGTTTGCCCTGGCGGGGAACGAGCGCAGCCCCGCAGGGGCACCTGCCCTCAGCCGGAAGGGGCCACATGGGCTGACGCCCGAGGTCGCACGGCACAAGGTATGCGCACTTCGGATGGTTCTCGCACCGCAGGAACGCGCTCGGCTCCTGGGCCACGTAGCCGCGGTCCTGGATGGTCGAGATGATGGTGGCGTAGGTGCTGGGGCGCCCGATGCCGAGGCCCTCCAGTTTGCGGATAAGCGTGGCCTCGGTGAACCTGTCGGGCGGCTGCGTGAAGCGCTGCTCTTCCACGAGGTCCCGCAGGTCCAGCGGGTCGCCCTCGGCCAGGGGCGGGAGTTGCTGGTCGTCCTTGCCGAAGCGGACGCCCGAGACTCGCGTGTGGCCGTCGAACACGAGGACCCGCCCGCGGGCCTTCAGAAGCGCGCGCAGCGGGGCCGCGCCGGGCGCTGCGGGCGGAGGCCTGGCGCCGGGCGCTGCGCCCTCCGCCGCCGCGCCCGACTTTCCGGCCGGCGCCGCACGGGCCTCGGCCGGGGCGACGGCCTCGACGTCGGCCTCCGTCACGTTCCAGGCGGCGGGCTTCATCTGGCTCGCTATAAAACGGTTCCAGATAAGTTCATACAGCCGCGCGAAGTCGCCCTCCAGGTGCGGCCGGACGGCCTCCGGCGTGCGGGCGACCTCCGTGGGCCGGATGGCCTCGTGCGCCTCCTGCGCACGGCCGCGCGACTTGAAAACCGCCGGCTGCGGCGGCAGGTACTTCTCGCCGTAAGTTCCGGCGATGAGCGCCCGCGCCGCCTCAAGCGCCGCAGGCGCCACGTGGTACGAGTCCGTACGCATGTACGTAATCAGCGCCACCGACCCTTCCGGCCCCAGTTCCACCCCCTGGTACAGGGCCTGGGCGATGGTCATCGTCTTTCTGGCCGGGAACCCGAGTTCCGTGGCCGCGGCCCGCTGGAGTTCGCTCGTGATGAAGGGCGGCGGGGCCTTGTCCTGGAGGGCCTTCTGCCGCACCGCCAGCACCCGGTACGCCGCGCAACGCAGCCGGTCGCCCACGGCCCTGGCTGCGCCGCCCGCGGCGGGCCGGAACTTCTCGCCGTCCACCTCGGCCAGCAGGGCGCGGAACGCCTGCTCCTCGCCCGGCCGGGCCAGCATGGCCGCGATCGTCCAGTATTCCTCCGGCCGGAACGCGCGTATCTCCCGCTCGCGCTCCACCACCAGGCGCACCGCCACGCTCTGAACGCGCCCGGCCGACAGGCCCTTTGCCACCTTCTTCCACAGAAGGGGGCTCAGTTTGTACCCGACCAGCCGGTCCAGGATGCGGCGGGCCTCCTGCGCCGATACCTTATTCATATTGATATGGCCGGGCGACGAGAACGCCTCGGCGATGGCCTTCTCGGTGATCTCGTTGAACACCACCCGCCGCACGTCCCCCGGCGCAAGGCCCAGCGCCTCGCACAGGTGCCACGCGATGGCCTCGCCCTCGCGGTCAAGGTCCGTGGCCATGAACACGGCCGCGGCCGGCCCGGCGGCCTTACGCAGGCCCGCCACCACCTTCTTCTTTCCCCGCAGCACCTCGTAGTCCGGCTTGAAATCGTGCTCGATGTCCACGCCGAGCGACCGCTCCGGCAGGTCGCGCACGTGCCCCATCGACGCCTCGACGCGGTAATCCTTGCCCAGGTACCGCTCGATCGTCTTCGCCTTCGCGGGGCTCTCCACGATGACCAGGTTCTTTGCCACCGACTTCCCTCGCACAACCCCCGCGCCGGCCGCCCAGGCGCCTGCGCCTGTCCCGCCGCGGCCGGGCAGGTTGCCCTAATACTGTCGGCACGCGCGGATGTCAAGGCACAAGGAAAGTGAAAAGTGCGAGGCGAGGTGCGGCGTTACTTGCAGGGGCGACCACCACCAGGCGATGTGGCACGGCCGGCTTGCCCGGCCGTGATTTGTGCCCCCGGTCTCTGGCAGCCACCGCCGGACGAGCCGGCCGTGCCGCATCCCCGTCCGCAGGAAGAACAAGCGGCGATTCATCGGAGGACCGCTATAGTCGCCCCGCGCCCGCCCTCTCGCGGCTCGCCGAAGCGGAACGACTCGATCAGCGGATGCTTCTTAAGGAGGGCCTGCACGGCGTCCCTCAGCGCCCCCGTGCCGTGGCCGTGTATGATGCGCACGCTGGCGAGGCCCGCCAGGCACGCCTGGTTGAGATATGTTTCAAGGTTACGCATTGCCTCGTCCGCGCGCAGGCCGACGAGTTTCACTTCGGGCGCCACCGACGCCGGCCGATGGACCACCGGCGGCGCCCGCGCCGCGGGGGCGGGCGGGGCCCCCTCGTCCGCCCGGCGCAGCGCCGCCGCGTCCACCTCGATGGGCGTGCCCCCCGCGCTGACTTCCACCTTGCCGCGGCGGCGGTCGATGCGCACGATGGTTCCCGCGCGGTTCATCGCGTCGATCCACACGAGGCGGCCCGCCTCCAGGTCCTCCGGGCGCAGCGCCGGCCGCGCGCGCGGCGCAAGTTCAGCCGACTTCTTCTTGATGGATGCCCGCTTCTCCTCGACCTTGCGCCTGAGTTGCCTGGCGGCGTCGGCGTCGGCGCCCGCGCGGCGGGCCTCGGCTATTGCGCGCTCCATCTCGCGACGGGCGTTGTCCACCAGGCCGCGAGCCTCCTCGGCCGCACGCCTGAGCGCCTCCTTGCGCTCGCGCTTAAGTTCCTCCAGGCGCAAGGCCAGTTCCTTGCGCGACTGCTCGGCCTCGGCCCGCTCGCCGCGAGCCTGGGCGGCGTCGGCCTCCGCCTTCTTCAGCGCCGCCGTCAGCCGCCCGAGCAGGCCCTCCATCTCGATCGCCCGCGAATCAACCAGCCCCTCCGCCGCACGCAGCACCTCCTCCGGCAGCCCGTGCCGCCGCGCTATCGCCAGCGCGTGGCTCGCGCCCGGCAGCCCGACGACCAGCCGGTACGTGGGCGCAAGCGTCTTCGGGTCGAACTGGACGGCCGCGTTCTCCATGCCCGGCTGCTCGCTGACGAAGCCCTTGACCTGCCCCAGGTGGGTCGTGGCCGCCGTCAGGCACCCCCGGCGGTGCAGGGCGGCCAGGATGGCGCAGGCCAGCGCCCCGCCCTCGGCCGGGTCGGTGCCCGCGCCGATCTCGTCCAGCAGCACGAGCGAGCGCTCGCCCGCCTGCGACAGGATTTCATTGATGTGCCTGATATGCCCGGAGAATGTCGATAAGTTCGCCTCGATGCTCTGCTCGTCGCCGATGTCCGCAAGCACCCGCTCAAGCAGCGGGAACGTGGACCCTTCCTTCGCGGGCGCCATCAGGCCCGCCTGCGCCAGAAGGCACGCCAGGCCGATCGTCTTCAGGGCCACCGTCTTGCCGCCCGCGTTCGCCCCCGTCACGGCCACCGTCCGCACCGGGCCGCCCAGTTCAAAGTCGAGCGGCACGACCGCGCCGCCGCCCGCCGCAAGCGCATCCTCCAGGATGGGGTGGCGCGCAGCGACCAGGCGCAGCCGCCCGTCCTCCGCGAAGACCGGCCGCGAGCAGTTGTGCGCCCGCGCGTACCTGGCCGCCGCGCGCGACAGGTCGAACTGCACCAGCGCCTCGGCCGTCTGCCTCAAGGCCGGCAGGTGCGACCGCACGCCGCGAGTCAGTTCACGCAGGATGCGCTGCACCTCGCGCTCTTCGTCGGACGCCAGCGACCGCAACTCGTTCCCCGCCTGCACGGCGAACTGCGGCTCGATGAACGCCGTGTGCCCCGTGTCGCTGCGGTCGTGGATGATGCCGGGAACCTCGCCCGACTGCGCCGCCAGCACGGGGATGACGTACCGCCCGTTCCGCAGGGTAACGTAGTCGCCCGTCAGCAGCGGCTTCACCTGGGCGTTCTGGAGCAGCCGCTCCAGGCGCCGGCGGATGCGGTCCTGAAGTTCGCGGACCTCGCGGCGGATGCGGCTGAGGTCGCCGCTGGCGTCGTCGGCAACCGTGCCGTCGGGCGCGAGCGCCTTCTCGATGGCCGCCAGCAGGTCCGGCTCGGGCGCGAGGTCCATCGAGAGTTTCCACAGAGAGGGCGCCTCGCCTCGGAGGCGCTTGAAGGTGCGCTGAAGGTCGCGCGCGTTGCGAAGCACGGCCGCCACCGTCCCGAGTTCCGCCGGCGCAAGGGCCGAGTCCTCGATGGCCGCGCGGTCGAAAAGCGCCGCCGGGTCCTCGAACCGCTCGACCGAAAAATCGTGCCCGGCCGCCAGGATGGCCATCGCCTCGCCGATGCGGTCGGCCCGCGTGCGGATGGCCTCGCGGTCCGTAAGCGGCACGAGCGCCCGCGCCGCGGCCGCGCCCAGCCCGAGCATGCACCCGGCCGCAATGCGGTCCAGGACCTTGCCGAACTCCAGCCGCTCCAGCGTGTGTGCGTCCATGCAGGTCAACCCGCCGGGCAAGCCCGGCGGCTAAACGTTAGCCCCCGCGCATCCGCCGTGTATAATACGCCGGCCGCACTTGCGGGCAATGCGATTTTCCGCGGGTGCGGCCCGGCGGGCACAGTAAGAGGGAACCGCGATGCGCAGAGTCATTCTGCTTCTGGCGGCGCTGGCGGCCTGTGCCGCGTGGGCCGCCCCGGCCGCCGCGCAGGCCGCGCCGCCGGCGACGCCTGCCGCCCCCGCGCCGCCGACCCCGCCGGCTGCCCACGCCGCGCCGGCCGCGCCATCGGCGCCCACCGCGCCGCCCCCTGCGGCGG
>Ga0194112_10002704_pt1 | contig 25189 bp, 25 predicted proteins | sample TA2MahC400mmetaG_FD_146191 | JGI IMG/M metagenome (GOLD analysis project Ga0194112, IMG submission 146191) | Freshwater microbial communities from Lake Tanganyika, Tanzania - TA2015016 Mahale Deep Cast 400m | ecosystem: Environmental > Aquatic > Freshwater > Lake | place: Tanzania: Lake... | reverse complement strand
ACCAGGCCGAGAGCATGGCCGTCGCGGCAGGCTTCCAGAGGACGACATTCCCCATCATCGCCGGCGCGCCGGCGAGGTTCCCGCCGATCGCGGTGAAGTTGAACGGGGTGATCGCGTAGACGAACCCCTCGAGGGCGCGGTACTCGCTCTGGTTCCACATCCCCGGGCCGGAGACGGGCTGTTCACTGTAGAGCTCGCGCGCGAAGGCGGCGTTGAAGCGGAAGAAGTCGGCCATCTCGCAGGCGGCGTCGATCTCCGCCTGGTAGACGTTCTTCGACTGACCGAGCATCGTCGCGGCGTTGATGGTGTCGCGCCACGGGCCGGCGAGGAGGTCGGCGGCCTTGAGGAAGACGCTCGCGCGCTGCTCCCAGGTCCACTCTGACCACTCACGCCAGGCGGCGCGCCCGCTCTCGATCGCGGCGCGGACGTCGTCCGGCGTGGCCTGATGCCAGGTCGCGGTGACGTGCTGGTGCTTGTGCGGGGAGGTCGCGTTGGCCGTGGCGCCGGTGCGGATCTCGCGTCCGCCGACCACGACGGGGATGTCGGGGCGCTCCTGTTCCATCTTGGCGAGGCGGGCCTGGAGGGCGGCGCGCTCCGGGGTCCCGGGGGCGTAGGAGCGGATCGGTTCGTTGACGGTCGGCGGGAGCTGGCGCACGCCGCTGGGCGAGAAGGTCGGCATCGTCGAGAGGGCTAGAGGATCGGACTGGGTGCAATCTAACTCCCACGGCGGTGATACTTCGGGATGTCGCGTGCCCCTCGGAGTCTCGTCATGACGCTCGTCGCGGTCAGTGTCGCGTTGACCGCCTGCGTCCCGGTGCCGGTCGAGTGGGGGAAGGGGACCCGCCATGCCGATGGCGCCCTCGCCGACTCCCTGCGGCTCGCGCTCGGCGCCGATGGAGCACCGGTCTTCGCCCCCGCGTGGACGCCCCCGACCTGGCCCGAGGAGCCGGGGCAGTGCCTCGTCTCGCGGCGTGCGGGGCGCACCGTGACCGATACCGCATACGCGAGCTGGTTCACCGTGCGCCCCGATTCGAGCGTCCTCCTGCGGGCGGCGCGCTCCGACGACGGCGGCCTCACCTGGAACCCTGCGGTGACGGCGGACTCGGTCGATGTGGGGCGCACCGGGTGTGCGCGCCCCATCCCCTTCCTCGCGGTCGATTCGCTCAATGGCTATCTCCACCTCGCCTATCACCTCGTGGCGCGCGAGGGGGCGGGGCTCTTCTTCACCCACGTGATGGACACCGGGATGCTCTTCCACGAGCCAGTGCCGATCGTCTACGGCAAGCGCCCCTCGGCGACGGCGCTCGCCTCGCGCGGCGACACCGTAGTGGTGGTCTACGAGGATCCGAACAGTCGCGTCCCACGGCTCGGGATCGCCGTCTCGCGCACACAGGGACACATCTTCGAGGGGCGGATGCCTGCGTCGGATGAGGTGGGGGAATCGCGTCGGCCGCTCGTGGCACTGCGCGGCGACCGGGTGGTGATCGCCTGGGACGCGTCTGAGCGTGGGGGGCGGGTGCCGCGCGTGATGCTCCGCGAAGGGCGCATCCAGTGGTGAGCGCGTCAGGGCATCACGCCGAGGGGCATCGCGCATGACGCGGATCTTCGGCGTCCACCCCGCCGACGACGGCGGGCTCCCGATGGCGGTGCGTCGCGCCGCCGATGCCGGCGCGCGCGCCCTGCAGTGCTTCACCGCCCCCCCGACCTACTACAACGAGAAGGTCGGCTTCGCCGCGACCAAGGCGGCGAAGGTGCACGCCGCGCTCGATGCGGTGGGGATCGAGCGGCGCCACATGCTCGTGCACGCGGCGTACGTGCTCAACACCGCCTCCCCCGAGGAGACGAAGGCGCTCCGCGCCCGCGCGGGGCTCGCCAAGGAGCTAGAGCGCTCCACCGCGCTCGGTGCCCTTGGCTGCTGCTTCCACCCCGGCTCCGCGGGGGAGAGTGACCCCACCGACGCCGCGGTGCGCGTGGGGCTCGCCATCCGCTACGCCCTCGAGACGGTGCCCGAGAGCGGGGCGGGGACGCGCGTGCTGATCGAGAACACCGCTGGGGCGGGCCGCACCATGGGGCGCACCCCCGAGGAGATCGCCCTGATGCTCGCGCAGGTGCCGGACGCGCTGCGGCATCGCACCGGCTACGGGCTCGACACCTGTCATCTGCACGCGGCGGGGCACGACCTCACCTCCTCCCCCGAGGCGCTGCGCGCCACCCTCGACCGATTCGAGCAGGTGATCGGGGAGCGTCCCGCCTTCCTCCACCTGAACGACAGTCAGCATCCGGCGGGGTCGAACAAGGATCGTCACGCCCTCCTGGGTGAGGGGACGATCGGCGTCGCGCCGTTCGGTTGGCTCCTCGCGGACGTGCGCTCCGAAGGGATCCCACTCATCCTTGAGACCCCCTCCGAGCGGGAACAGGTGGTGGAGGATGACCCCTCCGCCGACCCCGCCGATCGGCGGATGGTCGCCCTCCTCGAGGGACTCTGCTCGGGGTGAGGGCTATTGCGCTCGAGAGCGAGCCCCTTACTTTCGAGTCAGATCGCGCACGTGCTCGACCGGGCGCAGCACGCGATCATCACAATCCTCGAGGAGACACTCGAATGGCTGCCAAGAAGAAGAAGGCTGCGAAGAAGCCGGCGAAGAAGGCTGCGAAGAAGCCGGCGAAGAAGGCCGTGAAGAAGGCGAAGGTGAAGCGCAAGCCGAACGCCGCCTTCATGAAGCCGGTGACCCCGAACGAGAAGCTCGCCGCTGTCGTCGGCGCCTCGCCGCTCCCGCGCACCGAGCTCACCAAGAAGCTCTGGGCCTACATCAAGAAGAACGGCCTGCAGGACAAGAAGAACCGCCGCATGATCAACGCCGACGACAATCTCAAGGTCGTCTTCGGTGGTCGCGGTCAGGTGTCGATGTTCGACATGACCAAGCTCGTCTCGAAGAACGTCAAGTAAGCGACGTCGCTCGACGGGCAGGTCCGGGGGGGCGCACCAGACGGTGCGCCCCTCTCGTCTTTCCCGGGGGCGGTCCCCAGATTCCCCCTAGCGTTCGTTCCCGATCCCTCTCGCTCTCGCCTCTCGCTCGTGACCCCCAAGAAGCGCACCTCCTCTGTCGCTGCCGCTCGTGGACGCTCGGGTGGCGGCTGGCGTCCCGACTGGCACAAGCTCTGGGAGGGGTTCAAATCGCTCGCGGCCACCGTCGCGATCTTCCTCGTCCTCCGCACCTTCCTCCTCGAGGCGTATCGTATCCCGTCGGGGTCGATGATCCCCTCGATGCTCATCGGCGACTGGCTCTTCGTGAACAAGCTCCGCTATGGGCCGCACGTCCCCTTCACACGGATCAATCTCCCGGGGTACGCTGAGCCGCAGCGGGGAGAGATCATCGTCTTCATCTCGCCGCCGCAGATCGATCAGCCGTGGGACGCCACCCCGATCCTCGTGAAGCGCCTCATCGCGGTCGCGGGGGACACCGTGCATTCGCGCGGCGGGATCGTGCACATCAATGGCGAGCCCGAGGCTCAGGGGTACGCGGCGGGACTCCCGGGGACACCGGGCGACTATGTCGATCCCCTCTTCGATTGGCAGAAGCGGGTGCAACTCACCGACTCGCGCTTCGGACCGGTGCCGGCGCAACCGACGCTCGATGACTGGGGCCCCCTCGTCGTCCCCGAGGGCTACCTCTGGATGATGGGGGACAACCGCACCAACTCGAAGGACAGCCGCTACTGGGGCTTCGTCCCGCGCGAGAACGTGCGAGGGCGCCCGATGTTCGTCTACTATTCGTGGAACGCCGATGATTCCGATCGGCCCCTCCCCTTCCTCCTCGATATCCGGTGGGATCGGATCGGCCACGTCTTCCACTGATGCCCCGCTTGACGCCTCGTCGCCTCGCCCTCCTCGCGTTCGGCGCCCTCCTGACGGTCGGATGCGCGCGCGTCACGCACATCCACCCGGGTGGGGTCTCGAATCGCCCCTACACCCCCGTGGTGCGCGCTGGAGGGTTCCTCTACCTCGCGGGGCAGATCGGTGGCGATGCGTCGAAGGGCGGGGCGTTGGTCCCGGGTGGCATCGAGGGGGAGACGCGGCAGGTGCTCGAGAACATCAAGACCCTCCTCGCCGCGAGCGGATCCTCGATGGACCGCGTGGTGAAGTGCACCGTCTTCCTCGTCGACATCGGGGAGTGGGATCGGATGAACGCCGTGTATCGCACCTACTTCCCTGAGGGGCGCTACCCGGCGCGCACCGCGGTGGGAGTGGCCGGACTCCCCGGCGGGGCGCGCGTCGAGATCGAGTGTCTCGCCAAGGCCTGATCGATGCCGCTCCTCCGTCCTACCGCGGTCATGACCGCGATCGACCTCGACGAGGCGCTCGAGGAGAAGCAATCACTGCTCCAACGTCTGGTGTTGAACGTCGTCTTCATGGCGATGCTCACCGGCATCACCCTGCGCGTCTATCGCAATCTCATCCTCACCTATGGGTGGAGTGATCGCTGGCTCTGGGTCGCGGGGACCTTCCTCGGGCAGGTCGCGATCCTCTTCCTCCTCACCACGCTCTACCTCGGCAACTACCACGCCAAGTCGTGGCTCTGGCGCGCCCCACTCTTCGCGGTGATCGACGCCGCAACCGAGGTCGCGGTAAGCTATGGGATGCTTCGTGCCGGGCTCGAGCGTATCGGGAGTCTCCCTGCGACCTTCGAGGATTGGGAGGGGTCGGCGATCCGCCTCACCACCCTCCGCCTCACCCTGATACCGCTCTACGCCCTCGCGCTCGCGATCGTCTCGACGATCGTGCGCTGGTTGATCCTCCCGCGCGAGAAACCCTCTGCCCTCTCGTCCTGAGGTTGTCCTGATGCGCCTGCGTCTCCCGCGTCTCTCATTTCTAACCCTCGCCGGCGCGCTCGCGCTCGCCCTGACCTTCACCGCTACGACGCTCGCGGCGCAGACCCCGCGTCGCCCGTTCGGGACCCTGCGTGAGCAGGCCGTCACGCAGCAACGCTGGCTCGAACGGCGCCTCACGACCGTCCTCCCCGCGCTGATGCGCACGCACGGCGTCGACGCCTGGGTGATCCCGATGCGCGAGTACAACGAGGACCCCACCTTCTCCTCGCTCGTCTCCCCGACGACCTTCGCCGCGCGCCGCCGGACGATCTATCTCTTCTTCGATCGCTGCGCGGCGCAGGGGCGTCAGGACCCCGGCGATGGCTCGTGTGTGGAGCGGATCGCCTTCGGTGGGACCTCACAGGGCGGACTCTACGAGGCGCGCCGCGCGATGAAGGCGGTCGAGGCCGATGTCGGTGGGCGACAGGCTGAGCTCTGGGGGGACGAGCAGTGGCAGGTGCTCAAGGCGGCCCTCCTCGAGCGGAACCCGAAGGTCATCGCGATCAACACCTCGCGCACCTTCGCCTTCACCGACGGTCTCTCCTCCGGTGAGCGCGACGGGATGACCGAGGCGTTGGGCCCCGACCTCGCGCGGCGCTTCCGCCCCGCCGAGGGGCTCGCGCTCGAGCTGATCGCCGCCCGACTCCCCGAGGAGGTCGAATTCTACGGCAAGCTCCAAGCCCTCGTCTGGGAGCTCTCGCAGCGGATGTTCTCGAGCGCGGTGATCACGCCCGGCAAGACGCGGACGAGCGATCTCGTCTGGTGGTGGCGCCAGCAGGTGAACGACCTCGGGCTCGGGACCTGGTTCCAGCCGACGATCGACGTGCAGCGCCGCGGAGTGACGAGCGATGCGCTCGGCGAGGACCCCGTCATCCAGCGCGGCGACGTCCTCCACAGCGATCTGGGGATCACCGCGCTCGGCCTCAACACCGACACGCAGCACATGGCCTATGTGCTCCTCCCCGGGGAGACGCAGGCGCCGGCGGGGCTCGCAGCGGCGCTCGGCCGGGCGAACCAGATGCAGGATATCCAGATGGAGGAGATCCGGCCGGGGCGCACGGGGAACGAGGCGCTCGCCGCCTCGCGCGCGCGGATGACCGCCCTCGGGATCGAGGGGACCTTCTACTCCCACCCCATCGGGAAGCATGGGCATGGCGCCGGCCCCCTGGTGGGGCTCTGGGACTATCAGGACGGCGTCCCTGGGCGCGGTGACGCGCGCATCATCCCGAACATGTGGTACTCGGTCGAGCTCCAGGCGACCACGCCGGTCGCCGAGTGGGGTGGGCAGAAGGTCCGGATGGCCCAGGAGGAGGACATGGTGATCGGCGCCGACGGGGTCGCGCGTTGGGCTATCCGCCGGCAGGACCGGCTCTTCCTCGTGCGCTGATTTATCTTTCGCCCTATGCGGAAAGGGAAGAAAGAACTGCTCGTCGTTGGGGACCGCGTCCTCGTGCGCGTCGAGGAGGGGGAGGAGCGCTCCAAGGTCGGGCTCTATCTCCCCGCGACCGCCGTCGACAACCAGGCGGTGCAGGGAGGGCGGATCATCGCCACGGGCCCCGGGACCCCGCTCCCCGAGGTGGGGGACCACCTCGATGAGCCCTGGCGCATCGGAGGGGCCAAGGATCCCCGCCACATCCCGATGCAGGCGCAGGTCGGCGACTACGCGTTGTTCTTTCGCAAGGCCGCGGTCGAGATCACCTTCGAGAATGAGCGCTTCCTCGTCGTGCCGCAGGCGGCGATCCTGGCGCTCTCACGGGAGTAAGGACGATGCAATATGATGAACGGATGATCGCCCCCATGCGGGCGGAACTCACGCAGCACGGGATCGAGGAGCTGCGCACCGCCGCCGCGGTCGATGCCGCGCTCAAGGATGCGCCGGGGACGCGACTGGTGGTCGTGAATTCCGTCTGCGGGTGTGCGGCACGCAACATGCGCCCCGCGGTCGCCAAGGCATTACAGCACGCGATCACCCCGGATCACTGCTTCACGGTCTTTGCGGGTGGCGATGTCGATGCCACGCGTCAGGCGCGGAGCTATTTCACCGGGTATGCGCCGAGCTCGCCGAGCATCGGGTTGCTGCGCGATGGGAAGCTCGTGCATATGGTGGAGCGCTGGCAGATCGAAGGGCGGACGGCCGATGCGATCGCGGCCGATCTGGCCAAGGCGTTCGACACGTACTGCACGCCGGCCGCGCGCTGAGGTTGTCAGGACAGAAGACAGAGTGGGGCGGCGCTGATGCGCCGCCCCACTCGTGTTTCATGACTGCTTGATCCAGCGCATCAGTTCACCGAGTCCAGGTCGCTTCCCGTACAACAGTGACCACTAAAGTCTAAGTGTTGTAAATCAACAACTTACAAAACTATGAAGTGGGAATTAGAGCCGACGCAAGGACGAATTAACTAAACTATTTACTAAACTCAAAGTTGAACTGAGGGTCTGGTGAATGAAGAAAAAAGAACGGGGAGACGATTGTCTCCCCGTTCTAAACGAACAGAAAAACAACTGCTGCTAGTCCTCAATCAACTGACCAACCTACGCTCGGCAAGTATCTTGAAATTAGTCCACTGCTGAATGCGGAATAACGCTCATGTTGCGAAACGCCATGTCGCAACGCTACCTTCGTTGCGCTGGAAAGCATCGCCAACTTCATCCAAGGAGAAGAGCCAATGAGGCGAGCATTTACAACACTAGCAATTCTGATTCTTCTAGCAGCATGCAAGGGGGAGGTTGGACCAGTTGGACCAGTTGGACCGGCTGGACCACAGGGACCTAGTGGACCAACTGGAGCTACAGGCCCAGCCGGACCTGCGGGATCCCTGAATCGCTTTGCACAAACAGCAGTCATAGACGCAGATGGTGACGCTGTCGTTGCACTTCCAACGACTGCAGGCACGAGTGCAACCGGAACGAAACCGAACCTGACTTGCTTCATAACAGACAACCCTGCCGAAGGGCTTTGGATTTCGGTTAATGGAGCGAGTGAAGACGAACCAAACTGTATACTTTTCTTTTCAAATGGGCGGTGGAACGCAGCACTAATCAACGGAATACCGACGTGGACAGCGCTCTTCATTGCGACGTGGTAATTTTTCAGCCGTGAGTGGGACCCTAGTAAAAGGGGAGAAAGTAAAGAAGGCCACCATCGCGGGTGGCCTTCTTTGTTATGAAGTTAGGATGGCCTTTATAAGTTCATCAACTAACCGACGCTCTCCAACGGGTCGCTGCCCATGTCGCCGACGAATGTTGTTCACATCGTCCTTCCAAGTGGTATCCTGAAGCAACGGGTCAGTGAAGCGTCGTCTTTCTTCTCGTTCTGCCTTCTGAAGTTGCCGTAGGATAGTCTCCAGTGATTCAATCATCTTGCCCTGTTGGTCCCTAGGAATCATCTCGCTTGTAGTGATATACCATCGGAGATGTTTGAGAACGATTCCAAATGCCCATATCACCCTTCTCCGAGCGTAGGACTTACTTTCTCGGGGTGGCACGTTTCAACTCGGAGAGAACATCGTCACGGTCGTAACGGACTGATGTTCCTATGCGGATACTGGAAACCTGTCCTTCTCGTTCTAGATCCCAGAGATGTCGGGTACTGACTCCCAGAACATCTGCCATCTCTGGGGTGGTGAGTAATCGTTTTGTACTTTGTGTAATCATGAAAATCCTCGTCTAAGGTTGCGGTCTAAACTTCGGGATACCCTTCTTGCGACCGTCGTATCTGACGGGAGTCTTATGGGACTCAATCGTATCAATAACTAGTCGGGTATCGTACTCGTTCATTGTAATGTCTCCATAGGTATCACCCCAGTTACCGTAGGGGATACTCTCGTACTGCATGATTCTGGAGATGACGTACTTCACGGCATTGTCTCGTTCTGTCATTCGTGGTGACCGGACTGATGTCGGTGGGACGGGAATCCCAATGGAGTGAAGACGTACCGTCCCCTCACTGAGGAACCGGTCCTGAATCCATGATTCCGTGATTGAGGGATGGCAGTTGATGAGAATATGGCAGTGGATGCCGGCATTCTCTGAACCGAACTCAATGACGCCATAGACAGGGGCGTAACGTTTCAGGTTCTTCTTTGATACTTCCTTTTCCTGTTTCAACAAATATTGGGATTCAGTACGGATCTGCTTCAACAGATGCTGAATCGTTTGTTTGGCACTCTCTACCGATAGGGACCGTGTGTATCCCTGTACGGTTCGTCCTAGTTTGTCCGTGTATGTGGGGACTACACGATGATCAAAATTCAAATGGAGTGAATGTGAAATAGACCAGGAACTCACTTGACGTACTCTCTTGTCAAGTAATTCCTGGTCTATTCCCATGGTGATACCAACCAATTCAATCAGACTATCTGAACGACTGACTTTATGCTTATAACCTTTATCATGATTGCTGTGAGTGAAGTGATTAGATAGGGAACCTATGATACGGTACCTAACCATTCTGAGATCCTGCAATTTCGTAATTGGGGATTCGGTAAGACTGATGGGAATGTGGAATACATCATTCGCAGTACTGAAGGCAGTTCTCTTTGTTGTCATGGTGTCTCCTTATACGCAATAGGGATATCTAGGAATCTGAATCCCTTTTTTCCAAATCTGAGTGAGAGTGGGTCTGTGAGAGAATAGTTCTTCTCTATACCGTCTTACTATCGTCAGTGACTGCGATGGTCGTTTCCCGTAACCATCTTTGGGACGTATGAAGAAATTATTCCTAATTGGGATTGCCAATACTTGGTCAATCACGGGAACATATATACGTATCTGTGTTCCACTGGAAACTTCTTAATTCTAATAAAAAAGTAACAGAAATGCAAGAGAAGAAAACAATTTATTTGTTAAAAAAGCATTTCACGTGAGACAATGACAAAGCAGTTGCATTGCCGAATTACGATTTAATTGGCTCGTTGGTAGTTGGGATCAATTGCCTAGATCATCTTTGAAATCTTCGTGATTGTATTGGGAGATAGTCCGACCACCTTGGCGACCTCGGACTTCTTCAGTCGGTTCTCCCTTAGCAGATCCACAACCTGTTTCACCTTTGGTTTTTCAAGGAACCGTCGTCCTTCCACACTCCCTCTTTTCCGACCAAGAAACTTCCCCTTGAGTCGGGCAATCTGAATTCCTTCCCTCTGTCGGTCTAGAATCATCTCCCGTTCCAATTGACTAACCAATCCGAGGATGGAGATCAGTAGGGTGGTTGAGGTGGTCACCTTTCCGGTGTCGTCAAAGAGACGGATGTTCTCTTTCTTGACCACCAACTGAATTTTCCGTTCGGTGAAGAAAGTCACCGTCTCAAGAATGTTCTGAAGGTTCCGTCCCAACCGACTCAGTTCGTGCACACGGACCGTGGTGATTCCCTTCAAGGGGATATCCCGAACGAGGATCTTTACCGAGGGACGGTCAAAGAAGGGAACCGAACCCGAACAGGTGTCCGAGTAGACGTTCTGGGGGTCAATCCCGTCCATGGTCAACTTCTGACGGGTGAGGGATTCGGTCTGACCAATCGTGGAACGACGGATGTAGAGGACTTCACACATCTTAGACACTCAAGAATAGGGTGGTGTCTAAAAATATGAAAAGCGTCTCAAAACACAAGGGTTTAGGGTCATTCCGACCGTCAGATTATGGTAAAGTCTAGAATTGTGAGTCCCCCGTATCCCGTAACTAGGAATCATCAATATTACAGGGTTCTGTTCTCATAACCGTATGGTGCTAAACATCTTAGCGGTTTGCTGAACATCTCAAGGGGTCACCGTGGTCCATCCGTTCCCAGCACGTCCGTCAGAATCCGTTTTAGACGATTCTAGAGGGTGGTGAGAGGTTTGGTTCGGAGACTGATTGTGACCTTGGATTGAGACCGTTCCGAACGTGGTGAGGAACGGGTGATAAAACTCAGAAAGTGGTACCTAACTGGGTTTGGTAGAAGTTTTATCACCTTGAGTCCGTCACGACTCCTACCTCCCGATGTGATTTCACAGGGAAAGATCTTCTAAAGAGTTGTCCCCTAGGTGAATTCTTGGTCCCCGATATGAAAAGAGGGTACCCCAGGAATTCCGGAGTACCCCCCCCTCATTCGTTCACTAGTTAGTCTGGACCCATATGAAGAAGCCAAAGTCTAGGAATCAGCTTCAATAGATTGAAGGAACGTCCTGATTGCCTTCTCCGACGTGGGTGCAAAATGCGACTGCTTCACTGAGGGAGCTTTCTTGAGTTCATTCTCAATGAACGTTCGGAACTTGACGAGATCGGTATCAAGTTCATCCCGAGTAAGCGCTCGTCGCTGATACAGGTCCGTCTGAGATCGTCCGACGTGACCCATGTACGAGAGAAGATGACTTCTTTCAATGCCCGCCTTCTCTGCCCAAATAGAATAGGTCCGCCTGAAGTCCCTACTGCGAACGGGTGACTTCAGTTTTCTAAGAATCTTGTTCAGGCGAGGTTCCGCGAGGCGAAAACCATTCAAACGGGATTCGCGATAGTGCTGCGGATAGACGAGAGAAGGTACAACCCGATTTGATTGAATTGTCTTTGTGCCTTTGATGCGAAGATGTCCCGTGAGAGTATCACGCTCCCACTTCAACTGGAAAAACTCCGTTGGTCTAAACGGATGGAGCGTCATCATCAATATGGCTTCTGCATACCACTCGCGGCGTTCTTGAGGGACGTTCTTATCGTCAAGAACTTGCTGGATCAGCGCGAAAAGATCGTGCGGTGTTGAGAGCGGATTATGCTGCTTGCGAACTGTGACCTTAAGTCGCTCAATTCGCTGAATTGCTTGGTACAACGGCGACTGAGACGAATGCTGGCAATGATTCTTCAAGAACCCGAGGAAATACACTCGGGAAAGATTGAACATGTCGTGTTTCTTGCGCGGCTTGTAGTAGTTGTAGGCACCTTGAACAACCTTCGGCAAGTCCGCAACGACATGATTGTCTGAGATCAATCCGTATTTCTTAAATGTTGCCAACCACCCCTTCGTCGTCTTTGTCGTGTACTCAGCGTGGATGCCACTTTCTGTATATGCCATCAACTCTGCGAGAAGATTCTTACCTTCATTCCCGTAAAGAAGGTGCTCACGACCAGCCTTATAGGCGTGATAGACGTCAATGAGTTTGAGTTTCCCGTTCTTGAGTTGAAGGAACCGTTCAACGTCTCCGTTTCGGTTCATCTCCTTCAACATCAACTTCATTTCCTGAATGACGGTTGGAGCGTTCTTCGTCTCTGGATAGACTGACGTGGTGAGTTGAAGTCGCTTACACGATGGGAACCGTGTCGTAATCTGGATGATGTACGACCCCACCTTCACCCGTCTTCCACGGACGACCTTCGTGATTCTGTGGGTTCCCTTCATATCGAAATACTAAACTAGTCACTAAACATCGTCAATCAGAACGGCGTAACCGTATGATTTCCATGATGGTAGCAAAACTCATACGTTTTCCGTACATCAGCAAGCCCACGCGATAGATCCGCGCCGCGACCCAGACGCAGGCGACGCTCGCGAGCAGCACCCCCAACAGACTCCCGATGATCTCCCCCGCGCCGACCTGCGTCGCGGTCATCCGCATCGGCATTATGATCGGCGCGGAGAAGGGCACCCAGCTCACGATCTCCGCGAGCCGGCTGTTCGGGTTCGTGAGGATCGGCTGGGCGAAGATGATGCTGAACACCAAGAGCATGATCACCGGCTGCGCCGCCTGTTGCGCCTCCTCCTGGCTCCCGACCATCGCCCCCACCGCCGCGAAGAGCGACGCATAGAGCGTGTAGCCCAGGAGGAAGAAGAGGACGAGCGCGACGAGCACGAAGGGCTCCACCGACGGGAGCCCGACCTGTGGCACCCCCTCGATCCCCATCGCACCGAAGATCTTCGCACGCTGCGTGTAGAACCCAACACTCGAGAGGAGCCAGACCAACTGCTGGGTGAGCCCCACCGCGCCGACCCCGATCACCTTCCCGGCGAGCAAGACATCCGGCGACACACTGGCGACGATCACCTCGGCCACACGCGTGGTCTTCTCCTCGAGCACCCCACGCAGGATCGCCTGCCCATAGAAGATGATGCTGAAGTAGAGGAGGAAGGCGACGCCGAAGCCGAAGATCGAGTTGGCGAGCCCTGAGCCCCCAAGCCCCTCGTCGGTCACGCGATCGGCCTTGAGGCGGACGCGCACCCTCGCGAGCGTCTCCGCCCGTTCGGCGTCGATCCCCGCCGAGGTGAGGCGAGCGGTGAGGAGGGACTGTCGGATCGCGCCCTCGATCGCCTCCATGTCGCCGACGGAACTCGCGTTGCGGCCGGCATAGCGCGCCGCACCCGATGCGACGGTCCCTGAATCGAGGACCAGCACGCCGGCGAGCTCCTTCCGCTGGATCTGCGCGATCAGTTCGCTCTCGCGTGTGGCGAGCTCGGCGGGGCGGAGCTCATCGACCGGCGCGGTGGTCGGGGACGGACCCTGCAGCGTAGGTGCGGCGAGTCGTTGCGCGACGCGCGCACCGAGCCCGGAGCCGGTGGCATCGAGGATGCGGATGTCAGCGACCCGCGCCTCACGCATGCTCCGCACGCTGAGATACGCCGGGAGGATCATGATCCCCCCGAAGAAGAGGGGGCCGAAGAGGGTCACGATCACGAACCACTTGGTCCGGACGCGCTCGAGATATTCGCGGCGGATGACCGCCCAGAGCTTAGCCATGTCCGCTCATCCCCGGCTCGACGCCCGTGGCGCCGACCCGTTCGAGGAAGATCTGATGGAGGGAGGGTTGTACGCGCTCGAACCGTTGGATCGAGGCGCCGCTGCTCACCAGCTGTCGGAGGAAGGTCTGCGCATCCGCGTCACGTGCGAGTTCGACCTCGAAGCTCCGCCCATGGTCGTCGCAGCGCGCTACGAGCGTGCGGTCATCGAGGATCGCGCGAATCTCGTGGCTGGGATCGCTCTCGAGCGCGAGCGCGATGGTGCGCCCCGCATGCGCCCCCTTCACCGCGGCCATCGTCCCGTCGAGGACCTTTGTGCCCCCGGCGATGATGCAGACCGCATCGCACAGCCGCTCGGCGTTGTCCATCAGATGGGTGGAGAAGATCACGGTGCGCCCGCGCCGACGAAGCTCCACTACGGTGTCCTTGAGCGCCTGCGCATTGATCGGGTCGAGCCCGCTGAAGGGCTCGTCGAGGATCACGAGTTCCGGGTCGTGCAAGAGCGTGCCGATGAACTGGACCTTCTGCTGCATTCCCCGCGAGAGCTCATCGACCTTCGCCTTCCCCCAGTCCTTCGCCTCGGTGCGGAGAGTCAGGCGCTCGAGCCACTCATCGATCCGGATGTCAGCGGTCTTCCGATCGATCCCCTTGAGCTCAGCGAGGAACCGGAGGACATCGCGGACCATCATCTTCTTGTAGAGGCCGCGCTCCTCGGGGAGATACCCCACGCGGTCGAGCTGGGACGCAGCATGGTGTGGCACACCGAGGATCCGGATCGACCCCGTGTCGGGGGCGATGATGTTGAGGATCATCCGGATCGTGGTCGTCTTCCCGGCGCCGTTGGGGCCGAGGAGTCCGTAGACCGTCCCAGTGGGGACGGTGAGCGAGAGATCGCGGACGGCGGTGTGCGCCGCGTACCGCTTGGTGACGCCCGAGATCTCAAGGGCGGGTGTCGTCATGGGGTGGGGGCAAGGGGGTGCGGAGGGGAATGTAGGGTCGCGCGCCCCTCCCCGCTTCGCGATACTACGCCGATGCGAATCCAGTCGCTGATCCTCGGGGTGTTGGCCGCTGCGGTGCTCGCCTGTGGCGGGGCGCCGAAGGCGGGGGAGGATCAGGTCCTCGTGGTCTTCAACGCGGGGAGCCTGGCGCGCCCCATCCGGGTGGCGCTCGACACCTTCGCGGCGCGCACCGGAGTCCGGGTGGAGCAGGAGAGCGCGGGCTCGCTCGAATCGGCACGGAAGCTCACGGAACTTGGGAAGATCCCTGACCTCATCGCCTTGGCCGACGCCGAGGTCTTCCCGCGCTTCCTGATGCCCGAGTTCTTGGATGGGTATGTGGCGTTCGCGCGGAACCGGATGGTGATCGCGTACACCGGCCGCTCGCGCTTCTCCCGGGAGATCACCGCCGACAACTGGTGGCAGATCCTCCAGCGTTCTGGGGTGGAGACGGGGCGATCGGATCCGCAGCTCGATCCCAACGGGTACCGCACGATGCTCGTCTGGCAGCTGGCCGAGCGGTTCTATGGCGAGCCCGGACTCGCGGCGCGGCTCGAGGCGGTTCACCCGCCACGCAATGTGCGTCCCAAGGAGGCCGATCTCGTCGGGCTCCTGCAGGCGGGGGAGTTCGACTACATCTGGTCGTACGAGTCGATGGCGCGCGCGCTCGGCTTGCCATTCGTCCAGCTCCCCAACGGGATCGATCTCAGTCCGCCCGATTCGGCAGAGTCTTATGCACGCGCCAAGATCACGGTGCGAGGCGCGCGCGCAGGGGACTCGGTCACCTTCGTCGGATCACCGATCGTGTATGGGTTCGGTGTCCCTCGTGCAGCGCCGCATCCAGCGGTCGCGGAGCGCTTCGCGCGGTTCCTGATCTCGGGGGAGGGGCGTGCGATCCTGCGACGTGAGGGGCTCGATGCGCTAGAGAATCCGGTGCCGCAGGGGACTGCCGCGCCATGGATGGTGCCGTGAGTCATTCGTCGACTGAGCACGCTGGTCTCGATGCGCGTGGATCGCGTGCGATGGCTCGCGTCCTGAGCATCCTCGCTGCCCTCGCGGGGTCGTTCCTCTTGCTCTTCTTGGCGGCGCCCATCGCCGAATTGGTCGGGGTAGGCGGCGCCGAGGGGTTGAAGCGGCTGGTATCCGATGGCGAACTGCGCGGCTCGCTCCTGCTGACCGCGCTCTGCGCGACCGCTGCCACCCTGATCGGTGTCTTCACCGCGACTCCGCTCGCCTATCTCTTGGCGCGTCGCACCTTCCCGGGACGTGCGCTGCTTGCGGCGATCTTGGACCTCCCGTTGCTCATCCCACACCCCGTCGCGGGCATCGCGCTCCTCCTCCTGCTCGGGCGCGAGAGCGCCGTCGGTGGAGCGGCGCTCGAGATGGGGCTTCGCATCGTCGGCACCCCGATCGGGATCATCGCGGCGATGCTCTTCGTCTCCGCGCCGCTTTTCGTCAGCGGGGCGCGTGAAGCCTTCGCGAAGGTCGATCCGCGCTACGAAGGGGTCGCCCGTACACTGGGCGATACCCCCTGGCGCGCCTTCCACCGCGTGACCCTCCCCCTCGCAGGCCGAGGCCTCCTCGCCTCCTCGGTGGTGATGTGGGCACGTGCGGTGAGCGAGTTCGGGGCGATCGTCATCCTCACCTACAATCCAAAGGTCGTGAGCGTGTTGAGCTATGACCGCTTCACGAGCTTCGGATTGTCAGAGGCGCTCCCGGTCGCGGCGGCGCTCGCGATCCTCGCGCTGATCCCCCTCACCGTGCTGCGCGCGCTCCGCCCCGATACCGGGATGGAGCGATGATTACCCTCGAATCCCTCTCCGCCACCAAGGGGCGCTTCGCGCTCCACGAGGTGAGTTTCACGCTCGAGCGTGGCGCGTACGGCGTGGTGATCGGGCCCGCTGGGGCAGGGAAGACCACGCTCCTCGAAGTCGTCGGGGGACTCCTTGCCCCGCGCACCGGTCGACTCCATCTCGACGGCCGCAACATGCGAGGCGTCCCCCCTGAGGATCGTGGGATCGGGCTCGTCTATCAGCACGCGTTCCTCTTTCCGCATCTCTCGGTCCGTGAGAACGTCGCGTACGGTGCCGCTGATGCCGCCACGCTCGATGAAGCGATCGACCGGATGGGGGTCACGCCGCTCCTCGCTCGAGATGTGCGCAGTCTCTCCGGCGGTGAGCGGCAACTCGTCGCGCTCGCGCGTGCCCTCGCGCGTCGACCGCGCATCCTCCTTCTCGATGAACCCTTCAGCGCGCTTGACCCGCGTCGTCGCGTCCTGATCCGTCGTGAGGTGCGTGCCCTGCACCGCGCCTGGGGGCTCACCACCCTCCAGGTGACGCACGACTTCGCCGAGGCGGGGATGCTCGGTGATCAGGCGATCCTCCTCGATGGGGGGCGCATCCTGCAGGCGGGAGCGCCCGCCGAGGTCTTCCGACGGCCTGCCTCACCCTATGTGGCAGAGTTCCTCGGTGCGGAGAATGTGCTGGCCGGGGCCGCACGTGACTTAGGTGAGGCGGCGCCCGATTGGCTCGATGGCGACCCGCGCGAGTACGCGCAGGGTCATCGCGCCTTCGCCTTCGAATCCGAGGGACTCACCCTCTATGCGGTGGGTGACTTCGTCCCCGGCGCCGGGCATGCGGTGATCCGCGCGGAGGAGATCACCCTCGCGCGCGGCCAGACGCACGACTCGGCGCGCAACCGATTCTCCGGGCGCATCACGGAGCTCGTCACCCTCGGCGCACTCACGCGCGTCACGGTCGATGTGCGCGGGACCCCGATCGTCGCGGCACTCACCACGCGGTCGGCGCAGGAGCTCTCGCTCGAGCCCGGACTCGCTGTGGTGGTCACCTTCAAGGCGATGGCGGTGCATCTCTGTTGAGAGGCACCGCCATCGGGTCCTGCATCGATCCGACCGCGTCAGCTCACCACGCGATCCCGTAGTCCTCACCGTGATTGCTCGCCGCACCCCAGAAGCTCCCGCGCGCCCGGTCGAACATGATCGCCGTGATCGGTCCTGAGGTCTTGTTCGCGAACTCCATCACATAGCCGCGCCGCCGCAGATCCTCGCGCACCCAGTCAGGGATCTTGTCGTTGAGCTGGATCCGGCCTGGTCGCGCATCGTGCAGCCCGAAGCTCGAACGCATCTGATAGCTGTGGAACCCCGGATGCTCCGCGGCCTGCTGTGGGGTCTGGCCGAACTCCACCATCGCGAGGAAGAACTGCAGGAGATCCTGATCCTGCGTGTCGCCCCCCTGTACGGAGAAGGCCATCCAGGGCTGGCCCTCCTTGAGCGCGATCGTCGGCGTCAGTGTCACGCGCGGCCGCTTTCCCGGCTCGATCACGTTGAACGGCCCATCCTCGGCGCGCGTCACGAACGACTGCGCACGCTGTGAGAGCCCGATCCCCGTGCGCCCCGCGATCACCGCCGGCACCCACCCGCCGCTCGGCGTGATCGAGACCATCCACCCCGCCTTGTCTGCGGCCTGGATGCTCGTCGTGCCACGCGTGAACGCCTCATGGAAGGCGGCATCATCTTCAGCGCCGCCGATCGTGCCACCTGAGGAACCGCCGCGTGCCGCGGAATCCGCGCGCGGACCGGTGGTGCTCCACTTCGAGAGCAGCTCGGTGAACGGATTGGTCCCTCCTTGGAATGGATACGGATCGCCCGGCTTCACCGCGGCATCGTTCTTGTCCGCACTCATCTGCGCCCACCGCGCCTTCGCGTACGCCTTGCTCATCAACCCCTGCACCGGCTCCTCGGGTGGGAACGCCGGATCACCGTAGTAGAAGTCACGATCGGCGTAGGCGAGGTTCATCGCCTGATAGATCGTGTGCATGTACTGCGCGCTGTTGTAGCCCAGTCCCTTGAGATCGACGTTCTCCAACATGTTGAGGGCCTGCAACATCACCGGCCCCTGCTGCCAGATCGGAAGCTTATAGACCTCGTAGCCGCGGTAATTCGTCGAATACGGCTCCTCGATCTTCACCTGCCAGTTCGCGAGATCAGCCTTGGTGAAGAGCCCGCCCTCCTCCTGCACCGCGCGGACGAGCTCGTCCGCAATGTCGCCCTTATAGAAGCGATCGTAGGCGGCCATGATCGCCGCCTTGCGCGACTTCTTCTGGCGCAGCGCCTGCTGCTCTGCCTCAACGAGCTTCTTGAAGGTCGCGGCAAGGTCAGCCTGCTTGAAGATCTCTCCCGCTTCTGGCGCCTCACGCGTCTTGCCGAGATGCGGGAGAAAGACTGCCGGCGAGTACTTCCACTCCTTGATCCGCCTGGCGTTGCTCTGGATGCTCCCAGCGAGCTGCGCCTCCATGGGATAGCCCTCCTCCGCCATCTGGATCGCCGGCGCGAGCACCTGCGCCAACGACATCGTCCCATATTCGGCGAGCATCACCATCATCCCCCCCGGTGTGCCTGGCGTCACCGCTGCGAGCGGTCCGAACTCCGGCGGAAAACGGAAGCCTTTGGCGAGATAGAACGCCGCCGCCGCGCCGGTCGGGGCGACGCCGAGGGCATTGATCCCGATCACCTTCTTGAGCCCCGGGTGATAGATCAGCGCCTGGGTCTCTCCGCCGCACCCGAGGGTGTCCCACATCGTGCAGACGGCGGCAAGCATCGCTACCGAAGCGTCGACGGCGTTCCCCCCCTGCTGGAAGATCATCGCACCGGCAGTGGCGGCGAGGGGCTTCCCGGTGACGGCGACCCAGTGCTTCCCGTGGAGGGGAGGGCGCTCGGTGCGCTGGGCCTCGGCCGCACTAGCCGCACCGAGGAAGAGGCTGCAGGAGAGGAGAAACGAGCAGGCGCGGAGGGTTCGCATAAGGCAGGTGTGTGAGGGACCCTTCAAGATGCGCGACCCCCGCCCGCCTGGCTACCGGGACCGACCCAACCTCACACCGCCCCGAACCGCTCCTGTGTCTGCTGCACCGCGCTGACCAACCGCGACACGTCCTCTGACGTGTTGTAGACCCAGAAGCTCGCGCGCACCGTCGCCGGCACCCCGAGCGCGCGGATCAACGGCTGCGCACAGTGATGCCCCGCGCGCACCGCGATCCCCGCCACATCGAGCGCGGTCGACATGTCGTGCGGATGGACCCCCTCGACGGTGAAGCTGACCACGCCGCTTCGCCCCTCAGCGTGCCGGGTCCCGTACAGCGTCACCCCGGGCACCGCGCTGAGCTCGGCCATCGCCTGCGTGGTGAGCGCCACCTCATGCGCCCGCACCGCGTCGAGCCCGAGATTCGTCACATAGGTGCAGGCTGCTGCGAGCGCGACCGCCCCCTCGACATTCGGCGTCCCCGCCTCGAATCGATGCGGGAGCACATTCCAGGTGGAGTCCTGATCGTTCACCCACTCGATCATGTCCCCACCGAAGTGATACGGCGGCATCGCCTCGAGGATTGGCCGACGGATGACCACCCCACCGATCCCCATCGGGCCACCAAGCTTGTGTCCGCTGAAGGCGTAGACGTCCACGCCGAGTCGGTCGACCCAGCTCTGGAGATGCGGCACCGCCTGGGCCCCATCGCAGACGAGCAGCGCGCCACACGACTGCCGCACCAGCTTCACGATCTCGCTCACCGGATGGATCGTCCCGAGCGCGTTCGAGACATGCCCGAAGGCCACGACCTTGGTCCGCGCATCGAGCAACGAGGCGAGATGATCGAGGTCGAGCGTCCCATCAGGGCCCAGCTCGGCGATCCGGAACTCCGCTCCCACGGCGCGCGCAAGCTGCTGCCAGGGGACGAAGTTCGCGTGGTGCTCCATCCGGGTGACGACGAGGTTGTCCCCGGCCTGCACATTCGCGCGGCCCCACGCGGTCGCGACGAGGTTCAGCGACTCCGTCGATCCGCGGGTGAAGATGAGCGTGTCGGCATCGGAGACGCCGAGGAAGCGAGCCGCCCGATCACGCGCATCGTGATACGCCTGCGTCGCCGTCGCCGCGAGGGCGTAGGCGCCGCGGTGCGGGTTGGCATTCGACCAGGTGTAGTAGTGCGCGATCGCGTCGAGGACCGCCTTCGGCTTCTGCGACGTCGCCGCAGAATCCAGGTAGGTCAGCGTCGGATGCGCCGCAAGGAGGGGGAACTCCGTGCGCGGGGCGAGAGGGGCGGTGCTCATAGTGCTCGTCGTACCCAGAGGGAGCCGTCGCGGTCCTCGATCTCGAACCGGACGAGGGGAAGGTCGGTGGGGCCGCCGCGGACGGCGCCCGTGCGGCAATCGAAGCGCGCGCCATGCCAACAGCACTCGAGCTCCCCCGAGGGATAGAGCGTCCCCTCGGAGAGTGGGAACTCCGCGTGTGAGCACTCATCCTTCACGGCGAAGAGCGCGCCCTGATGGCGGCCCAGGCAGAGCTTCATGCCGCTGGGGAGGGTCGTCGTCACCAGCTCCCCCTCGTCGATCGCCGCCGCCGGAAGCGGCACCGCGACGAAGGGGCGTGTGTCGTCGGTCATGTGGAGTGCGGACCCGCGCCGGTTTCGGTGCTCACCGTCCCCGCGCCATCGAGCGCGGAGCGGAAGGCGTGCCAGGCGAGCGAGGCGCACTTCACTCGCATCGGGAACTTCCCGACGCCGCTCAACGCACGTAGCGGGCCGAGCCCCTTGATCACCGCAGGATCCGTCTCGACCCCGGTCAGCACGCGATGCATCGTCTCGAACAGCGCCACCGCCTCGGCGCGGCTCTTCCCCTTCACCGCCTCGGTCATGAGCGAGGCCGAGGCCTTGGAGATCGCGCACCCGACCCCCTGGAACGAGACGTCAGCGACCTGATCGTTCTCCACCAGCACCCAGATCGTCAGCTGGTCGCCGCAGTTCGGGTTCTTCCCGTCGGCCGAACAGCTCGGTTCCGCCATCGGATGGAAATTCCGCGGGCGCCGGTTGTGATCGAGGATCACTTCCTGGTAGAGGGCGTCGAGGGCAGCGGCGTCAGCCATGGACGAAAGTTACCCGATCACTCGAACGAGGCATGGGTGAAGCGCTCGAACACGGTCCGCTCCAACGCCAACCGGAGGGGATCGTTCTCGATCGTCTCGAGCACCTCGGCCGCGAAGGCGTAGGTCAGGAGCGCCTTTGCCGTCTCCGCACCGATGCCGCGGCTCTTGAGGTAGAAGAGTGGGAGCTCGTCAAGCCGGCCGACCGTCGCGCCGTGCGTGCACTTTACGTCGTCGGCGAAGATCTCGAGCTGCGGCTTGGTGTCCACGCGCGCCTGCTCGGAGAGGAGGAGCGCCTTGTTGGTCTGCTTCCCGTCGGTCTTCTGCGCCTCGGGGTCCACGTAGACCTTCCCGTTGAAGACCCCGTGCGAAGAACCGTCGAGGATCCCCTTGTAGAGCTCGCGGCTCGCGCAGGCCTCCGCGATATGCTCCACGAAGGTCTGGTGGTCGGCGTGCTGCGTGCCATCCAGTACGTAGAGCCCATTGAGGCGCGCCTCGCTCCCCGTGCCGAGGAGCTTGGTGTAGATGTTCGCCCGCGAGAGCGCCGCTCCCGCCGCGAAGGAGAAGGAGTGGTAGATCGAGTCGCGCCCTTGCGTGACCTGCACCGCGCTCACATGGTACGCGTCAGTGCTCTCCTGCTGGACCTTGTAGTGGTCGACACGCGCACCGTCCGCCACCGTCACCTCAGCGACGGCGTTGACGAGGTACTCCGCGCCGCCGATCGCGGCGAAGGTCTCGATGAGCGAGATCTGGCTCTGCGCCTCCGCCACCACGAGGAGTCGCGGATGGAACGCCGCCCCCTGCGCCTGCGCATCAGCGAGACAGAGGATCTGCAGCGGGAGCTCGACCGTCTCTCCCTTCGGGACGTGGATCATCACGCCGTCCTGCATGAACGCGGTGTTGAGCGCGGTGAAGGCGGCGGCGTCGAAGGCCGCGAGCTTGCCGAGGTGGGCCGAGAGCCACTCCGGCGACTCACGAAGCGCGTCGGAGAGGGTCGCGACCTCCACATCGGCGGGAAGCTCGGAGAACTGCGAGAGCCCCGGCTCGAAGCGGCCGTTCACGAAGACGAGCCGATGCCACGAGGGATCGAGGATCCACGGAGCGAGATCGCTCGCAGTGAGGGTTGTCGCCGCGGGCTTGATCGCCTTGAAGGGGCGCTCCGCGATCGGCGCCACCGAGGTGAAGTGCCAATCCTCGTTGCGCGTGGTCGGGAAGCCGAGCGTGGTGAAGCGCTCGAACGCCTGCTGGCGCAGGGCGGGGAGCCACGCGGGCGCCCCTGCTGGCGCGGCCAGCGCAGCGAACTGGTCGGAGTACGTCGCCGTCGGGGTCACGCCGTCACCGGCTCCAGGAGCCAATCGTAGCCCTTGGCCTCGAGCTCGAGTGCGAGCTCCTTGCCGCCAGACTTGATGATCCGCCCACCAGCGAGCACGTGCACGTGGTCGGGGACGATGTAGTTGAGGAGCCGCTGGTAGTGCGTCACGACGATCGTCGCGTTGTCGGGGCGCTTCAGCTTGTTCACCCCCTCGGCGACGATGCGGAGCGCGTCGATGTCGAGCCCCGAGTCGGTCTCGTCGAGCACCGCGAGCTTGGGCTCGAGCACCGCCATCTGCAGGATCTCGTTGCGCTTCTTCTCACCGCCGGAGAAGCCGGCGTTCACGGAGCGCTGCATCATCGAGGCGTCCATCTCGACGACCGTGAGCTTCTCTTCCATGACGTCGAGGAACTCGATTGGGTCGAGCTCAGGCTGGTTGTGCGCCTTGCGGATCTCATTGTACGCCGCACGGAGGAAGTAGGCGTTGGTCACGCCCGGGATCTCGATCGGATACTGGAAGGCGAGGAAGACGCCGGCCTGCGCGCGCTCCTCCGCCTCGAGCTCGAGGAGGTCCTGCCCGTCGCACTCGATCGAGCCGCTGGTGACCTCATAGCCCGGGTGCCCCGCGATCACCTGCGCGAGGGTCGACTTGCCGGAGCCGTTCGGCCCCATGATGGCGTGCACCTCGCCCGCGTTCACGGTGAGGGAGATGCCCTTGAGGATTTCCTTCTCGCCGACGGAGGCGTGGAGATTCGTGATCTTCAGCATGGATGGAAAAGAGGAGAGATGAGGGTGGGAGGACGACTCAACCCACCGAGCCTTCGAGCGAGATCCCCAGTAGCTGCTGCGCCTCGAGCGCGAACTCCATCGGCAGCTCCTTGAAGACCTCCTTGCAGAACCCCGCGACGATCAGGCTGATCGCGTGCTCCGCGTTGAGCCCGCGCGCCTTGCAGTAGAAGATCTGATCCTCCCCGATCTTCGACGTGCTCGCCTCGTGCTCCAGGGTCGCTGAGTTGTTGGCGACCTCGATGTACGGGAAGGTGTGCGCCCCGCACTGGTTGCCGATCAGCATCGAGTCGCACTGGGTGTAATTGCGCGCCCCCGCCGCCTTCGGCAGCACCTTCACCTGTCCGCGGTAGGAGTTCTGCCCCTGACCCGCGCTGATCCCCTTGGAAATGATCGTCGAGCGCGTGTTGCGCCCGATGTGGATCATCTTGGTCCCGGTGTCGGCCTGCTGTTTCCCGTTCACCACGGCCACCGAGTAGAACTCGCCCACCGAGTTGTCTCCCTGCAGGATCACCGAGGGGTACTTCCAGGTGATCGCGGAACCCGTCTCCACCTGCGTCCAGGAGATCTTGGCGTCGGTGAAGGCCTTCCCGCGCTTGGTGACGAAGTTGTAGATCCCGCCCTTCCCCTCGCTGTCGCCGGCATACCAGTTCTGCACCGTGGAGTACTTCACCGTCGCGCGGTCGAGCGCGACGATCTCGACGACCGCGGCGTGGAGCTGGTGCTCATCGCGCTTGGGCGCGGTGCATCCCTCGAGGTAGCTCACCGAGGCGCCCTCGTCGGCGACGATCAGCGTCCGCTCGAACTGCCCCGCGTTGGCGGCGTTGATGCGGAAGTAGGTCGAGAGCTCGAGTGGGCAGGTGACGCCCTTCGGCACGTAGACGAAGGAGCCGTCGGAGAAGACCGCCGAGTTGAGGGCGGCGAAGAAGTTGTCGGAGTAAGGGACCACCGAGCCGAGGAACTTCTGCACGAGCTCGGGGTGCTCGCGCACCGCCTCGCCGAAGGAGCAGAAGATCACCCCCGCCTTGGCGAGCTCCGACTTCATCGTGGTACCGACCGAGACCGAGTCGAAGATCGCGTCGACGGCGACGCCGGCGAGCCGCTTCTGTTCGGTGAGGGAGATGCCGAGTTTCTCGTAGGTCTTGAGGAGTTCGGGATCGACCTCATCGAGCGACTGGAGCGGCTTCACGCTCTTGGGCGCCGAGTAGTAGGTGTGCGCCTGGTAGTCGATCGGCTCGTAGGTGACGTTGGGCCAGCGCGGCTCCGTCATCGTCTGCCAGCGGCGGAAGGCCTTGAGGCGCCATTCGAGGAGCCACTCCGGCTCCTCCTTCTTCTTGGAGATGAGACGGACCGTCTCTTCCGTGAGGCCAGGGGGGATCGTGTCGGTGTCGACCTCCGTCACGAACCCGTACTGGTATTCCTTGTTGACGAGGGTCTCGATGCTTGCGGTCATGGTCCGGCGGGGTTGGGCGGGTCTCGCAGGGTGTTCGGAATAGTCTAGTAAACTACTCGGAAATGCCCCCGGATTCAATAAACGCCGACGGGGTTGGCATGGTGCCAACCCCCCGCTGGACTGAGAGATAGGGACGGTTTTCGGACCGGAGGTCCGTTGGGC
>Ga0194112_10002695_pt1 | contig 25212 bp, 19 predicted proteins | sample TA2MahC400mmetaG_FD_146191 | JGI IMG/M metagenome (GOLD analysis project Ga0194112, IMG submission 146191) | Freshwater microbial communities from Lake Tanganyika, Tanzania - TA2015016 Mahale Deep Cast 400m | ecosystem: Environmental > Aquatic > Freshwater > Lake | place: Tanzania: Lake... | reverse complement strand
CCCGCCCGACGCGGCCTCCGCAGAGGCCGTCGTCCTTTGAAACTGCTGATGACTCTTGGGCAGAGGGTTCAGAGCCTCAATCAAATCGAAAAACCATCACAACCTTTCGTACGGTGAAACAAATGGGCTAATTGTCCCCGAATAATAACCCACAGACAGATTGGTGACGTTGAACGCGAGAGAAACCTGTCGAGTTTGGCTGGTCACCGTGGCGGTTGTATCACCCGAAAGCACCATCCAGTTCGTTGAAGCCGTGACAGCGTATGATAGTGTTCCCTCCCCATTGTTTTGTATGTTTAAGGTTACATTCGTTCCGGCTTCTCCCTTGACCGCCTGAACTGTAATGTTCGTTGGATTCACGAAAATAGAGGGGACAAGCCGTCGGCCTTGATAGACCACGCGAAGAAATGGCGCCTTGCTTGGATCTCCATGCCGGTTGGCAAACCGATAATCGCCATTGTAGCTGCTATTTGTCGGCGCATAGTCGTGCTTGGGATCTGCCAAGTATTGTTGATTGCCAGTTACACGCAATCCGTAATTTGCGGTTTTCCAATCCCGCATGATCCAATTCATGGAGTCTGGATATTTGCTCGGAATATCAATTTGATGCCACGAATATTCGCCACCGTTAAAGCAATCGCCGTTGTAGTTGAAACGGTTCGCACAAGCAGGATTCCCGCTAGTGATTGTCTCTTCATGCCAATCCTCAGTGTTCTTCTGCACCTCGTAACCAACCCCGTCATAGTATGGCAAAGAACCGTTCCAAAGCCAAAGAACGACGCTCTGGACAATTGCGTCGGACGGAACAGAGCTTACGTCAAACTTTAGCAAACTTTCATGAGTCACCTTCCGCGTATAGTTTTTTGGCAGCTTGCGCCCCACGCGATTCACGTCTTGGTTGTCACCCCAATTGTCAGCCGGGTCTTCCAACCTGATCGTAGCATCCTCAATGCAGGGGAGGTCATTTGTGTATGTTGCCGTTTGTTTGTATTGGAAGACCGCCTGAAGCGAGTGATCCTGTGAAGCCATGCTGACAGTATAAGAAAGGTTTGTGCTGACCTGCACACCGTCCAAGAGCCATTTAACGAAACTTGCATCCCCAAGGGGAGTAGCCGTGGTCGCCACTTGTGCGGAGAGAGGATACTCATACTGCCCGGCGGCAGGCGAGACTGCCCCCGGTCCCGTCGTGCTAATGGTTAGAATCCGCTGGTCTTCGTGAATTCGTTTGAATCGGCACCAGATTGCGTTTTCTGCCCAATTGTTGGCATCTCGATACACATCGCGTGTGATCATCATGGCGGAGTTGCCGTTGACTGCATCCGGTGCATGGTAATCCGCGTGTCCTGATGACCAGTCATAACAGATTCGCCAAGCATCTACCATCCAACCGAAATCTGGATAAGCTGTGAACCAATGTTGCTCATTAGGCATGTAACGCTTGGTATAGTCCTCTTTGGGGTCTACAATGCCCCCCAACCAACCTTCCCAACTGCCATCTCCTCCCCAATATGTTGAAATCTTGACTCGTCCCTCTGGGTTACCACCGGAACTCACTGTGGGACCAGCGAACGTGCCTGTCGGGAATGGCAAAGATACTGAGTTCCCCGCTGCGGTTCGGAACGAAAAGTAAAAAGAATGCACACCCGCTGTTAGCCCTGATTTCGCCAACGTGTATGTCCGCCCTGTCGCAATCGAACCGGAACCTGAGGTCATATTATACGGCGTATCGTCCACGTAAACTTTCGCTTCTAGCGGTGCATTCCCCGATACGTCGGTGTACTGGACACTGTACGTGTAAGAATCAGCGGTTGTTCCGCTGCTCGGCGTTACAGACTGACTGCGCAAAACCGGCGTGATCCCGAATACCGCGCGATGAATAGTCCATGTGTGGCCATTGACGCTAACAGTTTCGATAACGGTATCGATGTTGTACCACGTATTGCCGGAACCTGACCAACCGAGGTTCAGGTGTATCTCATTTCCGTTCTGATACCCGTCGCACACGACCGCGTGGCCGCCACTCCCATCAGTTTGCCACATGGCATAGAAAACCGGCTTGTCCGCATCTATATCGGCTGCGATCATGTCATACCATTCAGAACTTGTGTGACTAGATTTCGACTCAAGACTGCCGGCAGTGTAGCCGAAGTATGTGCGAAATACCGATGGTACATCGCTTGGGAAAGCGGAAGTTTCGCTTGCTTCGTAATTCTGGTCTAAGGCGACACCCGCGTGGTACATGAGTTGGCCAATCGCATGTATCTGCGCAGCAGGGCTACCGGTGTTAATCGAGTTTGGCATATTGGCCCAGTCGTATGCTCCCAAGCCTGCATCGCTAATTGAGTGGGTCCCAGTACAAGAGCCGTCGTTATCTGGATAGCTGTAGTCTTGAGCAACTGCGTTTGGCTGGCTCCGGTATCTCAGAATCTGTGCTACCGCGCATGCGGTACATCCGGCCCATGCGCGTCCATCAAGTTCCGGACGCCCCCCGCTAGCAGCCGGGCTGTAGTAATTGTACGGGGCGTTCTGATCCCAAGTCGTTGTCAATAAGACCGTGCTGGGCGAGGAAACTGTAACCGCTGCCAATTCGGCGGGGTTGTTCGCTGCATCCGTCAACGCTTGCCACAGTTTACCGTGCTTTGGATTAGCAGCCTTGTTCAACTTCTTCATGTCGGCCAGCGCACTCAAGTCTTCTGAAAGCTCCGACTTGATAACCTTAAAGAACTCCGGAGGCAGTTTATTAAAGTCACCGTTATCGGTGTGCAGTTTTACTGGCGGAGCTTCATCATCGCTGCTCAGTAGCACGTATCCTGAAGGTTTCAAATGAGCAACGAATCCAATTCTCTTACCGCCTTCGAGCAGCGGCTCAACCCGCTCAAGCTTCAAGTGTGATTTACCAAACGGAGTAACATTCCGCACGGCGCGCGGGTCGGGTGCAGGATACGCTCGCACAATGAACGTCTCCGCCGCTTTTGCGGCTTTCTGGGAGTCCACCGGTGCCGCCTCGGACTGAACTGCCAGCGGCCCCAATCCCAAAACTATCCACATCAAAGTACAACGACCGTCGTTTCTCGCACTCATTGTGTTCTCCCGACGGCTGGCGACTGTTTTGCAACCGAGTACGCCCCAAGAAAACGGGGCGCACTTACTTACGCCCCGTAACAGGCACTGGTATGCCCACGATGGAACGCTTTCAGCCGCGCCCCTTGCGGGGCGGGCTTCTTGCACTGTCCACCGAGTCGAAGTTCCTAGTTTCGTGTCGGACAGCGGCCAGAGCCGCGCAATTTAGTTTTGGTTTATTGGTTCAGCAGTTCGTACATCTCCTACATTGGCGCGGAGACTACACCCGGCGCTGAGTCGAAGGCAAGCGCTGTTCTGCTATAGCCGCGAGAGATCGCAAGGAACGCAAAAACGGCAGAGCCCCTCGCTTCGCTCAGGGTGACATCTTTTTGTGATCTATGCGTTCCTTTGCGGCCAATCTTCCGTGGCTTGGGGGCGCAGGGCTGGGGATAACGACACGGACGCGCCGGCGGCTTGCCCGCCTCAGGCGGGCGAGTCGCTACCGTGGCTTCTCGACAAACGTCCACGCAAGCTTGCCGTTCTGCACGGCGGCGACTGCGAAGTGACCGGTGATACGTGATGCAGGGACAGTGAGCGTGCCGGTGTCCGTCATGGACATCACGTAGTCGCTGCCCAAGGCGGTTTCGATGACGAGCACACCGGCCGGTTCGAGCAGCTTCACGCCACGCACGAATGGTTCGCCGGCTCCGTGCCCCTCGAAGACGGAAATGAATGTCTTCACGCTGTCGCCTTCGCAGCGGCGCACAATGTAGGGAATCGTCGCGCCGATGTCGGAGTTCTTCCAGTCGCGCTGGCCCCATCCATCCGCAACGAACACACGTTCGCCGGGCTGGCCGATGTTCCATGCGACACAAGTCATGTTGCCGCCGCACTTCCATGTCGCGCGCCAGATGCCGGCGCCGGCGGCGGCGCGGACGTTGGTGAAATCGTAGAGTTTCTCAGCGAACACGGGCTTCAGTTTCAGGTCGAGCACGTCGCAGGTGTTCGTGAAAGCGTGATAGACGTAGTCCTGTCGTTTGCCACCCTCGACGCGGAAGAAGTCCACGACGTAGTTGCGGCCGTTGCCGTGGTCAATCACCGCTGACGTGCGACGGTACAGTTTCGCGTCGGGATACGCCTGCGACGTCGCTTCCATCGCCTTGACGTGCTCGGAGGTCTTGAAGAACAACACGTCGCCGCCGCACGTTTTGCTGGCTTGCTCCTTCTCGTCAATCAGCACCGTGTTGTGCGCGACGGTGCGCATGGTCATGTGTTTCTGAGGATGGTCCCAGAGATAACCGAGGTCAGAGAGCAGTTCGCGTCCGCGTTTCCAGTAGTAGAGGTTGAGGCTGTCCCAATGATGATGGTTCCCCCAATGGCTCGCGCTCAACGTCAACAAACTCTCTCGCCCGTCCGCGCCGGTCCGCATGTGGCCGATGCGCAGTGACGGCGGACACCAATCGGGGAACGACAGCGTCGGCGACGGCTTCGTTTCCAGGCCCGGCTCGCGGTAATAAAGCGCATGATTGGAGCCGGGCATCTCCTTCAAGAGTTCTTTTCGTGCAACATCGCCACCGGAACCGGCTCTGAGAGTTTCTTTCAGCAGCGCAAGATACTGCGGACGGTCGGGGTAGTTGCCGGCCATCAGTTCGACAAAGTCGGCGCTGAGACCGGATTCGCGCATGGAGTCGGCGCTGGGCGGGTAATGGAGATCGCCTTGCAAGGCGCGAAAGAAATACTCCCATACACGTTCGTACGCAGTGCCGTGGTAAAGATCGAGCAAGTCACTTCGCTTGCCCGACGGATCGCGATAGCCGCGCAACGCTTGTGCCAGATCCCAGATGCCGCCAAGCGTCATCGTCCCGTAGGCCGGCGATTCGGAGGTCGCGCCGTCCGGCAGGAACCAGCCGTCCACGGCTTGATAAAAGCCTTCGAGGGCAAACCGCACCAATTCAGGATGACCGACGCACATGCCGACCAACCCCGCCGCGGTGCGATTACTCACCGACTTGTTGTTGATGACTTTGTCGCACACGAGAAGGATTGTGCCCTCCAACAACAGGTCGCGCTCAATCTTGCGACGGTCTGCGTCCGTGTAAATCGGCTTGCCGGCAGCATCCTTCGCGGTGCAGGTGAAATCGTAGGCTTCAACCATCTGCCGCACGAACCACGATTCCATGCCAACGCCGCCGGCGCGTCCTGCGCTCCAATAGCCAGTGTGCAACCGTCGGTCGGGCTTGTTCGGTGGCGGACAAAGTTCCGGTTCGGGGAGCTTGGTGATGAACTGCGACGCGACGCGCGGGTCCATGTCGGCGTATTCGCCGTAGCCGACGTGGACAAGCCACGTCGGGTAACAGTCGGCAAATCGCAACAGGATGTCGCGACAGACGCGGGCGTATTCGGGTTTGCCCGTGAGCAGATGCGCCTCGGCCAGCGTCCGGCAATAACCGGCGATCCATTTCACTTTTCGCGCGCGGACGTTCGCGGTGAAGCTTGGTCGGCCGGTTTTGTAACCGAAGATGACAAACGTGTCGCCGCCGCAATAGCGGATCGTCTGTGGTTTGCGCCACTTGGTCTGAAGCACAACATCTTCCGGATATTTGTCATTCGGGAAGACGGTGCCGCAGACGTTGCAGGTGATGTGTTCGCTGTCGTCGAGATTCCACGTCCAGAGACCGTGGGGATGGACCGGCTTGCCTTGCGCGCGGCAGGCGGGACAGGGCGTCCAGAGCGAATCACCCGGCGTGGTGTCGGGGATCATCCTTGCGAGGAACTCCGTCGTGATGCGGTCAAGGTAACGCTTGGCGCCCGCTTCGGTGTTGGCGACGTATCGTTTCGCCCATGCGTAACGGCTAATGTTCTCCCGCGCGCGGGCGATGTCGGCGGGTTTGAAAACGACGGACGGATGCTGGACCGTGTCGCGATATTTCTCCCAAGCAGTCCAATCGAACAACGGCTCAGCGGACACGGCGCTGGCGACGATAATCAATAAGATTGCAACGCAAATTGGGCAACGTTTCATCGCCGGCCTTGCCCGCGGGACTACAGGGTGTTGACGATCCAATCGGCTGTTTCGGTGAGGACTCGTTGTTCCCACAGGTGCCGGTTGAACATGTGATCGGCGCCGGCAACGACAACCTTTTTCACGGTGCGTTTGGCGCCTTGCAGGGCGCGTTCGTACATCTCGGTGTGCTCCAGGGGAACTGTTTCATCCTTGCTGCCATGGATCAGCAGGACCGGGCACTGGCATTTCACCGCCTCTTGCAGCGGTTTCATGTCGGCAAATTGCCGGATGAACTGCACGCCGACCCGGTTGCCGAAGTAATCCACGATGCCGGTTTGCGCCAGCGAAACGACGGCTTCCGGGGTCGTCAATTCATCGAGAATTCCGGTCCCGTCCGCCACCGGGGAAATCAGCACCAGCGACTGCACGCGCTTTTTCTCCCGCGCGGTGAGATGCGTCGCCACGGCGCCGCCGAGACTCAGCCCCACCACGGCGAGCCGTTTGGAGTTGACCCGTTTGTGGCGCCCGAGAAATCGCACGGCCTCCTGCGCGTCGGCGATTTGGGAGCGGATGGTCATTCCCTCGAACTCGCCGGCGCTGTCGCCGGAACCGCGAAAATCAAAACGCAACACGCCCATGCCGCGCGCCACCAGACACCGGGCGAGTTTGACGAACATCCGGTGCGCTTCGCCCTTGTGTCCGGTAAACCCGTGCAGCAAGAGAACACCGGGCACCCGCCCGCGTTTGTTGGGCAGGTGCAACATGCCGACGATCTGCTGGCCTTTCGATTCGAAGACAACGGGAGTTTCCATCAGGGCGCGATAGTAGGTGCGGTCCGCAGGGTTGTCAATGCGCCGCTTCCCGGCTAGAGTGTGCGCCTCACGATGCCGATCCTCACTGATTATCACATTCACACGCCGCTCTGCGGGCACGCCACTGGACCGATGGAAGATTGCGTCGAGCGCGGCATCGCGCTGGGTCTGCGCGAAATCGGGTTTGCCTGCCACAACCCGTTGCCGCGCGGCCTCGGCGGCGACGTGCGAATGAAGGAATCCGAACTGGACTATTACGTGCGACGGGTGACGGATCTCCAGTTCCAGTACCGGGGCAGGATTGACGTGTTGCTCGGATTGGAAATGGATTACGTCGAGGGACTGGAGGATTACCTCGCGCGACAGGCGGCGGCGTATCCGTGGGATTATCTCATCGGGTCCATTCATTACCTCGACTCCGATTGCGCGCTCTGCGCGTGGTCGCGCCGGTTGCCGTTCGACGCCGAGGAACAATACGCCCGCTACTTCGCTCTGCTCGAAAAACTCGTCCAATGCGGGCGGTACGACATCGTCAGCCACTTCGATGTGCCGAAACGCTCCGGCAACGCGCCGGGACCTCGCGGCGTGGAAGCCATGCAGCGCGCGCTCGACGCCATTGCGCGCGCCGGTCTTTGCCTGGAGATCAACACTTCCGGCTACCGTCATCCCGACCTGCCGCAACCGGATACGTACCCAGCGTTGCCGCTGATCGAACGCGCATTGGCGCTTCGCATTCCGTTGGTGGTCAACTCCGATGCGCACGGCCCGGACCAGGTGGGCTTGATGTTTTCCGCCATCGAACAGTTGTTGTGGCAAAAAGGCTGCCGGCAACTCGTCACGTTCCGCCAACGCCGGCGCGACCGCTATTGGTTGCGCCAGGAAACGATGAAGTAGAGAATGACGCCGACGCAGATGGCGCTGTCGGCGACATTGAACGCCGGCCAGTGATACGCGCCGATGTAGAAGTCGAGGAAGTCCACCACGGAATGCAGGCGGATCCGGTCAATGACATTGCCGATGATGCCGCCGGCAATCAGGCCGAGCGCCCGACCAGCGGCAGGCCGTTCAATGCCGAAGGTGTGGCGGAACAGGTACAACCCCAACACCGTCAACACCGAAATGATGGCGAGGACAATGTTGTAATCCTGAAGAATGCCCCACGCGGCGCCCGTGTTGCGCCAGTGGACAAGCTGAAAAAAATCGGGAATCACCGGGACCGGCTGCGCCGGGCTGATGTATTGCACGACCAGCCATTTGGTGAGCTGATCGAAAACAGCGATCAGGACGGCGATGACACCGACCCGTTTCAATCCTTGTCCTCAGCCTCTTCTTTTTCGTCAGCCTCTTCGTCAGCCGCCTCGTTGAAGATGCCCGTGACCGGCGCCGGACGGCGACGGCTGTCGCGCTCGGAGAGCGATTGGCAGTGGACGCACCTTCGGGCGAACGGCACGGCTTCGAGGCGTTCCTTGCGTATGATTATCTCGCACATTTCGCAGACGCCGTACGTGCCCGATTCGAGGCGCTTGAGGGCTTCCTCGATTTCGTAGAGCGCGTCCTGTTCGTTGGACACGAGGCTCAGCGCAAATTCGCGGTCAAAGTTGTCCGTCCCGGCGTCGGCCATGTGGAGGCTGTAACCGCTGAGTTCGCCGGAGGCGTCGCGGTTGGAGCGCTTCAGGTTGTCGCTGGCAAGAAAGTTCACGCCGTCAATCAAGTGGTCGCGCAACTCCAGCAACAATTTCCGGTATTTCATTGCTGTTTCCTTCGCCAGTTTCAACGTCTTGGGCGGCGGCTCGGGTGCGGGAGCCTTGCTGGGCTTGGGTGCGGGGCGCGCGGGCTTGGCGGCCTTGGGCGCGGGCTTGGCGGCCTTGGGCGCGGGCTTGGCGGCCTTGGGCGCGGGCTTGGCGGCCTTGTGCACAGGTTTGGCTTTCGCCTTGAGCACCGGCATTTTTTTCTTCTTTACCACTTTGATCTTCTTTGACTTCTTCATGATGCAAATCCTTTCACAACTTCTGCACATCTGGCGCACAACTGGACGTGCGCCGCGTCCGCCCCCACGTCCGTCGTCCAACGCCAGCAACGAATACATTTCTGTCCGTCCGCCCGGCTGACCTTGACCCGCGTCGCGCCGCCGGCCGGCTCGGACAAGCGCACGCTTGATACGATCAATACCGTCTCCAGAAACCACCCGAAATTCTCCAGCAACTTCCGCGTCTCGACGCTGTCCGGCACAATTTCGACCTGCGCCTCCAAGGACTTGCCGATCAGTCCCGACTGGCGAGCCTTCTCCAGTTCCGCCGCCGCCACGCTGCGGACCTCCAACAGCTTCTTCCAGCGGGCCTCCATCGCTTCATCACGCAATCCAGCATCCGCCGACGGGAAACCCGCCAGGTGGACCGACGCCGTTTCCCGTCCCGGCAGGAAGTTCCAGACTTCCTCCGCCGTGAACGGCATCACCGGCGCAATCAGCTTCGCCAGCGCGCCGATTGTCCGGTGCATCGCGGTCTGTGCCGAGCGCCGTTCGGGCGAGCAGGGCGCAAGTGTGTACAAGAGGTCTTTCATCACGTCAACGTAAAACGACGACAATTCCACCGCGCAAAAAGCGTTGACCAAATGATAGACCCGGTGGAACTCAAACCGCTCGTAGGCCTCCGTCAACTCCGCCACCAGCGCCTGCAAGCGCGACAACAACCAGCGGTCCATCTCCGCCATTTTCTCCACCGGCACGGCGTGCCGGGTGGGATCGAAATCGTACAGGTTCGCGAGCAAAATGCGGAAAGTGTTGCGGATTTTCCGGTACGTGTCGCTCACGCCATCGAAGATTTCGTCCGACAACGGAATGTCGCCCTGGTAATCCTCCGACGTGATCCAGAGCCGCAACACGTCCGCGCCGTACTTGCCGACGTAGTCCTCCGAGTTCGCCGGCTTGCCGGCGGACTTGGAGACTTTCTGCTTTTTGCCGGTGTCCTCGACGTGCACCACGAGAAACCCGTGCGTCACCACTGTCTTGAACGGCGCTTTGCCTTCCGTCGCCATCGCGGTGAGCAGCGAGGACTGGAACCAGCCGCGATGCTGGTCGCTGCCTTCGAGATAAACATCCGCCGGGTAGGCCAACTCAGGGCGCATCCGCAGCACGGAGCGGTGACTGACGCCGGACTCGAACCAGACATCCACAATGTCCGGGCTTTTGTCCAGATTCGCCGAGCCGCACGCCGGGCATTTCACGTCGCCGAACAGTTCCGTCACGCCGCGCTCAAACCAGATGTCCACGCCTTCCTTCAGCACCTTCTCCCGGAACTTCAGAATCAGTTCCCGGCTCAAGAGCGGCGCGCCGCAATCCCGGCAGAGCAGGAACGGCAACGGCACGCCCCACGCCCGCTGGCGCGACACGCACCAGTCCGGCCGCTGCGCGATGGTGCCCGCGATCCGGTTCTCGCCCCACGACGGAATCCAGCGGACATTTTTCACTTCGTCCAACGCCGATTGGCGGAGCTGCTGGTGGTCGAGCGCGATGAACCATTGTTCCATCGCGCGGAAAATGATCGGGTGTTTGCAGCGCCAGCAATGCGGGTAGGAATGTTTCACGTCCGCCTGCGCCGCCAGCGCGCCGATGCCGCGCATATGCTCGACAATCGGCTTGTTCGCCTTGAACACGAACTGCCCGGCAAACTGCCCGGCGTCCTTCGTGAACACACCGTGGTCGTCCACCGGCGCCAACGTCGGCAAACCGTATTTCCGTCCGATCTCGTAATCCTCGGCGCCATGACCCGGCGCGGTGTGGACCAGGCCGGTGCCTTGCTCCAGCGTTACGTATGGCGAAATGACAATCGGCGACTCACGGTCCACAAACGGATGGTGCGTGACAACGCCTTCGAGTTGCGCGCCGGTCAGTTTCTCGACGACCTTCAATTCGACGCTGCAGGCTTTGCCGGTTTGCTCAACCAGTCCTTCCGCCAGGAGCCAGATTTCGCCGTTGGCCTGGGCGCGGACGTAAATGAAATCGGACTTCACCGCGATGGCGACGTTGGCCGGCAACGTCCACGGCGTCGTCGTCCAGATCACGGCAAACTCGTTCGGTTTGCCCTTGACTGGAAACTTCACGAAGACCGACGGCGAGGTGTGGTCGGCGTACTCGACTTCGGCCTCGGCCAGCGCGGTGCGGCAACTGGCGCACCAATACACCGGTTTTTTGCCGCGATAGACGAACCCTTTGCCGATCATCTCGGCGAGCACCCCGATGATCTCCGCCTCGTATTGCGGCGACATCGTCAGGTACGGATGCTCCCAGTCGCCGAACACGCCGAGCCGCTTGAATTGGCTGCGCTGGATGTCAATATATCTCTCGGCAAACACGCGGCATCGTTTGCGCAGTTCGGCCTGCGAGAGTTTCTCGCCGGTTTTTTCCAGTTCCTTCTTGACCTTGTACTCGATGGGCTGGCCGTGGCAATCCCATCCCGGGACGTAGGGCACGCGAAACCCGCGCATCGTCTTGTACTTGACGATGACATCCTTGAGAATCTTGTTCAGCGCCGTGCCGATGTGAACATCGCCGTTGGCGAACGGGGGGCCGTCGTGAAGCACGAATAACGGGGCATCTTGCCGCGCCGCGAGGATGCGCTCATAGATTTTATCCTGTTCCCAGCGCGCCAACACCTGCGGTTCCCGTTGCGGCAGGTTGGCCTTCATCGGGAAGTCCGTCTTCGGAAGATTCAGCGTATCTTTGTAGTTGGGTTGACTCATAAGCCCGTCAAAGAGGGCGCGAAAGTAGCACGTCACCCCAACCCTGTCAACGCAACGTCCTCCTTCAACGCGCTCCTTCCGTGGCAAAAGAACGGCTGTGACTTCCGCCTGGTTTTGGAGTAAATACTTGTTCGATGAAAAAACTGAAACTACCACCGGGTGCCAGGGAGGATTTTGATTTGTTGCTGGTCCACGGCGCCGCCCGCTGGCCGGATTTTGAGAAACGGTTCGTGGCGGCCTTCGCCGGCGCATGGCTGCGGCTTCCGCCCGGCGAAAAGGACGCGGTGCTGAAGTTTTGGGGCAAATGGGAGAGGCGACGGAAACCGCAAGCGTGGGTGAAGTTCATGGAGACACTTGCGCCGGAGGTGACCGACCCGAAGGTCTGGAGTTTCTATGAACCCAATGGCGGAATCTTCAGCATCGTCGTTCCCTCCTGTCTTTTCATGCCGGACGCCATCTTCGAAGCCTTTGTTGCCCGTGAGGTGCGACGGGCAGTGAGGGTAGCACAGGGCGTCGCGGCGGCTGATCCGGCATTGGAGAGCCAGCAAATCCGCCAGGCAAATCAGGCTGTCGGATATGATGACGACTCGCTGCAACGGTGGATAACGGAACAACCGACCGGAACGTAGCGTGAACACACCGGGTTTCCACAGCCTGTTGGCCGACGGCATTTTGGTGTTGCATGCGATGTTCATTGCCTTTGTGGTGTTCGGCCTGATGCTGATTGTGGCCGGTGGAATATGCCGCTGGATGTGGGTCAGGAATCTCTGGTTCCGGATCGCTCACCTGCTGGCCATCGGCGTGGTGGTCGGCGAATCGTGGTGCCAGATAATCTGCCCGCTGACAAAATGGGAAAACCAATTGCGCGCGGCTGCCGGGCAGGTCGCTTATGGCGACGGCTTCATTGAACATTGGCTGCACAAACTGATCTTCTTCGAGGCGCCGCACTGGGTGTTCACCGTCGCCTATACGCTGTTTGGAACGGCTGTCGTGCTCGCGTGGATCTGGGTGCGGCCAGCATCATTCCGCAACCGCCCCGCCCCTGCACCATGAATGCCGCCGACCAATCTCGCCGCCTGCTCGAACGGCACTTCGGGTTCCGCGAGTTCCTCGAAGGACAGGAGCGCGTCATCCGCGCCATCCTTGACGGCGACGATACCGTCGTCATCATGCCCACCGGCGGCGGCAAATCGCTCTGCTACCAGCTTCCCGCGCTCGCGCTCGAAGGCATCACTGTCGTCGTCTCGCCCCTCATCGCGCTGATGAAAGACCAGGTGGACGGCCTCGTTGAGAAAAACGTGCCGGCCACGTTCATCAATTCCTCGCTCAGCCAGTCCGAGATGGACGAACGCATCGCCGACATGAAACGCGGCAAGCACCGTCTCGTCTATATCGCGCCGGAGCGTTTCAAGAGCGAACGGTTCGTCGCCGCGCTCTCGCCGTTGACCATCGCGCTCTTTGCCGTGGACGAGGCGCACTGCATCTCGCAATGGGGCCACGATTTCCGGCCCGATTACCTCCGCCTCAAATGGGCGCTCAAGGACCTCGGCCAACCGCAGGTCGTTGCGCTCACCGCCACCGCCACGCCGGAGGTTCGCGCCGACATCATCGAGCAACTCGCGCTCGGCAAATTCGGGCGCAGCGAGCCGAGCGTGTTCGTCACCGGCTTTGCCCGGCACAACCTCACGCTCGCCGTCGCCAATGTCGCCGGCAAAGCCGACAAACTGGCCCGCATTGGCGAGCTTATCCGCGAACTCAAGACCGGCATCATCTATTGCGCCACGCGCAAGAACGTCGAGAAAGTCGCCGCGGCATTGCCGTTCAAGTGCGCCCTCTATCACGCCGGGTTGACCGACGAACAGCGCAAGAAGGCGCAGGACCGATTCATGACCGGCAAGGCCGACGTGGTGGTGGCGACCAACGCCTTCGGCATGGGGATTGACCGGGCCGATCTCCGGTTCGTCATTCACTACGATATTCCCGGCAGCGTCGAGGCGTACTACCAGGAAGCCGGGCGCGCCGGGCGCGACGGCGAACCGTCCCGCTGCGAACTGCTCTTCAACTACGCCGATGTCCGCACGCAGGAATTTTTCATCGAAGGCGCCAACCCGACCCGCGACGTGATCGCCTCGCTCTACCACGCGCTGCGACGGCTCTGCGCGCGCGCGCCGATTGAAATGTCCATTGACGACATCGCCGGACAACTTCCCGTCGCGCCCAACCCGATGTCGGTCGGCAGCGCCCTCTACCAACTCGAACGCGCCGGGTTCATTTCGCGCGATTACCGGCAGGGCAGCCGCACCTACACGACCCGCCTTGTCGAGCCGGTCAAGGAGTTCGCCGACCTGCCGATTGATTTTGAGAAACTCGACGCCAAACGCGAGCGCGACCTCGGCAAACTCCACCGCATGATCGCCTACGCCGATCACCGCGGCTGCCGTCACGAGTTTGTCCTGAAATATTTTGGCGACGACGAAGCCGCGCCGCGTTGCGCCGTGTGCGACAACTGCCTCGCCCATGTCAGCAGCGACCGCCGGTTGCCGAACGACGAAGAAACGGTCAGCATCCAGAAAGTGCTGAGCTGCGTTGCGCGCGTCAACGGGCGGTTTGGCCGGGGGCGCATCGTGCAAACGCTTGTCGGGTCGCGCTCGAAAGACGTGCTCGATGTCGGCCTCGACCGGCTGACCACCTACGGCATGCTCCGCGATCTCGGCGAGGATTACGTCTGGGCGCTGCTGAACGAACTCATCAAGGCCGGTTGCATCGAAGTCAGCGCCGGGCAGTACCCGACGCTTTCGCTCACGCCGCTGGGCCGCGATGTGATGGTGAAGAAGCAAGCCATCCCGCTCACCTTGCCCGAACGCGCCGCTTCACAGAAGCGGCCTACAAAGGACAAGAGTAGGCCGACTCTGCGAGTCGGCGAAACTGACTACGATGCGAAGTTGTTCGACGCGTTGCGCGACTGGCGCCGCGAGAAGGCGGGCGCGATAGGCATCCCCGCGTACCTCATCTATCCGGATCGGACACTTCAGGAGCTGGCGCGGGTCAAGCCGCGGAGCGAAGCGGAGTTGCTCGAAGTCAAGGGCATCGGCCCAGCCAAGGCGCGCCAGTTCGGCGCTGAGACGCTGGCAATCATACTGGACGCGACGTGATAACTGGATAGAATAGGGCCATGCCATTGTACGAATTTCATTGCAGCAAGTGTGAAACAGACTTCGAGTTGCTCGTGCCGACCAGCCAATGGGAAGGGGCGGCGGCCTGTCCGCAGTGCGGCTCAAAGAAGCTGACCAAACAGCTTTCGGCGTTTGCCCCGACCGTCTCGTCGTTCTCCGGGCCGATGCCGTGCGACATGGGAGCGTGCCCGGCGCCCCGGCAGAAACGTTCCGGTTGCGGCTGTTGCGGCGGCGGGCCGCACCGGCACTGATCAACCCTTGTAGTGCTGGAACATTGCCGCGAGCAGGATCACTTCGGGATGAGCCGCCGCAAGCTTCGGCAACACCACCTGGATCCGGGAGCGATAGGCATGAAGTTTTTCCCGCAGCGGCGCAAGATTCTCCACTTTGTCCCAGTGCAACTGGTTCAGGTCGAGCACGAGCCGGTTCCGCGTGTTGGCCAGGGACTCTTGGATGCGCTGGGCAAGCCCGTCGGCGTGGCGGGCGGAAAGGGCGCCTTCAAGTCGAAGCCAGACCTGTTCGCGGGCGTGCTGCAACTCGACACGAATGGAGAGGCCGGGAGTCGAAATGTCGTGTGGAATCTTTTCCCACAACTGCTGGGCGCTCCATTTGTGCGCCGGGAGACGGTATTCGATCCGCTCCAGGCTGGGATGCTGGAAGAGGTCAAACTTCAACGTGAAAGCAGTCCAGGCGGCAGCGCCGATGGCGGCCACTGACTTCAATTGCTCGACAAACGTCGGCTGACCGAGCGCGGCATGGATCCGCCGTTGAAGGTCGCGAATCCACTGGCGAACAGCGCGATTCGGCCCGAACAAGCCGGCGGCAAGAAAGACCGGGTAGGCATTGCGCAACTCGCAGGCGTAGTGACGGGCTTTGTCGCGCAAGGCGGGATTGGGCGAGTCCTTGAGTTTCAAGTAACCCAGCAGCCGCGCTTCGAGGAAACGGATGATGCTGGGGCCGAGCCGCTGGAAATCTTCATCGAAACACCAACGCTGCAAGTCCTCGATCTGCTCGGCGGACAGTGTCGGGTGTTTCATCATCGTGCTGAAACCGTCCGCCCGGCGGTAGAGCAAGTTGGTGTCATTGAGATACCGCTCTTGCATCAGGTTGCCTTTGCGGACGCGGTCGCCGAACGGCGTGCCGGGCACGGGACCGTAGATCAAGAACTGGGCGAGTGACGGCCTGAGTTTCATCAACCCGTCAAGTTCCTGCGCAATCACTTCCGGCGTCTGGTAATCGAACCCGAGGATCATCGAGGCCAGGATGCTGATGCCGTGTTCGCGGAACTCGGTGAAGATTTCCTCGGCAGGGCGGCCTTGTTGTTTGCCGTAGCCGGAGCGGGTGCCTTCGTAGCCGATCCAGAAACCGTCAATGCCCATTTCGAGGATTTCCTCGACGCTGTACTGGCTGATCGCCCTGATGCTGGAGAAAACGAAGATGGAGGGAATCCTGCCGCCCTTGATGACGCAATCGCGGAACTCCATTGCCCGTTTCTTGTTGAGCAGGAAATCCTCGTCAATGATCAGGTAAACGAGATCGGGGTCCAATGCCCGGTACCGTTCGAGCACGTGGTAGATGTCCTTGCCCTCCGGCAACAGGCGGATGTGCCGGCGCTTGTAGAAATGCGAGGTGCAGCAGAAATCGCAGCCGTTGGGACAGCCCAGCCCGGCGAAAATCTTGCCCGTGCGCGATGTCGGCATCGAAAACACCTTCAGTCCGCTCACCAGCAAGGGATGCTGGTACGGCATCGGAATGGGCGGCTCTTCCAGCAACCGGCGGAAAAAGCCGACGCCTTCCTCGCGGCAGATGTAATCGCCGTAGGGGGCGAGTTCCTCGTCGGTGAGGATCGTGCCGTATCCGCCGAGCACGATCTTGGTCTGCGGCGCGTATTGGCGGACAAGCGCGACCATCTCCTTGAGCTTGTGAAAGACCGCCATGATGAACGAAATGCCAATGTAATCGTAGCCCTTCTTCAACTCGCGGATGAATTCCTTCTTCGACGGATATTGCAGCACCACGGTCGGCGCATTGAGGTTTTCGGCGATGTATTCCAAGGCGAAATTGGAATTGACCGTGCGCGGGCTGAAAATGCCCTGCGCGCGGGTCACCTGACAATACAATAACTCATAGCCGACCGATGGCGCGTCTCCGTATCGCGGACCCAAGGGACGACATACACTGGTCAGAAGGATTTTCTTATTCATTATGGTGCCTGGCTCATTGATTCGCCAGGAAGAGTTGGACTGCCTGACAAGCACCATGAAACGCCGGAACCCACGCAAAGTCAAAGGAGATTTTTCCCGTATTCTTTCGCCATCTCGTAACTCATTCAGCACCAGCCGAGTCGCTCGAAGTGCAAAAAAAGTTCCCGGCACACCCACGCGTCGGTGGCCGCGTAGTGGATCTGGGCGGGCGCAAGAATCGGGCGGCGCCAATTCGAGGTGCGCGGGCCTTTTGTGATCCGAAATCCGAGAAAGATTCCCGCCAGGTTGCGGACACCAGATTGTTTCAAGCCGTGACGGCGCGCAACGACACCGAGATCAACGATGTTGCGCTCTGTAAACGGGAAACGCTCCTTGAGTTTGCGCAGGTCATCGGCAAGCGCCACGCCGGTCTTGATGATGCCGGGGCTTTCAAGCAACTCGGTCAGCGCACCGGCAAAGTCCATCCGCTTCAACTGAAAGAGATACGCCGCATGCGCGGTGGCCACCTGCGCCAGCGTCGGCCTGTGCGATTGCCCTTTGCGAAACGTCGGCGGCGTCTCCGTGTCGAATCCGACAACGCGCTCGCGACGGATGTCGTGCATGGCGCGTTCCAACTCCTGCCCGGTGGCGACGACCACGATAGTCCCCTCGTATCGTTGCACGGGCAACAGAGCGAGCGCTTCTCGTGTGATCTCATGCGGAATGGCGTTCACGTGTCGTGTTTCTAACACGATACGTTTCACGACCGCCAGCCTGTTCTGCATTATCGCGCGATGGCCAGCGAAAAACTCAGCGGGATCAGCACGATGCTGAGCAGGACGTGGCACATGACAATCGTGCTGGCCGTCTCGCCGGCGCAATGGTAACGCGCGGCAAAGACCGTGCCGAGCACGGCCGAGGGCATCGCGGTGATGAGGACCAGCACCTGTTTATCCGTCCCGGTCACGTGGAACAGGTCGGCCAGAAACCCCGCTGCCAGCGGTTGGAACGCCATCTGGATCAGCGCCGAGACCAGCAACATCACCCAGAGTCCCTTGAACGATTGCAGTTTCAGTTGCAGCCCCAAGGTGAAACACGCCAGCACGGCCAATGCGCCTTCCATCATGCGCAGCGACTCAAACACCGGCGCGAGCCACACCCGCTGCTCGTTCAATCGCAGCGGCGCCAGCGCCAAGCCCAGCGCCACCGCCCAAAAAATCGGCGAACGAAAATACGCCGCCATCATCGCCCGTCCCTGTCCCGGCCCGGACTCCGTTGCCCCAAAATGCATCGCAATCGCCGGGGCAAGCGTGAAAAGCGGCAGCGCCACGCCCAGTTCCGTGATCAGGACGGCATCCGCCATCGCATTGGCATCGCCGGGAAACACATATTGAATGACCGGATACCCCAAAAAGGCCGCAGCCCCATACGACGACGTCAAAATCAGCGCGCCAATTTTCTGTCGCCCCAGTTTCAAGGCGTGTCCCAGCAACCACGCCAGCCCCATGGAGAGCAGCCCCGACAGGATGATGATGCACACGGGCAACAACTGATGTTTCTCGACCGGCTTGGAGACCAGTTGATAAAAGATCACCGCTGGGAGGACTGCCTGTGTCAGCAGCCGCGCAAACAACTGGCTGTCCTCCTGCCGCACGATGGAGAATCGCCGCAGCAACAACACCAAGCCCACGACACCGGTGAACGCCAGCACCGTCTCAATGACGTGGAGACTCACGTTCATTTGAACAAGGGCAGACACGCCTTGAATTCCGCCGTGCCGGCTTCGCGGAGTAGTTCGAAAACGGCGCTTTCCACCGTGGTAATCACCGCGCCGCAGTCGCGCAGCCGCGCCAGCGCCACGTCACGATCCGCGTCGCGCCGCGAGCAAACCGCATCGGCGCAAACATACACAAAGTATCCGGCGTTCATCAGGTCAATTGCCGTCTGCTGAACGCAGACATGCGTCTCGACCCCGCACAGGATGAGCCGTTGCCGTCGCAGGTCCTTGACAGCGCGCGCGAACGCCTCCACGCCACAACATGAGAACGTGAGCTTCTCGAATGTCGGCAACCCGGCGGCGGCCTCGGCCAGTTCAGTGCAAAGCGGGCCGAGTCCCTTTACGTACTGCAACGTCACCAGCGACGGCAACTGCAGCGCGCGCGCCGCGCGCAACAGCTTGTCCATCCCGGCCAGCGTGTCGGCCCGGCGCTGCATGGCAGCCATCAGTTTCTCCTGCGCGTCCACGACGATCAACGCTGCATTTTGCGCGGTCAATCTCCAGTCGCCCATAATGTTTGTCCTTTCTGCTGCATACGATTGGTAACGGTTATTTCTTCTCCAGCGCCGACAACTCCGCCCATTTGTCGGCCAAGCGGACGGTGTCCTTGTGGAGCGCGGGCAGATCCATCCGCCAGTCGCCGCGATACCAGTTGGCCCACGGCCCCCACTCGGCGCGCTTGCGGTACTCCAACACGCCGCCCAGCGCATCGGCGGCGCGGCGCGCGTGCCCGGCGGCTTCGCTGACCTCCAGCGTGATGAACGCGCGCACGCCCTTGCACAATTCCTCCAGCCACAGGCACAAGCCCGACATCGTTTCCGCCTGCACCAACAGGTTGTCGGTGAAAAACAGACAACGTTCCGGCGCGATGCGCGAAAGCACCAGCTTCGCCTGCTCCGTCACCGCCCGGAAATTCCGCGCCGAAACTGCGGCAAGTGGTTGATAACGATCCAGCGTCTTGTAAAGTTCCGCGCGCCCGCCGTAGGCGGGAAACATATCGCGGTCGAGCGCGGTCGCGAGCAGCGACTTGCCGGTGGCGCGCGGGATGCCGTCGAGCATCAGACGTTCCCCCTTCTCCGTGTGTCGAACATACGCCGCAAATAACGCCTGATAAACGCGCACAGCATCTTCGGCTGCCGCCTCGCCGAACTGGCGCGCGCACCAACGGCGCAGAAACGCATCGGGCGCAAAATCAGCGCCGTTCCACGTGATTTCCGCGATGGCCTCGGTCTGGAGGATGACTTCGCGGATACTGCCGACGTTGAGGATGCTGTAGTGCGTGTCGCCTTTACCGGCGATGGCGGCGTAATTGCGCGCGATCTTGTCGAGCGACACGCCTTGCACCAAGCGCGGTCCCGCTCCCCAGAACGCTGCGTGATAATAGACGCCATAATTGCGCTTCGGTTGACGGGTGATGTTGTGGAAATCAGATTGCATCTCCTGTGTTGAACCTTCATCGGCAAACACCACTGCGACGCCGTCGGGGAATTTCAAGTGCCCTTTCGCGTGCAGCCCGGAACCTTCGGCCCAGAGCGTGGCCGTGGCGGGCGGCGTTTTGCCGGTGGCGTTGCGAACCATTTCCCACTGCCGGGCAATGGCGCGCGAAACCAGCGCGCCGCGTTCGCTGTCGGTCTTCGGCGCGTGCAGGTCCGTCGTCCAAAACGCCCGGTCGGCGGCCCCGCGCAGGCCGAGTTGCCAGATGACGTTCGGATACTTCGCCCACAACCGCGCATAATGTTCCCAGACCACCTCCATCTCCCGCGCATTTTTCGTGTAGGAGAAATCCAGCTTCTTGCCTCGGTCATGCCAGTAGTTGCGGAAACAAAACGCGCTGACACCGAGCGGCTGGGTGTGATGCTGCGAGACGAACAGCCCGCGCCGTTGCGCTGCCTCGATGATCTTCCGGTCGCACTCGGCTTCGAGGTCAATGTAGGAACCGGGAATGATCAGGTTGCACCGCAGCCGCAACGCCGTCTCGAACACCTTCTCATAAACCGACGGCGCAATCGGCAAGTGAAAATAATAATGCACGAGCCGTCGCCGCTCCGGACTCAATTCCCAACCGGTGATCAGATCTTCATCGTTGATGAACCAGCCGCGAAACCGGAACGCCGGCGCGGACGATGTTACCCCGCCGTCTGTAACGACGACCCGTTTGCGTTTTGCCGGTGGCAGGCCGGTCCAGTTGGCGATGGGATCAACCCCGAAATAACGAGTTGCCACCTCGTAAACGCCAAACACCGTCCCGCGTTCGTCGCTTCCCGCCACCACCAAGCTGGCATCCGGCTTGATGACAAAGCGTTCCCATTTCCCGGCCAGTGAGACCGGCGCGAACGGCGCATTGGGATTCGAGACGGTCCCAATCACAATCGCGCCCGCCGGCGGCTTGCCGGTCAGAAGCAATTCAGGTTGCTTGCCTGTCACCTGCTTGATGTCGCGGGCGAGATCGCGCGCGGCGAGGTTGACGGCAACGCTTTCGCCCGGCGCGATCCAGATCGGGGCGACACGCCCACCTTCCGCCAAACGAAACGCAGACACCGGGACCGAGCCGACAACCGAGCAGACAATGATAATCAGCAGTCGAATGATGAGCCGCATGAACTCTTTGTAGTCGCTGGCTGCTGTCTTGGCAATCATGGAAGCTGTTCCCGCAAGGGGTGCAGTTCGTTGTTTTGGGCAAGGAGCCGCCGGGACGGCGGCCACTACAACATTTGCTGGTGTAGTGACGTCCGTCCCGGACGCCCTCTGCGTTGCACTGCCAAAACTTGAATTACAACCGGTGAAATAACCGGTCTTACCGCAGCCCGACTGCCTTGCGGACTTGCTCCATGGTGGCGTTGGCCACGGCGTTGGCGCGGGCGGCGCCGGCGCGGAGGACTTGTTCGACGTAATCTAGATTCTTTTCTAACTCGGCCCGTTTCGCCCGCATCGGCGCGAAGTAGTCCATTAACGCGGCCAGCAGCGTCTTCTTCAACTCGCCGTACCCGTAGCCGCCTGCCACCAGCTTCGCTTCCTGCTCGGCGGCCTTGTCGGGCGCGATGACCTTGAGCAACTGGAGCGCGATGTTCTGGTCGAGGTTCGTCTTCGGCGCTTCCATTGGCTGGCAGTCGGTAATGATGCCCATCACTTTCTTCTTTGTCGCCTTCTCATCGCCAAAAATCTCGATGGCGTTTCCGTAGCTCTTCGACATCTTCTGACCGTCGGTGCCAGGCATGACCGCAACGGCTTCGCGGATGCTGGCTTCGGGGATCGTGAATACCTCGCCGAACTGGCGGTTGAACGCCCCGGCGATGTCGCGGGTGACTTCGATGTGTTGTTTCTGGTCCTTGCCGACGGGCACGAGGTGGGACTGGACAATCAGGATGTCGGCGGCTTGCAACACCGGGTAGGTGAACAGCCCGGCGTTCGGCGTCAGGCCTTGCGCGGTCTTGTCCTTGTAGCTGACGCAATTCTCCAGCATCGGCATCGGGGTGATGCAGTTGAGGATCCACGCCAGCTCGGTGACCTGCGGCACGTCGCTTTGCCGGTAGAACACGGTCTTGGCCGGGTCGAGGCCGCACGCGAGGAAATCAAGCGCGACATCGGCCACGTTCTGGCGAAGCCCGGCGGCGTTGCTGACGCTGGTGAGCGCGTGGTAATCGGCGATGAAATAGAACGCCTCGCCTTTCTGCGCGAGTTCGAGCGCGGGGCGCATCATGCCGAAATAATTGCCGATATGCAGTTTGCCGCTGGGTTGTATTCCTGACAGAATTCTCATGGCCGCCGCAAAATACGGATTCCGCCCCGCGCAAGCGAGAAAAAAATCAAACTCAGGCGGCTAGCGGCAGGTACACATTGAAGGTGGTGCCCTGACCGATGGCACTGATGATTTCGATGGCGCCGCTGTATTTGTTGATGAGTTCACTGACAACGGCGAGGCCGAGGCCGTTGCCGTGGGTCTTCGTTGTGAAGTTCGGAACGAACACCTGGTGGATGTTTTCGGGGGCGATGCCACTGCCGGTGTCGCTGACGGAGATGCGAACATGCGGTTGTTGCGGATCGTAGCCGTCGGAGCGGTACACGCAGTGGGTGGAAGGTTGGTCGGCGCGCTCGGCGATGAAATGGAGCGTGCCGGCGCCATTCATGGACTGGAGGGCGTTGATGCCGAGGTTCATGAGGATTTGCATGATCTCGGCGGAGACGGCCCGCACCGCCAGCGACGGGCTGAGACTGCGGGCCTGGATGCTGATCTGCTTGCCGGCGGGATGGGCGTGCAACAGCAAGGCGATGTCTTCGAGCAGGGAAGCGACATTGACGTTTTCGGTCGGGCTATTCGGCGAACGGGAAAACTGGAGGAAACGCTCCGCCATCTGTTTGCAGCGTTGCAGTTCGCGCTGGATGGCGGCGATGCGCTGTTGCATGTGCTGGGTGACGGCGGTGTCTCCGCTAGTGAGTTTGGTGAGGTCGCGGTTGAGCAACTGGGTGTAACCGGCAATGATGCTCAACGGGTTGTTGAGTTCGTGAACGATGCTGGCGGAGAGCACATCGGCGACGTTGGCGCGGGCGCGGGCGGCCAGTGTGCCGGAAAGTTTCTCGTTCTTCTGACGGAGGGCTTCAAGGTCGGCCTCAATGTCCCGATTATGTTGGCGACGGGCGAGGCAGTTCTCGATGACCTCGCGGATGGCGAAGACATCGAAGGGTTTATTGAGATACTCCGCGGCGCCGTAATGTACAGCCGCACGGGCGGTCTCAACGGTCTCGTAGCCGGTGAGCATGACGCATTCGATGTCGGGATCAATCGCCTTCAGCTCGCGCAGCACTTCGATGCCGGTCAAGTCGGGCATCCGGATGTCGAGGATGGCGGCATCCACGGAGCGTTGTCGGGCCAGTTCGATGCCGTCCTGGCCGCAGGTGGCCAAAAGACATTCGTAGCGGTCCTTGAACACGATCCGGAGCGATTCGCGTGGTCCCGGTTCGTCGTCCACGATGAGCAGAAGAGGTCTGCGGGCGGAGGCGGTGGGTGCAGATATGGGGGGCGGTTCGAGCATTGTCATGGCGCTCAGAATCTCATAGTGCTGGTGAACATGATGGCGTGGCCGTCGCTGGACCAATTGCCATCAACGTAGGGGCTGGCCGCGCTGCCGGAGATGGTGCGGTCGGTGGAGAGGCTGTATTGGTAGGTGGCATTGACGGTGAACCGCGGCGTCTGAAAGGTCAGGCCGGCGCTGAAGACGTGGCGGTCGGAGTCGGGCAGGTTCGGGCTGAAGGTCTCCGTGGGGACGGTGTTCTCCGAAAAAATGTAGCCGGCGCGGACCTGCCAGTGTTCGTTGATTTCATACTCAGTGCCGAACTCGTAGAAGAAACTGTCGTGCCAGTTGAACGCCACGGTCGCACGTGGATCCATGGCGACGTACGGATTGGAGGAGTTCAGCTTGCACACGTTGAGCGTGTCCCAGTTGGTCCATTCGACGTCCACTTCGAGTTTCCATTTCTTCGTGGGACGAAACGCGTAGCCGACGGCGACGGACTGCGGGAAGTCCATCGTCAGGTTGGAGGGAGACGGCCCCGGATCGGGCAGGACAAACGGCGGCGGCGGGTTGCGAACGACGGCGTTGCCGTCGAAGTTGACGGCAAACGGGCTGCGATAGACGACGCCGACGGAATGTCGCCAGTGCGGTTTCCAGAGCAAGCCAAGCGTGGCTCCGACGGCGACGCCGTCGCCGCGGAACTCGAAATCGGAATCGAACATCGGTGGGGCGTATTTGAAACGGGAGAGCAGGTCGCCGTAATAGATGTTCAGCCCGGCGCCGATGGAGAGTTGTTCGTTGATCTCGTAGGCAACGGTGGGGGAGATGTTGTAGATGGCCATGGTGCTCTTGTCTACAAGCGCAGAGAGCTGATTGTCGGTGCCCCAGGTCACCGAGTTGCCGAACGGGATGTTGAAACCGAGGCCGAAGCGCCACTTCGGCAACCCAAAATCGCTGGCGACGTATGCATGTGGGAGCATGAACATATCGTCCTTTGTGCTCAACTCCCCGCCGCCAACGGGATGAAAACTGATATTGGGAAAACTGAGATACATGCCGGAGGTAAACTGCGTGCCTTTGACCTGCGTGAGTCCCGCGGGATTGTAGTAAATAGCGGAGGCGTCGTCAGCCTGCGCGACAAACGCTTCGCCCTGACCCGTGGCGCGGGCGCCCTGGTCGGGGTTGCGAAATCCAAGCCCCCAAGCCGAACCGGCCGCAAACACAATGACCAATGACACACAATGAGCGTAATATTTCATAATTGCCTCCACACGGTTTCTGCAATTAGCAATGCCCATGCCACGGGGCAAAACCGCCTCGGAAGACGCTTTTACCAGGGCACTGAGGGATGTGGGCGTAAGTGATTGAAGGGAAGGCTCTCCACTTTGGACTAGACAAATCACCCCGCTTCTGCTCTGATGCGCTGGGATGAAACACTCTCGCTCTCGCTCCTCACAGGG
>Ga0194112_10002694_pt1 | contig 25214 bp, 24 predicted proteins | sample TA2MahC400mmetaG_FD_146191 | JGI IMG/M metagenome (GOLD analysis project Ga0194112, IMG submission 146191) | Freshwater microbial communities from Lake Tanganyika, Tanzania - TA2015016 Mahale Deep Cast 400m | ecosystem: Environmental > Aquatic > Freshwater > Lake | place: Tanzania: Lake... | reverse complement strand
GGCGGCGGAAGGCAATATTCTCGCGGAAGAAATTGATAAGATGGTTGCGGAAGTCAAGGCGTTGGGACCGCTGAATTGGAAGGGTGACCGACGACCGAAGACCGAGGACGGACGAGTTCCGTCGTCGGTCATCGGTCATCGGTCGGTAGTCGAAGGAGTGGCGGTATGAGCAAAAATGGCAAACCCAAATTCGCGATGTACTGGGCGGCGGCGTGCGGCGGCTGCGAAATCGCGGTGCTGAATATCAACGAAGGCATTCTCGACGTGGACGCGAATTTCGACGTCGTCTTCTGGCCCGTCGCGATGGACGCGAAATACAAAGACGTGGAAGCGATGCCGGACAAGTCGATCACGCTGACCTTGTTCAACGGCGCGATTCGCAACGACGAAAACGCGCACATCGCGCAAATGCTGCGCGCGAAATCGCAAGTGCTCGTCGCGTTCGGCGCGTGCGCGTGCGAGGGCGGCATTCCCGGCTTGGGCAATCTCTCCTCCAAGCAGCAAATTCTCGACACCGCGTTCAGTACGATTTCGACCGACAACCCGAAAGAGTTGCGACCGCAAACGACGTTCAAAATGCCGGAGGGCGCGCTGCACATTCCGACGATGTACGAAACCGTCAAGTCGCTCGATCAAGTTGTGCCGGTGGATTATTACATACCGGGCTGTCCGCCGGAATCAAATCAGATCGCGGCGGTCGTCGGCTTGGTGATCAAGGCGTTGAAAGGCGAAGCGCAATTGCCACCGGCGGGCGCGGTCATCGGCGCGAGCCAGAGCACGGTGTGCGACGAGTGCAAACGCACGCGCGGCGAAAAGACGATCACGCAATTTACGCGCATGGCGACGTTTCAACCGCGCGAAGATCAATGCTTGCTCGAACAAGGCATCCTGTGTTCCGGGATGGCGACGCGCGGCGGTTGCGACGCGCGCTGCCCCGTCGCGAATATGCCGTGCGTCGGCTGTTACGGTCCCGCGCCGGACGTGATCGATCAAGGCGCACGGATGATGAGCGCGGTCGCGTCGGTCGTGGATAGCAAAGACCCGGCGGAAATCGAAAAAATTATGCGCGGCGTCGTTGACCCGACCGGCACGTTTTATCGGTTCGGTATGCCGCGGAGTTTGATGCGACATGCTAAAGGATGAAGGATGAAAGATGAAAGATGAAAAAAGAAAGATTCATCTTTCATCCTTCATCTTTCATCTTTCGATTGGAGAACAAATATGCAGCGAATAACAATTGACCCCATCACGCGTCTTGAGGGACACGGCAAGATCGAAATATTCTTGGATCCGGACGGGAACGTCGCGAATACGTATTTTCAGATTCCGGAATTGCGCGGGTTTGAGCAATTCTGCGTCGGCAGACCGGTCGAAGAAATGCCGGTGCTGACGGGGCGCATCTGCGGCGTTTGTCCCGAGGCGCATCATATGGCGGCGGCGAAGGCGGCGGACGCGGTGTATCACGTCGAACTGCCGCGCACGGCGGCGAAATTGCGCGAGTTGCTCTACAGCGCGTTCTACGTCACCGATCACGCGACGCACTTTTACGCGCTCGGCGGGCCCGATTTCGTGATGGGTCCCGACGCGCCGGTCGCGGAGCGCAACATCCTGGGTGTGATCCACAAAGTCGGACTCGAAATCGGCGGCAAGGTGATCAACGCGCGCAAAGCCGGACACACCGTGATCGAAATGATCGGCGGGCGCAAAGTGCATCCGTGCACTTCGATTCCCGGCGGCTTGTCGAAAGGAATTACAGTTGAACAACGCGATGAAATTCTTGCGATGGGCAAATGGGCGATTGAATTCGCGCAGTTCAGTTTAAAGCTTTTCGCCGACATCGTCCTGGGAAACAAAGCGTACGTGGATTTGATTTTGGGCGACGCGTACACGCACCGGACTTACTCGATGGGCATGGTGGACGAGAACAACAAAGTGAATTTCTACGACGGCAAAGTCAGCGTCGTTGACCCGGAAGGCAAACGGCTGGGCAAGTACGCGCCGAGCGAGTACACCGATTGGATCGCAGAGCGCGTGGAACCTTGGACGTACTTGAAATTCCCGTACCTGAAAAAAGTCGGCTGGAAAGGTTTCACCGACGGCAAAGAGTCCGGCGTATACACCGCGACGCCGCTGTCGCGTTTGAACGCGGCGGACGGAATGGCGACGCCGCTCGCGCAAGCGGAGTACGAGAAATTCTACGCGACGCTCGGCGGCAAGCCGGTGCATCAACGCCTCGCGACGCACTGGGCGCGCCTGATCGAATTGCTGTACGCCGCGGAACGCTGGGTCGAACTTGCGACGGATCCGGAAATCGCGTCGGACAATTTTCGCGCGATTCCGACCGCGACGCCGACCGAAGGCGTCGGCATCGTCGAAGCGCCGCGCGGCACGTTGACGCATCACTACTGGACGGACGCGCGCGGCGTCGTCACCAAAGTGAATCTCATCGTCGGCACGACGAACAACTATGCGCCGATCACGATGAGCATCAAAAAAGCGGCGGAGAGTTTCATCAAACGCGGGGTCGTCGTCAGCGAAGGAATTTTGAATCGCGTCGAGATGGCGTTCCGCGCGTACGATCCGTGCTTCGGCTGCGCGACGCATTCGTTGCCGGGGCAAATGCCGCTGGAGGTGACAGTGCGCGATGCGCGTGGAAATGTGGTTGAGGTGTTGAAGCAGTTTTGTGATTAGTGAGTTCAAGGTTCAAAGTTCAAGGTCGAACAACTTTGAACCTTGAACTTTGAACCTGAAACTTTGAACCCAAGGAGTGGCAAAATGATTTCCCTCGAACTACTCCGTCGCTATTCCTTCTTTGCCGGATTGGATGAGGCGGAATTGAAATCGCTGGCAATGATCTCGGAACAAGTGCGCGTCCCTGCGGGAACAATCTTGTTCGAGGAAGGACAAAATGCGGACGCGCTGTATCTCTTGCTCGAAGGGAGCGTAGATTTGTCGTTCAACTCCTCCCTGGGTCCGATCGAGCAAGTCCACGTGGGCGAAGTGAATCCCGGCGAGCCCTTTTCGATTTCGGCGTTGATTCCGCCGCACTTGCTTACGCACACCGCGCGCGCGGGCACCACGATTCACACGATCAAGATCGCCGCCGCGCCGTTGCGCGCGCTCTGCCAGAGCGATGCGCGCGTGGGCAGCGTCGTGATGCGCAAAGTCGCCGAAGCCGCGATGGAACGTTTGCACTTTACGCGCGTGCAACTTGCCGCCGCGCAAACCTGACGCGCCGCTTGAAAAATCACGCCCCGCCGAGCTTGGTAATCTCGGCAGGGCGCGTGTTACATCCCCTTGATCAATCCCCCCGGCTGACACGTCCGACAAAAATTCGTGATGCGTTGGTTCGCGCCGACGAGCGAGATCGGCGCGCCGCAGCGCGGGCAGGGCTCGCCGGTTTTCATATGCACCGCGAGAAAGTCGCGCGGCTTTAAATGGATTTGCTCGCCCATCTCCGCGCGCACTTGCTCGACGGCGTCGCGCAGCGCGCGCTGCATCGCCTCGTACAGGCGCGCGATTTCTTCCGGCGTGAGTTGCGTCCGTTTGCGGTACGGATGCAAGCGCGCGTGCCACAGAATTTCGTCCGCGTACGCGTTGCCGATCCCCGCGATGAAATCCCCGCGCGTCAAAATGCCTTTGATCTCGCCGCGATATTTTTGCAAGCGCGCGCGAAACTCGTCGCGCGAAATGTCGAAGGGTTCGGGACCCAGTCCCGCGAAATCCGGCGCCGCGTTCAAATCGCGCGTGAGGTACAACTGCCCCATCGTTTTCTGATCGACGTAGCGCAATTCGTCGCCGGAGGATAACGCCAAAACCAGGTGCGTCTTCGCCATTCGTTTGTCGGAGCGTCCGGCGAGTTGCAATCGTCCGGTCAGTTTAGGATTGATCGCGAGATAGAGCGATGGAAACGACAAGACGAGGAACTTGCCGCGCCGCGCGACCACGCTGATCGTCGCGCCGGTCAGTGCCGCGCTGAAATCGCCGCGCGTCAGATCGCGAATGACGATCGCGCCGCCGGGCGGAACGATTTCTACGCGCGCGATCTGCGTCCCGACGACGCAGCGCTGCAAAACTTCTTTCACCACTTCGAGTTCAGGGAGTTCGGGCATTTCGCATCCAGTAGGGGCGAAGCATTTTTTCGCATCTTGAGCGAAGCGCAGCGAAGTCGAAGGACGAAAAATGCTTCGCCCTTACGCGGTTATCGCCGCTAGCGCGCCTGCCAATAAATTTTCTCCCGTCGTACTACCAAGCGCGCGCACGCGCTGCGCGTGCGCTTCGATCTCAGGCGCGCCCGCGCCGCACATCAACGCGGCGATCCACTCGTGCAGCGGCGCGATACTTTGTCCGCGCGCGTGATCGCGCAAGAGCGCGTAACTGATGACGTTTGTTCGCGTGCGCGCGTATTCCAACAGATCGTCTACCGCGCGCTGATCCCAGCGCGCGTTTTTTGGATACGTCGCGTGCAGATGGTACGCGGCGAACAACCACCCGCCGACGAAATCATCGCCGGAGGGTGTAAGACCTTCGCCCAAGCCGATCAGCGCGCGCGCGTTGTCGAGAGACCTCACAGGTTTTGGAAAACCTGTGAGGTCTGATTCGCGCACCCGCGCCATCACCGTTTCACGCGACGCGACGCGCGCCGGATCGATCGCCGTCGGTTGCCACACGCGCGCATTGTGTAGGGGCGCAATTAATTGCGCCCCTACAAACCGCAACGCCGCGCCATCGGATTGAAACGGCATCCCCACGCGCAGCGCGCCGAAATCGAAATCGCCGCGCAGCGCGCGCGGATGCATCGGTAGATCGTTTTGCGCGAGCCAGAGAATCTCGCCGTTTGTCATTGCGAGCGAAGCGAAGCAATCTCCAAATCGCGACTTGGAGATTGCTTCGTCGCGAAAATCGCTCCTCGCAATGACACCCTGGAGGTACACCGCGCCGGTCACGACTGCCAGAATGGCTCCGCCAAATCGCGGTCGCGCCAACAAATCGCGCGCCGTCGCGCCGACGACTAACTCACCAACCATCCAACTATCCAACCAACAAATTATTTTTCCTGCATCGCGAGAAAGACGCGCTCCGCACTCAGCGGCATACTCGGCAAGCGAATTCCCACCGCATTGTACACCGCGTTCGCAATCGCCGGAGCGGTTGGCACCATCGCGTGCTCGCCGATGCCGCGCGCGCCCCAGGGTCCATCGTCTTGCGGTTCTTCGACGATGATCGGAATGATCTTGTGCGGCATATCCACCGAAGTCGCGATGCGATAATCCACAAACGATGGATTAACCACCTTGCCATTTCGCAAATCGAGTTTCTCAAAAATCGCCGACGACGCGCCTTGCACGACGCCGCCTTCCATCTGCGCGCGCACCTGATCGGGATTGATCGCTTTGCCCACGTCGAACGCCGCGGCGACGCGCAGAATTTCAATTTGTCCGGTCTCGGTGTCCACTTCCAAATCAACTGCCTGACAACCGACCGTGTAATGCACGACCGAGCGCGGACCCTGCCCGGTTTCCGGATCGAGTCCCGTGACGTACGTCGGCATAAAATTGCCGCGACCAACGATGGGACCGCCGCGCCAACCGCAATCGCCTTCTTTCGGCAAACCGTAGATCACCATATCGTGCAACGGCAGCGATTGCTCCGACTTGTACGAAATCACGTTGCCGTCTTTGATGTCGAGGTCTTCAGTTTTTTCGTTCCAGTGTTCCGCGACGAGTTCGAGAATTTGTTGGCGCGCGTGTTTCGCCGCGGCGACGACCGCGTTGCCCATACTCCACGTCAAGCGCGACGCGACCGTCTGCCATTCGTACGGCGAATACAACGTATCGACCGGTGTCGCAATCCGAATCCATTCGACCGGCACGCCGAGCGCGGCGGCGACCATCTGCGCCATCACGGTGTGCGTCCCTTGTCCGATCTCTTGCCCGCCGAGTCCAACTGTGATCGTCGCGTCTTCGTTCAGCCGGACGTACGACGACGACCCGGCATTCGGCGGCATCGCCGGGGCTTTCCACATAATCGCCAAACCCTTGCCGCGTTTCTTGTGCGGCGCGGACGCGGGTTCGCGCTTGCCCCAGTCAATCGCCGCTGTGGCTTTTTCGATGCACTCGTCCAATTTGATCGGATGCATTTTCCAGCCGGTCACAACATCACTGCCGGTTTTCAAACAATTCTTCAAGCGAAACGCGCGCGGATCCATTTTTAGTTTTTCCGCGAGTTGATCCATCAACTGCTCGATGCCCCAATGAATCTCCGGCATTCCAAAGCCGCGCATCGGTCCGCCGACCGGATGGTTGGTGTAACAGCAGTACGAATCCGCGTGGACGTTCGGAATTTCGTACGGACCGGTGGACGAATAGCCGCCCGCGCGCGTCATATTCACACCGTACTCGGTGTACGCGCCCGCATCCCAATAGTACTCCGTTTTCATCGCGACTAGTTTGCCCTCTTTCGTCGCGCCGATTTTTGTACGTGCAACCAAACCCTGCCGCACGAACGTCGTGAAAAATTCTTCTTCGCGCGTGAGGCGCAATTTCACCGGACGCCCCGGCACCTTTTGCGCCATCACGACCGCGCACGCTTCCATCGAAACTCCGGCTTTGCTGCCGAATCCGCCGCCGATGTACGGCGCGATCACGCGCAGATCGCCCTGGCTGATGCCGAGCGCTTTGGCGATCAGGTTGCGCTGCGCGAACGGCGATTGACTTGCTGCCCATAATGTGATCTTGCCCGATTGCTCCGCTTGCGCGACCGCGATGTGCGGCTCGATCGGGACGTGCTGGATCTGCGGCACGCGAAATTCACTTTCGACGATCGCGTCGCATTGCGCGAATCCTTTGGCGATGTCGCCCTTGCGAACCTTGAAATGATTCGAAATATTCGTCCCGGGTTTCGGGAAAATAAAATTCGCAACGGTGTACTTGCCGAGATCGGGATGCAGCAGCGGCGCATCCGATTTGATCGCGTCGAGCGGATCGGTCACCGCAGGCAGAACTTCGTACTCGACCTCGACCAACTTGATCGCTTGCTCCGCGATCTCTTCGCTCGTCGCGACGATGCCCGCAACTGGATCGCCGATGTAGCGCACGCGGTCGGTCGCAAAGATGTGGCGATCTTGCAAGTACAAGCCGATGTAGCCGGGCGTGTCCGCGCCGGTTGCAATCGCTTTGACGCCGGGGAGCGCGAGCGCGCGCGTCGCGTCGATCTTTTTGATGCGCGCGTGCGCGTGCGGACTGCGGACGAGTCGTCCGTACAACAACCCAGGTCCGAATTGAATGTCGTCCGCGAATTTCGCCGCGCCGGTCACCTTGTCCACCGCGTCGACACGCGGGATACTTTCACCAATTATTTGTGTCATTTGAGATTCTCCTTTTAGCCAGGTGACATGTGTCAAGGGACAAGTGACAGGGGAAGTGACATGTGACGTGTTTCTTCCCTTGTCACCCGTCACTTGACACTTTCACCGCCTCCACAATCCGCGTGTACCCGGTGCAGCGACACAGATTGCCGCGCAGCGCGTCTTTAATCGCGTCTTCGGATGGATGCGGATCGCGGTCGAGCAGCGCGCGCGCGCTGATGAGCATACCGGGCGTGCAAAAGCCGCACTGCACGCCGGTCAGGTCAACAAACGCTTGCTGAATCTTGTCTAACCCCCACCTGTCCTCCCCCGTAGTAACAGGGGAGGTGCGCGCGAGACCTTCAACCGTGACGACCTCCGCGCCGTCCGCTTCGACCGCGAGCACCATACAGGAATTGACCGGCTCGCCGTTCAGCAAGACAGTGCACGCGCCGCACTCGCCTGCCGCACAGCCGTTCTTGGTGCCGGTCAGCACGAGCACTTCGCGCAGCATTGTGAGCAAGGTCATGTTCGATGGGACGGTCGCGCGTTCAGGCGTACCGTTGACTGTTAATGTGATTTCGTGTTGGGACATATTTCCTCCGTGATGCGGATAAGTGGTTTTGTAAGCGTCCAGCCCTCGTGTCATTGCGAGCCGCGTAGCAGCGAAGCAATCTCCACATCACAAGTTGGAGATTGCTTCGTCGCGCAAAACGCTCCTCGCAATGACACCTGAACGATTACGTTCAAAGATCCGCAAACCCATCAATAATTCGCGCGATGTGACGCGACGCGTTGAGAAAATCGCCGAATCGCACATGCTCGTTCGGCGAGTGCGTGCGATTGTCGGCATAGCCGACGCCTGCGGTCACAATCGGAATGTTGCCAAGCGGCGCGGCGAACGCGTACATCGGACTGCTGCCGCCGCCGATTGGTTCGATCTCGTACGGAAGTTGGTACACTTCTTCAGCAGTGCGCGCGGTGAGCGCGATGAATGGATCGCCGGGCGATGCTTTGTAGGGCGACATTGCGCCGAGCCAAGTGACGGTCACATCGGCGAACCCGGCGGCGTCAAGGTGCGCGCGCAGTTTCTTGAAAATGTCGTCGGGGTCTTGATCTGGCACGAGACGGAAATCTAATTTTGCTGACGCGTGCGCCGGGGTCACCGTCTTCATTCCCTTGCCCTGATAACCGGTCGTGATACCGGCGATGTTGCACGTCGGTTGGAACACCGCGCGATTCAACGCCTTGTTTTTTCTGCCGCCGACAAATTCCTTGACGCCGAAATTTTTCCGCAGCCACGTCTCGCGATCCGGCAGCGCGTCGCACAATTCCAGATCGCGCGGCGACGCCGGACGCGCGTGATCGTAAAAGCCGGGGATACGCATTCGTTCGTCGCCGTCTTTGAGCGATGCGAGCGCGTTGACCAACCGCCACGCCGCGTTCGGCAGCATCGAAGCCGCGCCGGAATGCGCGTCAAAGTTCAGCGTTCGTGCCGCAAGTTCGACGGAAAGAACACCACGCCGCCCCAGCGCGGTGCCGGGATGACCTTCAAAGTTGACGCCACCTTCCTCCCAAATCGCCGCGTGACATTTCAGCAGATCGGTATGCTCGCGCACAAACTGCGCGATGTGCGGGCTGCCGATTTCTTCTTCGCCTTCGAGGACGAACGTGATCCCGCAGGGCAACTTGCCAGAGTTCGCGGCGCGTATCGCATCCACCGCCGCCAAGCGCGCGACGAACTCGCCCTTGTCGTCTTTTGCTCCGCGCGCATACAGCGCGCCATCGCGAATCGTCGGTTGGAATGGCGGCGTCGTCCAAAGTTCGAGCGGCTCGGGCGGCTGTACGTCGTAGTGGTTGTAAAACATGAGCGTGCGCGCCGATTCGCCGTCAAGGTGTCCGACGATGACCGGCTGACCGGCTGTCTCACACGTCTGAACGCGAAAACCGTGCGACTCCAAGGTTTGCGCGACGAGTCCCGCACATTCGCGCACGCCTTCGTTCTTGGCGGAGACGCTGGGTTGCGCGCAGAGTCTTGCCGTCTCGCCGATGTACTTGTCGAGGTTCGCTTGCAAGAATGTATCGAAGTAGGTTGTGTGGTTGGTCAAGTTGTATGCTCCTGTTTGGGAAACGTGATGCGTGGTGCGTGATGCGTCAAATCAGAATGCTACTCTCAATACACTGAATGACGTTCATCAAGCATGATCTATTTGATCCTTTCGGCTTTTACCACTTTCCAGTCTGTCCGCTTCTCCAACCATAACGTATATGCAGCATCCTTCCACTCCGCTGCTTGCGATTCGCGATAGATAAACTGGAGAGGTACTACCAGCTTCTCTTTCACTCCATTTGCTTTCTCCGCTTCCGAAACAGGATTGGTAAATTGGTTCAGCCCGAGAAACCGTCCACCAAAGTTCACTTCCAGTTTGTCGTATTCTTGGGGCTTGATGGATTCGTTGAAGTAGGTACGTACAGCACTTGCGACAGGTGCCGCGCTTGATGCATCCTGTCCAAGCAAAAAGCTACCGCCCAATACTGGGATACCCAAACATAATAGCAGACCAATCGAATACAGGACCCACTCCAATGCTTTGGCTAGGCCACGATTACGTGATCGTGACCCGGGTAGATCAGGTTGAGTATCCCCGACGATGACTTGCTTTGGCTCGCGCATCGTATCCTCCTACATATCGAAATCGAAATGTTGCTCAACTTGCTATGGCTCGATTGATGGTTGGAATCCAGAAAGGGGATCCTCCATCACTTTGGGAGCAATTTGATCACGCATCACGTATCACCACGCGCGTCTCCCGCAACACCACCGCCACCAACACCGCGCCATCAGACGCGCAACACCTTGCCCACGCGCGCGGCGCGTGCAATTCGCCTTGCGCCATCGGTTTTGCTTTGCGCGACGACGGGCTTGACCACATCCCACACTGTTTCGGGATGCTTGGCGGCAACTTGAAGCAATACGCGCGCCGCGCCTTTGGGCGCTCGGCGTCCCTGCTCCCAATTCTGCAGCGTCGCGACGCTGATGCCAAGTAGCGCGGCAAACCGTCCTTGCGAGAGACGATAATTTACGCAAATGCGTCTCACGTCAGTTTTGTTTACAACAAACTTGCGTGAAGGCGCAACCTTGCCGCGCAAAATCGCGCCGCCTTCACGCACGCTTGCCTCAAGTTCCTTAAACAGTTTCGATTTCATATCACGCACCACGCATCACGTTTCACGTCTCACACCCCGCGTCTCGCGCAACACCGCCGCCACTAGCACCGCGCCGATGAGCAAGACAATCGTGTTGAGATAAAACGGCGTCGCGGGACTGATGTTGTCGTACAGCCAGCCGCCCGCGAGCGGTCCCACCGCCGCGCCGAGAAAATACGCGAACGTGTACAGCCCGTAACTGCTGCCGCGCACATCCTCGCCCGCAATGTCGGCGACGAACGCGCGCGTGGCGGGCGTTGCCGCGGCGTAACTCGCGGATTCGACTGCCCATAAAAGCGCGAGCGCGATGAGACTGCCCAGGTGCGGAATCAGCGCGGACGCGAGCGCGCCGACGATCAGTCCGGCGATCATCGGCAGTTTGCGCCCCCAACGATCCGCGATGCGCCCAAGGCGCGACGGCAGAAACGAACTGAGGAGCGCCGCCGGGAGATACGCGAACCCGAGCGCGCGAATATCGGCGTGCAAGTGGTCTTGCAGAAAAATCATCAGCAGGGGCCACACCATCGCGCTGGATGCGCCGGTCGCAAAGACGATGCCCATCAACGCGACGAGTTGCCGCGAGAACGGTTGTTTGGCAATCGGCGCGCGCGTCGCGTCCGGACGCGTTTCGCCGATGCCGCGCCACGCGATTGCAAACGCGATCAGCGCGGGAATCGTGTACGCGAGAAAAAGCCAGAACCACGCCTGCGCCAATTTCAGTTTGAAACCAGCCAGCGTGAAAATCGCCGCGAATCCCAGCATCGTGCCGATCAGCGCGCCGCGATTCACACCCTCGTCAATGTGACCGAAATCGCGTCCGCGTCCGGTCGCGCTCGCGATATCCGCAACGATTGTGATCGCGGCGAGCCAGAGAAACGCTTGCCCCACACCTTGGATGAAACGCGCAGTCGTCAACAGCGGCACCGTGTTCGCCAAACAAAAGACGATCATCGCCGCGACGTAGCCACCCAAGCCGATCAGCAAAAACGGGCGGCGTCCCCAGCGATCCAACGCGCGACCCAGGAACGGACGGATGACAACCGGCACGAGCGCGAGCGCGGAGAACAGTCCGCCAATTTCAACCGCCGACGCGCCCAGTTCCTTGCCGTAGATCGGCATTACGAATCCCAGGATGCCGAAGGGGAGCGAAATCAGAAACATCGCCCACCAGAGCGACGGTAACGTGCGCGCGCGTGGCGGCTCCAAAGTGAGTTTCATCTGAGTTTAAGGTTCAAGGTTCAAGGTTCAAGGTTCAAGGTTCGAGGTTCGAGGTTCGAGGTTCGAGGTTCGAGGTTGTCCGGCGACTCAACTTTGAACCTTGAACTTTGAACCTGCAACCTCTTCAATCGCCCGCCGCGTCAGCGCACGCACCATCGCGCGGCGATATTCCGCGCTCGACCGCACGTCGCTGATCGGTTGCGCGGTTTCCATCGCGGCAGTCGCGGCGCGCGCGATCACTTCCGGCGTGAGCGGCGCCGACGCGAGAATCGCTTCCGCTTTTGGAACGCGGAGCGGCGTCGGCGCGACCGACGCGAGCGCGATGCGGAACGCGTAGCCGGATTTCGATGGTTTGTCAGGATAAGCCAGCACCGCGACGCCGACAATCGCCAAATCGCCGTGCGCGTTGCGACCCAGTTTCAAATATGTGCCAACCGCGCCTTTGGGCAACGGAGGAATTTCGATTCGCAGTAAAAATTCGCCGGACTTGCGCGCGGTCTTGCCGGGTCCGAGGAAAAATTTTTCAGCCGGCACAACGCGCTCACCGCGCCGACTGTACAAAACCAGGTTCGCGCCCAGCACGAGCGCGGCAGGCGCGGTGTCGGCGGCGGGCGACGCGTTGCACAAGTTACCGCCCATCGTCGCGCGCGTGCGAAGTTGGTACGCCGCAACCGCGTCAATCGCCTGCGCGAGAAGCGGATAATGTTCGAGCACCGCCGGATGCCGCGCAATCGAGTTCATATCCGCGCCCGCGCCAATCGTCAAGCCCGCGCGTTTGCTGAATTTGATCGCGGTCATTCCGGGCAAGCGTTTGATGTCAATTAAAAATTTCGGCGCGATGAAACCATCGCGCATCCGGACGAACACATCGGTGCCGCCCATAAATAAACGCGCGTCGCCATCATGCTGGAGTAACATTTTGGTCACGTCAGCAGGCGACGCGGGTTTGATGTAATCGAAGGAAGGAAGACCGGGAGTAGGGAGCATTGTGCCTCCAAGTATTCGGTGATCAGTGTTCAGTGTTCAGTATTCAGTATTCAGACTGCAAACTGAATACTGAATACTGATTACTGGCTACTGCTTACGGATTGATATTCTCGCGTTCTTGCACGCCGAACATCTTGGGTGGAAGAATGAGGAACAGCAACTGCATCAGGATGCCGACGATGGCGGAGAAGACGATGGCAGGAATGCCGTTCGGGAAAAAGCCGGGGATCGGGAACGGGAACAAGCCATCCTTCAGACCCAGGTTGCCGCCGATGCCGAGCACCAAGATCGTCGCGCCGATTGCGAGTTGACGCGGATCGAACAAGTTGACGCGCTCGGATTGGATCAACGCGACGCCCTGCATTCCGATCACGCCGAAGAGGTAGATCGCGAGCCCGCCGGTCACCGCGACCGGGATCGTGTTGACGAGCGCGGCGAGTTTGCCGACGAAGCCGAGCAGGATCGCGATGACGCCGGCTGCCATCAACACCGGGATCGAATAGTTGCGCGTGATCGCCATCAGCGAGTTGTTTTCGCCATAGTTCGTGCCGGCGCAACCGCCCAACATCCCGACGACGACATCGTCCGCGCCGTCCGCGACCAGGTTCAAGCCGATCAGTTTCTTGATCTCGAACGGCTTGCGTCCCAGTTCTTTGGCGAGTTGGTCAATGTAGAGCGACATTTGGTACAAGTGCGCGGTGGACTCGGGAATCGTCGCGATCGCGATCAGCGCGATGCTGAGGACCGCGCCCCACGCGGCGGGATTTTCGAACGCGGGGAACGTGATCGGCGGCACACGCACCCAATCGGCTTTGTCAATCAAACTGAAATCAACCAAGCCGAACGGAATCGCGACGATGTAACCGGCAATCGCGCCGAGCAAGATCGGCAACATACCGAGCAAGCCGCGATTTTGCAGATAGACCGAGAACGCGACGGTGATGATCAATGTGATGAACGCGATGCCCCAGTGCGCGCCCGCCATTCCGAGCGCGGCGCCCGCAAGCGCGATCCCGATCACCATCGCGACGCTGCCGGTGATGACCGGCGGCAAGACCTTGTCCAGCGCGGCTTTGCCGATCCGCATAATCAGCAAGCCGACCAGGATTTCCAAGACGGCGGTGCCGATGATGCCGACTTGGACGATGCGGACCCCTTCGGCGCAGTAGACGGTCTTGGGATCCGCAAAACAATCTTTGGCGTACAACGTCATCGTCGTAATGACGACGGCGATGTACGAAAAACTCGATCCGTAGTACATCGGAATTTTGCGACCCGAAACGAGAAGCGCGATGATCGTGCCCAAGCCGCTCGCGAGCAAAGTCACGCCCACGTCGAACTTGGTAAGAATCGCGACCAAGACGGTCGCCGGAAACATCGTCAGGACTTGTTGAAAGCCCAGACTGATCATCGAACCCCAATCGGGGACGTCATCCGGCAAATAGCCGAAGACTTTACGTTCGACTGCCATTGTGAATGCTCCTTCCGTGGAAAAAATACGCGCAGGGTGGATAACGGTTGTGTGTGCTGGACACGCGTTTTTTTTGCGGCGCTCCTCCTCTTCGAGTTCGAGGTTCAAAGTTCAAGGTTCAACGTTGACCCTCGAACCTTGAACTTTGAACTCACATCGGCTCAAACTTCAAGCCGTAGACATTTTCGCCGGAGATCACGCGCACCACGTCCCAGGTCGGCTTGAGCGTCATCCCGAGTTTCAGTTCCTCCGGCGCGTTCGCGGCGATCTGCCCCATCGCTTTGACGCCGTTCTCGAATTCCGCGACGCCGACGAAGAGAAAGCGATTGTCAAAGCCCCAGGGCAAGTTGAAAATCTGCGAAAAGGTGATCAGTTTCGCGTTCCCTTGCGGCGCGACCTGGTCGAACTCGCGGCTCTTGCACGCGAGACAGCGATCGTGGAACGGGAAATGGAGTTTGCCGCATTTTTTGCATTTGAACGCGACGATTTCGATTTTCTTTTTCATTTTTCACCTCGCCGCAGAACGAACGACAACACATTGTTGCCGAATCCGCCAAAGTTCACCGTCAGTCCGTTGACCGCGTTTTGCACTTGGCGATCCTTGGGCAGTTCGTGGCGCAACTGCCAAACGATGTCCACGACTTGCGCGACGCCGGTTGCGCCGACCGGATGTCCGCGCGCTTTCAAACCGCCGGAGACGTTGATCGGAATTTGTCCGCCGAATTTCGTCTTGCCTTGCTCCAACGCTTTCGCGCCTTCGCCTTTCTTGAAAAAGCCGACGTGCTCGCTCTCGGCGATTTCGAGAATCGTGAACGCGTCGTGCAATTCCGCGACGTGAATGTCGCTCGGCTTCATTTTCGCCATCTCGAACGCTTGCTGCGCGGCGAGCGTAACCGCTTTGAGATCAGTCGGGTCTTCGCGTTCTTGCAACGAGTGGGTATCGGTCGCTTGCCCGAAACCCGCGATCACAATCGGCGTTTTCTTGAACTGCTTGGCGAGATCGAGCGGCGCGAGAATCACGGCGGCTGCGCCATCGCTCACGGGGCAAACATCGTACAGACGCAGCGGATCGGCGACGGGCGGATTGTTCACGCGCGAGTGCCACGAATCCACGATGCCCTCGTGCGTGATGCGCGATTCGACGTGCGCGTACGGATTGAGCGCGCCCATCTCTTGATTCTTGATCGCGACCTGGACGAGGTGTTCGCGCGTGACGCCGTACTTTTGCATATACAACCGCGTGAACATTCCCGCCATCCCAGGAAGCGTGATGCCGTAAATGTACTCGGCGGTCGGGTGCGTCATCGACGCGACGAAATCGGTCGCGCGCCAGCCGGACACATCGCGCATCTTTTCGCCGCCGACGACGAGCACGAGATCGTAGTAGCCGGACGCGACCGCGAGCAAACCGTTCTTGATCGCCGATCCGCCGGAGGCGGGACCATTTTCGATAGATTCGGCGGCGGCGGGTTGCAAACTCAAACGATCGACGAGCGCGCTCGCGACGGACATTTGATGATTCAACATCCCCGCGCCCATATTCGCGACGTAGACCGCGTTCACGCCCTTGTCGCCCAGTCCCGCGTCGTCGAGCGCGTTGAGCGACGCGTACGCGAGCATATCCATCAAGTTGTCGTCGTCGCGGCGACCGAACGGGATCATTCCCGCGCCAACAATTGCAACGGGTCTCATTGTGTTACCTCCATCTGTCGTGTCATTGCGAGCGAAGCGAAGCAATCTCCACATCGCAAGTCGGGGATTGCTTCGTCGCAAAGTTCGCTCCTCGCAATGACACGTGCAGTTGTGTGTCTCATTGTCATCGTCCTTTCACGCCGCAGATTTTCTGCGCGACAGTTTTCTCGTCCACGACGATGATGTCCTCCATCGCCTTGTCGAGCAATTCTTTCGGCACCGGGCGGTCGCCGACGACGAGCCGATCCTTGGTCGCGAAGTACAACTCTTTCGACAAGCGGAACGACAGCGCGCCGCCGAGTTCGTGCGGAATGTTCGTCGGCTCCAGTCCGTACTCGATCATCCAGCGGCGAAAACCGATCGGGCTTTCCGCGACGATCAGGACTTCCTCTTGCTTGAGGTACTCGATGTGATGTTCCATCTTCGCCGCGAACATATGCGAGCCGATTCGCAAGCCGCGATCCGTCGTGAGCGTGTGCAGACTCATTCCGGTTTTCGCGTTCAGCATCCGGCTGTTGACGAGCCCGACGAGCATCCCGTCAATCTGCGCGATCAAAACGAATTCGTTGACGATGCGCCAGCGGTACCAGCCGAGCAATTCGGCGTAGACGCGCGACGCGACGATGTCGTAGTAATCGCGTTCGTACGTCGTGATCGGGCGCACCGCCTCCAGGACGCGCGGCACATCCTCGCGCGTGATTTCGCGCACGACCATTTGCTTGCCGTTCGCCAGCGTGACGACCTTGGGCGGATACGGCACCATCGGCACTTCCGGCGGGCGCAAGACGGATTCTAGTTCAAGATCAATTGGCATTTGCAACTCCTTTGTTTATGGTTCAAGGTTCGAGGTTCGAGGTTCGAGGTCGTTGAACTTTGAACCTTGAACTTTGAACTTAGACTTGCTTGCACGTCGCCACTATATCACCAAACTTGGTCTTGGGCAACCCCTCTTTCTTTTTCATCAGCGCGGCGTACTGCGCGTCATCCACGAACGCGACGAGGCGGCAGATGCACGATTCGCCGTCCACAAAGCGCCACGGGAAACAGCCAATCGTCGCGCGCTGGTTGAGCAGCAAATCAATGTCGCCTCCGGCACATTCGAGGTGGATGATGTGGTGCGGGAACATTTCGATGTGCATCAATTGATACTTGTCGCCGGTGAAAATTTCTTCGACCGACTTGCCGTACTTGTTCTTGAAATGCGCGTCCGCTTCGGCGGCTTGGCGCGGCATCCAATTGCGAATGATCGTGTTCATCGGATGGTCCGCACTGCCGCAGTCCACGCCGATCCACTTGATCTTTTTGCGCTTCGCCCATTCCGCGAATTCGCGATCCGGTCCGGGATGCTTGACCATATACCGCACTTCGTCGGCGAGCGGTTGGTCCCAGCCGTAGCGATGATAGCCGGTGTGGATGATCAGAATGTCGCCTTCGCGCACCTCGACGCGCTCTTCGACCATTTTGGACGTGTAGATGTCGTAATCGCCCGCGATGTCCGAGAGATCAACGACGACGCCGGGACCGACGAGGAAATCGTTGAGGTCGAGCGACGCGATGTCTTTGCCCGGCGTGAAAAAGTGAATCTCGCCGTCGAGGTGCGTGCCGAGGTGGTTCGAGTGCGTGACGAGTTGCCCGTTCGCGCCGTTGGGCGCAAGCCGCTTAAAGTACTTGACTTGGAGCGGCTCGTAGGTGGGCCACGGCGGCGTCTGAATGCCGAGCGGGATGGTGAGGTCAATTAGTTTCATGGGTTCCTCCTGTGAGTTGCGACCGTCGACGGACGACCGACGACGGGCGCGGGATTTTGGATTGCGTATGTTGTAGAAAGTCAACAGCGGTATGTGCGATTCTTCGTACGTCTTACAAAACCTGAATGTTGGGCGGGACGGGATGGTTGATTTCGCGCCTTTGGGGGATTTGCAACCAGATTCGCGTTTCTGAGTTTGATCGTTTGGTTCATTATGTATTTGATCTCTCTCCAGATGCCATGCCGGAGCCCTGTCATTACCTTGAATACGAAAAGAGTAATCAGCAGGTTCACAATCAAGATCACCAAAAGTGCGTTACCCAATTCATTCCGTTGCACGAATACTTGATATAGACTTGCAAATACGAACGCTACCCAAACCGTAGATGCAATCGCTCCTTGAGAATGGTAGATGTCAAACATATAGGTAACTTGGCGATCCACCGCGCCAGATGGAAGCACGGCCGATCTGTACCAGATGGTTAAAGCCACTGCCCAATTGTGTTCTAATCGTTCCGCGATTTCGCGGGATGTTAGTTTACGTCCTTCTTCTACACATCGGTCTTTGGGTATATAGTGAACGGTAGGCACAAAGAGAGCAAGAAGGAAATGCACAAAACCCGGCACAGGTATATCCTCAGATCTCCATATTTTGCTTCGCGGAATGGTTTCTAGATCCTTCCGGAGTCCAGATGCTATTTCTCGTTGAGTGAGAGTAACACCCTGCAATATTTCAGAACCTCTATCTTCGGATACGGTCCAACCGATAAAGGGAATCGGTAGCCCGCGCCAGTGTCGAATAAAATGAAACTGGTAAAGGAGATAACCAATCGGAATTCCCGCAAATCCCAATAATATTCCGAAGGTCGCATTGAGGAATGTGGATCCCAGGTTCGTGGAGAACTCTTTGAAAGTGAAATCGATGATTTTCCCTGTTGGTATTGCCGCGATAACAGAACCCAACGCGATGAACAATGTCAAGAGAATAAAGAAACACCACCCAGGAATTGACCATCTTATGATTTGACGGGCTGTGTCCATGTGTCCTCCTTCATTTGTGTGAATCTTGACTACGCTAGATACGCAATGGCTCTGTATTCGTATTGCGTATGAAGGATGACAACGGACAACTGCGGATTAAACTGACAGAGCCAGGCGCGGTTTGTCCGTTTAATCCGTTCTTGTCCGTTGTCCAATGCCGAGCGGGATGGTGAGGTCAATTAGTTTCATTTTTCAAAATTATCCGGCTGGGGTAGACTACATCCCCATCGCAAATCATCACGCGTGCAGTCAAAAGCCAAATGAAATCCAATCCTCTCATAACGATTTGCGCCCCCCCAGAAAACAGAAAGCCAGCACCCCCATACGGGAGAATTACTGGGCGCACCGAAAACCGAGGTTGCCGTAACGAACGCCGGGCGTGTCGGTGTTGCTGCGATCGGACGTGCGAACCCACATCTGGGGGCAGTCAAACGATCCGCCACGTAGCATGCGAGTTTGTCCCGATGTCGGTCCCTTGGGGTTATTGCGCGGTGAACTGGCGTAATAGGTTCCGCTGTACCAATCCGCGACCCACTCCCACACGTTCCCCGCCATATCCAGCGCGCCGTACGGACTCGCGCCCGCAGGATAACTGCCAACCGCAGCCGTATCATCTTTGCCTCCGGCACGCGAGTTCAGCAAATTCTTGTCAAACGAATTACCCCACGGATAAACACGTCCATCCGTTCCGCGCGCGGCTTTTTCCCATTCCGCTTCGGTCGGCAAATGTTTGCCTGCCCACATGCAGTACGTGTTCGCGTCGTTCCACGAAACGACTCCACTGAAAAAACTCGCTCGCGTACTACTTTTGGGTTAGAAAACGAGCGTGAAAAATTATCGAAAACGACATTCAGAGACCTTTTTTCAGTAGAGTCACGAAACGTAAATGACCGGGTAGTTGTCGAATGATGAGTTGCCATAGTACGAACTGCGCGTCCACGAACTCCTATCAGATGGCGCGGAGCACTTGCCCGCATCCACACATTTCTTGTACAGCGCGTTCGTCACCTCGTACTTGTCAATCCAAAACGCGTCGAGGTAAACCGTATGCTGCGGTTTTTCCTGTGCAAGCATTCCGGGCCCACAACCGGCACCGCAAGACTTTATTACCGCGTCAATATCCTGATTGGTACTTCCCATTGTAAAATCACCGGCAGGCACAAACACCATTGGCGCGCCGTCGCGGACTGTGCGCGTAGTTGGACTGGTCACTGCAGTGGGTGGAGTGGAGGTAGGCGCACGGGTCGGCAGAGAAGCAGTAGGTGGGGCAGCCGTTGGTACACGCGTTGGTGGAACAGTAGGCACTACGACAACCGACGCACGGGTAGGCGTGGAAACAACGGGAGTTGGGGTTGTTTCAGCCGCGCAAGTTGGTCCAACTGGCGCAAGCGGCCAACTCAAACTAACTGCTGGCGTTTCAGAGTAGTCAAGAACATCAACCGTCAAAGTGTGGTTTCCAAACCCCACAAAAACGCTGGCTTTCTTGGATGGACTTGGACCATCCTCGGTTGATGTGTAAAAGATTTGATTGCCATCAAGATAAACCTTGATGCGGCGTTCATCGCAAGTATAGAACGTACGCCACCAGGGGAGAAAGAAAGTCAAGGACTGTGTTTCAGTCCTCCACGCCTTTTGTCGCTCACGGATGAAATCAATCGGGTTTATCCATTGCGAGAATTCTTTTGTATCGGACAATGGGACATATCCCCAACCACCAGATGGAAAACCTGCTTCGCCATAGTGCCCTTTTCGTATGCCAAAGTGAATATGCGCGCTGCTACAGATTGAGCCACAGCGCCCAGTGGGAGCCAAATAGCCGATGATTTGACCTTTCGTTACCTTTGTCGGTTTGCCATCGGTGAGAGGTTTGATGATTGGCTTGGACGCATCCAAATGTCCATACACCGAAGTTACACGGGTAGTACCATCATACGCTTTGGAAGCTGGCAAATTATGGCTGATTAGCACGGCTTTGCCAAAACCTTGACAATCAAGCACATCTTTGTCGGAGTTGCAAAGATATGAAACCGTACCATTAGCGACTGCATAAACAGGTTGCCCTGCGGTTGTTGCGTCACCGGCTTTGTGCCAAGCATCAATGCCGCCATGCAGAGTTGTACCACTTGGCTGAACAAATCTGTCGCCAAAGCCAATGCCGCCGTTTTTTGCATCGCCAACGACAAAATCTTCCCACGGCGACAGCGGCCAAGTCCAGTCATCTGCAAAAGCTGGTTGCGCTTGGGCAGCAACAGATGGAGCAGGTAAAGATGCTTGCAAGAACAAGGGAAGTGCAAATACAATCAGGGCAGGAACCAACTTGCGATTCATTTTACGCCTCCTCGAATTCGGCGATAAGAATTGTCGCCGCAACATCAATCGAGAATCAGGGCATTACTTTTCTTCTGCCTTCGGGCAAAATCGTCAGCTTGACGCGCGTCTCGTGCGCCACAATCTTCGGCAAAGTTAGAAACCGCCTTAACGAATCAGCAACGAATAAGCGAATCTCTCGCGCGGTTCACATTCGTTTATTCGTTCCGCGCAGCCATTCGTTGACACCTTGACAACTCCGCCTCCCCGTAGTATATTACCACCAGGTAAACACCTCGTCAAGAGAGCAGCAAAATGGCAACCGTCAAACTCATCGGCTATCAGTGCGAACGGTGCGGGCATCAGTGGTTGCCGCGCGATTCAGAGCAAGAACCGCGCGTCTGCCCCAGGTGCAAAAGCCCATACTGGAATCGCCCGCGCCGCGCGGCGAACGTCGCCAAGAAGAAAGCGGGCAAATGAGCAAGCGCGCGTCGTCGGACCTGCAAGCGTTTCGCTTCGACTATCCGTCGGAGATCATCGGGCGTTCGCTGATCGTTCACGCGGACTGCTTCGAGTGGCTTGCGCGCATCCCCGCGGACACTCTGCATGCGATTGTCACCGATCCGCCCTACGGCGTCAAAGAGTACAACCTTGACCAGATCGAAAAGCGCGCGAACGGTAACGGCGGCGTGTGGCGCATTCCGCCCGCGTTCGACGGAAGCACGCGCGCGCCCTTGCCCCGCTTCACCGCGCTGAACCCGAAAGAACGCGACGCGCTCGAACGATTTTTCGTCGAGTGGAGCCGGTTGGTCGTGCGCGCGCTGCGTCCTGGCGGTCACGTATTTATCGCGAGCAACGCGTTTCTCTCACAACTCGTCTTTGCCGCGCTCGTCTCCGGCGGCTTGGAATTTCGCGGGCAAATCATCCGGCTTGTCCGCACGCTGCGCGGCGGTGATCGCCCCAAGAACGCCGAAGACGAATTTCCCGACGTCTGCTCGATGCCGCGCAGCAACTACGAGCCGTGGGGCTTGTTCCGCAAACCGCTGCCGAACGGAATGACGGTGGGCGATTGTCTGCGCGAGTTTGGCACAGGCGGATTGCGCCGCGTCAGCAAAGATCAGCCGTTCAGCGACGTCATTCTCAGCGAGCGCACGCCGCGCCGCGAACGCGAGATCGCGGATCATCCCAGTTTGAAGCCGCAATCATTTCTGCGGCAGACCGTTTACGCCGCGCTGCCGCTCGGCGCGGGCATCATCGCTGATCCGTTTATGGGTTCCGGATCGACCGTCGCCGCCGCCGAAGCGCTTGGTTTGTGTTGCATCGGCGTTGAACGTTATCCCGATTATTTTGAAATGTGCAAGAAGGCGATTCCGAAATTGGCGGCGTTGCCGGTCGAGAGCGCGTTGCTGCAACCAGGTTTGCCTGATCTGTGATTTGTCATTGCGCGGAGTGTTTTTTGCGACGAAGCAATCTCCGCATTGCAAGTTGGGGATTGCTTCGCTCCGCTCGCAATGACATTACGCGACATCCTTGTAAATCCAGTTCCGCATCATCTTCCGATAACCCGATTCAGTCACACTCGCCGTGATCGTCCGGCGACTCGTACCCGCTCTCCCCGAAAAATTCCAATCGCGTTTGGTCAATTTTGCGCCAACCACTTCGACAAAGCGAAATGGCTTGGGCGGCACATTCTTCACCGCGTCCTCCGGGCGATTGCTGTCGAAGACAAACACCATCAGCCAGACGCTTTCTGGATTGTGCCCCTGCCATCCGCGCGAATATCTTGATGCTTTGATCTCTATGCCGTGATGCGTGTATTGCACCGCGTCGTTTTCAAATTTGCCTGCTGGGATCAGATCCGGGTGCCCGTTGTGATACCGATTCTTCACGAGTGTCGCGCAATGGCGTGAAATCATTACTCCCATAAACTCGCCGACGATGCTGCTGAAATTCGCGGGCATCAGAATTGTTTCGATACGTTGCATCTCGCGCGAATAGAGTTGCTGATTGATGAATCCCAAGAATTCCAGAAAGCGATCCATCGCCCCGCGAATGTGATCCCCGCGCAAGCCGTATGGCAATTCTAATTTTGGATTGAATCCGTCCGCGCTTACGGTTTCGGTGTACACGCAATCAATTCCGCATCGTTTATCATCTGGTAGCTCCTCACGCATCACGTATCACGAATTACGTCTTCACTCCGCCAACATCTACACTGAGCAAACCACCATCGCGATCACGTACCACAAAATATACCACGTCACACTAACCCCTGCGCCAACTACTACACTGAGGAACACCCAGCGCCAGCGGCGTCCCAGCGCGATCAGGGCCGGCGGCGCAAGCGCGCTGATGAGCAAGATGCCTGTCCACAAAACCAGGATCCAAATTTCCCAAAGCGCATAAAGCCGGTCGCAAGAATCGGACAACATTCCCGCAACGAAAGCCAGCGGCATACAAATTGTGTATCCGATCCAAATAAAGATCGCCGCCATCGGAATCGCGATCAACAATCGCAACCACAATTTCATCGGCTTGGTTTCGCGCGCGTGAGCGTTTGATGTATCTGCGGTGTTTGACACAATTCTATCCTTCTTCAGAATCGAGAAATTGCGCGGCGGTCATCGGTCGTCCGTCGTCGGTCGCATTTCCTCAAACGCCGCGACAAAACATTCGATCGGCGCGCGCAGCAACCCCGCGCCCACTTGCCCGATCCCAGGTTCTTTGTGCGCGATGCCGGTGTTGAGACGCGGCGAAATGCCGGTCTCGACGACGCGGCGCACGTCAATCCCAAGCGGCGCGCCGCGAAAGTTGAGCGCGGGAATCAGGAACGTATTATGCTCCGTCGCGCAAATATCGTACATCTCCAACGTCGCGTCCAGCGCGTCTTGCGGCACACCGCCGACGAATTTTACGATTGCTGGCGCGCCCGCCATCGCCATCCCGCCAAAGCCCGCCGTCTCGGTGATCGTGCTGTCGCCCATGTCCGGGTTCGCGTCCGCTTCGGTGAAACCTGGGAAGTACAAACCTTTCACGCGACCGGCTGGCGCGACGAACCACTGCCCTGGCAATCCCGCGATGCGGATACCAAAATCGGTACCATTGCGCGCCATCGTCGTGACAATCGTCGCGCCTTCAATCCCTTCCGCCGGTTCGGTCAACGCTTTCGCGGCGGGCATCGAGAGATTGAGGAAAAAATGATCGTTGCGGTCAATGAACTCAATCACACGTGCGATGGTCTCGCGGTCGCCGCACGTCCGCGCGAGCGCGGGCGCGATCGCGCGCAAGAACAACGACGTGCCGGCTTTGTTGCGATTGTGGCACTCGTCGCCCATATACAACGCCTGCGCGATCAGGTTCTTGATGTCCACGCCGCCGTCCATCGAACGCACCGCGCGGTCGAGCGCGGGATACAGCGTCGTCTCCATCCACTTTAATTTTTCGATCACCTCCGGCGCGAACGCGCCAAAGCGCAGCACCTTGCCGAGTCCTTCGTTCAGCGTGCAGAACGCGCGATTCCCAAATGCCGCGTTCTCGATGATCCACACCGGCATCGAAGGCGAAATGATTCCCGCCATCGGTCCGACCGCGTGATGGTGATGACACGGCTCGAACCGGAGGGGCGCAATTAATTGCGCCCCAACCAATTGCGCCCCACCTAATTGCACCCCAACCAATTGCGCCCCAACGCCCGCCGCAAGTTGCGCGGCATCGTCCGGCGATTGCGCCCACCCTTCGTACAAACACGCGCCGATGATCGCGCCGCGCACCGGACCGCACATGCGATCCCACGTGATTGGCGGACCCGCGTGCAAGATCATCTGGTCGCGCATCCCCGGAATTACATCGCGCGCGATGCCAAGTCCAACCAGCACCGCTTTGCCGGACGCGATGCGGCGGACCGCTTCCGCGTTCGCCGCTTCGATGTCCACGCCCGCGCGCGTGCGGTACAAGCGCGGCGCGTCGTACGGCGACGGACGGAAATCCACGTCCACGACCTCGACGCCTTGCGCGCGCACACTCTCCGCGAAAGTTTCTAATCCGACGTTGATTACAGTCAATTGTCTGTCAAATGATTCGAGTTTCATAAGACGTTATCAATAATAAGGATTTCGGCTTATCGTCGCAGGCGACGCTTGCGATGTCGAATCCGAAGATTGTGCAAACCTGTTGCCGACTCTATAAATCCATCTGCACAATCA
>Ga0194112_10002690_pt1 | contig 25227 bp, 31 predicted proteins | sample TA2MahC400mmetaG_FD_146191 | JGI IMG/M metagenome (GOLD analysis project Ga0194112, IMG submission 146191) | Freshwater microbial communities from Lake Tanganyika, Tanzania - TA2015016 Mahale Deep Cast 400m | ecosystem: Environmental > Aquatic > Freshwater > Lake | place: Tanzania: Lake... | reverse complement strand
AGTATTATTCTCATCTTGGGTTAGAGTGGTGTTATCTTCTAAAATTGTTGTAGTATTGTTTTCTTCTGAAGTTGTCTCATTTTGTGAAAAAACTTCACTAGCAAATATTAAGAGTGATAAAAATAGCAGTAAAAATAATTCTTTTTTCATAATGATAAATATGCTGGTAGAACTTATATATTTTACTAATCTGTTTAAGGTATTCTTTGCGTGTCTTCTATTTCTTCTTTTTCCACTTTTACTTCTTCTATTACTGGTTTTTCTTGATCTACAGTTATTTTTTTCTCTTTTATCTTAGCGGCTATTTCTTCCATATCTTTTTCTTCTATTTTTTTAGGCTGCCATATCAGGCCTACTTTATCATTTTCAAACCTTGGTATTACATGCACCAAGACGTGCGGCGCGTTTTGCCCTGCTGCTTGTCCGTTAGCAACAAAAATGTTAGTCCCTTGCGCCTTTGTCACTTCAAATACTACTTTAGAAAGCTTGTTTGCTACTTGGAATATCCTTGCTATCTCATTATCAGGAATCATAGATAAGAATGAGTAATGTTGTTTTGGAAATACTATTACATGCCCTTTGTTAGCCGGGTTTATGTCTAATACTGCTTTTACAAATGCGTCCTCATATACTGTCTTTGCAGGTATCTTTCCAGCAATTATCATGCAGAATGGGCATTGTTGTTGCTTTAACGCTTCTACTTCTTCCGGTGGCAGTTGTGCTAGTATTTCTTGTAATTTCTTTTGCTGTTCTTCAGGTGGAAGCCCTTCTAATTGTCGTTGAATGTATGCTAATTGTTCTTGTGTTAATGCCATTTTAGAAAGAAAGGTTTTGGAAAGTTAAAAAAGGTTTCTATCCCACTGCTCTTCTTACAGAAGTCGTTGAAGCGCTTACTACGCCTTCAATGTTAGTAATTTTTTCTTCTAATGGGTCTAATGCCCCTTTGCTTTCATCCATGAAGAATTCTACGTCTAAAGCATTAAGTCCAAAAGCTATTGGTGAAACAGTCACGCCTGTAACGTCTCCCCCGAAATTTGTGATTTCTTTTTTTATTTCTTCTTCTAATTTTTTTAAGTCTATTTCAACGCTTTCTGGCATTATTCTCATAGAAACCATTACTTTAGCCATTTTTAGTTTGGTCCTTCAAAATTACATGAAGGGCATTTGTATCTTGCTCCGATTTCTCTGCAGTTCTTACACCTGACTATCTGTGATTTTCCACAACTAGGGCACATGAAGACTGTCGCTCCTTTATCATTGGCTATTTCTTTGCTGCATGATGAGCATGTTAGTTTTTTCATTGTTAAGATTTTGTATTAAGAAGGATTTATAAATGTTTTGCCATTATAATTTTTTTAGTGGGCGAGTGGTATAGCTTGGATAGCATTCGGCCTTGCGGACTGTAAAAGGCAAACAGGCTGAGACCAGGGTTCAAATCCCTGCTCGCTCATCAAATTCCAAATCTTTTTATATATATTTAATCACTTATTAAGTATGGATAAAAAGATGCTTGTTAAGCTAGGATTAGCCACTGTTCTTGGATTGTTGTTTTATTTTGCTGATTTTGGCCTTCCTGCTAATGCTCATGCTGTCTTGGTTATTGCTGTTGTTGCTATGATTCTTTGGCTCACTGAAGTTGTACCTTTACATGTTACTTCTTTGTTAGTGGCTTTTTTGCTTGCTGTTTTTGCAAAAATTCCAGGCACTGATGTTTTTGCTCCTTTTTTTGATCCGGTTATTGTATTATTATTGGGAGGGTTTGTTTTAGCTGTTGCTTTACAAAAGTATGCCCTTGATAAGAAAATAGCTTATACTTTTATTCAAAAATTTGGTGCTACACCTAAAAGATTTATGCTTGGTGTTATGACTCTTACTGCTTTTTTTTCTATGTGGATGACCAATACTGCTACTACTGCCACTATTCTCCCTATCGCGATAGCCGCCTTGGTTGCTTCAAAGCTTAAAAAGACTGATAGTTACTCTAAGGCTCTTGTTCTTGGCGTTGCTTATGCAGCGACTATCGGAGGCATATCTACTATCATCGGTTCCACCCCTAATGCTATTGTTGTTTCTTTCTTAGCAAAGGAGAATGTTATAATCGGTTTTGCTTCTTGGATGTATTATGCTTTTCCTTTTGTTGTAGTTATGATACCTATAAGCTGGTTTGTTTTGCTTCAAATGTTTAAGCCTAAGATTTCTCAGTTGAAGATTATAAGATATGATGGGAAGTATAATTTTTCACAGAAACTTGTTCTTTTTATATTCCTTGTTACAATCATACTATGGTTGACTGATAAGATTCATGGTGTCTCAACTTCTATAATCGCTTTAGTCCCTATAATCTTGTTGTATTTGTTTAAGCTTTTGAATACTGAGGATTTTTCAAAGGTGCAGTGGTCTGCTCTCGTATTGTTCGGCGGGGGTTTAAGCTTAGGTTCTGCTATTCATAGCACAGGATTGGATTTGATAATGGCTGAGGCATTGAAGAACGTCCTTAGTGGCCTGCCAGTGTTTATCATTTTTATTTGTGTTGGTGCCTTTGGTATCATTCTTACAGCTTTTTTGAGTAATACTGCAGCTGCGTCTTTGATGATCCCTATCATGATGCCTTTAAGCGAAGGTTTAGGGCTAGACATTAGAGTTTTAGCTATCTTAGCCGCTTTAGGCGTTTCCTTTGATCTCATACTTCCTATCGGAACTCCTCCTGGGACTATGGCTTATTCTACTGGTTACATAAGAGTTTGGGATATGGTTAAGAGTGGTTTGATACTTTCAGCTATTGGGTTGATAGTTTTAACCTTAATGGCTTATTGGTATTGGTAAAGAATCATACTATCTCATCTTCTTCAAAACGTTTCGGCTTCATCTCCCCTTTTATCGCTCGCCCCATATTGTTCAAATGATCACCTATTTTTTCAAAGTTCATCAATATATCCATGAAGACTAACCCTGACACAAGTTTACACTGTCCTTTTTTCAATCTTTTGATATGACTGTCTCTAAACTTAAGAGTTAAACGGTTTATTTCTTGTTCCATTTCTAATATTTTTTTAGCGTCTGCTTTCTTCATGCTTTCCAATGCTTTCATTGTTGTATCCAACATTTTGTTTATTTTAAGGTGCATCTGTTTTAATTCTTTTATTGATTGTTCGCTGAAGACAAGTTTTTCATCAATCTTTTTTTCTGTTAATTCCATTAAGTTTGTTGCGTGGTCACCTATTCTTTCGATATCATTCACTGAATGTAGTAATGCAGGTATTTTTTCAGCTTGCTCTTCGCTTAGTTCTTCTTGAGTTAACTCTACAAGATAATGTGTTATTGCAGTCTGTAAATCATCCACTACCCTTTCTTGAGGCATTACTTTTTCTAGCGAGCTTCTTTTATCTTCGTAAAATCCGTCCATGGCATCATTAATCATACATTTAGCAAACAGCATCATTCTTTTCATTTCTTTTAGTGTTGCTGTGAAAGCAACGGAAGGGGTTTTAATCAAATGCTTTTCAATGTACTGTGGCCCTCTGACTATTGCTATATCCTCTCCTGGAACGATTTTCTTAATAAGCAAAACGAAGAAAGTTACAAAAGGCAAAAATATCAGTGCTGTAACAACATTGAACAGGGTATGCATGTTTGCTATCTGCCTTGCAATATCAGATGAAAAAAATACCACTATTCTTGTGTATAAAGGAATCAATGGCAAGGTAATAGCCACACCAATAACGTTGAACAATACATGGGCAACAGCAGCCCTCTTAGCAGATATAGTTGTTTTTATGCCTGCAAGTAAAGCCGTTACGCAAGTGCCAATATTTGCCCCTAAGATTAAAGGTATCGCTGCATCAAGAGAGATAAGATTTGACATACCTAACGTTATCACCATACCTGTTGTAACAGAACTGCTCTGCACTATTGCCGTTACAAGCATGCCTACGAGTATTCCCAGTAAAGGATTTTGGCTGAAGCTTACAAAAAGGTCGTTAAAAAAAACGCTGCTCCCTAATGGCTTAACAGCATCTCCCATTATTGATAAGCCAAGGAATAATGTTCCGAATCCAAAGATAGTTTCACCAATGTCTTTTGTTTTTTTCTTCTTGCAAAACAGGTAAATGAAACTTCCTACCCCAATTATAGGTAAAGCATATTTTGTTAATTTGAATGCAATCAATTGGCCTGTAATTGTGGTTCCAATGTTTGCCCCTAGAATCACCCCTACTGCCTGTGTTAAAGTCATTAAGCCTGCATTGACAAAACCCACCACCATCACAGTTGTTGCCGAGCTGCTTTGTATTAATGACGTTACTCCTGCCCCTACACCCATGCCGACTAAACGATTGTTTGTCAATTTTCCAAGAATTATTTTTATCTTATCACCGGCAATTTTTTGCAGGCCTTCCCCCATCACAAAGATGCCAAATATAAAAAGACCTAAGCCACCAAATATTCCAAACAATATTTCAAGCATTAGTCTTCTTTGAATACAATGAGTTTTTAAAAGTTGCCCTTAATAAAAAAAATAAAAGAAGAAAAAAGTTTTAGTCGTCTAAGTCTTTCAGTCCTTCTTCTGTTACCATGAATGCTGCTTCTGCATCTGGCAGGTGAGGGCTGTCTATCAATTTTGCTACTCTGCTTCCTTTCTTACCCTTTCTCAAGTATATTCTTGTAGTTGAGTTGTGCCCTACGATGTTCCCTCCGATTGCTGCTGTCGGGTCTCCGAAGAAAGTGTCTGGTTTGGCCATAACTTGGTTTGTCACGTATACGCATAGATTGTATTTTGTTGCTAGTTTCATCAATGTGTGCATATGCTTGTTAAGCTTTTGTTGTCTATCAGCTAACATTCCTCTTCCTGTAAAGTCTGCTCTGAAGTGCGATGTCAATGAGTCCACGATTAATAGTTTTACGTTGCCGTGTTTAGTTATGAGCTCTTCTGCCTTTTCTGCTAGTAGCATCTGGTGGTCGCTGTTGAAAGATCTGGCTATGTGGATGTTTTTTAGGACTTTTTCAGGGTCTAGTCCTAAGCCTTTTGCTATTTGTTGTATTCTTTCTGGTCTGAATGTTGATTCGCTGTCTATGAATACTGCTCCGCCTCCTAGTCCTCCTTTTTCTTTAGGAGTTTGTACTGCTACGGATAGTATGTGTGCTAGTTGACTTTTTCCAGAGCCGAACTCTCCAAAGCATTCTGATATGCTTCCTGTTTCGAATCCTCCACCTATCATTGTGTCAAAGGATTTGCTTCCTGTTTTTATTTTTTCTATCAGTTCTCTCTTTTTTAGTATCTGATCGCCTGATTCAAAGCCCATGTCTAGATGGTTTCTGCAGAAGTTGATGAGTTTTCTCGCTACTGCTTCTCCTAAGCCTGATGCTTGTACTATTTCCCCTGGGCTCGCTACTGCTATAGAAACTAGGTTGTCATATCCTGCTTCTTTCAATTTTTCAGCTGTCGCTGCGCCTACACCTGGAAGGTCATAAAGCGTCAATTCCTTTTTTTCTTCCTTAACTTCTTTCTTTTCTTCTTTTACCTCTTTTTTTTCTTCTTTACTCATCTTCATCATCCTCGTCTGTTAAGAACAGCTCTTCTTGCATCTTGTTTAGTATGGTTAATAGTTTTGGTATGTCATGCCTTCTTATGTTCAATGTTTCGTCTCTCCATACGTCTCCTTCTTTTTTCCAGCTTCTTCTTATAGTGGCTGTTTTGAAGCCTCTTTTTTCTCCCCTAATGTCTCTTTCGTTCAGCCATACGGCTCCGGTTATGTTTCCGGATCTCCATTTTTTTATCGGTTGGTTTCCCATGTTTTTTCACCTTTGTGTTTTTTTATTCCAAAAAGAAGTCTTCCCGCTCTTTTTTGCTGTCACCTCTTCCTTTCGGATTTTTTTTCAGTTAATCAATAGGATGTCTGAACTCATTTATAAATGCTTTCCACACACTTGTCGCGATGTCCACTACCGGTTTTTAGAGTGTAATAATATTTATAAAATCCGGAAGAACAGTCTTTATTCCTCATGTCAAGAGAGTTTTGGAAACAGTTTGTAAAAGACGCTTTAGTAGCTTTCTTATATTGGACTTTAACTTTAACGCCTTACATGATTTTTGTAGTTAAGACTGATTATGAACAATATCTGAAATGGGTTGGTATGCAAGCCCTCCTAGTTCCTCCTCTTGGTGCGGTTTTTTCAATAATAGCCAGAAAGTTAAAGAAGTGATTCTTAAAGAGAAATTTTAAATAATCTTTAATCCTTAATTCTTATATGGTTAATAAGAATCTTGTACGAATAGCGCATATTTCAGACCTTCATTTCGGTTTTGATTTAGTTTCTGGCAGGATTGACGCTTGTAAGAAGTCTTTGAAAGAATATAAGCCTGATTTAATAGTCGTCACTGGAGATCTCGTATATCTAGGTAGTTGTAGTGAGTTTAAGCGAGCTCGAGAGTTTTTAGACTCTTTGCCTTATGAAAAAGTAGTCGTTCCAGGGAATCATGATGTTCTGGATGGTTTTTATCTTCCTAAGTTTAACCCTTGGAAGCGCTTGAGGAGGTATTACAGGTATTTGCCTTATAATCGGGATATCCGGATAGGTAATCTTGAAGTCATTGGTTTAGATAGCACGACTTTTTATGCTTTCGGAAGGGGAAGGGTAGATCTTAGCGAGTTTGACCGAGTTTCAAAAGATAAGAGTGTAGTAAAATGTATTGCTTTGCACCATCATCTTATTGCTATTCCGGGAACAGGTGAAGGGCATACTATCAGCAATGTTGATTCTGCCATCAGCGAGATTATAAAGCATAATATCCAGTATGTTTTTCATGGTCATAGGCATAAGAGGATGCATTTCAGGTTAGATAGTTTTATCTGGGATAAAAGATTAGACAATCCTGTTGACATCTTTGCTTGTGGTACGACTTCTTCAAAAAGATTAAGAGGGGGAGACCCGTACCATAATTATAACCAGATAATTATCAACACATCTTCTAAACGTAATAGTTTTTCTTATGTTAATATGGTTTATAATAACGCCAAGAAGTCTTTTGTACCCAGAGATAAAGGTTTTAAAATTTAGAAAATCCATCCTAATATTAGAATGTTTGCGAATATTAGTATAAAGAATATGATATGTTCTATGATTCCCCCAGTTTTGATAAACCCTGTAATCCTTCCTTTGTACAGTGGATAGAGAAGTCCTATGCCCATGTAGTTAAACATGTCTATGAATAAATGGCTTCCATAACCTAATAAAAGTGCGATGCCTGCAACGTTCCAATCCAATATGTAAAAGAATACTACAAACAGTGCGATTAATGGGAATATTGAATGAAAAAAGTTCCTATGCCCGAATGTTTGTTCTATAAACCACGATAATGGTTTTATCTTCCTGCCTATTTTGCTGCTTGATTCGTCTACGTCTGGCAGGGCAGATGCGAAACACACCATTAGGAGGAATAAGTAAGTGTTTGGAACATTCAAATATTTTAATGATAACAATCCTAATAGTAATCCGAAAGCGAGATGCGTCCTTAGTAACATCAAAGAATGAATAAGCTAAAGTTTTTTATAAAGCTTTATTTTTCCAGAAACTCTTTGACGCATTCATACATTTCTTTTCCTGTTTTGAACGAACGGTTGAGCATATCACCAGAGTGTATACTATAATAGTCATTTTCTTTATCTGGGTAAGTGTCTATGTATTCGTAAACGATAACATACCCGTTATAGCTGTAAAGCTCTTTGTTTTCTAAGTCTGCCCTATAGATTTGATGATGGAATTCTAAATGGTTATCAAGACCTAGCTCTAGCCTTGGGCTGTATCCCTCTGATATTTTCCCTTTTTCAAGGTAAACTTCGTCAGTTTTTGTCCGAATCATCTTCTCTTTTACTTGTTCAAACAGTTCAGGAATCTGTGTTGAGAATATTTTGAGAAAGTTTTTCTTTTCTTCTTTTGTTTTGGAGTTTTTTAATAGTTCTAAGTCGTAAAGATCTTGTTTTACCTTTTCTTCAAGATTACTTAATAAACTTTTAGTCTTTTCTTCGAGACTTTCATTTTCTGGTAAAAACGTCCGAGGTATCCTCATTTTTTATAATAAAAAAAATTATTCGGGTTTTTTAGAAGATTTTTTCGTCTCTTTTTTTGGCTTTTCTTTTACTTCTTTAGTTTCTTCTTTGACTTCTTCTTTAGGCTCTTCAGCAGTTTCTTCTTTTTTCTCTTCTTTGACTTCTGTCTTTTCTTCTTTCTTCTCACCAGCTAACCTTTGTAACAACCCTTTTTTCTTTTCTTCTTTTGGTTTTTCTTCTGGCGCGCCTACTAGTTCTACTTTCACGTATTTCCTATCTTTGTCTTCAACTGTTTTTGCTGTTACGCTTACCTTGTGCGGTGTAGTTTGGCTGCCTTGTTTCCAGAGTTCATGGTTTAAGTATCTTCCCATAACCACGTCTTTGTTTTTCATATGTTTCTGGATGAATATTCTTACTGTTCTGACAGCTTTTTGAGTTCTAACATATGACGGTACTTTTAACCATTCTTTTCTTAGTGGAATATTATAAGTTCTTTCGACCATTTTTTATGCCTTCGTTTTTCCTCTTCTCCAGCTTCTTTTCTTGGCTGTATGCCTGCTAGGGTGTACTTTCTTTCCAGGACCGTATTTTTTTGGTATAGTCCAGAAAGGCGCCCATCTAGTCTGGCTGTTCTTCTTGATTAACCTTTTCTTTTTTGCTGGGTGTTTGTATCTGCTCATTTTTTTGTGATTTTGAATTCTTTCTTTGGTGGTTCTAGTTGGACTAACAGGTTTTTTAATTTTTCGTCTGTTATAAGTTCAGTTATCTGTCCTTGTTGTATTGCTTGTGCTAGTATCGCTATTAGTTGTATAGCTTTTTCAGGGTGTGCGGATTTAAGGTTTCCGTATCTTGTTACTGCTTCTTTTGTCATCTTTTGTTTTGCTATGTTTTCTAACATCGCTACTTGTTTTTGTAATTGTATCTGTTCTCTTAGTTCTTCTGTTTGCTGTGTTGATATCTGGCTTTGCAGCTCTTCCATCCTTCTTTTTCTAAGTTCTTCTATATCAGTCATTTTTTTGTTATTTCCTTGCTTGCCTTGTCTAGTAATGATTTTCCTTTTGGCGTGATTATTCTTCCTTTGTGCTGTCCTTTTTCTGCGAATTTTATCAGTTCTGCTTTTTCTAATTGCTGTATTATAACCCTTGTTACTTTTCCTGATGCTTTGTATGCTCTTTCTGGCTTGTGTCCTACGTTGCCTTTGACTTGGTAGTTTGATCTTAGTTTGGAAATCCCTATAGGTCCTTTCATCATCACTGTTCTGAGCATGCTGGCCGCTCTCATGTACCACCAGTCTTGTCTTTCTGGCGGTCTTTCTTTTCCAGCGCTTGTTTTGACAAAGATAGCCCATTTCGGCAGTTTTATAGCTTCTATCTTTTTCAAGGCTTCTGCCGTTTTTTCTATCAGTTCGTTCGTGTCTACATCATATATTGACATTCTTGTTCCTCCCGTCTTTTCTCTAAACCCTATTTTAAGTCCGGGATATTGTTGATTTACAGAATTAAAACGTTTTTAAAGGTTTCTACTTTATCCTTCCTCTGCCAGGCGGCAAGAATCCTTGTATTTCTTCTAGGCTTCCGCCTAGTTTTGCTTTTATGGCTTTGGCCATGTCACTTGTTTTCATGTCTCCCTGGTCTATTATTAAGTAGTCTTTTGTCTGATGTATTATGGCTGTTACCGGCCCACCTATTATATTCTCCTCTTTTTTTCCTATCGCTAATTGTAATACTGGTTTGAAATAATTCCTTTGCCCGTGTATCATGAACGTCCCTTTAGGTAGCCCTAGTTCTTTTTTGACTTGTTCAGGCTTTATACAGTAAACTTCTGTTGTAGTTATTCCATGCTTCCAAGCTCTGGAATACGATGCTGTTGCTTGCGCTGCCTCCTCTATAGTTTTTAGCCCTACGGTTTTTCCTTCAGATTTTATCAAGAAAAACGGGCTTCCCACTATCTCTGTATGCAATACCAAATCTTCTTTCTGCATCTGTTTCCTTATAAGAATATCATTTGTCGTAGCGTCTCTTCCACCTACACATAAGAATCCTTCACTGCTTATGAACCACCTGAATTTCTCGTACCATTTCTTCTTTTTGACAATAACTTCTTTCAAGTCTTTTATCTTGATTTCAGGTTTTAAGGTTGATAATTTTTTCTCTGTCTGTTGTAAGGCTTGCTCTGCCCCAAGAATTTTCTTCTTAGATTTCTTTGCCTTTTCGTAATAGAACGCTGCATTCTGTTCCACTGTTTTTGTTATGTCTATCTCGACTTTCATGCTTTTATAGCTATTAAGTCATTATATTTTATTTAAAATTATTGATTTTCTACTTAAGAAACCGAAACTTTTATATAAGTACTTTTTCTGGTGTTTTTATACATTCTAGTATACTTTTAACATAGACAATTTGAATGGGGGTTTTTAAAATGGTAGGAATAATAGGAAGTTACAGATTGAACGTGGTGTTAGAGGATAAAGCAGAAGTACTAGCCACTAGGGGTAGTTCTTTGGACCATTTGATTAAGGCTAATGATGTTAAAGTGTGCTGCCCGTATGATTTTCAAGAGTTTTGGACTGGGCCTTCAAGTATAGCCTTGCTTGATGGTGAACTGTATACTGATAAAGGAGTTATTTCTGCAGGGAAAGGGGCAGAAGCATTGCTTGATATCATCAAAAAGAATGAACTAAACAGTGTTAATGGAATGTTTGCTTTTGTTGCTTTTGACGGGAAAGATTTGTATATGGCCCGCGACCCTCTTGGTGTAAAGCCATTATACTATTTAAAGAATGGGGGAGGCATTCTTTTTGCTTCAGAAGCTAAAGCATTAACTTTTTTCAAAGGAACTATTAAAGAGTTCCCACCAGGTTATTATTATACATCCAAAAAAGGTTTTACAAAATACTTTGAATTACCTACTGAAAAAGTTGAAATAAAATCAAAAGATGCGGCAAAAAAATTACGTGAACATCTCGATTCTGCTGTTAAGATAAGGATGCATCCCGAAATAGGTGCTTGGCTGAGCGGCGGATTAGATTCTAGTGTAATATCTGCTATAGCATCAAAATACAAGAACGGCCTTCACACTTTTTTTGCTGGTACTAAAAACTCTAGTGACAGACCTTATGCACAAATAGTGGCTAAACATTTGAATACCAAACACCATGAGAGAATACTGAAACCAAAAGAAATCGTAAACGCCCTATCAGAAGTTGTTTACAGGCTTGAGAATTTTGATGCATTTCTCGTAAGAAGTTCTGTTTTGAACTATTTCGCGGCAAAAACTGCATCAGATTATGTGCCTGTTTCATTCACTGGTAAAGGTTCTGATGAATTATTTGGAGGGTATAATTATTTAACAAGCATAAAAGATCTTGATTCAGAACTTGTTAAGATCACAAGTGCTTTGCACGATACTGCTTTTCAAAGGGTGGATAGGATGTCTTCTGCTCACCGTTTGAAAGTGAAGGTTCCTTTTGCGGATATTGACTTAGTGAACTATGCATTTTCCATACCTTCAGGAATTAAAGTGTTTAATGGTACAAAGCATGGGAAATGGTTGTTAAGAGAGGCTGCGAAAGATTTGTTACCTGAAGAAGTAATCTACAGAAGCAAGATAAAGTTTTGGCAAGGTGGAGGAATAATAGATATTCTGAGTAAGCATGCTGAGAAAAAAATATCCGATTCTGAGTTCAAAAAAGCGAATTCAAATAAAAGCATGTCTTTCAAAAACAAGGAAGATTATCTTAACTATAAGATACTATCTTCTCAGTTCCCAAACAAGTCATTCATTGAAAAGTTAGGTAGGACTGAAAATCCGTGATTTAGAACGTAAGGAGGAATCAAAAATGAAATCACAAAATATTACGGTTATAGGTGCCGGTGGTGGTGCTTTACCTACTGCGGCATATTCAGCTTCTTTAGGCCATAAGGTTAATTTATGGAATAGAACTCTTGAAAACGTTGTAGAAGTAATTGAAGCTGGAAGAAAGTTTAAGAAAAAAGGGCTTATAGACTTACTTTTTTCTAATAGTCACGCTGATGAAATTTGGAGGCAGTCATTAAATGCTAATACAAATAAGATACTATCACGTTGTGAAGAAGCAAATAATAGGTTAAAAACTATTACTGGTGTGAAGGACTTAACTATACTGCCAGTTTTTTTGAACGCTGTTTATGCTGGAGAGAATGAAATTGAAAAAGCTGTTAAGGATGCAGATATAATAAGAGTCATCATCCCTAGTACAGGACATAGATACATTGCTGAACTTATGGCCCCTTACTTAGGTAAAAAGGGAAAGGAACAAATAGTATTGCTTGAGCCTGGAAGGACGTTTGGAGCTGTTGAAGTTTACAATATTCTAAAAGAGAAAGGAACAGATTTGAATCTTGTGACAGTAGCTGAGGCCGGGACTTTTGTTTACGCCTCAAGAATCTTAGATGCGAATTTAGCCAGAATTATGGGTGTGAAAAAACACGTTCCTGTTGCGGCAATACCTGCAGAAAGGACTAGTAAAATTGCTGATTACGTGAGAAAATTTTTACATCCTCAGTTTAATGAATCTGGTGATGGGACAGTTTTATACACCAGTTTTGATAACATGGGGGCTATTTTTCATGCTAAGCTTATGCCTTTGTTAGCAGGGCTTGTTGATGTAGTTAACATGTATAATAAGGATCCTCTCCCATTAGACTTGAAGATAGAATATTACAGGCAAGCAGTGAATGAAAGCATTGGACGAGTACTTGAAAAGGCTGATGAAGAAAGGGTTGCTGTAGCCAAGGCTTATGGTGTTAAAGTTCCTACTGCCAGAAAATGGCTGGAAAGGAGTTATGGAATTAATGGTGCTACGCTTGATGAGGCTTTAAGCAATTGTCATGAATACACAGGGATTATGTTACCTGACAGCGTTAATGTAAGATATATCTTTGAAGATTGCAGGACAAGCGCACTGCCAATATTCTTGTTAGGTGAGAAAGCAGGTGTTCAATGTCCTAGTTTATACGCTGCAGTCATAGACGGAGGAGCTTTGCTAAACCAAGACTTTACCAAAGATGGTAGAACGTTAGAAAGCATGGGGATCAAAGACTTAAGTGTTGAGCAGATAAAAAAATTAGCTAAGTATGGAGAAATAAAAGATGCCTAAGCCAGTAACATTAGATGACACTATTGGACTTGTTAATACTGAACTAGATGCGCATATGCTTGGAATTTCTATGATTGAAGAAGTTCTTAAAGAGTCAGGGTTCAAAACAGTTGTCGCTGAAAAAACAGTATGTGCCGCTATGAATAACCCTCAAGATTATAATAATTCTAATTTGATCACAAAATGGATTGTTGAAAATAATATTAGCATTCTAGGGTTTAGTTATAGGTTAGACCCCTATGATGGTGTAGAAATTTTTCAAAAGCTTATGTACCAGTTGAAAGATAAAAAACTTTTTGAAAAGCATGGCGGTTGTGTAAAATCAGTTTATTTTGCAGGGCTCCCTGCTGCTTGTGAAGAGATAAAAAAAGCTTATGGTAATAGTATAGGTGTGTTTTATGGTGATGAAACTCCTGCTGAAAGCCTAAAGATATTGGGGATAGATTCAAGTTTAGCACCTCAAAGTATTATAAGCGTTCATGATTATGATAAACAATTAGAGCAGTTTGGTAAAAGTATTATAAAAAAAGGAGATTACATTGGTGTTAAACCTGTAGATAAGTCCAAGTGTCCTAAGTTTGGAACAAAGGAAGATAAGCTAGTAACAAGAATAAACTATAATTATAAAAATAAGTTAACGCCAGTTATTAGAGCGCATGCTGGACCTTATCTTTCGGATAGAAAAGAAGCGGTTAAACAATTTATCAACTGGTCTAACACATTAGCCCAAACAGGTTTGCTTGACGTTCTTTCTATCGGGACTTCACAACTTTCACAGTCCATGTTTGGAGAGGATTGGAAAGGCCTGCCTAACGGTGGCGGGGTGCCTGTAAATTCTATCAAAGATTACATGAGTATCTGGGAAGCTTCAAGACCTATGCTTGTCAGGACTTATGCTGGTACAAAAAACATTAAAGAACTTGCTAAAATTTATGAGAAAACGATAAACATCGCTTGGCATGCGTTGTCACTTTGGTGGTTTTCACAGATAGATGGAAGAGGACAAAATAGTGTTCTTGAAAACTTAGAGGAACATTTTGAAACTATAAAATACATTGCTTCAATTGGTAAACCCTTAGAGCCAAATGTACCTCACCATTTCGCTTTTAGAGGATCTGATGATATTAGTTATGTAGTCTCTTCAGTGCTTTCAGCAAATGTCGCTAAAAGTTTAGGAATAAATTATTTCATATTACAAACTATGCTTAACGATCCTAAGTATACTTGGGGCATAAATGACATTGCTAAAACCAGAGCAAGCTTAGAACTTGTTAAAAAATTAGAAGATAACAGTTTCAGGGTATATCTTCAGACTAGAACAGGTTTAAATTACTTGTCTCATGATTTAGAAAAAGCAAAACAACAGTTAGCTTCCGTTACAGCACTTATGGATGACATAGAGCCGACTAAGATTTACAGCCCTGAGATTATCCATGTCGTCTCTTACTCTGAAGGGAGTCATTTGGCAGATCCAGATGTAATAAATGAAAGTATCAAAATAACAATACATGCTATTAACTCTTATAGGGATATGAAAAGCAAAGGTAATACTTTTTCTTATGAGTCTGAGATAGAGCAGAGAAAAGAGTACTTGGTTAAAAGTGCAAAGCATATATTGTCCACTATTAAAGACTATGTTAAAAATCCTTATTCTCCTTTAGGTTTGTATAAGATTTTCAAGGCAGGATTTCTTCCTGCCCCTCAATTAAGATTTTGTAGAGAAGAATTTCCTCATGCAGTGGAATGGAAGACGAAGATAAGGAATGGTTGCGTTGATATTTACAGCTCGGATAATAGCAAGTTATCAGTTAACGACAGGATGAGGTATCTAAAAGAAGTCTGTAAGCAGTTGAATTAGTCTGCCTTCTTCCACCTAACGCCTTCAGGAGTGTCTTCTAAGATTATTCCTTGTTCTTTTAGCTTGTTTCTTATCTCGTCTGCTTTTGCCCAGTTTTTTTCCCCTCTATAATGTTCTCTCATAGCTATAATTTGTATCATTAACCAATTGATACGCTTTTTATTTTTATAATAATCTTTAAGTTTATCTTTTAATTCTTCTAAATCTTGATTAACATCTCGAACAACGACAGCATTAGCAGTTATTTCTTTTTTGATTTTTTTGATCGGAAGAATTAACCCTCTATCCGATTGCCCAATTTTTAAATTTTTCAGGTTTAGTCCTAGTACTTCGTCGAATTTTAGTACTAGTGAGTATTTGTCTTTTGGGCTTATATCTTCATCCTTTAGCATGGTCCATACTACTGCTAATGCATTGGGTAGGTTCAAATCATTATTAATCTCTTTGTGAAATTCTTCTTCATATTTTTTTACCTTGCCAGTCTCGGTTTTTATATTCTTTTTTTCTTCTAATAATTCTATCATCTTGTTCTTCAGATTATGATAAGAGTTTTGCGCTCCTGTTAATGCTTCTATTGAGAATGCTAATGGTTTCCTGTAATGCGCGGTTAAGCAGAAGTACCGGTAGCTTAATGGTTCGAACCCTTGCTGTTCTAGTTCTGATATCGTGTATAGTCCGCCTTTGCTTTTGCTTACTTTCTCTCCTTTGAACGTTAGGAATGCTCCGTGCAACCAATACTTGACCCATGGTTTTTTTCCGAATGCTGATTCACTCTGTGCGATCTCATTAGTATGATGTATGGGTATGTGGTCTTCTCCGCCTGTGTGTATGTCAAACTGTTCTCCTAAGTATTTTGAGGACATGGCTGAGCATTCTATATGCCATCCTGGGAATCCTAGTCCGAATGGTGAGTCCCATTCTTGTTGTCTTAATCCCGGTTGTTCTGAGAACTTCCATAATGCAAAGTCTGTCTTATTTTTCTTCTCGCCCATTTCTATTCTTTTTCCGGCTTCTAAGTCTTCTACTTTAAGCATCGCTAATTCTCCATAGTCTTTCAGTTTTGAAGTGTCGAAGTATATTCCATCATCTGTCTTGTAAGCGAATCCTTTTTGTTCCAGCTTCTTGATCATGTCTATCTGTTCTTTTATATGCTCGGTAGCTTTGCACCATATGTTCGGCTCTATAATGTCGAGTTTTTTGAAATCCTCTCGAAAGACTTTAAGATAATGTTCAGATATTTCCTTAGCTGTTTTTCCTTCTTTCTTTGCTGCTTTTTCCATCTTGTCTTCGCCTTCGTCTGCGTCGCTGGTTAAATGACCAACATCTGTGACGTTCATCACATGTTCTACCTTATAACCGTTGTATAATAAGACTCTTTTGAGGAGGTCATTGAATACGTAAGTCCTTAAGTTTCCTATATGCTGGTACCAGTATACTGTCGGCCCGCAAGAATAAAATCCTACTGATGTTTTTCTTATTGGTTTGAATTCTTCTTTTTTTCTTCCTAATGTGTTGTAAAAGTATAGTTTCATTTCATACCCCAAATATTAGATAATCTTTAATCCTTAAGAGTTTGCCGCTGAATCCTTTTCTTATATAATCATAAGTTTTTGTTATTGCTTTGTACTGTTCTTTTTCTTCTTTGGCTTGTTTGAACATTTCATAACTTGTATCGGCTAGTTTTTTGAAACCTTCTTCTAACTCTTTTTTTAGTATTTTTATGTTTGGGTCTTGTTTGAACAATCGTTTCAGTTTTTCTTTTCTAGTCCCAGACATTTTTAGTAAGTAATATTCTAAGGTTTTATTTTCTAAGTCTTGGTCTTTTATAACCTCTTTAATATGTGTATAATCTAACATCTTAACTTCTTGAGGGAATGATTTTTCAATGGATTGTAGCCCTTTTCTTCCACCGAGTCTTTTGGCTACTACAAATCCCCCTGTAGATATTATTGGTGCCCATGCGAACGGCGCAAGTGTTGAGAACATTGCACCCAGCCATAAAGGGCATGCTCCCCCAGAACATATTAACCCTAATGCTGATGCTATTGCTGATGATGCTGTTGCTGCTGTCCCAGCCGTGCCTATGCCATAGGCTAATGTTTTTATTTTTCCTTTTCTTGCTTCAGAACTTATCAGTTCTTCTAACGTTTTTCGTCTTGATTCCTCTGAAAGGTAAAATTCTACTTTGTATTCTTTTTTGAAAAGTTCTTTATATCCAAAAGTCCAAGGATTCTCAGATAGAACATAACCTATTAAAGGGACTTCTATGAATTTGTAAGTTTTCATTTTAAGTCTAAGGTTACTTTTCCTCCTTGTTTGACTTCTATATTTTTTGTTTTTAGTTTCTTGGTTATTTCTTCCCAGCTTATCTTCTTAGCTCTTGCTCCTTTGATAGTGTCTATGACTTCTTTCACGTAAGTATAATTGTTATATACAGCGTCTCCTTTTGTTTTGTCTTCTTCTGCAGATTTTTTCAACTCTTCAAGATGCTGTTTTTGTTTTAGTATCAGTTCTTCTATTTTTTTCTTTTTCTTTTCGAAGTTCTTGTCTTCTGAGACTTCTTCTTTAGAGCTTATGTCTAATGCCTCGCTTAAAGTGCCATAAAAGTTTTTTTGGCTTCCGCTGTAGATTCTTAGTTCGAAAGAATATACTTCATTTCCAATCTTATTTGGCCTGGGTTGTTCCTCCCTTATATGCTTGATTTCTTGTATTACCTTTTTTATATCTCTCTCATCCAGGCTTGTCTTGTTTTTGTCTATGCCTGATCTTAGGCAGATTTCTTCTGCGTAATCTCCTCCGAGTCCGAAGTCTATGGCTAATGTTTTTACTAGGTTTTCTTTGCCGAGCTTTTGTAAGTCTTCTTCTTTAGCTTCTAAAGGATTATATTTCAGCCTTGGCGGGTAGATATAGGTTAGTTTTGGTTTTATCGTCCTGTCTTTCCATTCTTGCTCGTGCAAAGGCATTATTATCTGCATGTTTGACTTGCATAGTATTATGTTTCCTTTGCTGAAAAGTTCTATTATCAGGACGTATTCTTCTTTTTTGCTTAGCCTTATTTCGATTATCCTTTCAAATCCTCTTTGTATTATTCCTGTTATTCTTGACTGGCTTAAGTATTTTCTTAAGAGCATGCAGAATGTTGGTGGCTTTTCCTGGTCGAACTTATACTTGGTTATGAACATTGATTCAGGAGTTACTTTAAGTAAAATCTTTTCTTTTTTATGTAATGAGATTATGAAATCTTCTTCTTTCTGGTAAATCTTATCTACTTTCGCACCTATTAGTGCTTGCAGTTCTTTTACTAAAAAGTATATGTCTAATGCTTTCATATCTAAACTGTATTATTTAGAGTTTATAAAATTTAAGAAAATACAAACTGGGCTTATATATTAAACAAGTATCAATATTTTAGGTTAATATTCCCTGTCACATTTGAGGGTTCCATCTATTGACTGCATAGGCTTGGTTTTCATCGGCTTTGCATTTTTAAGAATCTGATTTAAAGTAAACTCTTTTTCTATCACGTTCCCTTTCCAATCTTCTACTTTGATTTTAAAAGGGATGTTTTCCAGAGAGTTTTTATCATAGCCGTTGTCTAATCTTGAAAGAACTGTTTCTTTGGATTCAGGTTCGTTTTGATAATAAAAGAATCCATTTTCGTATTTGTCCCAGCCAAAATATACATTTTTTATAATATCCTTGTCATATAGTTTTATATCAAATGCCAATGCAATTTCTTTTTCTCTTGGACTATCATCACCACCTATATTATGCCCTTTATGGGAATACAAACATGTAGGTTTCCCTTCATCATAATAGTGAATATAAACATCTTCTAAAGTTATACTTGTAGGGTTATCTTTTCTTGCTTCTTTATTTTTTCCTTTATCAGGAATTGAACACCCTAATGCTATTCCTAAGGCACATATCCCAACATAAAGGCTAATTTTTTTCATTTGTTTTATTCTAATAAAAAAAGTGGGAACGCTGGGATTTGAACCCAGGATTCGGGAATACGAACCAAAATGGTTCAGCATTTCACCCACGGCTTCAGCGTGGTTAAAGATAGTCTAAACAAACTTGCTTATGACTAAGCTCTCCTTAGCTGAAGACCTCAAGGCCCTCTCGAGCTGAGCTACGTTCCCTTAAGTAAGAATTGTTAGTAAAAGAGTTTAAAAAGTTTTTTGTAATCTCTTATTCAACCAAATTTTATATTTTTGTATATGTTTTTTGTTAGAAAACCCTATTGAATTTACCCATTTAGTTAATTGTTTGTCTCCATTAAGGCAGATTCCATAAGTCTTGTATACTTTTCCAGATCTTTTATCGATTTGTTTACTACAACCCAACCATAAAGAGAATTCTTTATTTCTTAACCATGTTGCTACATACCCTATAAGGGTTTTGCTTTTAGACGCTAATCCTATAACTGGGTAATAAGGTAATTTTTTATAACGTTTTTTTAACGCTAATGAACCATCAGTATCAATAAAGCCTTTTAAAAAAGAAGCCATGTAATTATCCTTTTTTAGTATCCATAAAGGAATCTTCAATTCTTTTTTTCTTTCAGTTTTAATACCAATGTTTTTTAGAAAATTAACAATCCTTTTTGAGAATATACTTGATGATAGGCAATACATGTCTTTTCTTATCAAAACTTTTGTTTCTATGCCAAATAAATTTTTTATCAAATTTTTGAGATAAAGGGTATGATATTCATAGTCCCAAATAGAATGTCTGAAAATTGATAATCTGTAAGAATGACTATATTTTTCTGATAAATATCCATCCCCAAAGATTATACCTACTAACTCGGCTAGTTCAGGAGAATAATCCTTAGGTAAAAATAACCCTCTTTTTAAGTCATAATTTAACATTCTTTTTTCAGTTATATCCATGGCCATTTTAAAATTTTTTCTTTATATAACCTTGCCGTACACTTGTCGCGCTGTCCACTACTATAAATTTCCGAGAATAAGAAAGGATTTACGCAATAGCAAAGCTTATATTTTATTGTATAGTGATTTGTTGTATGATTCCGAACTTATTTAGAAAAGCGAAGATTCCTGACAACATCCCAAAAGATATGCAAGTTATAGTTAACAAATTAAAAAAAGCTAAAAGTAAGGGCGATTGTCTAAGAAAGGCTTATGATTTTCTTTCAAAAAAATATTATGGGTGTTCGATAGTTACGAAGTTCTTTGATTTATTCGTGACAGATTTAGACAAGCTTTGGAAGAAGAATGAAACGCATTGTACGAACTTAAACTATTTGTTGAGGGTTTTGTTAATAAAAAGTGGTTTTTTCAAAGAAGAGGACATTAAACCTAAGATTACTGCTATAGGTCATATTTCTATCCATCAGTATTTAAAAGTAAGGATTAATGATAACAAGTTTGTTAACGTTGACTTATGGGGGGCGTCACACAAGGTAAAACTAGGTAGTTACGCTCATGGGTTTCGTCATAGTCTGTTTGGAAAGATTTCCACAAAACTTAAAAACTTATTACCTCTTATTTTCTGATAATGAACAATGCTAAGATAATATTCCTTGGTAGTGGTGGTGGTAGGAAGGTTACTGCTTCTCAGGCTAGGGCTACTGGTGGTTTTGTTGTTCAAACAAATGACGAGCAGATTCATGTCGATCCTGGTCCCGGAGCACTTGTCCGTGCCGCACAGTTTGGGGTTGATGTTAAGAATACTACTATAATTCTTGTTTCTCATTTTCACGTAGACCATAGTAATGATGCTAATGCTTTAGTTGACGCTATTACTTTTGGGGGTAAAGAGAAACATGGTGTATTAATTACTGGTGATGGTTGCGAGGATTATAACCTTACTAATTTTCATAAGAATACTATAGAAAAGTATGTTCATTTGAAGCATGGGGAGAAAACCCAGATAGGTGAGGTATGGATAGAGGCTACTAAGACTTTTGGTCACGGCATTGGCAATGTAGGTTATAAGATAATAACCCCTGAGTTCGTTCTTGGTTATACTTCTGATACTAGTTTTTTTCCAGAATTGGTTGATGAGTTTAAAGGATGTAATGTTATGGTCATTAATGTCTTGAAGCCTAAAGGCAGTAGCATATTCAGCCATATGAATTCTGATGACGTTGTTGAACTTCTTAAGGGTGTTAAGCCTAAAATGGCCATACTTCAACATTTTGGCAGGTCTATGATTGAAGCAGGTCCTGCTTCAGAGGCTGGTGAGATACAGGGCAAGTCTTTTGTGAAGACTATAGCTGCTCAGGATGGATTAGTAATTGACATACTGCCTTAAAAAAAAATTAAAGGGAAAAAAGTTTTTAAGTCTTTGGTGAGCTGGAAGGTTTGCTCCCACCCTCTTTAGAAATCCAAAGCACTATCCCTAATACTATAGCACCCATGATGATAAACGCTGTGTACTCTTTTAATGGTTTTAAGAATCCGAATATGCTCCCCATTTTTGGAAGGTAAGATGCTCCGACGACTAGTGCTACAAATCCTGCTAGCACCCATCCTAGTTTTTGTGTACCTGATCCTTCTTTGACTCCGAATATTCCCATAATTAGCATAAGTCCTAGGAACAAGGCTAATACTAAGCCGACTATTGGTAAGTACTCGTTTAACGCATCCACTAGTTTAGTCGCTGCTACGAACATCAAAGCCATTACGAATGCTATTATCGTGTTGTATCTTCTGCTGTGTTCCCCGAATATTTTTACTTTTTGCAGTGTTGCGAAGATTATCGTAAATACCAAGATGAATGGGAACACTACATCGTAAAATCCGTAATCTTGAAGAAATTCTAATGATTGTCTTAAGTCTGCCGCCATGCTTTTTTATAAGGTGTTTGTTGTTTTTAATATTTTCTATCCTGGTTTTGTAAAGTTTTATATATAATTAACGTCCTAATATGTTATGGTGGACTTAGAATCCATTCTTAAAAAAGAGAGCTGTACAGTATCAAAAAGGCTTCTTGAACAATACCATACTAATTTTGTTGAATCTTACGAACTTAAAGAAGTTGTGCAAAAAGCTGATGAGACTCGGAAGCGTCTAGCTAAAGATGGTCTTGGAATATTGGTTCCTTTGTTGAACGAGGCTCTTCCTGTAGAGTTTTACGATGAAGATTTTAAAGATGCTTCGATAGTTGAGACTCCTGAGATGATAAAAGATTTTGAAAGCAAGTATGGTGTTATCTGCCCTACAGTTTCTATAAGGTTCCCTAAAGAAAGATGGGGGAACGGTTTGAAGAACAGGGTTAAAGCATTCTTTAAAGGTTATAAGACTGTGATTCAAAAGTTGAAATACCCTCAGGACTTGTTGGGTGTAATAAAATATTATGGCTTTTATGTTCAGGATTATAAGTTTAAGCCTAATCCTAAAGTCTTCTTAGACATTACCGGGCTTTCATTATTAGAAGATGATACTGATATTAGTACGAAGTGGTCTCATGAAGCTTTGCATGCGGCGTATCAAAAACATTCTAGAGTTAATTTTTCTAATCTTGACAAACATGCAGGCCCTTACTTAGGTAAGCTTGAGAAGATGAAAATTGCAGAGGCCATGATGGATATGGCCTTAATAGATGAGATTAATGCGAGAAGAGGAAGTAGAGACGTCGTATTATTGTATTATGATCCTAAAATGAATTATCTTAATGCAACGCCTCAATGTTATTTAAGTTCTGCAACGGCGAGATATGAGAAATATGCTGAAGAGCATGGAATCGGGGATATTTCCAATGAGTATTTGTCAGACCTTCTTGTTAAGAAAATGTCAGAGTTGAATACTGCAGTTTGTGATGTGTTAGACTTGACAGGGAAAATTTTACAGTCTCAGCTTTCTAGGATACTTTTTACCAGTGCGCCCAGTAAGAAAGAGTTGAGCATGAAGAATTGTCATTCTCCTTTTTTAGACTTGTCCCACTGGAAACAGATTATTGACAAGTATTGTTAAGAACTTTCTTCTTTGATTCTTCTGAAAAGTATTGTTCCTCTATAAATATCTCTGCTTGTTTGTCTGTCTCTGCTGAATATTTTTTTTGTAATTTTTAATTCTCCTTTGAATGCTTTTTTTAGCCTCTGGCCTATATTCCTAGCAACTTTTTGGTCTGTCACATACACGTCTATCCCATACTTATGAAATACTTCTTTAGAAATCTCTGCACCTTTTTTCTTCACTTGTTTCCTGACATAGGCTAATATTTCTTTGTCTTTTGGCCTTATCTGGATTATTGCCTGATAGTACTGGTCAGTTCTGTAGATAGTTTCAGATGCCATATTTCAAGCTTATAGCGTGCGGTATTCCTTTTATGGTTACAATAGATTCTTCTGTTATTATCCCTGCTTTTATCCCTAAGGCTACTGATTTTTTCCCTACAAGATTCGTGTTAGTTGATTGTTTTAATATTTTAATCACTTCTTCTTCTGTTTCTTCATTTCCTTTGTAGAACCTTTCTGTAACATCTAAACATCTTTCTCCTTCTTCAAACCTTTTACCGATTAGTTCTTTGTCTGCTACTGCTACTATCTTCTTACCCATACTTTCATGTATTTTTATTAGAACGCCTGATTTCATATTTTCGCCTTTTATTGTACGAGTTTATTAAACTCTTTTTTTAGTTTTGGAATGAATCTGTTGAGGAATTGCAATGCTTCTTTGCATGTTATTGCATTTATTTTTTCACCTTGATAAACTGTCTTATTTCTCAGAATCCTATATCTATCGAATGTTACAATATCTTGTTCTATGAATTTGAAGGATTCTTTAAGGAAAGATATTAAGGCTTCGTGGGAATATGGCTTATACCCTTTAATTGACATTAAGGCTTGGGCGGCTTCCCTTAAGCATTCGTAAATGTTTTCAAATATGTAAGGTGCTGTGTTTTCATTTATTTCTTTTGCGTTGATAAAGAATTTCAGTCTTCCTTCTGCCTTGCCCATTAGGGCTTGCGCCTCATTTTTATCAGGGCTTGCCTTCCTTGCCAGGTTATTATCAAGGTAATATTGAAATTCCATTATCATATTTTCACATCCAGGTAACCAGATAGTAATATGCCATTTATAAGGGTTTTTAAAAATTCTTTTTCAGATTTTTCAATCGTAATCTCGTAAATCATTATTTTTCTTGCCAATTCTTTTTCAAAAATGTCTAATTGAAGGTCTTTGTGCTGGTGTGTTATTATTGCTATGTCTATATCGCTTTGGGATGTGTCTTCGCCTTTACTGTAGCTTCCGAACAGTATTATCGCTTCGGGCTCATTATATTTTGATTTCAGGAATTCAAGCAGTCCGGATGAGAATACCTCATAAAGGTTATATGATCGCTTGAGTTGTACAAATTTTTCATTTCTGCTGGCGTAAAAGTTTTTCACCATCTTTTCTTTTTTTGACATTAACAGGCCTTCTTTTTCGAGGTTTAGGACTATTTTTCTTACGCCTGGTAGTGATAGTTTTGTAAGTCTTTCAAGCTCTCTGAGGTGGAATTTCCTTTCAGGGTATTTGAAGAAAATGCTCATCACCTTGTAATTGTTATCTTTTGTTATCATATGATAATTATAGTTATCAACTGATATTTAAAGTTATCGGTTTATGTAGGTTATATTCTTGCCTTTATCGGATGCTTAGAGCCGCATGCCGTGCATTTTAAGAAAGTTATCCTATCCTCTTTTATAAGTTTAGTATCAGGTTTTTTGCAGTCAGGGCAGAGTACAAACGTGTCAGCATATAGTTGGATTTTTGAGTTTATCTGAGTGGCTGATATCTTTCTGCCAAGTATCAGTCTTTGTTTGTCTATAGTTGCCGGTGTTGCTAATTCTCTTTGCAAGAATTTAAGCAAATGTTGTTGTTCCCTGTTGAAAGCGTCTGCTATCTGTGTGAAATTGCTTATAATAGTCTTGTTGCCTTCTAAGTGTCCTTTGGCTTTTGGTATTTCAAACCTTTCAGTGATTTTGACTGATTCTGGAAGCTCTTCTCTTCCTTTTTTTAATAATTCTTTGTAGTCTAATGCCATGTTTGAGAAAAACAGAATGATAGTTTATAAAGGTTTGGTTAACTAAACTTTTGCGTTTTTTACAGTATCTCCGAGTGAGTTTTTGTCACTGTAGAGTTTAGAGAAAAAAGCAAGTAGTAGCTGTTGCTACTTACTTGCTTAACTTGAAAAGTAATAAGTATGTATCGGGGTTGTTAAAAAGGCTTTGCA
>Ga0194112_10002684_pt1 | contig 25267 bp, 20 predicted proteins | sample TA2MahC400mmetaG_FD_146191 | JGI IMG/M metagenome (GOLD analysis project Ga0194112, IMG submission 146191) | Freshwater microbial communities from Lake Tanganyika, Tanzania - TA2015016 Mahale Deep Cast 400m | ecosystem: Environmental > Aquatic > Freshwater > Lake | place: Tanzania: Lake... | reverse complement strand
CCGGTCGGTCAGCGTGCCCCGCGCGGTGAGCATCAGGACCGGCGTGGTCCGGCCCGAGGCCCGGATGCGGCGCAGCACCTCAAGCCCGTCCAGGTCCGGCAGCATCCAGTCGAGCACGATGAGGTCCGCGGGCTCCGCCTGCGCCAGCTGCAGCCCCGCCACGCCTTGGGCCGCGCTCCGCACCTGCCAGCCCTCCAGCGTCATCCCCTCGACGATCGAGTCACGGGTCTTGCCCTCGTCCTCGACGAGGAGCATGCACGGGGGTTTCATCGCTTCCGTCGCTGCCATAGGGCTCAGGGACGAAGTTGTATGCTCCGGGTCGCGGGTGGAAACGCAATCCCTCTGATATTTCCTGTCAGCCGCGGGGCAGGTCCTGCAGCGCCAGCGCCTCGAGGCGCCGCCGGTACCGGGCGCCGATGACGGCGGGGGCGAAGCGTTCCGCGATGGTGGCCCGCGCGGCGGCGCCGAGGCGGGCGGCAAGGGCGGGGTCCGTGGCCAGGCGGCGCAGGTGCGCGGCGGCGGCCGCGACATCGGGATCGGCCCAGATGCCGCCGCGGGCATATGGTCCGTGGGTGGCGTCGAGCGTGACCAGCCGCGCTGGCACCGGGCAGCCGTTGGCGGGGGTGACGAACTCGGCGGTCGCCGACCAGTCGGTGCTGATGACCGGCTTGCCGAGGTGCATGCACTCCGCGACGGCAAGACCGAAGCCCTCCGAGCGGTGGAGGGAAAGCAGGCAGTCGCACGCCGCCTCGAGCGCGTAGAGGTCGGTGCGGGAGAGCGTCGCCGTGAGGAGGACCGTGCCCGGGAGCTGGCGCAGTTCGGCCTCGAGCGCGGCGAAGTCGGCCTTGTTGCCGGCGACATTGTGCACCTTGACCACCAGGCCCGCGGTGCGCGGATCGAGTCCCGCCGCGCGGAAGGCGGCGATCGCCCCGCGGGGGTTCTTGCGCGCGGCGTAGGAGTTCAGGTCGAACAGGGTGAGGGCGAGGAACTTTCCCGCGGGCAGGCCGAACCGCCGCCGCAGCGCCTCCGGGGGCTCCGGCGGGGCCGCGAAGGCGATGGCGTGCGGGAAGGTCAGCACGGGCAGGGGACTCTTCTCGCGCACCGCCGCCGCGGTGAAGTCGCTCGGGCACCAGATCTCGTCGAAGTAATCGAACGACGGCAGCCAGGCGTCCGGGAACTCCGGCAGCTCCCACGCGAAGTAACCGATGTTGTACCGGCCGGCGCGGAAGGCGCGGCCGTGGTGGTGGTCGATCTCCGCCGCCGCCGGCGGATCGATGTGGAACACGTTCACCGGGTGCGGGTTTTCCGGGCTGAGCCGCGCCGCGTAGGTGTCGTCCCCGAGACGATTCCGGCAATTGAGGCGCAGCGGCACCAGCGCGGCCGGCAACCCGGCGGCGTCCGCGGCCCGCACCATGCAACGGGCGGATTCGCCCACGCCGAGGTCGGCGGTGAGGAAGCCCACGAGGTTGATCCCGAGACGCGCGTGCCGGCGCCGGTAGGCGGCGGCGAAGACCGCGTCGGGCCGGCTGAAGTCGCACACCGCCGCGCCGTCCTCCGCGCGCAGGGCGAGCAGCCGCAGTTGCCGGTTGCGCCGCTGGGCGCGGAAGCGGCCCCACGCGGGGAGGCCCGTGACGCGGCCCGCCCAGGCGAGCGCGTTGGTCAGGCCGTTGCCGATCAATTCGAGGGTCAGCTCGACCTGCTCCCCCGCCGGCAGCGCGAGCGGGAGGCTCCAGTCGCCGGGCGCGCCGGGGGGCAACTCCCCCGCGGGTTGCCCGTTCACCCGCACGCGGAGGCCGGGTTGCCCGCGTTCGAGCCCGCGCAGTTCCGGGTGCGCGCGGCGCCGGCCGACGAGGGTGAAGGGCGCCGGCCCGGCCGGCTTGCGGAAACGCAGGACCGCGGTCTCGCGCAGCCAGGCGGAGTCAGGGTCAAAGTCGTCCCAGAGGAGCCCCGCGTGGCGGAAGGGCCGCGGGTGGGCGGCGGAGGGCGGACGGTCGCGGGAGGGCATCGGTCGGGCGGAGCGAAGGAAGCACCGGCCCCTTTGGCAAAGCTTTCCCCGATGTCAGTTCGCGGGGCTTGCGGGCGAGCGGGCGCTATGGTGCAGTCGGCGGTCGGCTGCGAACTGACCGCGGGGCTCCCTGCCCCGTGACCACCCCTGATGTCTTCCCCCTGTTTTTCCGCGTCCTGGCGCGTGGGCCTGCTGGTGCTGGTCACCACCCTCGTGTGGGCGGCGCATTACGGCCGTTGGACGCCGGCGGACTGGACGGTGCCGACGGATTACGCAGGGGACGCGCACGAGGTGCTGGCGCGGATCAAGGCGGCGGGGGAGGGGGAGACCTGGCCGTTGCGGTCGCAGGAGATCCAGCGGTTGGGGGCGCCCTTCGGGGCGGATTGGAACGCGTACCCGACGCCGGACAAGCCGCTGATGCTCGCGCTGGGGGCCTTGGGCCGGGGGATCGGGCTGTTCGCGGCGGCGAACTTCGGGCTGCTGCTGGCGCAGGTGAGCGCGGCGCTGGCCTTCTACCTCGTGGCGCGCTGGCTCGCGGTACGGTGGGAGTGGGCGTGGGCGGGCGCGCTGCTGTTCGCCTACAGCTACCACACCTTTCACCGGGGGCTGGCGCACTTCTCCTTTGTGTTCACGTGGACGGTGCCCGTGGGGCTACTCGCGGTGTGGCTGGTGGCGCAGAGTCGGCGGTTGCGGTGGCGCAGCGGGGGTGCGGCCGTGTGCGGGTTGGCGGCGCTCGGGCTCGGCTGGGGCAACCCGTACTTGCTGCTCTTCTGGGGCCAGCTGCTGATCTGGGCGCTAGTGTTTCAGTGGTGCGGTCCGCGGCGGCGCGAGAACCTCACGATCGGCCTTGCCGCCGGAGGGCTGGCGGTGGCCGTGTTCCTCGCGGCGAATCTCGAGTATTGGGTGCACGCGCAGGAACCCGAGGGCCTGCCGCTGCTCACGCGCAACTACGGCGGCACCGAGCGGTATGCGCTCAAGCCGGTGGAGATGTTCATCCCGCCGGAGTACCACCGCTGGGCGCCGCTGGCCGCGCTCGGGCAACGCTACCAGCGCTGGTCCGAGTGGCACGGCGAGCCGTTCCTCCCGTACCTCGGGGTCTGCGGGATCGCGGGCTTTCTGCTGCTGGCGGCGGTGGCCCTGCGTCAACTCCTGCGGCGGCGGCCGCTCCCGGGCGCCGCGCTCGCGGGCTCCTGGCTGCTCGCGTACGCCAGCGTCGGCGGGGTCACCAACGTCCTGGCGTTCTTCGCCGGCTTCCAACTCTTCCGCGCCACCAACCGGGCGGCGGTGTTCCTTTCCGCCCTCGTCCTGTTCTTTCTCGTGGTGCGGCTGTCGCGCTGGACCGCGGGCTGGACCCCCGCCGCGCGCGTCATTACCGCGCTGGTCCTGGCCGCCGCCGGCCTGCTCGACCAGCTGCCGCGCCGGCCGGACCCCGCGCGCCGGGAGACGATCGCGGCTGCCGTCCGCTCCGACGCCGCGTTGATGGCCGAACTCGAATCGGCCCTGCCTCCTGGTTCCGCGGTGTTCCAGTTGCCCGTGCTCGGTTTTCCCGAGGTGGTGCCGCCCCACCGGCTCACGGATTACGAGCACTTCCGGCCATATCTCCTCTCCACCCACCTGCGGTTCAGCTACGGGGCGGCCAAGCATCGCGCCCGCGGGCGGTGGCAGCGCGACCTGGAGGGCCGGCCCACGGAGGACCTTGTGCGCCGGCTTGAGGCCGCCGGCTTCGCCGCCCTCCACGTCAACCGCAAGGGGTTCGAGGACCGCGGGGAGGGCCTGCTGAGCGAACTGGAACAGCTGGGTTACCCGCTGCGCTGGCAGAGCGCCCTGGGCAATCAGGTGGTCGTGCTCCTCCGGCCGTCCCCGCAGCCGCAACCGCCCCTCGCGCGCGCGCTGACCTTCGGGCAGGGCTGGCATCTGCGCCCCGACGCCGGCGTGCGCTGGGCGGGCGGCCGCGCGGTGCTTTCCTACTATAATCCCCATCCCGGGCCGGTGGAAGTGGATGTCCGGATGGATCTCGTCGCTCTGCGCGCGGGGCGGGTCCGTCTCGAGCACGCGGGCCACGTCCGGGCCGAGGTCGCCGTCGACGCGGAGGGCACCACGCTCCGGGTGCGGGGACTGGCCCTGCCGCCGGGGATCAGCACTCTGACGCTGACCAGCCCGGACCCCGTGCGCCGGGAGGGCGCCGGGCCCAACCAGTTGCGCGCGTTCGGGCTGCGGGAACAGGCCGTCCGGGTCGGCGCCGGCAGGCAGTTCGCCGATTGAGCGGCGCGATGGATTCAGGCTGCACCCGCCGGCGATCTCTGCTCCATCTCCGCCAGCGATGAACACCGACGAGTACGTCAAGCTGGCCGAGGTGGAGGACGGGATGTGGTATTTCCGTTCCCTGCACGCGCACGTGGACCGCGAGTTGTCCGGCTGGGTCCCCCCGGGCGGCGCGGTCCTTGACGCGGGGTGCGGCACCGGCGGGCTGATCCTGCGGCTTCAGGAGCGGCACCCGGACTGGACCCTTGCCGGGATCGATTTCATGGCGCTCGCCTGCACCCTCGCGCAACGGCGCTGCGGTCCGGGGGTCGAGGTGCGCGAGGCGTCCGTCACGGCGTTGCCGTTCGCGGACGCGGGCTTTGACGCGGTGGTGTCGGCGGACGTGGTCTGCCAGGTGACGGATCCGGAGGTGGCGGCGGCGGAGTTTTTCCGTGTGCTGCGCCCGGGCGGGCGGGTGGTGGTGAACGTCCCGGCCTACCGCTGGATGTGGTCCTACCACGACGACTCTTGCCAGACGAAGCACCGGTACACCCGGCCGGAGGTGGCGGCGATGCTGCGCGGGGCCGGGTTCACCGGGGTGACCACGACGCACTGGAACGCGTTGCCGTTCCCGGCGGTGTGGGCGAAGCGCAAGCTGTTCCGTCGCCCCGGGGACACGAGTGATGTCCGGGCTTATCCGGCGGCGGTGGAGGGCGTGTGCGGCGCGTTGATGGCCGCGGAACACGCGTGGCTCGACGTGGGCGGTCGGTGGGCGTGGGGCACCTCCGTGCTGGGGGTGGGCGTGAAGCCCGCCTGATCGGTCCGCGCGCCGCCTTATGGAGGTCTGGCCCATCGCCCTGCTGCTGGCGGCGCACCTTGGCTTCTGGGGCGCGGGGCTGGCGTGGCTGGCGATGCCGCGGCGCTGGCGCGCGTTCTGGCCGCTGCTGGTCCCGGCCGCCGGGCTCGGGCTGCAGTCGGCCGTCGTGTGGTGGGGCGCGATGGCGGGCGCGGCGGGCACGGCCGCTTACGGCCGCTGGGCGCAACTGCTGCCCGCGGGGCTGCTGGCGGTGGCGCTGGTGCGGGGGGGCGCGCGGCGGCTGGCGCGCGAGGTGTCGCGGGTCGGGTTGGTGCTGGGGCTGTCGGGGTTGGCGGTGCTGGCGGTGGCCGGGACGGTGGCGGCGGGCGGTGCCGGCGCGACCACGGTCTCGCTCGGCAGCTGCGACGCGGCGGATTACGGCGCGGGCGCGCGCGTCCTGCAGGAATTCGCCCGGACGGAGCGCGGCGGCTTCCTCGGGCAGCGCGAGGTGGTGGCGATCCTTTCGGTCGACAACTTCTTCGACTACTGGCTCCGGCTGAATCATTTCACGCCCGCGGCGCTGCTAGCGCTCAACGCGACGCTGCTCGGGCGGGCGCCGCACGAGTTGGCGACCTTGCACACGGGGCTGCTGCTGGCGGCGTTGGTGCCGGCGGTCTTCTGGTCGGCGCGGGCGCTGTTCGGGCAACGCGGGGCGCTGGCGCTGGTCGTGGCCGCGGCGGCGGCCGTGAGCCCCGTTTGGTGGTATGCGGTGGCGCACGTCGCCCCCGGCCAGCTACTCGCGGCACAGGCCCTCGTGTGGGTCACCTGGGGCGGGGTGGTGCTCACGCGCGGGCGGGCCTCGTGGGCTGGCGCGCCGCTGCTGGCATTGGGGTATTGGCTGATCGCCGGCGCGTACAATTTCCTCCTGCCGGCGGTCCTGCTGCCGGCCGGGTTGCACGCCGCCGGCGCGCTCCGCGGCGCGGGGGCCCTCGCGCGGGGCGCCCGCTGGGCCAGCGTGATGCTCGCGCCGCTGGCGGTCGTCGCGCTGGCTTTCCCGGCCCGTTTCGCCGGATACTTGGACCGGCTGACGTTGCTGCGGAGCCACGATTTCGGCTGGCGGATCCCGGCGCTGACGCCGGAGGGTTGGATGGGCCTCGTCGGCGGCACCGATCTGGCGGCTTGGCCGGTGGCCGGGGCGCGGGTTTTTCTGGCGGCCGGAGTGGTCACGCTGTGGATCGCCGCGGGTTATGCGGCCTTCCGGCGCCGGCCCGCCGCGCTGGTGTTGCCGCTGGCGGTGCTGGCACCCGTGGTCGCGGGTTACGCGCTGCTGCAGGCGCGCGGCGCGTGGTGGGGCACCAACGCCAGCTACGACGCCTACAAGTTGCTGGCGGTGTTCTATCCGCTGGTGCTGCCGCTGCTGTGGTCGTGGGCGGCCCTGCGGCAGGGCGGGGGTCCCCTGCGGTGGTTCGGCGTCTCCGTCCTGATCGTGGCGGTGCTCGCTGGCGGCGCCTTCGCCTCGGCCCGCATTCTGGTCGCGCTCGCCCAGGCCCCGCTGCGGGTCACCCCTGAGCTGGCGGCATTGCGCGCGGCCGAGGACCGGCCTGAGCTCGCCGCGGGCGTCAACCTCCTCGTGCCCGAGATGTGGTCGCGGCTCTGGGCAAACGCGTTCCTGCTGCGCCGGCCGCAGCATTTCGAGACGCACACCTACGAGGCGCGCCGCGACACGCCGCTGCGGGGCGCGTGGGACCTGCAGGGCGGGGTGGTCGTCGCCGGCGCCGCGTCCGGCGGTCGCCTCGAGTTGTCCCCGCGATTCGCGCTCGTCCCGGCCGGCGGCCTGCGCGCCGCCGCCACCGCCGGCTGGTTCCCCGTCGAGCAGGCCCCGGCGGGTGGCCGGCCTTGGCAGTGGATGGGCGCGGAGGCTGAATTCGAGATCCGCAACCCCGGCGACTCTCCGATCCCCGTCGCGTTCACGCTGCACGCCCGCGGCTGGGGCGCCCGCACGCTCACGCTCCGGCCCGCGGAGGGGCCCGTTGCGGGTGCGGCGCTCCCCTTGGGCGAGGAGGAGACCGAGCTGGTCTGGCGCGGCTTGGTGGCCCCGCCCGGAGTCTCGCGCTGGGTGCTCGCCTCCGCGGAGCCCGCGCGGCCGGCGGGCGGCCGGGATCTGCGCGACCTCGCGGTCCAGGTCTTCCGGCTCACGGTCGACGCAGCGGGGCGTTGACGCTCCCCGCCGCGGACTTCTTCCTCCCCGGTCAATGGCCCCCCCGCCGAACCTGCGCCGCACCTACGCGGGCCGCCGCGTCCTCATCACGGGCGGGCTCGGCTTCATCGGCTCCAACCTCGCCCGCGCCCTCGCCGGCCTCGGCGCGCGGGTCTCGATCGTCGACAGCCTCGTCCCGGAGTACGGGGGCAACCGGCGCAACCTCGCCGGCATCGCCTCGCGGGTGCGCGTCCACCTGGCCGACGTGCGCGACTGGCCCCGCCTCCCGGACCTGATCCGCGGGCAGGATTTCCTGTTCAACCTCGCTGGTCAGACGAGCCACATGGACTCGATGACGGACCCGCAGACGGACCTGGACATCAACTGCCGGGCGCAGCTCGCGATCCTCGAGGCCTGCCGCCAGCACAATCCGGGGATCCGCATCGTCTTCGCCAGCACGCGCCAGATCTACGGCCGGCCTGATTACCTGCCGGTCGACGAGGGCCACCCGCCGTGGCCGGTGGACGTGAACGGGATCAACAAGCTCGCGGGCGAGTCGTTCCACCTCCTGTATTCGCGCGTCCACGGCATCGCCTCCACGGCCCTGCGGCTGACCAACACGATCGGCCCGCGGATGCGGGTGCGGGACGCGCGGCAGACGTTCGTGGGCGTCTGGATCCGCCGGTTGGTGGAGGGCCTGCCTTTTGAGGTCTGGGGCGGGGAACAGTGGCGGGACTTCACCTATGTGGACGACGCGGTGGACGCGTTCCTGCTGGCGGCGGCGCGGCCGGAGGCGGTGGGCGAGATCTTTAACCTTGGCGGGCCGCCGCGCGTCACTCTCGCGCACCTCGCGGAGCTGCTGGTGGAGCTGAACGGCGGGGGCTCCTTCGTGGTCCGCGCCTTCCCGGCGGACCGGCGTAAGATCGATATTGGCGATTACTATGCGGATGATCGTCGGATCCGCCGGCGCCTCGGCTGGCGGCCGCGCGTGGACCTACGCACGGCGCTGGACCGCACCCTTGCCTACTACCGCAAGGAGTTGCGGCATTACGTCTGACGCCGGCCGCGGCCGCCTGACACGCCGGAAAGCAGCGCGGACTTGCGCCCCGGGGCGCTTTGGCGGCTAATCGGCCGATGTCCTCCCCGGCCCTGAGTTTCGTCATTCCCCTCTACCGCAGCGCGGAGACCATCGGGACGGTCGTGCGGGAGATCGAGGCCATGGATATCCCCGGCGGCCACGAGATCATCTTGGTGCACGACGGCAGCGGGGAGGAGACCAGCCGCGTGGCCCGGGAACTGGTGCGGACGGCGCGGGTGCCGGTGACCTTGGTCGAGCACGCGCGCAACTTCGGCGAGCACAACGCGGTCCTCACCGGCTGGCGGCACGCGCGAGGGGCGCACTTGGTCAATCTCGACGACGATGGCCAGAACCCGCCGGCGGAGGCGGTGCGGCTGTGGCGCCACGCGTGCGCCACGGGCCTCGACGTGGTCTTCGGCCATTACGAGGACAAGCGCCACGCCGCGTGGCGTAACCTCGGCAGCTGGTTCACCAACCGGATGACGGACTGGGCGCTCGACAAGCCGCCCGGCTTTTACCTCTCCAGTTTCCGCTGCGTGAGCGCGTTCGCCGCGCGGCAGGTGATCGGCCACGCGGGGCCTTATCCCTACTTGGATGGCCTGCTCCTGCAGGTGACGCAGCGGATCGGTTCGATCCAGGTGCGCCATGAGGACCGGAAGGCGGGGCGCAGCACCTACACCTTCGGGCGGCTCGTCCGGCTCTGGCTGAGCGCGTGGGTGAACTTCTCGCTGCTACCGCTGCGCCTCGCCACCGCGCTCGGATTGTGCGTGGCCGTGCTCGGGCTGGTGGCGCTCGGCGCGATTGCGTGGCTCTGGATCGAGGGCATCGGCCCGGAGTACGGCTGGGGCTGGGCGATGGCGGGCATCCTCATCTTCTCGGGCACCCAGCTGGTGATGCTCGGCCTGATCGGCGAGTACGTGGGCCGGATGTTCATCACCGTGAACCGGCGCCCGCAGGCGGTGGTGCGCGAGGTGCTGGTGTCGCCCCCGCCTCAGGCGGACTGACCACAGAGCTCATCCCAGCGCGCGAATTCCCGCCGCATCGCGCGGGCGACCCGCAGCGAGGCCTCTGGGGGCGGCGTGCGCCGCAGGCCGGCGAGGAAGGCGGCGGTCCGCAGGGTGACGAGGTACTCCTGCTGGTCGGGCTCAATCCAAGCCTCGGCAAGGTGGGCGCGGCACCACGGCACCAGGCTGTCAGCGAGCAACTGCTGCCGCCAACGCAGGGCGAGCCGCCGCGAGTTATGCTCATCCCGCGCCTTTCGCCCCGGGGAGCTACTCACGTGGTGCCGGACCACGCTGTGCTGTGCGACGGCGTTGACCCGGCCAACGGCCCGCGTGCGGTAAGCGAGGTCGATATCCTCGCCCCCGTTGACGTACCCCTCGTCGAATCCGCCCAGCTCCTCCCAGAGCGCGCGGGAGAGCAGGACGCACGCGCCGGTGACCGCGGGCACGATCCGCACGCCGTGACTCCCGGCGCGCTCGGGGGGCAGGACGCGCGTGTGCACCGGTTTGCCGCTCAGCGTGAGCTCGAGCCCGGCGTGATCCACCGCGCCGGTGGCGGCGTCGAGCTGGACGTTGCCGACCAGGCCGGCCGAGGCGCCCAGCCGGCGGTGGGCCGCGAGCAGCGGCTCAAGCCAGCCCGGGAGCAGCACGAGATCGTTGTTCAGCAGGAGCAGGAGCTCGCCGCGGGCGAGTGCGGCGGCGCGGTTGTTGCTCACTGCGAAGCCCCGGTTGCGCTCGTTGACCAAAATCCGCAGCGGCAGCCAGCCGGCGGGCGGGCGGGCCGCGATCTCCTCCAGCCAGGCCGGGGTGCCGTCCTTGCTCCCATCGTCGACCAGCAGCAATTCCGCGGAGATCCCGGGCGGCAGCGTGGCGTGGAGGCTGGCCAGCATCGCGGTGGTGAGCCCCAGGCAGTTGTACAGGGGCACGATCAGGCTCAGCCGGGGTGGGAGGGCTCCCGGCGGGGGCGCGGAACTGCAGGGGAGGAGGCGCATCAGCCGTGCAGGGCCCGAGGTATCCCCGCCCCGGGGGCGGCGCTCAACTCCTTATTCCTGACCAGACTGGCTTTCAGGCGCCGAGCACCACCCGGCGCAGGTAGGCGCCGTAGGAGGATTTGCCCAGGCGGGTCACGTTGGCCTCAAGCGTCGCCCGGTCGATCCAGCCCTGGCGCCAGGCGATCTCCTCGAGGCACGCGATCTTCAGGCCCTGACGGTTCTCGATCACGGAGACGAACTGCCCCGCCTCCAGCAGCGAGTCGTGCGTGCCGGTGTCGAGCCAAGCGGTGCCGCGGCCGAGGACCTCGACGTGCAGCCGGCCCGCCTCGAGGTAGAGGCGGTTCAGGTCGGTGATCTCCAGCTCGCCGCGGGCCGAGGGGCGCAGGCTGCGCGCGCGCGCGACGACCGCCGCATCGTAGAAGTAGATCCCGGGGATGGCGTAGTTCGACTTGGGCTGCGCCGGCTTCTCCTCGAGGGAGACGACGCGGCCGTCCGCCGCGAACTCGACCACGCCGTAACTGCGGGGATCGGCCACGTGGTAGCCGAAGATCGTGGCGCCGTCGACGCGGGTGGTGGCGCGTTCGAGTGACTTCACCAGGTCGTGGCCGTAGAAGAGGTTGTCGCCGAGCACAAGGGCTGCGGGCTCATCGCGGAGGAAGCCGATGTCACCCGCGATGTGGAAGGCCTGCGCGAGCCCCTCGGGCCGGGCCTGGTCCGCGTAGCTGAACCGCACCCCGAAGGCGGAGCCGTCGCCGAGCAGCCGGCGGAAGAGGGGGAGGTCAGCGGGCGTCGAGATGATCAGGATCTCCCGGATGCCGGACAGCATCAGCACCGATATCGGATAGTACACCATCGGCTTGTCGTACACCGGCATCAGCTGCTTGGAGACCGCCACCGTGAGCGGGTAGAGGCGGGTGCCGGAGCCGCCGGCGAGCACGATACCCTTGCGGGAGGTGAAGGGAGGGCGGGGGGAGGAGGACGGGACCGGGCTCATCGGGAGGGGGGAACGGGGGATCAGGACTTCGCGCCGAGGCGCTCGCGGGCGTAACGGTTCGCGGTGATGTCGGCGGCCCAGCCGCGATGGGTTAGGTACCAGTCCACGGTCTTCTCGATGCCGGTGGCGAAGGACTCGCGGGGCGCCCAGCCAAGTTCGCGCTGCAGCTTGGCGCAATTAATCGCGTAGCGACGGTCGTGGCCGGGGCGGTCAGCGACGTAGGTGATCTGCTCCGAGTAAGAGCGGCCGTTGGCGCGCGGGGATTTGCGGTCGAGCAGGGCGCAGATCGTGCGCACGATTTCGAGGTTGGGCTTCTCGTTCAGTCCGCCGATGTTGTAGGTCTCGCCGGTGCGGCCGCGCTGCAGCACGAGCCAGATGGCGGCGGCGTGGTCCTCGACGTAGAGCCAGTCGCGGATCTGCTGGCCGTCCCCGTAGACGGGGAGCGGCTTCCCCTCGAGGGCGTTGAGGATCATCAGGGGGATCAGCTTCTCCGGGAAGTGGTACGGCCCGTAGTTGTTGGAGCAGTTGGTCGTCAGCGTCGGCAGCTTGAAGGTGTGCTGGTAGCTGCGGACGAGGTGGTCGCTGGCGGCCTTGGAGGCGGCGTAAGGGGAATTCGGGGCGAACGGCGTCTCCTCGGTGAACGCGGGATCCGACGGCGCGAGCGTGCCGTAGACCTCGTCGGTCGAGACGTGCAGGAAACGGAAGGCGGAGCGGCGCGGCCCGGGCAGGCGGGCCCAGTGCTGGCGCGCGGCATTGAGCAGGCGGAGGGTGCCGACGACGTTGGTCTGCACGAACGGCTCCGGTGAGTCGATCGAGCGGTCGACGTGCGACTCGGCCGCGAAGTTGACCACCGCGTCGATCTCGTGCTCGGCCAGCAGGCGCGCCACAAGGGTAGCATCACCGATGTCACCGTGGGCGAACCGGTAGCGCGGGTCGCCCGCAAGGTCGGCGAGGTTGGCGGGGTTGCCCGCGTAGGTCAGCGCGTCGAGATTGACCAGGCGTCGCAGCGGCGAGCCGGTCTTGAGGAGTCGTTGCCGGATGAAATTGCTGCCGATAAAGCCGCAGCCGCCGGTGACGAGGAGATTCATATACAAAAAGGATTCGGTCGCGGACTCAGCCCTCGAGCACTTGTTCCAAGCTCGCCCGCCAGTCGGGCAGACGCAGGCCGAACACGCGCTCTAGTTTGGTGCTGTCGAGGACCGAGTACGCCGGCCGTCGCGCGGGCGTGGGGTACTCAGCGGTGGTGATGGCGCGGACCTCGCGGCACCGGCGGCGGTCGGCCGGCGCGGCCTCGATGATCGCGCGGGCAAACTCGTGCCACGTGGCCTGGCCGGAGGCGCAGAGGTGATAGGTGCCGGTGACGGCGCGGGCGTCGTCCGGGGTGTGCAAGCAGCGGAGGCTGTGGGCGGTAGCCTCGGCGACCATCCGCGACCAAGTGGGGCAGCCGTGCTGGTCAGCGACGACGCGGACCTCGTCCCGCTCGCGAGCGAGGCGCTGCATCGTGAGCAGAAAGTTAGCCCCGCGGTTCCCGTAGACCCAGCAGAGGCGGAAGATGAGGTGGCTGCCGCCGGCGGCGCGCACGGCCTCCTCGCCGGCGAGCTTGGTGCGGCCGTAGACCCCGAGCGGTCCGGTCGGATCGTCCTCGGCGTAGGGCGTGCCCTTGTTCCCGGCGAACACGTAGTCGGTCGAGTAATGCACCAGCAGGGCGCCGCGGCGGGCGGCCTCGGAGGCCATCACGCCGGGCGCGTCCGCGTTGGTCCGCGTCGCGAGGTCGGTCTCGGTCTCTGCTTGGTCGACCGCGGTGTAGGCGGCCGCGTTGACGATCACGTCCGGCGCTGCGGCGGCGATAACCCGGCGGATCGCTTCCGGGTCGGCCAGGTCGGCGCCGGCCCGGCCCACGCAAGTCAGGTCGGCTAGCGGGGCGAGGGTACGCCGTAGTTCCCAGGCGACCTGGCCCTGCTCGCCGAAGAGGAGGAGGCGTTTCCTAGGCATCGCCTTCAGAACAGCTTTTCCGGCGGGAGGTCGCGCAGCAGTGGGGCGCGCGCGTCGCGAGCCGAGAGCAGCGGCGCGGTCATGGGCCAGGGGATGCCGACGGCTGGGTCATCCCAGCGGAAGCAGATCTCGTCCTGCGGCGCGTACGGCGCGGTACACTTGTAATGGAAGAGCGCGTGCTCGCCGGTCACGCCGAAGCCGTGGGCGAAGCCGGGCGGCACCCAGAACTGGCGTTTGTTCTCCGCGGAGAGCGTGACACCCATCCAGCGACCAAAGGTGGGCGACGCGCGCCGCAGGTCGACCGCGACGTCCCAGACCTCGCCCTGCCACACGGACACCAGCTTGCCCTGCGGCGACGGGTTCTGGGCGTGCATCCCGCGCAGCGTGCCGCGTCCGGAGAACGAGAAATTGTCCTGCACAAATTCTGCCGTGATTCCGGCCTGGCGGTACCGCTCTCGGTTGTAGGACTCGACAAAGAATCCCCGCGCGTCCCCGAACACCTTGGGTTCGAGGATCAGCGGTCCCTCGATCTCGCCGCGGATGATGTTCAACGGCGCACCTCCGTCCCCGTGGAGTGGGCTTTGCGGGAATCACTGGGATCCAGGAAGGGAAACATCGGCGACGACGGGAATGCGGGTCGAAAGGAAGTTGCAATCAAGGCGCGGGGGAATGCGGGCCGACAAGGCTTTTCCCGGCAGAAAACCCCGCCACGCCCCGGGCGGATCTTACGTCGGCCGAGCCGCGCTCACTTCCGCTGGTAGTCGCCACGGCTGAAGTACTTCTCCAGCCACACGTAGGCGCAGATGAAGAAGTAACGGCTGCCCATCTCCTTGATCTTCAACTTCGCGACGCCGTGCTTCCGGTTGCGCCAGGAGATCGGCGTGATCGTGTAGGTGTAGCCGCGCACGATCGCCTTTAGTGGCAACTCCACGGTGAGGTTGAAGTGCGGCGCGAGGAAGGGGCGGCAGCCGTCGATCACGGTGCGCCGGTAGGCCTTGAAGGCGTTGGTAGTGTCGTTCAGCCGCAGACGGAACGCGATCCGCAGCAGCAGGTTGGCGATCCGGTTCACCACCAGCTTCACCCGCGGGTAGTCGATTACGCACCCGCCGCTGACGAACCGGCTGCCGAACGCGCAGTCGTTCCCCGCGGCGAGCAGTTGCCAGTATTTCACGGCGTCCGCCGGGTCGTCGGAGGCGTCCGCCATCATAATCACCACGGCGTCGCCCCGGCTGTGGTCGAGGCCCCAGACCACGGCGCGGCCGAAGCCGTGGGCCCCGCTGGCGTTGCGCGTGGGCGCAAGGGCGGGAATCTCGCGCTGGAGTTCCTCGAGCACCGTCCAGGTGCGGTCCTGACTGCCATCGTCGACCACCACGATCTCGTGGGGCACGCCGGCCCGGCCGAGGGTGTCCCCGATCGCGCGGAGGGTGGCGGGCAGGGACTCCTCCTCATCCCGCGCGGGAATGACGACGGACAGGAGGGAGAGCGGGGCGGGGGACGACATACGGCGGGCTCAGAGCGGGGCGGAAAGCTCGAGCCAGTCCGGATGGGCCTCAGCGTGGGCGGCGATCTCGGCGCAGATTTCCGCGCGCGAGGTGGCGGGCTCCCACTGCCACAGCCGGCGGGCCTCGGCCGCGTCGAGGACCAGCCAGGGCAGATCGAAGGGGCGGGGCGTCGGGTCGGAGGTCACGGCGTGGTCGCCCAGGCGCTCCCGGCACCAGTCGCTCAGCTGGCGCAGCGAGCAGGCGGAGGCGGCGCCGCCGGAGAAGTTCGCGATGCGGTCGGCCGCCGGTAGGGCGGGGGCGGCGAACTGCCGTTCGAGGGCGGGGACGAGGTCGCGGGGGTGCAGGCAGTCGCGCGCTTGGTGGCCCAGGCCGTCGAAACCGAGGAAGCGGAGCGGGCGCCGCTGCCGCCAGGAATGGATCCAGTAGGAGAAGATCCCCTGCTCCGCGCGGCCGAACTGGCCGGCGCCCGCGAGGACGCCGCAGCGGTTGATGAAGACGGGTAGCCCGAACGCCTCGCCGTACTCGAGCGCGAGTGCCTCGCTGGCGAGCTTGGTGGCGCCGTAAAGCGAGAGCGGCGCCGTGGTGGGGAAGTCCTCCGTGATGCCCGCCGGGCCGAAGCCGAAAACGCGGGCGTTGGGCGCGGGGGTGAACGCGCCGTCGCGCACGACCAGCGGCAGCTGGGTAAGGGGAGTGATGCCGTAAACCCGGCTCGTGCTGAGCAAGATGAAGCCCGCGCGGTGGATCTTGCAGTACTCGAGCAGATTCACCGTGCCGCCGAGGTTGTGCTCCACCAGCTGCCGGGAACTGGTGCGCCCGTCGACCCCGGCGAGCACGCTGGGGTTCGCCGCGGCATCGATCACCCAGTCGGCCGGCGGCAGCGTCTCGAGATCGCTGGCCGCGCGCAGGTCGCCGTGAAAGAGCTTCACCCCGAGTCGGCGCAGGGCCTCCCGGTTGGCCTCGCTGCCGGGGCGGATAAAGTTATCGCATCCAGACACGGTGTGCCTGGCCCCGCGTTCCACGAGCGCGCGGGCCAGCGTGCTGCCCACAAAGCCGCAGATACCGGAAATGAGGATGCGCACCGAGGGAGTGAGGCGGAAAATCGGCCTGCGGTGAAGGCTGATCTGGCCGGGCCCTTGACGGGCCCCCGACGCTGCCGTTGGCTCGGTTGCGATGAGCTCCCTGCGCGGCGACTACAAGGCGGTCTGGAATTCCCTATCCTGCTCCAAGACCGACGCGTACCTCGTGGTCTCCGGCTACACCGACGAGGACAAGTTCCACGCCGACGCGGAGGACACCCTCGACATCCTGCGCGCCACCGTCGGCATCCGCCCGGAGGATGCCTTCCTCGAAATCGGCTGCGGCGTGGGTCGCGTGGGCCGGGTGCTCTCGCCGTTTGTCAAGGAGTGGATTGGCTGCGACGTCTCTGCGAACATGCTGCGCATCGCCTCGCGGCGGCTCCTCGGCTTGCCGAACATCCGGCTGCAGGAGGTCTCGGGCTACGACCTGCGCCCGATCCCTGACGCCTCGGTCGACGTCGTCTACACCACGGTGGTGTTCATGCACCTCGAGGAATGGGACCGTTACAACTACATCCTCGAGGCGAAACGGATTTTGCGCCCGGGCGGACGTTTTTATTGCGACAATGTTGATCTCGCCTCGCCCGCGGGCTGGGCCGTCTTTGAGGAGAGCCGGTTGCGCTTCCCGCCCGGCCAGCGGCCGGCGCAGATCTCCAAGTGCTCGACGCAGTCCGAGATCGAGACGTTTCTACGACGAGCGGGCTTCGCGGACGTGAACGTCGCCGGGCGGCTCAACTTTTGGGCCTACGGCTGGGGCCGCAAGGGGGCCTAATCCACGCGCGCGCGGTGGCGCGGCTTAGGGCTGGCCGCCAGGGGCGGGTGCCGAGGGTGGGTTCGCCTGCGCTTGCCGCCGCTGCGCCTCCTCGTAGGCGCGGCGCTGCGCCATCCCGATTTCAAGCAGGTCGCTGACCAGCATCCGCGCCTCGGCCTCCTGCCGCTGCGGCGCCGCGGGTGGCACCGGCTTCAGTGTGGGCGGGCTATCCCCGACGGCCTCGGACCGTCCGAGGCCGGCCAAGGGTTGCGCGAACGCAACCCCTGGTGGCGGAGCGTCCGGGGCGGTGACCGGGGCGGGCGTGGCGACCGGCGTCCCCGTGGGCCTCGAGCCTTTGCGCAGGGGCAGGACCTTGTCGACGCCGTCTACCTTCAGGATGGCCTGCTCGCGCCGGCTGTCATACGCGACGACCTGAACGCCAGCCTTTGCTTCACCCACACTGATCCAGAGCGTGCGCTTGGCCTCGCGGTCTTGGAAAATCAAGTCGGTGCGCTTGCCGACGGAAGACACGCCGGCGAACTCAAGGCTCTCGGCGGGGGCCGCGCCGGGTTCGGATGCCGGGGTGCCGGGGGGCGCGAACGGCGACTGGCGAGGCAGCCCAGAGGGCGCGGGCTCGCCGGAGCGCGCCGCTCCCGCCAGCACGAGCAGGCAAACGGCGGAAAGGTGGGCGCGACGCATTAGGCGCACAGTCGGAGCGTGTGGGCCTCCACCACGGAGTCAACGGGCCGCCGCGGTCCTCTTTCGGGCGACGAGCATCAGCGCGCTGCCGTGGACGTTGGGATGCTCCTCGTGTCGGAACTCGGTGAAGCCGAAATGGCGTAGCGCGCCGACGATTTGCTCTCGCTCCATCCAGTATGAGAAAACATCCCCGCCTCCGCAGAATCCCTTCCAGTCGAGCGACGGGCCGTAGTTAAACTGGTGCACCACGTGGCGGTAGCCCGCGGTCTCCTTCTCGAGGACCTCCGAGAACTTTGCGCCCGGCACTGGATTGGCGGCTACGAACGCGGGATCGTAGAACACGGTCCAGAGGAAGAGCGCGTCGCAGCGGCGGGCGAGCAGCGCGAGCAACTCCACGGGGTCGGTGAGATGGTAGAGAATGCCGCAGGCGAGCCCGACGTCGAAGTGGCGTTCGGTGGCCCGGAGGAACTCCAGCCCATCACCAAGGAGAAAACGGGCGCATGGCATCCCGAAGATTTCCTTGGCGACGAGACACTTGAGGTAGGCGCGGGCGTTGGCCTCGACGGCGGTGACGCTTGCCGCGCCGAGGCGGTCGACCAGGTAGGTGTGGCCGCCCTCGAGGGGGCCGAGCTCAAGCACGTGGCGGCCGGCAAGCCCCCCGTCGAGGCCGAGCTCCATCAGCCGGTGATGGGCCCACGCGATCCGGGGATCGTCGAACAGTGGGGTCTCGCCCGCCTTGAGTTCCGGGCGGGTCGCGGGTGGCCGCGAGGACCATTCCCCGGCGAAGAGATCGAGGGCGTTCTGATCACTCGGGGCGGACCCGAAGGCGTGCTTGAATTCGGACATACGAAAAGGAGTGGCGGCAGCGGTGGGAGCCCTCAGGGCACGTCGTTGATCTCGATCAGGTCGACCCCGGCGTCGCCTCCGAGCCCGCTCAGCTTGGCGGGGTAGTGGCCCAGCGCGAAGGTGTCGGTGGCGAGTCGCGAGAAAAGCGGGACGAGGCGCACAGGCGGAGGTCAGGCCGCGGAGCGGCGGCGCCAGGCGGCGACGATCTGACCGATGGTGTCTTCGAGAGTCTGGGTGATGTCCCACGACGAGTAGTGGGCCCGCATCTTGGTTAGATCGCTGTAGTAGCAGATGTGGTCCCCGGCGCGGGCTTGGTCGACGTAGGTGTGGACTTGGGCGCGGCCGGAGTGTTTTTCCGCGATCTTAAACGCCTCGAGGATGGAGCAGGAGTTGGCCTTGCCGCCGCCGAGGTTGTAGACCTCACCAGCGCGGGGGGCGGCGACGAAGGCAGCCATAAAACGGGCGACGTCGAGGGAGTGGATGTTGTCGCGCACCTGCTTCCCCTTGTACCCGAAGACCCGGTACTCGCGGCCCTCTAGGTTGCATCTCACCAGGTAGCTGAGGAACCCGTGGAGCTCGACGCCGCTGTGGTTGGGCCCGGTGAGGCAGCCGCCGCGGAGGGCGCAGGTAGGCAAATTGAAGTAGCGGCCGTACTCCTGGACCATCACGTCGGCGGCGACCTTGGAGGCGCCGAAAAGCGAGTGCTTCGACTGGTCGATGGTAAAGGTCTCCGCGATGCCGCCGGCGTAGGTGGGGTCGGCGTAGTCCCAGCGGGTGGGCAGCTCGCGCAGGGCGATCCGGTTCGGGGCGTCGCCGTAGACCTTGTTCGTGCTCATATGCACGAAGGGCGCTTCCGGGCAGGCCTGGCGGGCGGCCTCGAGGAGGTTGAGGGTGCCGACCGCGTTGGTGTCGAAGTCGTCGAAGGGGATCGCCGCCGCGCGGTCGTGGCTCGGCTGGGCCGCGGTGTGCACGATCGCCGTCGGCCGCACCGCCCGCACCAGCGCGAGCACCCCGGCACGGTCGCGGATGTCCAGCTCGTGGTGGGTAAAGCCCTTCAGCTCGGTGGCCAGCCGGTTTTGGTTCCAGCGGGTGTCGCCCTGCGGACCGAAGAAGACGGCGCGCTGGTTGTTGTCCACCCCGTGCACCGCGTAGCCGAGCTCTCGAGCGAAGTACGTGCACACCTCCGAGCCGATCAGGCCGGAGGATCCGGTCACAAGGAGGGTCTGGGGCATAGCGTCGGGGAGAGGGTGGGGTCGCGGCGGGCGCGGGCAAGCATCCACGCGAGCGTGCCGAGGGCGGCGAGGTTCAGGGCGAGATGCAGGCCGTCGAGGTGCGCGAGGCGGACGGCCGGCGGTGAAGGATTGGCGAGGACGGGCAGCCAGAACATAACGAGGATGCCGGGTAACTGGAGCCACGGAGCGGCCTGATGCGCGAGCCAAGCCGCAGGGCCCGGCGCGCCCTCCGCGGCCACGAGGACGGCCAGGACTACCAAGACGAGCAGCAGCGGATGGCCGCATTCCCGCATCAACCCCAGCGGCTCCCAACCCCAGTAGACGATGAGCAGCAGCGCGGGGGCGGCCGAGAAAAGGACCACGGCGGCGCGGTGGGTGCGCCAAGCGCGGGGGAGCGCCGCGAGGGTGAGCCCCCACAAGCCCAGGCCGAGGGCGAACGGCAGGGTGTTCCACCACAGGAAGGTGAGGCGGGTGAGCAGCGACGAGGCCTCGTATGCCGAACTGAGTCGGAAGTGACCAGCGGAGGCGGGGTCGAGGAGCAGGTGCAGCGGGACGAACGTGTTGGCGAGGTTCATCCACCGGGTGCGTAGCCACGTCTCGAGCGTCGCGTGTTGGGCGTCCGCGAGCAGGAAGTAACGGATGAACCCGCCCTGGCCGGCGAAGGGGGTCTCCGGCAGGTGCGGCAACAGGCGCCCCGCGAGCATCCATGGCAGCACGAGGGCCGCGCTGGCGACGGTCAGCGTGGCCACGCCGGCCAGCCGGGCGCGTCCGCCGGGCCCGTGACGGCCGGCAGCCCACAGCGCGAGCCAGGGCGTCCAAAGCAGCACCAGGGGGTGGTGCAGGAAGCCGAGGCCTACGGCGATACCGGCCGCCATCGGCTGCCGCGCGTGGACGAGCGTGAAGGCTGCCGCTAGCCACGCGGTCGCCGCCCACTTGGGCCAGGTGAAGAGAATCTCGTGCAGGCCGAAGGGGGTGAGCGCGAGGAGCCCAGCGCCCGCGAGCGCCCAGCCCGCCCCGGCGAGCGGCAGCAGGAGCAGGTACACCACAGGGATCACCGCAGCGGCCAGGGCGTAGTGGGCAAGCCGGTACGTGGCGAACCCGCCGGCGTCGAAGGGGCTCCACGTCTCCTCCGCGTGCTCCGCCGGCGGCTGCCCTCCAGTACCGAGCACGAGCGGAATCGCGACCAGCCCGGGCAGCGGACCCCGGCTGAAGTACGTCCACGGGTAATAGAAACGCTCGGTCCGCTCCGCCGCTGGACCCCACCCGTGCGCCGCAGCCTGCACCGCGTAGAAGCTGAAGCGGCTGTCGATCCGGTCGGACAGGGCGAAATTGCGCGACACGGTGCCGCGGAAAAGCTCGCCCGCGGTGCCGGTCGAGAAGGACGCCTTCGCCGCCACGGCTGCCACCGCCAGCGCGCCCGCAGCCACCGCGTGCCGCCAGCCGGCCTCGCCCGGCAGTCGCCACCCGAAGCAACGGGCCCGCGCCCCCACCGCCAGCCACAGCGCGCCCAGCAGGCCGGCCGCGAGCATCCCGCGCTTTCCGGCGGCGAGCCAGGGCGCGGCTGCCCAGAGGAGGACGCCGGTGGCCGCCAGCGCGAGGGGTCCCGCGCCGAGAAACCAGCACGCCCGCGCGCCCGCCCCCGCGGTGGCGGGTGCCGCAAGGAGCCCCGGCCCCCACAGCAAGACTAGGCAGAGCGCGAGCGTGGTCAGCACGCGCAGCGCCGCGAACGCCGCCGCCGCCGCGAAGGGCCACGCGCGGAACGGATGCGAGAAGGCCACCCAGCCCTGATGCGCCGCGGAGGCGTCCTCGCCCACCACCCGGACCGCCACGGCCTCCGTTGGTCGCCGCACCTCCCAGACCTGCCAGATCTCCGCCGGCACGGCACCCCGGTAAGGCACCGCCGTGATCGCGCCGGCCGCGTCGCGGAACTCGAGCCGCAACGCGCATCCGGGCCGTCCGGGGTAGCCGGCCACGCCCACGTAAACGGTACGCCGGTTCGCGCGGAACCACGCGCTCGCCGCGCTGCCGGTGAAGGCATCGCCGCCGACGTGAGAGCTGGCAGTCTCGAGGTGCGCAGGAAGGTCGCCCCTCTGCAGCCGGCCGTCGGGTTGGAAAGGGCCCTCGAGCCACGGCAAGCCGCTGCGCCCGTCTGCGCGTGGCAGTCCCCGCGGTGGCGCCGGCCAGCCGGGCAAAGCCTCGGTCCACCAGCCGAGGACAAGCCCGAGACCGGCGGTGAGCCAGAGGAGGCGCAGGAATCGCGGGCTCACGGCGACGGGGTCGGCTGCGGCCGGCCGAGGTATTCGATCCACCACCCCTCCGGCAGGGTGTGGATGTTCGCCGGCACACCCCGGCGGATCGCGTCGCAATGCTCCGCCCACCGGTAGTCTGGCGGCGCGGGTAGAATGAAATGCGGCAGGTTCAGCAGGATGCCCGCGGCGATGAGCATCCGCGCGGTCCACCCCACCGCCGCCGGCCGCGCCCGCCACTCCAGCAGGACCAGCCACGCCACCAGCACGCGCGGGATGTAGTAATAGCGGTCGCCATTTACCAGCGTGTCCTCCGCCCAGACATCGGCCCGCGCCCGGAAGGCGCACGCCGCCGTGACGATCCCGAGGGCCACGACCAGACGCAGCCGGATGGGCCGCAGTGGGTCGGGCCGCAGGGCCCAGCCGGCGAGGGCGCCGAGGAACAGGGCGCCCGCGGCCGCGTGCACCCACGGCGCGGCGCCGCGCACCGCCTCCGGTCCGAGGAACGGCCACGTCACGAGCCGGCTCCCGATCACCGACAGCGCCATCAGGGGCCGGAAGGGCGCGGCTTCCGCGTTGATGTCCAGGGGTGTCTGCAGCAGGAGCAGGCCCTGGGTCACCGTGGCCGTCCCCGTCACGACGAGCGCGGCGAGGTCGTCGCCGTGCCGTGTCCCCCACCACTTCCAGGCCAGCAGGGGGCCGAAGACCGCGGCAAAGGGGCCGTTGAGCCCGATCACGGCGAGGAGCGCGAGGTCGCCCGTCCGCTCGCCGCGCGTCCGCGGTGGCCGGATGAATACTTGGAGGAGCAGGAAGAACGCGGCGAGCCACTGGAGGTTCGTCAGCACGATCAGCACCTCGCCCGTGCCGACCACGAGGCTGAACGCGAGGATTAGCGCGGGCTTCGCGGGCAGGTCGACTCGCCGTGAGGCGAGGCGCGCGAAGAGCGCCAGCGTGACGAGGTAAGCGGCGCCGTTGTACGCCGCCGGCCACCAAGCGACATCGAGGGTGCGGGAGGAGAGCCAAGCGACGATCCGGGGCAGCAGGTGGAGGTAGCCGTTGTACGGCGTGAGCCACGCGCCGAGGCCCAACTGCTCCGCCTGCACGAGGAAGATGCTCCCGTCCTCGGCCCAGAGCTGGGGCGTGAGCAGCGCCCACGGCTTGCGCAGCGCCAGGCAAACCGCCGCGACGGCGACCGCCGCCCACGCAACGCGGTCCGGTCCGGTCGGGGCGGGCGAAGGGGCCTTCATCGTCCGTCCCGGGGCGGACGCCCGGGGTAGTCGAGTATCCAGTCCTCCGGCAGGATCGGAATCCGGGCCGGCGTGCCCGCGCGGATCGGCGCGCAGTGCTCGCGCCAGCGGTAGTCCGGCGCCGCCGGTAAAATGAAGCGTGGCATTGGCAGCAGCACAAAGGCCGCCAGCGCCAGCCGTGCGCCCCACGCTGCCAGTCGCGGCACCGCGTCGAGTTCGAGGATGATCAGCCACACCAGCAGCAGCCGGGGCAGAAAGAAATAGCGGTCACCGAAGATGAGGTCATCCTGCGTCCAGGTGTCCGGCCGGGTGCGCAACACCCCCGCGGCGAGCAGCAGGCCGGCGGCGCCGAGGAGCCGCAGGCGGATCTCCCGCCGGGGGTGCGGACGCAGCACCCAGGCGAGGAAGGCCGTGCCGATCGCAAGGCCGGCCCCGCCGATGATCGCGTCCGGCACGCCTTGGGCAGCGCCGGCCCCAAGGAAAGGCCAGATCAGCAGGCGGCGGGTGACGATGACCAGGGCCTGCAGGGGATCGCCCGGGACGCCCGTAGCGCCGGCGGCGGGCAGCAGGTGCGCCAGTTGCCAGACCGCCGCCGCCCCGGCGACCAGTAGCGCGGCGAGCGCGTCGCGATCCCGCTCGCGCCACCACTTCCACGCGAAGAGCGGCAGGAGGGCCGCGGCGAAGGGCCCGGTGAGGCCCGCGCCGGCCACCAGCAGAAGGTCGCCGGCACGCTGCGCGATCGTCTCCGGGCGCCGCAGCAGGGCCTGCTGGACCAGCAGGAGCGCGGTCACCCACTGGGCGTTGGTGATCGTGCCGAGAATCTCGCCCGTCTGCGGGCCGGCGATGACGGCGAGCGCCAGCCAGGGCCGGTGCGGTAGCGGAAGCCGCGGCGAGAGGGTTCGCGCGAGCAGCCCGCACCAGACGAGGAAGGCAATGCCGTTGTACCAAGCGGGCCACCACGCTGGGTCGAGCAGTTGTGCCGCGGACCAAGCGGTCAGCCGCGGCAGCAGGTGCAGGTAGCCCATGTAGGGCTGCAGGATCGCGGCGGCGCCGCGCTGTTCCTGCTCGACGAGGAACACGCTGCCGTCCTCGGCCCAAAGCTGGGGATTCAGCAGCGCGTCCGGCTTGCGCAGGGCGAGGAGCGCGGCGAGCCCGAACAGAATCATCAGCAAGCGGCGGCCCGCGGGTCCGGGCTCGGCGACGGGTGGAAAGATGGGGTCCGTCGGCAACAGGGCCGGTCCGGGCGGAGGCGGGGGCCTCGGCAGGGGTGATTCCGCGCCAGGGTCGCGGGGTGCGGTGAGCAGCAACGCGGCGAGCCCGGCCGCGCTTACCAGCAACAGGGGGAGGCCGGTGGGCGGGCCGGAGATAATCTCATTGGGCCGCGCGTAATTCGCCGCGAGCGTGGCCAGCTGGATCCCGGCGATCAGCGGCAGGGTCCAGCCGCTGGCCGCGTCGCTCCAGCGGGAGAGCAGCAGGAACAACACCAGCGGCACGGCGAGGGAGCCTTGGTGGATCACGGTCGAGTGGGGAGTGAACATCAGCAGGCACCACCCCACCAGCGTGAGCACGCACCAAAGCAACAGGCCCGACTGCAGCCTTGCCGTGTGGGCGAGGGCGGCGCGGCGGCGCGGCAGGAGGAGGGCGGCGAGGAGCAGCGCCGTCCCGGCGTGCCACCAAGTGAGGGTCCGGAAGAGGAAGAAGAACTCGTCGTGGCGCCGCGCTTGGGCGTGCTCAGCGGAGAAGTCGCCCAGCGCGCGCCAGTCGCCCGCGAGGAGCACCCGGAAGTTGGCCGCCTTGTGCGCGGCGATCTCGGACCAGGTCAGCCCGGCATAGGCGTCGCGCAGGGTTTCGCCGAGGCCCCGCGGGTCCCTCGCCTCCGCGCCGGCGAGGTGCCATTTCAGGAGCCGGTTGGCCGGGGGCTCGTACAGGCGTTGGTAGGCGAGCCAAGGGGTAGCAGCCGCGAGGAATACCCCCGCGGCCAGCGCCCACCCGCGCCACTCGCCCCCGCGGAGGCCGCGGAGGACCGCCGGCGCGAGCGCGAGCAGCGAGAACGCGGCGCCACCGTGGCTCAGCCAGGCCAGCGCCGCCCCGGCGGCACCCAGCGCGAAGTCCCGCCGGCGCCGCACCTCGCCGGGCGGCGCGAACCACTGCGCCCACGCCCCGAGCAGGAACGCGGCCGACGACAGCTTCGGCCAGGTAAAGGTGGTGTGCTGCACGCAGAATCCCGTGAGCGCCAGCGCCACGGTCCACCCGGCGGCGCGGGCGGGGCGCACGCCGAGGGTGCGCAACAGGCCGAAAGCCGCCGGCACCCACAGCAGCTGAAACCAGACCGCCGCCGTGCCGCTCGCGGTCCGGGCGTCGAGCCCCGCCAG
>Ga0194112_10002679_pt1 | contig 25285 bp, 23 predicted proteins | sample TA2MahC400mmetaG_FD_146191 | JGI IMG/M metagenome (GOLD analysis project Ga0194112, IMG submission 146191) | Freshwater microbial communities from Lake Tanganyika, Tanzania - TA2015016 Mahale Deep Cast 400m | ecosystem: Environmental > Aquatic > Freshwater > Lake | place: Tanzania: Lake... | reverse complement strand
CGGAACCCTCTCCATCCCAATGTTTTATTTCCTCGCAAAGTTATTCTCCCCCACCATCGCCCTTCCCTGCACTCTCTCCCTCACCTTCATGACCTATCATATCTATTTTTCCCAAGAGGCGCGCTCTTATTCAATGCTGATGTTCCTCGGCATGGGTGCTCTTTACTTTCTCATGAAACACCTAAAATCTTTAAAGAAGGTTTATCTACTCTTCGCTGCACTCCTTTTCGCTATCTTATTTCATACCAACTACAGTTCTTTTCCATTTATTGTTCTATCCCAGATCCTCTTTTTATATCAGACAAACGAAAATGATATAAAGACTAACCTTACCTCCTTTTTCATATTGAATGGCACTATATTTCTTTTATGCATTCCTTGGATACTTTTTTTGGCTCTCAACTACAAGGGTCAGCCTTTGATGCCCCTCTTTCAAGGAAAAGCCATCCTTTCTTTCTGGAAAATCATTTATTGGATATTAAGTGACTGGTTTGTTCATTTACCTCTCATAATTTCCTCAATAGTCCTGTTAATTCTGGCCATTATTTTCTCAAAAAATCGGAACAATGCTATCATTCCCATAATTCTTTTACCTTTTTCAACCGGAGCTGTTTACTTATTCTGTAAACTTTTTAACATCAGCCATTTTATTACTTCCAAGTACTTCATTAATTTTCTTCCCCTCTTCTTCATCTCTTTATTCCTGTCACTCAATGCAATTGAAGCCAAGTTCGAGGGGGTGAAAATATCTGTGCGGTTAAGCCTATTGTTTCTCATCTTCTTTATCGCATCCAATCTAACTATTCTTCCTTTTTATTATCGTTCTGAGAAACAAAACCTAAGGGGATTAGTGACTTTCCTAAAGGGACATCTCATAGAAGGGGATAAAATTTTTGACACGATGGAGGCAATGGGGAATATGCCAGGAATACTTCATTATTTTGGAATATACCCAGAAGGCCGGCATTACATTATGGCTTTTCGTAAGGTTTCAGAAAACGAATTTGAATATGCGAAGCCCTTCACTTACCAGAATCAACAATTTGTCATCTATAATTCAAATTCTTGTTGTAAACAGTATATTCAAGATGGAGGCAGAGTATGGATGATCACAAACAAAAAGATTGCAAAAAAGGTTAAGGATAATACTCCCTTCAATCTTATGGGTTATTTTGATGGAAGTTTCTTCAGTGGGGATAGATTTCCAGAGGATGCCTCCATGTATCTTTTTCTATGGGATCCTTCCTCACCCAATAAGAAAGGAATTGACATGCCGATTGAATAAAGGACTGAGGACTGAATGCTGAGGACTAAGTTTGCAATATTAAAAAGTGAAGCTATTTGGCTTTCATCTTTTGTTTATAGACAGCAGAACGTAACCCACCAACCAGCCGACTTGTCTCTTTTGCTAAACTGCCGAGATTCTGGAAAATCATTGCATCAATGTATTCGGCATCCAATGCTACATATAGTTGAGATCTTAATTCCGCCTACAGCACGAACCTTTAGCGAAAACTAAAAATTGATGGAACTCAGAACGACTGCAACGTTCGAAACCTTCGGCTATATTTGACATGATTGAAACAGATGCTCTCCTAATTTGGTCTCTAAGTCCGAAATCTTTTAAAAAAGCGCCCTGTTTAGTTAATTTGTAAATATTTTTTGTAAGTTCTCTTGCTTTCTGCCAGGCAATCAAATCCTCAAACTTCTCTATCATTGTGGTAGACATGATCGAACTCCTTTTGTTTTTTTATCCTTATGATTTATCTTTCACCTCAGTCCTCAGTAGTTCAGAGGGAGGGATGATAGCGGTTAACCCAAAGCTCCCAGACAAGGAGGGTCCAGAGCTGTTTTCTATTATCTTTCCTGTTGAGCAGGTGATTCTGAAGAAGCGTTTTTACATATTCGGAATTGAGGAATCCTTCTCGTCTTATTTTATCGGACGAAAGCAAGTCTTCAAACAATTCCCTCAAAGGTCCCTTCACCCACTTTGCAATGGGGACACCAAAACCCTTCTTCTTTCTCTGAATGATCTCTTGAGGTAAATCGTTCTTCATTGCTTTTTTTAAAAGATATTTCGAAGTCAATCCATGGAGTTTCAAACTCGAAGGAAGTCCCATCATAAACTCTACTAACTCATGATCTAAAAAGGGGGCTCTCACCTCCAATGAACATGCCATGCTGGCACGATCAACCTTTACCAGAACGGATTCTTGGAGATAAAGTCTCATATCGAGATATTGTAGCTTTGTCATTAGATCATTGTAAGGATAGCCCTTTTCGTATAAGAATATCTCTTCAACTAATCGATCCGAATTGAACTGCTCACGAATATCGGATGAAAGCACTTTCTCATTCTCTAAAAATGGGAAAGAGCCAAGCCAAACCGAATTCCTTATCCCATCAGGATAACCAATGCCGGAAAGAAATTTCTTCACCTTAAAATCGAAACTGAAATTATCATCCGATACAGGAAGTCTACTCCCTAAAAAAGTGACAATGGGATGAAAAATTCCTAAAAAACGCTCATAATATCTGGCAAACTTATGGGCCAGATAGGTGGGATACCCCGCAAATAGCTCATCCCCTCCATCTCCACCCAAAGCAACGGTGACATACCTTCGAGTAAATCTGGATAGAAGATAAGTGGGTAAAATAGAGGCATCGGCCATCGGTTCATCTAAAATATCTGGAAGTTTCGGAACGATGTTTAGTAAATCCTCTGGGTGCATTGTCTGCTCAAAATGTTCGGTGTTAAGGTGTTGTGATACTCGAGACGCATATGTGGATTCATCAAAGGAAAGATCTTCGAAACCGATTGAAAATGTTTTGACCTTCCCAGGAACCTCTTTTTGAGCTAAGGCAGTAACCGTACTTGAATCAATTCCTCCGCTCAGAAAAACACCCAATGGGACATCGCTGATGAGCCTTCGCTTTACAGATTGTCTAAGAAGATCGAGCATTCTTAACTCTATTTCTGTCTCTGAAAGGCTCTCTCCTTCTTTGTCCGGGTTAAAGGGAGACCAGAACTCTCTTATCTCTATTTTACTCTGATGCCGGATAAGATAGGAAGCGGGCAGTAGTTTTTTCGCCTCACGAAAGATGGTATAGGGGGAAGGTATGAATTCATAGAAAAGGTATTTCATAAAAGAAAGTGGGTTGACCTCTCGAGGGAAAGGAGGATAGGCCATGATGGCCTTTAGCTCTGAACTGAACAAAAAAGAATTGTTGAGAAGAGTATAATAAAGGGGCTTTTTCCCAAGACGATCCCTTGCAAGAATAAGTTGTTTTCTATTTTCATCCCAGATCCCTATGGCAAACATCCCGTTAAATCGCCGAAAACATTCTTTCCCATATTCCTCGTAAGACTGAACAATCACTTCTGTATCTGAATTCGTCTTAAATTGATAGCCCTGGTTTTCTAACTCCTCCCTCAACTCCCTGAAATTGTAGATCTCCCCATTGAAGATGACCCAAATTGTCCGGTCATCATTGGATAGGGGTTGATGCCCTCTGGTCAAATCGATAATGCTTAAACGACGATGTCCGAGAAAAACAAATGGACCCTTATCATCTAAAGGGCGAATGTATTCTCCTACATCATCAGGCCCTCGATGGGTCAGAACCTCTCGCATGCCTCTTAAAATTTTATAGTCTGGAATATCAGAAGCTTTTGAGGTAACAAATCCTACAATGCCGCACATATTATTTTTAGATGCCCAGAAAATAAGGATTTCGTCATACGGTCAGGGCTAAGATGCCCGTTTCATTAAAACGATAAACGTTAAACTATAAACGATGGACAATGCATTATCCTTTTTGTTCATTGTTCATTGTCCATCGTTCATTGTTGAAAACTGGTTTCGTAACCTTAACCAAATCTCAGAACCCAACCCCAGCGAGGGTAACCAATATAGATAGACCAAATTATGGGAAAGTTTCTCTGATGTGATAAGTTGGTTTTCCCTGGGACTCATAATAAGTCCTTGTCAGAATCTCAGCCAAGAAACCCATAAGAATGGAAAGGGAACCCAGCATCAGCAAAAGTACACATAGGAGTGGAAGAGGGGTTAAGATGAAAGAAGTCCCTTTATAGATCTTAAGATATCCGGCATATCCTCCTGAAATGAAAGCTCCCAATATCATCAGTAATCCCATTCCTCCGAAAACATAGATGGGTTTCTGCGAATAGGAGAGAAGAAACTTTACCACCATCAGATCTAAGATGACTTTAAAGATCCTGCTCATTCCATATTTTGATGATCCCGCTCTTCTCGGAAAATGGTGAACAGGAATTTCAGAGACACGGGCTCCAACCCATTGGGCATAAATCGGAATGAAGCGATGCATCTCCCCATAGAGCCGGATATTTTTCAGGATGTCTCTTCGGTAGGCCTTAAGGGTACATCCATAATCATGAAGGTGGACACCTCCAATGAATGAAATAACTTTGTTGGCAACCTTTGACAGTAATCGTCTTGTCAGAAAAGGATCTTTACGATTCTTCCTCCATCCACTTACCACATCATACCCCTCTTCAATCTTTTGAAGAAGGCGTGGAATATCTTCCGGGTCATTTTGGAGGTCGCCATCGATGGGGATGATAATATCCCCTTTTGAAAAATCTATTCCGGCACTCAGTGCTGCCGTTTGGCCAAAATTGCGTGAAAAACTGATGACCTTTACATTTGGATTCCCTTTATGGATATTTAACAAAATTTCTAAGGTTCCATCAGAGCTTCCATCATCAATAAAAATCACTTCGTAAGGCCTTCCTGTCTTTTTCAAAGCCGTGATTAAACGATCACAGAGCGGAGAAATATTATCCTCCTCATTGAAAACAGGGATCAGGATTGATAGGGTTTCTCCTAATTTATAACTCATTAAATATATTCAACCATCTCTGGCTTCGTTTTTTTACTACATAATTAATTAAAAAATCTTTGACATTATTGTATATTTTGTATAAAATGTCAAGAATCTAATAACATTATATTGTTTAAATTACGATTATTAAAATGAAATCTTATCTTTTTTAAAAATGATTAAGATCTCGATTGTTCTCATCATAATTTTCGTCACCACTCTTATGGTTTTTGGGACGACATCTTATCTCTACTTCAGCCATGATCTTCCAAGTATTGGAACTTTGAAAAATTACAAAACTTCTATGATTACAAAATTCTTTTCTGAGAATGGATAGAACATCGGAGAGTTTTTCATAGAAAAGAGAGAGGTCATTTCCTTGAAAGACTTCCTAATCACTTAATTCAAACCTTTATTGCAGGGGAGGATTCCAGATTTTTTCAGCTAAAAGTTTGGATTATTTAGCCATTTTTAGAGCACTTCTCAAGAACCTCCTCTCTCCTGAAAAAAGTTTAACAAAGAAAATCCGTGAAGCTATATTAGCTTTTAAGATCAAAAAATATCTCTCCAAAGAAGAGAGTGTTTTTCTATACCTTAACCAAATCTACTTGGGCCATAGGGCGTATAGTGTTGCTATAGCATCTGAAAATTATTTTGGAAAACCCGTCGAAGAACTGAACTTAGCCGAATCCGCCTTGCTGGCAGGACTTCCTCGAGCACCCAGCAAGAATTCTCCCTATCAACATCCTGAGCAAGCAAAAAAAGACAGACCCATGTTCTAAATCGAATGTTTAAAGAAGGTTTTATCTCTTACGAAGAATTACTGAAGGCATTATAAATTCCTTTAGAGATAAAGAGCAAGCAGAACTCCTTTATGGATAAGGCCCCTTATTTTGTAGAACATGTGAGAAAGTATGTGGAGGAGAAATATGGTAAAGAAGTCCTCTATAAAAATGGGCTTCACGTTTATACAAACATTGATCTCGATTTCTAGACTGTTGCACAAGAGGCAGTTGAATCATGATTAAAAGAGATTGAAAACTGGCAGAAATATCCAACCCGTGAAAACTCGTCCAACCTGGAGGAAGCCTTTATCTGCTTTGATTTAGAGACAGTATATATTAAAGTCATGGTAAGAGGCAGGGATTTTAAAAAAAGACAATTTTTTGATGCTTGGTTTATCGATTACACACCTGATTTTATTACTGGATTATGGGTAGGATTTGACGAGGAGAGATCTTTGGGGGGAGAGTGAGATTAGTGCCCGTGCCGCATCTCCAATCTGGGTGACATTTATTTCGAGGATATTGAAGGATAAACCGATTAAGGACTTTCCAATCTCTGAATGGATTGAGTTCATTAAGATTTATCCGAAGACAGGAAGGCCAAGTTCGAAAAGGTCAGGAGTCCTTGGGTGTTTTAAAGAATGAACAGGGCATTCTGTTAAAGTTCCTTCTCGGCCAACTCCTTCAACCGATTTTTTTAAATTTGATTTGAACCTAACCTCCAAAAGATAATTCTTCCGCCTTTGATTTAATCCATTATCCTTTCTGAAAGACCATGATGTGAGAGGGAAGGAGTGCGGTCTGGGGTAGATGAAATAAGGCTAAAATTGGATCTACCCCTTTCATCAAAAATCCATATAGACCGACCAACCTCTTTCTCCACTTCGAATCGGTATCTCCCTTCCATGACTCGATCCCCACCTGTAAATCCCTCTTCCGAAATAGATTATTCAGACATATCCCCCTTGGCAATCCCCTCGCGATCTCCCAATATGTACAGCCTCTGAACCCACTAGCGAGCAAATCCTCCTTTGAGGTTTTTTTTGGTACCCGTGGCGAAAAATTTCTTGCCATAAAGAGGGCTAGCGGGAGAGGCAGGTAGTTAATAAAATAGAGATTTGAGGTATGATATTCTTTTATCCACAATCGGTTCGGTGTGCCAAAAAGAATGAAGAACCCACCCTCTTTCAACACTCTCCAGAGGTCTTTGAGAACGAATCTCCTCTGATCAGGAAAGACATGTTCCATGATCGCTTGAGCCCACACAATGTCAAACTCCCCTTCAGAAAAGGGCATCCTATACTGACCATTGATATATTCGATCTGAATGAATTGATAGCCCTGTTTAAAAAAATCATTCATCCTCGATCGGGCGATATCCAAGAGGGTGCCATCCACATCGACACCCGTGATGTCGGTTGCCCCACATCTCATTAAGCTTAATGTAGAGGCACCTGCACCGCACCCAAAGTCGAGCGTCCTCTTCTGGGATAACTCGATGCCAAATGCCCTCAATAAAATTCTTAATTTCCTTTGCAAATAATTTGGATTCTCACTTCTCTCTATCTCATCTCTGGAATGCCTTCCTTTCTTGAGGGCGATCTTCATTAAGGTGGGCAGAGACAGCCGTGTCTCCAATTCGCTATATGAGCAGTGATAAGGACCTCTTGGCATCACATGGTCCCCTTCAATATAGACTTTTCTTAAGCCTCCAGATTCATTCACATAAACCTTTAAATCGTGAAAGGAGGTTGATATTTTTATTTAATCCTTCAGATCCTTTATATTCTTTAGCATAGGGACCCCATTTCTCCCAATAAAAAATCAGGACTTTCATCCCTAATCCGATAGAGAAGGTATTCAGACTTGAAATAAAATCTTTTGAAGGGTTGGTGCCGAAGAGGGGATTTGAACCCCTACGGGAGCAATTTCCCACTAGACCCTGAATCTAGCGCGTCTACCAATTCCGCCACTTCGGCTGTTTAAACAGTCGTTGAAAATTTTCAAATATTATTTTATATTTTTGAAATATAAAGTCAAGCGTAGAAAATATAAATAGATTTTTTAACTAATACAAACGCAATAAATAAAATTACTTTACCCCCACCCTCTCCCTCCCCCTCGAGGGGGAGGGAGAGGGTGGGGGTAAAGTAATTTAATACTGTTAGGTTAATTAGATGGAAATCATATTTGGAATCGATCTTATAAAAAAAACCTTTATCAATCCGGTCATAACGCTGGGCAATTTTGACGGTGTCCATTTGGGTCATCAGAGGATATTGGAAAAGGTCAAAGACGAGGCAAGGAAGATCCATGGAGAATCCATTGTCATTACTTTCGAACCTCACCCTTTAAAGATCCTATACCCAGAACATTGTCCTCCCCTGCTCACTCCTTTTAGGAAAAAGATGATATTTATTGAAAAAACAGGAATAGACAAAGTCCTTTGCCTGGAATTTTCCTTGGCATTCGCAGAGATCTCTCCTCTGGAATTTATTAAAAATATTCTTGTGGATAAAGTCAATGCCAAGAAGATCATCGTTGGATATAATTATCGTTTTGGGAAAGGGAAAAGTGGTGATGCAGAAGACCTTAAAAATAATTGTAAACTCTTTGATATTCAGGTCGAAGTGATGGAAGCATTAACCATCGATCACACAATCGTAAGCAGTTCGAAGATCAGAGAACTTATCAAGGAGGGAGAAGTCGAAAAGGCTTCAAAATTACTGGGAAGGAATTACCCCATCATTGGAAAGGTGATTGGGGGTTCCAAGAGGGGTCATGAACTGGGTTTCCCAACCGCAAATTTAGAAATCTCAGATGAATTATATCCAAAAACAGGCGTCTATGCCGTAGAGGTGGAATGGAATCGTCGAATATTTAATGGCCTGGCCAATGTTGGTTTTATTCCCACTTTTGAGGCAAAGTCCTTTTCGTTAGAGGTATATATCTTAAATTTTAATCGTGAGATTTATGGTGATGAAATTCAGGTGAATTTCAAAAAGAGGATCCGGAATGAAATCCGTTTTAGTTCCCCATCCCAACTCATAGATCAAATTCGAAAAGATATTCAATGGGCCAAAGAAAATGTATTTTTGGGTTAATGAATCAACTTACCAAATCTCACCCACCTGATCTTTTCCAATATGTTTTCTGCATTTTGATCCCATGAAAAATAGATGACGAATGCCTTCCCCCTGACATCATTTAAGTTGACAAAGCCCCAAAAACGACTATCTTGACTATTATCACGGTTATCCCCCAAGACGAATAAAGAGTCTTTGGGTATGATAGAGGGGCCGTAGTGCTCCATCGGTTGAAGGTATTTGAGCCAACTGCCCTTTTCATAATGACCCCATGGATCATCAAGCAATTTATCATTGATATAGATTTTGTTGCGGATGATCTCCACTTTCTCACCCTCTTTGGCAACCACTCTCTTAATAAAATCCTTCGACCGATCCTTCGGGTAGATGAATACAATAATATCTCCTCTTTGGGGGCTCTTAAATTTAAAAAATTTAGTATCTACAAATGGAATTTTTATTCCATAAATAAATTTATTAACAAGGATATGGTCACCTACCTGTAATGTAGGTTCCATAGAACTGGATGGAATTTTAAAAGCCTGGACAATAAATGCCCGAATGAAAAGGGCGATTAGAATGGCAATGAAAATCGGTTCTAAATATTCTTTAATAAATTTTTTCTTTCCCATTTTTCTCCCAATTCCGTGCCTCGTGTCCGTGTTCCGTGCCGGTGATTCAAAACGATGTGAAAAACATCCACGGTTACGCTTTGCCCTGTGCTCTATGCAATTTCTTTATAGAGTTCAGGCCTTCTATCTTTGAAGAATGGCCACTCTTTTCTCGCCTTCTCAATATTTTTTAGATCGATATCTACGAAGGCGATTCCCTCTTTCATCCCGGTGGGTTTATCGAGCAATTCCCCCTCTGGTGAAATACAGAAGGACCTTCCATAAAAATCTTGTTTTTCCTCGCTGCCGACCCGATTCACCCTAAAAATATAAACTCCATTTATAATGGCATTGCTTGCGATCACTGTCTCCCACCTCTTCTGCGAGGCAAACGCAGCTGCAGTAGGAGAAAAGATAATCTGCGCACCCTTTAAGGATAATATCCTTGAACATTCTGGGAAAAAATTATCCCAACAAATTTGAACCCCAATCGCTGCAAACTTCGTTTTAAAAACAGGAAATCCAACATTTCCGGCAGAAAAATAATATTTCTCCTCCCAAAGGGGAATTTGGGGAACATGAACCTTTCTATAACTTCCTAAAATCTCACCTCCTGCATCAATGATCACTGCTGAATTATAAAATTTCTCCTCCCCTCTTTCAAAAATAGGGCAGACCAGTACCACCTCATTTTCTTTTGCCAGTATTTGCATTCTCATGATGGATGGGCCGTCGGTCCTCTCAGCTAAAGCGAAATGCCTTTTATTCATCTCCTTTGGAAACCAATGGGTCGTAAACAGTTCTTGAAAACAGATGATGTTCGCCCCTCTCTCTATGGCAATTTGAGTAAATTTCACTGCTTTCTCAAGATTTCGTTCTTTCTCTTCGGAGCAAGATATTTGGATCCCCGCTAACTTCACAAATCCCCTCCCCCTCTCATTCAATTGAAAAATTTTGGAAATGCTAACAAAGTTTAGGAGAAAGTGTCAAGGTTTTAGGTAAATTATTTCCCTATTGCATTTTTTATAATTTTAAATTTATAATATATTTAAAGAATTTTCTATCGAAACCAGTGGAAATGTAAAATGCGGATCTTAGTCATCGAAGATGAGAAAAAAGTAGCAAATTTTATTAAAAAAGGACTGGAAGAAGAGCATTATGCTGTGGATACAGCATATGATGGAGAGATAGGCCTCTATATGTCTGAAACTAATGAATATGACTTGATCGTTCTTGATTTGATGATCCCCCAAATCGATGGATGGGAAGTTTTAAAAAGAATTCGAAGCAGTAAGAATAATGTCCCAATATTGGTCTTGACCGCAAAGGACTCTGTAGAGGATATCGTAAGGGGATTGGATTCCGGATGTGATGATTATTTAACCAAACCATTCGAATTTATAGAATTTTTAGCCAGAACACGCGCCCTTCTCCGTAGGGAAAAGATAGAGAAAGAACCCCTTCTGAAAATGGCTAACCTGACTTTATCTCCTGTCACCCATAAAGTGATGAGAAGAGGGAAAGAGATAGAACTTACCAGTAAGGAGTATGCCTTATTAGAATATTTTATGAGAAATCCCAATAAAGTGCTCACAAGGACGATGATCTCTGAACATGTCTGGGATTATCACTTTGATTCTATGACCAATGTGGTCGATGTTTATGTAAATTACATTCGAAAAAAGATTGATAAGGGATTCGAGCCTAAACTGATCCATACCATTCGGGGGGTCGGTTATATTTTGTCTGCCGAAAGACCCTGAACCCAATATGGTAAAGGACAGCAGGACATGAAAAGGGAATGAATGCATTTCAGAAGTCTTCGATTTAAACTTACCCTATGGTATGTCCTTATATTAGGAATCCTATTGATCTCCTTTAGTAGCTTTTTATATCTCACCCTCTCAAAAAGCCTTTATCGTGATGTGGATAATAAATTGAGGTCTCTCGCTGAACTGATCGCCTCAGAATCTGCCTCCCCATTATCTAAATTTGGTTTTGGAAATATCGATCAGGCCCTTGAGACATCGATGAATCTTAAACCGATAGGAAAATTCATTCAGGTTTTGGATGAATCAGGTAAAATCGGTAGAAAATCGGATAACATGAAAAATATTCAACTCCCGATCAGTTTAAATACACTTAAGAACGCCTCAAAAGGTCTGATCACATTTGAAACCAACCGATCTTTCGGGGATACCCCACTTCGGATCATCACTTTCCCCATCATCGACGACAATAATGTTACCAAGATTGTTCAAATCGCCTCCTCCTTAGAGGATGTTGAGGACGCCCTTAACACTTTATTTATCATCTTATTGATTACAGTCCCTTCTGCTCTCATGGTTGCTAGTTTGGGAGGCCAATTTCTTGCCAGTAAGGCACTGAAGCCCGTTGATAACGTCACCCAAACGGCCCGGATGATCACTTCCAAGAACTTAAATCAAAGGATTCAGCCGCCAAAGGTTAAGGATGAAATATCCAGACTGATTGAAACATTTAATGAGATGATCTCCCGGCTTGATCAATCTTTTCGCCAGATCAAACAATTTACGACAGATGCTTCTCACGAATTAAAAACTCCATTGACCATTCTCAAAGGAGAAGTGGAGGTTACGCTCAGAAAGAAAAGGATGGTCAATGAATATGAGCAAATTCTAAGGAGTAATTTAGAAGAAGTGAATCGAATGTCAAAAATTGTTGATGACCTTTTATGGCTTTCAAAGGCAGATATCGGGGAGATCAGATTAAAAAAGGAGGATATTAATTTAACCGAAATCTTAAATGAATTGGTAAATCAGATGAGTATTTTGGCCCAACCTAAAAACATCCGTATCGAAACATTGAACCACCAAGAAGATATTCATATTTGGGGAGACGTATTAAGAATTAGAGAATTATTTTTAAATTTAATTGATAATGGGATTAAATACACTGAGGAGGGAGGTTCCGTCAAGATCTCTTTTGAAAAGGATGCATGGGTACATGATAAAAATCAGACAGACTTAGAAGAAGGAAAATCTGTAAAATTTATAAAAGTGAGTGTATCAGATAGTGGAATTGGAATTGCTAAGGAGGATCAAGAAAGGATATTTAATCGGTTTTTCCGGGTGGATAAGGCACGGTCGAGAGGACAAGGTGGAAGCGGTCTTGGTCTAAGCATATGCAAATGGATAGTTGAAGCCCACCAGGGCAAAATTAAAGTAGAAAGTGAAATAGGAAAAGGGAGCTCTTTTATAGTTAAATTACCATTCTATTCCCCATAAATTTATGGGAGAAATAGATTTAATTGTGGTAAATTTTTATCAAAATTGGACAATTATTAATCATTAGAACCCTTTTTGTAATTTTTGGAAGCGAAAAATAATAAAATTGTCTTGTTGATTCAAATAATTAAAAAATTGTCAAAAATTGGCACCAATCTTGCTTATTGTTTATTTAATTTTATGCTTGACAAATTTTATCTTTTTTCAATATCCTAAATAATAATTAACCATAAGGGAAGCAAAAAATGTCAGAACGCCTGGGTGAGTTACTCCTAAAAAGAAACTTTATTACACCTGATCAACTTAAAAAGGCATCGGAAGAACAGAAATTTAAAGGGGGTCGGTTGGAATCCCACTTGGTGAGATTGGGCTATGTTAAAGAGGATGATCTTTTAGCCTTTTTAAGTGCTCAATATCGTGTTCCTTCTGTCAAACTTTCCAAAATTGAAATCAATCCAAATGTGATTAAGCTGATTCCATCGAGCATCTCAAAAAAATATTTTGTCATCCCCATCAATCGGGTCGGTCCTAAATTAACACTGGCAATGGCTGATCCCAGCAATATTGTGGTGATCGATGAAGTTAAATTTTTGACCGGGTTTAATGTCGAACCGGTGGTAGCCTCTGAAACAGAAATCATCGGTTCTATAAAAAAATATTATGGTGGAGGTAACGACACTGCTGGATTGGGGCCGATTTCATTCCAACCCGATGAGTTCGATCTCGAAGGGGAAAAGAGTTCCGCCTCTGATAGTGGCTTAATGATCGAGGAAGATCTGGTTCATGTCGAAGACTTTGATGCCCTCATCCATGGAGCGGTGGATAGTGTGGAAGTTATCGAAACCCAAGAACAGGCAAACGAAACCGGCGAGATTGGGGGTCCCATCATTAAGATCGTCAATGGGATTATGATCAAGGCGATAAAGTTAGGGGCCAGTGATATCCATTTTGAACCCTATGAGAAGACATTCCGGGTCAGATATAGAGTGGATGGCGTGATGAGGCGGGAAATGACACTTCCCATTCAGATAAAAAATGCTATCATCTCACGCTTAAAAATCATGGCAAGGTTGGATATCGCGGAGAGAAGATTTCCCCAAGATGGAAGAATCAAGTTACGTTTAAAGGCAAGGGAAATGGACTTCCGAGTCTCCACCATCCCTGTCCTCTACGGAGAGAAAGTGGTCCTCCGTCTTTTAGACAAATCAGCTTTACAATTGGATATGACCAAGCTGGGATTTGAAGAATCATCCTTAGAGGATTTTAAAAGTGCCATTCGAAAACCAGTCGGGATGATTTTAGTAACGGGCCCAACAGGGAGTGGTAAAACGACTACTCTATATTCTGCATTATCGGAGTTGAATAAAGAGACGGAAAATATTATTACCGCAGAAGATCCAGTTGAATATAATTTTATGGGAATCAATCAAGTCCAGATGCATGAAGAGATCGGCTTGACCTTTGCCTCTGCCTTACGCTCTTTTCTCCGACAAGACCCAGACATCATCATGGTGGGAGAGATTCGAGATTTTGAAACAGCCCAGATCGCTGTTCAAGCGGCCTTGACCGGACATCTTGTTTTGTCAACCGTTCACACCAATGACGCTCCAGGTACGATCACCAGGCTTATTGATATGGGTATTGAACCCTTTTTAATCTCATCTGCGGTCATCCTGATCCTCGCTCAGAGATTGATCCGAAAGGTCTGTATGGATTGCAGGGAACCGATCAAGGTCCACCCTCAACTTTTGATTGATTTAGGTATCGCTCCAGATGAGGTCAAATCATTTCCGACTTATAAAGGAAAGGGGTGTCCCATTTGTAACAATACTGGATATAAAGGTCGCATTGGACTCTATGAAGTCATGTCTATGAAGGAAGAACTAAAAGAACTTATCTTATCTCGTGCCTCCACCTCTGAAATAAAAAAGGAGGCCATTCGCTTAGGTATGAAGACCCTGAGACAGAGTGGAATTAATAAAATTAAGGAAGGTTTGACGACGATTGAGGAAGTGTTTAGGTCAACCATGGAGGATCGATAATTCCGAAAGGAAACTATTAAATTTGGGGGGAATATGCTTGAGTTACAAAAATTGCTTGAAGCCGTGATCGAGAAGAAGGCCTCTGATCTTCACATCACAGCAGGGGCCCCTCCTCAACTTCGGATCGATGGGAAATTGGTGAGTTATGATTCAAACATTCTCACCGTCCCTGATACCAAAAGGCTTTGCTTTAGTGTGCTCACGGATGCCCAACGACATAAATTTGAGGAAGAAAATGAACTTGACTTCTCTTTCGGTATTAAGGGATTGAGCCGATTTAGAGGTAATCTTTATATGCAGCGAGGAGCGGTTGCTGGAGCATTTCGAGCCATCTCCTTTGACATCCTTAATTTTTCTGAACTCGGGATCCCCCCTATTGTCAATGAATTGATTAAGAGACCCAAGGGACTTATTTTAGTGACTGGGCCTACCGGAACAGGGAAATCCACGACATTGGCGACGATGATTGATAAAATCAATAGCGAAAGAAATGATCATATCATCACTGTCGAAGATCCGATCGAATACCTTCACCGTCATAAGAATTGCATTGTGAATCAAAGGGAGGTGAACTCCGATACAAAGAGCTTCTCCGTCGCCCTTCGACATATCCTCCGACAGGATCCCGACATCATTCTCATCGGGGAGATGAGAGATTTGGAAACGATTGAGGCTGCCTTACTTACTGCCGAGACAGGACACCTCACCTTTGCCACACTCCATACAAATAGTGCTGTTGAGACAATAAATCGAATCATCGATGTTTTTCCTCCTTACCAACAACAACAAATACGTACGCAACTATCCTTTGTTCTTGAGGGGGTTTTGGCTCAGCGGCTCATACCGAAGGTAGGTGGAAAGGGAAGAGCCCTGGCCATGGAGGTGATGATCCCGAACCCTGCCATTCGAAACGTTATCCGAGAGGATAAAATTCAACAGATCTATTCACTCATGCAGGTTGGGCAAGCAAAATTTGGGATGCAGACCATGAACCAAGCTCTTCTTTCCCTTGTGGAACGTCACCTCATCTCTCTTGATGATGCAATGGAAAGGAGTTATAACCTCGAGGAATTTAGACAGATGATCTCTACCTCAAGCATCCTAACGGGTAAGAAGGAAAAAGAAAAACAGGTCAAAACAGCTTAAACATGGCCAATTGGCCACCTCTGTCTGCCGACAGGCAGGCACAAACGATGAAAATTGATTTAAACCAATATTTTAGGTTTGTCATTCCCGCGCAGGCGGGAATCCAGACGCCGTCCCTGCAGAAGCAGGGAACTATTCAAAGCCATAGATTCCTGCTTTCGCAGGAATGACTGAGAGTAGTAAATTCTTAATCATTTTATTTTTTGTGAACAGGGTAAACCGATTTGAAGAGAATGAGTTATGCCAATCTATAAATGGGAAGGAAAGACCTCCAAGGGGATAACCAAAAAAGGTGAAACAGAGGCCCCCAATGAGGCGGCTATTCGAATCCACCTCCGACAACAAAACATCATTCCAACCAAAATACTTCCGAAGGGAAAAGAAATCAAGATTTCCTTACCCTTCGGTAAAAAAGTGAAGCAACGACCGATTGCCGTTTTTACCCGACAACTGGCGACAATGATCAATGCCGGATTGCCTTTAGTTGAATCCTTGGAAATCCTATCTTCTCAACAGGAGAACAAGGTTTTTAAAAAAATTATCCGGGAGATCAGGGAAGACGTGGAGGGGGGAGGCACCTTCGCCGGAGCCCTCAAAAAACATCCTCTTGCATTCAACGAATTATATACTAACTTAGTCGTAGCCGGAGAGGAAGGGGGTATCTTAGATAATATTTTAATCCGTTTGGCGACTTACATCGAAAAGGCTGAGGCTTTGAAAAAAAAGGTTAAATCTGCACTCATCTATCCAGGCGTGATCGTAAGTGTGGCGGTTATTGTTGTGATGGCTTTGATGACCTTCGTCGTCCCTGTCTTCGAAAGTATGTTCAAACAAGCAGGGCAGACACTCCCTCTCCCCACCCTGATCGTCCTGACAATAAGCAAGCTAATCAAGAAATATATCATATTCATTATCCCTGGGCTCATCCTCCTTGGGTATCTGTTCAAAAGATTCTATCGAACGGATGCAGGCAAGACCCTGGTCGATCGCATCCTTTTAAAGCTGCCTGTGTTTGGATTGCTATTTAAAAAGATTTCTGTGGCAAGGTTTGCTCGGACCTTAGGAACCCTTGTCAGCAGCGGTGTTCCCATCTTAGATGGGTTAAACATTGTTTCAAAGACTGCGGGGAATAGAACCATTGAAACGGCCATCCTCAATGCGAGAGCCAGTATCCGAGAAGGCGAAACCATTGCAATACCATTGGGCCGGAGTAGTCTCTTTCCCCCCATGGTTATCCAAATGATCTCTGTTGGTGAATCTACAGGAGCCTTAGACTCCATGTTAGGTAAGATTGCAGACTTCTATGAAGAAGAGGTCGATGTGGCCGTTTCAAGTCTGACCTCTCTCCTCGAGCCTATCCTGATGATCTTTTTAGGTGTGGTGATCGGAGGCGTGGTCATCTCGATGTATCTGCCTATATTCCATATGGCATCTGCAGTAGGTTAACTTTCTTCTTCTCTGGATCATTCCAGGTGATCAAATCAGATGGATCCAAACTCAATACTTTCCCCTGATACATATCAAAAAATGCTAAAGAATGTAAAGGGTTTAATGCTATGCCGCATGATCATCCTTACCCTTCTCCTCACCATCACTTTCCTCTTCCAGATTTCTGAAAAGAAATATTTCTTCATCCCCATGACCAATCACTTTTATTACTTTATTAGTCTCTTCTATCTCGTGACCATCTTATATACCTTTCTTTTAAAAAAAGTTAAGGACCTGCGCCAATTCACATTTGTCCAAATGGTGATCGATCATTTTTTCATCACCGGCCTCATCTATTTTACGGGTGTGAAGGAAAGCTTTTTCCCAATTACCTATGTCTTTTCAATTATCGGAAGCAGTATTATTTTTTATAAACGGGGGGCATTTTTTTCAGCTTCCCTTTCCACTCTGCTCTACGGCCTCCTCTTATTACTCCAGCTCTATCAATGGATCAATCCCTTAGGTCAACCCTTTCTATACGATGCCAGCCAGATATTCTATTCCCTCATCATCTACATGGCTACTTTTTATATCGTCGCCTTTTTAAGCAGCATGATTTCTGAAGAACTGAAGAAGAAGAAAAAAGAACTTATTCAGAAACAGGTCGATTACAATCAATTAGAGACTTTCAACCGCAATATCATCCAGAGCCTGGACAGTGGTATCCTAACGATTGACCTCGATGGGAAAATCAATTATCTCAACCGGACTGCTGAGAAGATCTTAAACCGGAAAGAAGAAGAATTGAGAAACGTTTCTATTTACAATCTATTCCCAAAAATTGATGAGTTCATTGAAGAAATAAAAAAGAAGATATCGGAACCTATCCCCGATTACCAACGTTTTGAAACCCTCCTCATAAATGGTGGGGATAAAAAAATCTATTTGGGTTTCTCCATCTCTCCTCTGACTGACCCAGAGGCCTCATTGATCGGATATACCTTGATTTTCCAGGACATCACAAAACTTAAAGAGATGGAAGAACAGATGAAACGATTTGATAAGATGGTGGCCGTTAGTTCACTGGCCGCTGGAATGGCACACGAAATCAGAAACCCTTTGGCCTCTTTAAGTGGGTCAATCCAAATGCTGAAATCTGAGCTCTCCTTAAACCAACAACAACAGCATCTCATGAAGATCATCCTGAGGGAATCGGAACGACTCAACGCTTTGATCACCGATTTCCTCCTCTTCGCCCAACCTCCTCAAACTAACAGAATGCTTTGTGAGATAGGGAGGGTCATCGATGAAACCATAGAACTGTTCATCCATTCCCCTTCATTTCATGAGGGGATCCATATCCACCGACCGGACCCTTTTAAAAATATCCAAATCATGATTGATCCAGACCAGATGAAACAGGTTTTTTGGAACCTCTTGATTAATGCGGCCCAAGCGCTATCTAACGGGGGAGAAATCCGCATTCAAATAGAGAAAGGAGATGAGACTTTTTGGAGAACCAACCTCCCTCCGTTAAAACAAAGGAGAGGGAAGCGATGGGTGAAGATCATGGTCACCGATTCTGGAAACGGGATCCATTTACAAGAGAAAGAGAAGATTTTTGAACCTTTTTATACAACGAAAGAAGGAGGGACAGGGTTAGGTCTATCGATTGTCCATAAAATTATTGAAAATCACAATGGGGTGATAAAAGTCGATAGCGAGGTGGGTAAAGGTTCCACATTTACCATCTTTTTACCAGCCGATTGAGTGAGACGAGGGGAAACCGGATGTTAAAGGACAAGATCTTAGTAGCCGATGATGAGCAAAGTATGAGGGAATTCTTAGACATCATGCTTAAAAAGGAAGGTTATAAAGTTTCATTGGCCTCAAATGGAGATGAGGTATTAAAATTGGTCGAGAAGGATATCTTCGATTTGGCCCTCCTCGACATCCGTATGCCCAAATTGGATGGGATCACGGCGTTAAAGAAGATCAAGGCCATCTCACCCGAAACCATTGTGATCATGATCACCGCATATGCCTCTGCCGATACAGCGATCAAGGCGATGAAGGAAGGAGCACTGGATTACATCACAAAACCTTTCAAGGTAGAAGAGATTAAGTTGATTATTAAAAACGCCTTGGAAAAGAAAAATCTTCAAAAGGAAAATATCCTGTTAAAACAGGTGGTCAGAGACCGTTATCATTTTGAAAATATCATCGGGCAAAGTCCTAAGATGTTAGATTTATACGACCTTTTAGAGAAGGTCGCTCATACCAAAACAAATATCCTGATCACAGGGGAGAGTGGAACAGGCAAGGAATTGGTAGCGAAGGCGATCCATTACAATAGTCCCAGGAAGGAAAAACCCTTCGTCACCTTAAATTGTGGTGCGATTCCAGAATCCCTTATCGAAAGTGAGCTCTTCGGCCATATGAAAGGGGCCTTCACCGATGCCATAGCCACCAAGAAGGGATTATTTGAATTGGCAGATGAGGGGACGATTTTCCTTGATGAGATCAGCGAACTTCCTCTTCTGATGCAAGTAAAACTACTTCGGGTGTTACAGGACAAGGAATTTAAGAGAGTGGGGGGGACAGAAGATATCCAGGTCGATGTTCGAATTATATCAGCAACGAATAAAGATTTAGAAGAGGAAGTGAAGAAAAAGCTATTTCGAGAAGATCTATTTTATCGACTCAATGTCATCCAGATCAAGCTTCCCCCTTTGAGGGAGAGAAAAGAAGATATCCCTTTTCTGGCCATCCATTTTTTAAAAAGATATTCGGAAGAGCTCAATAAAAATATTTCGAATATCTCACCAGAGGCACTTCACATTTTGCTCAATTATGAATATCCGGGTAACGTAAGAGAGCTCCAGAATATTATCGAGAGGGCGGTGGCCTTAGAAAACACTCAGGAATTGACGGCACAAAATCTCAGTTCCTACTTAGAGGAACAACTTCCCCCCAAAAAAGGGCTCTTCGATCTCGAAATTCCGAAGGAAGGGATCGACCTTGAGAAAATGGTGGAGGATCTCGAGAGGGCTCTCTTATTGAAGGCGTTGGATAGGACAAAAGGGATTAAGAAGAAGGCCGCTGAGCTTTTGAACATTAATTTCCGTTCCATACGTTACCGATTAGAAAAATACGGATTGAACCATAGGGAAAACTCATAATCCTCTCCTTTCCCCTTTACCAAATGAGGACTCAAAAAGGTATTGACTCAATGGAATGAGTTGAGGTCCCAGAGAAGATTAAGAATCCCTTTTAAATTGTTTAGCTAATTCCCCGGAGCTTAGGACGAAAAAAATGGGCCTGCCATGGGGGCAAGTGGTGGATAGATTGAAAGGATAGAGGTCTTCTACCAATTTCTGCATTTCTTCCATTTTCAATATGATATTACCCCGAATAGCAGAGTGACAAGCCAAGGTGACCAAAATGGTGTGGAGGGAGGTCGTCCATTCCCCTTTCTTCTTCAATAGAGATAATTCATCCAATATCTCCCTGATCATTTCCTTTGGGTCCTTTTGACCGATGAAAGAAGGGATGGACCGAATCGCATAGTGTTTTCCTCCAATGGGCTCGATCTCAAAGCCGATCGCTTGAAAGGTTCCCTCAGCAGAGTCAAGCAAGAACGATTCCTCCATAGACAGTTCCACCAAGATAGGGATGAGTAATTTCTCCGAAAAGGTTACATTGGTTTCCAATGTCTTTTTAAATTTTTCATAAAGAATTCTTTCATGGGCTGCATGTTGATCAATAAAAATCAAATTCCCTTCTTCTTCACAGAGAATGTAGGTCCCTCGAATCTGGCCGACGATGTGGAAAGGAACCTTCCCGATCATCCCTTGAATCCCACTCCATTCCGACACCTTCGGCGTAGTCACCTCTTTCCCTTCTGTAATCCCAAGAGGATAGGATTTCCAGGATTCTCGAATGACCTCCTCTCTCCTTGCCCGAAACGCTAATTCTCCTGATCGGGATGATCCCCCTTCCAATAGCATTTGGATGGAGTTAAAAACATCCTGATAGATTTTTTCAGGATCTTTAAATTTCACTTCTGACTTTGTCGGATGGACATTCACATCTACAGATGAAGGGGGGAGGGTGAGGCATAGGATGGCCATAGGGAATTTACCGTTTGGGATGACATGACGATAGGCCTCGATGATAGCTTTATAAATCATCCGATCTTTCACATAACGCCGATTGATGTATAAATAAATCCCATCGGCATTCCCTTTTGAAAAGGAGGGGAGGCTGGTAAATCCGGAAATCTTTACCTCTCCGTTTTGAAACTCAACTCTCTGGAGATGATCGGCAATTTCTCTTCCGAAAATGGCTTCGATTCGAACGAAGTTAGATTCGGTCTTTAGAAGCTCATGAAGGATTCGTCCATCATGAATGAAGGAGCATGAAATCGAAGGATGAGAAAGGCATATCCTGATAAAATGATTTAAAGCGTAACGAAGTTCTGATCGGATCGATTTTAAAAACTTTCTTTTCACAGGGAGATTATAAAAGATATTTTTTACCTCAACCTCTGTCCCAATAGGACAGCCCACTTCAGATATACTCTTTATCTCCCCCCCCTCACAGATCACCTTCGTTCCGCTGATAGAATATGGCACCCGAGTCTTAATGGTCATTTGTGAAACAGAGGCGATGCTGGGAAGAGCCTCCCCCCTGAACCCAAGCGTATGAATTCCATAAAGGTCTTCTACTTTCTTAATTTTACTGGTAGCAAATCGTTTAAGGGCGAGGGGGATATCCTCTGTATCAATCCCCTCTCCATTGTCGACCACACGGATGAGTTGAAGTCCACCCATTTTTAATTCGACCAAGATCTCTGAACACCCGGCATCAATGGCATTCTCCATTAACTCTTTTACCACGGAAGCAGGTCTTTCAACCACTTCTCCTGCGGCAATGATTTGGGTAATATGCTCTGGCAGAATCTGAATTTTTCCTGGCATCTCAAACTCGATGGTAGAGGGTAGAAAGTAGATAGTAGAAAAAAATCAACCCATTCGACTCCCCGGTCTGAAGCCTTGGGTATGCTCAGGGTTGATACTGAGCGGCGCTTTTTACCCCGATTTAAAAATCAGGGTTTGGCGCCGTCGAACGTATCAACTATCTAAGGTTTAACTTTTAAATCCACACTCCACCTTCTACTCACCACTTTCGATAAATGTCCCCATCCTTCTAAACTTTTCATATCTGAGTCTTAACAATTCCTCTATATCCATTCTTTCTAATTCTCTTAAATGGCGCTCCAGAACTTCTTTTAAATTCTCTGCCATTCTTTTAGGGTCTCGATGGGCTCCTCCTAAGGGTTCTTTTACGATCTCATCGATCACACCCAATCGGTGTAAATCGCGGGCTGTCAATTTTAACGATTCGGCTGCCATCTCTCCCTTCTTTCCATCTTTCCAAAGGATCGCCGCACATCCCTCTGGAGAAATGACAGAATAAATGGAATGTTCTAACATTAAAATTCGATCACCAATCCCAATGGCCAATGCCCCTCCGCTTCCACCTTCTCCAATCACCACAACGATGATGGGGGTTCGAAGCACCATCATCATTTTGAGATTTTTGGCAATGGCTTCAGCCTGTCCCCTCTCTTCAGCACCTACGCCTGGAAATGCACCCGGCGTGTCGATCATCGTCAGGATAGGTTTTTTAAAAACCTCTGCCAATTCCATCAATCTTAAGGCCTTTCGATACCCTTCTGGATGGCACATTCCGAAATTACGATAGGCCATCTCCTTAGCGTCCATCCCTTTTTGATGACCGATGAGGATGACGGACCTCTCGTTAAACTTAGAGATACCTCCTATAATTGCGGGATCATCTCTGTAGTTTCTATCCCCGTGTAGTTCAATAAAATTTTCAAACATCCATTCGATATAATGGGATGTCTTGGGCCGGTCAATATGCCTGGCGAGTTGAGTAATTTGCCAACCGGTTAAGTTTGAAAAAATTTCTTTTTGCAAACGGTGGAGTTTATCTTCTAAACTTTTTAATTGTTCATCGAGATGAAGTTGTTTCCCTTTTGAAAACCTTTTTAAATGTTCAATCTCTCTTTCCAGTTCCAGAAGTGGTTTTTCAAAATCTAAATAATGCTTTACCATTTTTAGCCCGTACATTCAAACGAGATGAGAGAGGAGTTGAAAAGATTTTTAATGTGGTTTTGAAAGTTCTGAGAAGGATCGACTGTATATTGATCTGATAAAACGATGACGGTCTCTTGCTGTTCTCTACTCATTAAATGGAGAAAAACTTTATAGAACCCTTTATGCGATATGATGGCCTCCTTTAAATCTTCGAGCCCTGACCTCGTTAAGGAGGGGAGTGAGATTTTCAAATGAAGGGCCTTCATGGGCTCTGTAGACAACTGGGAAAGGGAATGGACGTCCAACCCCCTTATCTTGATGCGGTCTTCAGACAGATCGAGCGTTCCCCGAACGAGTATGGCATCGCCCCCCCTTAAATAAGAGGAGGCGGCTTTAAATACCTCAGGGAAAAGGATGACCTCTACAAATCCCTTCATATCCTCCAGGTTTAAAAAGGCCATCCGATCTCCTTTCTTGGTAACGATCTCTTTAAAACCGCTGACGAGGCCGCAGATCTTTACCTCCGCACCATTGGGTAACCTTGAAAGAGTAGAGGTATCTTCATCAGTATACTTTTTAATCGCTTCTTGAAAAGCTGACAAGGGATGTCGGGAGATATAAAATCCGATCGTCTCCTTCTCAAAAAGGATTAATTGATTCTCAGGGAATTCATCAATATCAGGATAAGTTTCTCCCATTTCCTCCAAGGTCGAGCCCCACATACTCAGTTGAGCTTCCCCTTTTTTACGCTGGCTCAATTGAGACTTTTCGAGAATATCTCCAAAGATGGTCAACATCTGAGATCGATAGGCCTTGGAGAAATCAAAAGCGCCGCATTTGATCAAACTTTCAATCACTCGCCGGTTCACTTTTCTTAAATCGACTCTCTTACAAAAGTCGTAAAGCGATTGAAATTTACCTTTCTCCTCCCTTTCAGCGAGAATGACATCGATTGCCGCATCTCCGACATTCTTCACCGCTGCTAAACCAAATCGTATTTGATTCCCAACTACTGTAAAATTTTTATAACTTTCATTGATATCCGGGGGTAAAATCGTAATCCCCATCTCTCGGCATTCTGCAAGATACTTGACAATCTTTTCTGCATTTTGAACTTCACTGGTGAGCAGGGCAGCCATAAATTCGATCGGATAATGGGCCTTCAAATAGGCGGTTTGATAAGCTATCAGTGCGTAGGCAGCGCTATGGGATTTATTGAAGCCGTATTCAGCGAATTTTGCCATGAGGTCAAAAATCTTCTCTGCTTTTTTCAGATTGATCCGATTTCTCCGGGCCCCCTCCAGAAATTTCTCTTTCTGCATCTCCATCTCCTTGGGATCTTTTTTTGACATCGCTCTCCGGAGAATATCCGCATCCTCCAAACTGAAATTTGCCAAAGAACTCGCAATTCTCATCACCTGTTCTTGATAAACAATAACCCCATGAGTATCCTTCAATATCTCTTTAAGTTCCGGTAGATCATATCGAATCGATTCTTGTCCATGCCTTCTTTTAATAAAGTCCTCGACCATCCCACTTTTTAAGGGACCAGGCCGATATAGCGCGACCAATGCAATAATTTCTTTAAAATTCTCAGGTTTTAACTTGATCAATAAATCCTTCATCCCTGAGCTTTCGAGCTGAAAAATTCCAAGGGTTGAACCCGAACTCAATAGGGCAAAGACCTGAGGATCGTCCAATGGAATCTGGGAGAGCCCGATTTTTACCCCCCTATCCTTCTCAATAAGTTGAATCGCATGGTTGACTACTGTGAGGGTTTTTAATCCGAGGAAATCAAATTTGACCAGCCCGATCGCCTCGACCTCCTTCATAGGGTATTGAGTCATCACCTCACCGTTCTGTCCCCGATAGAGCGGGAGGTATTCCATCAACGACTTGTTCGAGATGACCACTCCTGCGGCTTGGGTGG
>Ga0194112_10002678_pt1 | contig 25290 bp, 20 predicted proteins | sample TA2MahC400mmetaG_FD_146191 | JGI IMG/M metagenome (GOLD analysis project Ga0194112, IMG submission 146191) | Freshwater microbial communities from Lake Tanganyika, Tanzania - TA2015016 Mahale Deep Cast 400m | ecosystem: Environmental > Aquatic > Freshwater > Lake | place: Tanzania: Lake... | reverse complement strand
CGCTGCAGCCGCTTGATGGCCTGGCGCGTCAGCGCCGGGACAGAAAGCGGATGGTCATCCGCAGCGCCGATGGCGAGGCGCGTAGCGTCCGCGCCATCGACCAAGCTCACCGGCGGCAATGGAGCGCAGCGGAATTGCCGTCCGGTGCAGCGCCTTGTTGGGCAGTTGTTTTCATCTTTAAACAATCGGTCATCACGACTAAAAGTGAAAAGGCGCCAATTAAATACGGCCCGACGAAAAATCGGCTCCAAGTCACCGGAAATAAAACAAAATGACTCAACACAAAAAAGAGGCTGACAATAGACAGCGAAGTCGCAGGAGACCTTAAAGTGTGAATTAAGGATGTTGTCTTTACTCGACTACCAAGTGCCCCTAGATAATATAATGATATGAGACAATATAAGACAAAGCTGCTATCTCCCGGAATACTTTTAAGCCCTCTGAATACTGCATTGAGATAATGATTAACCACTAATACAGGAGGCTCAGACAAGGGATGGGTGAGGATTTGCACTAAAGTGAAGTAGAAAATAGTAGACCACCCGGGATTGTTCGAAAGGACTCCTATCGCGAAATAGAAAAGAACGGAAACAAATACTGATATCGTAGCTAGTTTTCTGTATTCGCTCTTAGATAAAGCAACAACCAACAACAGTGGAATGACGTAAAAAATCAAATCCGTTCTTATGCCAACCATAATAGGAAGGAAAACAATTAATAATACAATCCTATCCTTAACAAACAGATATGCTGATAACATGACGGCCAGAAACGCCACGCCATCAGGGGTGGAGTATCGCCCTATATCTACTGCACCAAATATAAGTGTGAAAAATGGAACAGCGTAGGCAAAAGGATGTCCCAGAATGGAAGCGGACATGAGGTACAGCAGAATGAGACCTGCAAAAACAGCGAACCCTGAGACTATGTGTGTTGCAAATGCAATGTCAATTCCTGCTTTGTATAACAAATAGATAAGACCAGTATAAAGAGGGCGTATTTGGTAAAAGGGCAACTGCTCTTTAAATGCAGACTGATCTAAATGTATGGCCTGTCTATATTCTCCCTGTACCATGCTTTTGTATTCCTCATCTGAAACCGAATGTTGCAGAGTGCTATATGTGAAGGTATGAAGTGACGCAACATCTGATTCTTCATAGGACTTTGCTGCCGCAATGTACATAATCATATCCCAATTATGATGGGGCTTCCATGCAGATGCAGCTAAGGCGTAAATACCAACAATTAGAAACAAGGTAAGAAGAATCAAACGGCTAATAGGTTTCATCGCATTGTTTTCCTTTATCTGCCCAACGCTCCGCATAACCGGCTGGCAATGGAGCGCAGCGGAATTTCCAGTCCGAGTTGATGCGGTTGTTAGCCAATGCGTTATTGGGCTTCAACTTGTGCCTTTATACGCTGAAGTATTTCTTGCAATTGAGCTCCGGCCTTTCCGTCTGTCATATCATTAACATCTTCTCGACCGAATGCGTTTTGCATCCTAACAACAGCCTGCGACATGACCCTTGTTGAACTGCCGGTTGTCGCCATATTGATTCTGGCATTCCATTCCGGCGATGAGGAGTATGAATTTCCAAGCATTGCTTGATACATGACGCCACCAAACCCCTCCATTGGTTTCGAAAAGACGACGCTATAGTCGCTTTCAGATACCATGGTGAAGCCTGCATTCATGAACTCGTTAATAATCACAGACTTTATCTTCCCTCTATCCGTCGTATTGATATTTACTTCAGGTTTGCCTGATGGCGTGGCCAAACGTTGCGTGGTTGCACATCCGGCAAGCATTAGTCCCATCAAAATAGCGCCAATGAAAACAGCGTACATCTTCTTCATGTTCGTTCTCCTTTTTATTGGCTAACAATGTTTAGACTGATCCGCATAAACTGCGGATTTTTGAATTACAACCCATATAAGACGCAATCAAAACACCAGCAAAATAACTGTTAAGCTCATGCAATTAAATAAGTTAATCTTCGCATTACGATTTATTTCGGCGTCTTATATGGATCGGTATAAAAACGTTTACAAGCCGTCTACAGGGCTTCGGACACCAGACGGCCCTCGGTTCAAGACATGCGTATAGATCATGGTGGTGCGCACATCATTATGCCCAAGTAGTTCCTGAACGGTTCGGATGTCATATCCGCCTTCAAGCAAGTGAGTAGCAAAAGAATGACGAAATGTATGGCAAGTAGCCCTTTTTGTCAATTGTGCATGAACTGCTGCCTCTTTAACCGCCTTTTGAATCAGTGACTCATCCATATGGTGCCGCCCTTCTTCACCGGTTTTCGTGTTCTTCCATCGGTTTTCCTGGGGAAAAATCCATTGCCACCTCCATTCGAGAGGAGCATTAGGATACTTGCGATCCAACGCCCCAGGCAGGAGTACACGCCCCAAACCTTCAGCAATATCTTTATCGTGAACGCTTTTGACCTGTTTCAGATGGTCACCAAGAGGCTTTTTCAGGGATTCCGGCAACATGGTTATCCGGTCTTTTGCCCCCTTGCCATCCCGAACCAGAATTTCATTGCGGGAGAAATCAACATCCTGCACACGCAATCGCAGACACTCCATCAACCGCAAACCGGCGCCATACATAAGCGAGGCCATTAACCATTTGTCGCCTGAAAGTTGGGCAAGAAGCGCTTTCACCTCCTCGCGAGTCAGCACAACCGGTAACCGGACAGGCTTTCGGGCACGGATAACATCTCCAAGATCACCGACTTCTTTGCCTATCACATGACGGTAAAGAAATAACAGTGCGCTCAATGCCTGATTCTGTGTTGATGAACTGACCTTTTCCTTCACAGCGAGATGCGTCAGAAAAGCATTGATCTCCGGCTCGCCCATATCCCTTGGATGCCTCAGCTTGTGGAAATAGACAAAACGCCTGACCCAGGTGCAGTAGGTATCTTCTGTTCTCTTGCTGTAGTGACGAACACGCATGGCTTCCCGAAATAACTCCAATAATTTCGGGCTGTGCTGCAATAGATGAGCATGTACAGTCGACGGTACAACTGTTTGAGAATCAGCAACCATTTCCATGTTTTCCAATGCTTGCTTCTGCCGCAATAATCGCTTACTGAAAATATAGCGAAACAGCGGCGAGTCATCAAAATATTACAGCACCAAGCAGGCAATAACGACGCCATAAAGCACGTGAATGTATGTTGCGTCCGTTCCCTCCACTATCAGCCACCGCAGTTGCTCCGGTACGGTCTTCAATGCGTATCGCTCAGTCGCGAAACTGCCTGGGCAAATTCCTCGAAATCCCGGATATGGGCTGTGGCAATGGTAAAAACAATTGCCCAGTTTATGGACTCATAGTTGTGAACGGCGATATTTCGAAATCCTACTGCCTTTTTCATGCGTCCGGCCAAATCGGCACTGATTATTCCGGCATCACATAAAATATCGAACGTTTTTCCCATGGTACCGGGTGGAGGAAACTCGGAATCGGAAACAAGATGTGCTCCAATATCAACGCACATCTGAACGGCGCGGGCGAGGTTGAGTGAGAGAATATCCTGAGCGTCGTAATCGCCTGCAAGTTCGGCGGCGGTTTTGGGACATTTATCTTTAACCCTGAGAATTGAACGACGCAACGACTCAAGTTTCTGTTCAATTAACGGCCAATCCATGCTTCCCTCCGCTCCTTGAGAATTCTTCTCTGATAAGGCACAAAATCCTCCTGGTTATAAAGATGTTTAAGCAATAGCTCTGCATAGAGCGAATTGCTGCCAACGATTCTTCGTCCTCCTGCAATGATCTGGCCAAGCAGAGGCTCTCCAACTGTTGACAGGTCGATCAGATCAACAGGGCGACCCAATGCTTCTGCAAGATCTGCAATCAGTTCCACGGTTTCATCTGCGTCGAGCGGATGATCCGCACCGACCGCCAGATCGAGATCGCTTTCACAGTGCGCGGTACCTTTGGCCAATGAGCCAAACAAAATCGCCAAACGGATGGCGTTATGCCGTTCAAGCACTTTCCGGATCTGAATGTCAATTGACTCTGTCGCCATGCGCTTATCTTCTGTTCCCATAATTCTCCACCTCCTCGATAACAAAGTATGACTACCTTAAAATATACTCAATTCACCTCAACCCTCTCAGCCCATTCGATCAGCTTCTTCTCATCCATACCCTCCCATGATTCAACCTTCCCGCCGAGCGCCTGTTCGATGAAGGCGTTCTCGATCGCTGTTATATCCGATGAAAAGACATAGTCGCCGAGAGCGGCGTCATCGTGAGGCTGGAAAGCGAAATACGGCACATCCGGCTTGCCGTCGTTGAAGAGAAACAGCTTTTCGTCGGGGTCGAGATCCTCGTTCTCTTCGAGCGATTCGCTCTCCTTGGCTATATCCTTTATTTCCGCATAATGCTGCAGCGAAAACTCGATGGGGCCGAGCAGGGGGTCGTACACCCGGCAATCCACGTGATCATTCCTTCGTCCGTCAGGACATGGAGCGTACGTCCGAACTGCCAGTATCCCCCGTCAACAAGAATCGGGGCCTGGATGGATTTCAGGCGATGCAATGCGGAGGATCTGTCCATCTTTTTTTTATACATACAGGTTTCAGTGTTAACACTGTGTAAAATACGAATGAATTTGATCAATCAGGCAATCAGGAACAATGAGTCGTCGCTGCCACTCTGTCGGGAGTCGCGATACCGGCATCGAGCGGAACGGGCTTCGGGCGGATTTCCGGAATTGGTTTCCGGATGGTAAGTTGCAGGCATGAACAAGGCGAACAAAACGAACATCGGGCTTACCGAGAACCGGGTTTTCGAGAAAACCGTTTTCGACGCCGATAACCCGCTCTGCGGCGTGTACGAGGAGTGCCGTTTTCTCGGCTGCGGCTTCACCGGCGCGGAGCTTTCGGGCGTGACCTTCAGGAACTGCACCTTCGAAGGGTGCGATTTCAGCCTGGCGAAGGTGAAAAACCTGAGCCTGCAGGAGGTGCTCTTCAGGGAGTGCAAGCTGCTCGGCGTGCAGTTCGGCGAGTGCAGGACCTTTCTGCTCGAACTGCGCTTCGAAAGCTGCATGATGAAGCTCACGACCTTTCTCAAACTCAGCCTGAAGGAGACGGTGTTCAAAAACTGCGACCTTCAGGAGGCGGACTTCACCGAAGCCGACCTCACGGGAGCATCTTTTGCCGAAAGCGACCTCCTGAAAGCCCTCTTTCACCACACAAACCTCGAAAAAGCCGATTTCCGCACGGCCTTCAACTACTCCATCAACCCCGAAGCCAACCGCCTCCGCAAAGCGCGCTTCGCCCTGCCGGGGGTCGTCGACCTGCTGGACAGCTACGGCATCGAAATTGAATGAAGGCAGGTGCACCCATGCCCTACGAAATCCTTGAACATACCGCCGACGTCAGGGTGCACGTGCATGCGGCGTCGCTCGTGGAGCTGTTTTCGGACGCGGTTCAGGCCATGAACGAGATCCTCGATCCCACCCTGCCTGAGCAAGCGAAAGTCGTAACGGCGGAGATCTCGCTTGAAGCTCCCGACGTTACCGCGCTGCTCATCGACTTCCTGAACGACGTGCTGCTCCAGACCCAACTGCAGCGAACGACGTTCCGTGATATCGCGTTGCATACCTTTACGGACACCTCGCTCCGGGCCACGCTTTCCGGGCAGCGTTTCGCTTCGCTCGGAAGGGACATCAAGGCCGTCACCTGGCACGAAGCCGAGATACGCCGGAACAGGAACCGGGAGTGGAAAACAGTGATTGTGTTTGACATATAGAAAAATACCGCCATGGTCCCGAAAAGCGCACTGAGAGAGCTCTCCCCTTTCGTGCGGGAAATTCCCCGCTCGTACCGCAGCGACATGCGGGTGCCGGCAAGGGTGTACGCGACCCCGTCCATGATCGAACGCATTCTGCAGGACCGCTCTCTCGAACAGCTTGTCAACGTGGCCACCCTTCCGGGAATCGTGAAATACGCGCTCGCCATGCCTGACGTGCACGAGGGATACGGCTTTCCGGTAGGCGGCGTCGCGGCGTTCGACGAGGAGGAGGGCATCATCTCCCCCGGCGGCATCGGCTACGATATCAACTGCGGCGTCCGGCTGCTGTGCTCGTCGATGCAGAAAGAGGCACTCTCCGGACGGCTCGGGGATATCGGCAGGGCCATCTATGCGGAAGTACCCTCGGGAGTCGGCAAGGGAGGCATGCTGAGCCTCAAGGGGAGACAGCTCGATACCGTGCTTGAAGGAGGAGCAAAAAAAATGCTTGAGCTCGGCTACGGTCTCGAAGCGGACATCAGGCGCATCGAATCCGGCGGGTGTCTTGATGCGGCAGAGGCTTCCCTGGTATCCGATCACGCCAAAGCCCGCGGCCACGACCAGCTCGGCACCATGGGGGCGGGAAATCATTTCGTGGAGGTCGAGTACGTTTCGGCGATTTATGACGAAGCCGAAGCCGCGCGGATGGGGCTTTTCCGCCATCAGGTGTGCGTGATGATCCACACCGGCTCACGCGGCCTCGGCCACCAGGTGGCCACGGACTCCATCCGCCTGATGAACCGCTCCCTGGCGCGTTTCGGCTTCTCCCTGCCTGATCGGGAACTTGCCTGCGCACCGTTCAGGTCGCCCGAAGGGCAAGACTACTGGAAAGCCATGTCGGCTGCCGCGAATTTCGCCTGGGCCAACCGGCAGCTCATCACGTGGGAGATCCGCGAGGCGTGGAAACGGCTGTTCGGCCGGGATGAAGGCCTTGAACTGCTTTACGACGTGGCGCACAACATCGCGAAAATCGAAACCCATACCGTCGGCGGCACTCCGAAAAAACTCGTTGTTCACCGCAAGGGGGCGACACGCGCCTTCCCCGGCCAGCCGGTGCTCATACCGGGCAGCATGGGCACGGGATCGTACGTGCTTTCAGGCCGGGAAGAGGCCTTGAAGGAAAGTTTCGGGTCAAGCTGCCACGGAGCGGGCAGAACCATGTCGCGCACGAGGGCGCGAAAAGAGACAGATGCCGGAGAGCTGCTGCGCGAGCTTCAGGAAAAAGGCATTGTCGTGCAGGCCGGTTCGAAAGAGGGACTCACCGAAGAGGCTCCTTCGGCATACAAGGACGTTGACGAGGTCGTTGGCGTCGTAAGCCAGTCCGGCATTGCAAAAAAAGTGGCACGGCTGAAACCGCTTGCCGTCATCAAGGGATAACGGCAAAACCACTCGAAATCATGAACGACACCTCGCTTCTCCTCTATCTGCCATTTCTGTTTCTGCTCTTTTTCGCCCTGTTGTGGACCGGAGTAAGCGCCCTGCTCTCGAAAATCGGCGGATGGTCGCTGCTTGCCGAACGGTTTCCGGGAAAGACAATCCAGCTTGGGGGCCGGCATTTCAGATTCGCTTCGGCCATTTTCAGGCGCTTCCCGCTGTTTCCGGCAAGCTACCGGGGCATCCTGTTCGTGTCCGTCGACACCGAGGGGCTGCATCTCGACATCTTTTTCATGTTCAGGGTCCTCTCCCCTCCCATTTTCATTCCGTGGCGGGCAGTCGAATCGGTCGGCGAACAGAAGCACCTGTTCGGCAGCTACGGGGTTGTACACATAAAGGATTGCCCGGTGGTGCTGCTTTTCATGGGCGAGGCCGGACGATACATAAGGGAAGCGTATGCCGGAGCGTTTCAAGTAAAACGGGGGTAGAGTGCCTTTCTCCCGAGTTCACTCAGCACTCGGCACTCACTGCTCAACACTGATTTTCCTGGCGAGAGTCCGGGTCTATAATTATGACATTATAATGTTATTTAATAATCAATTATATTTACCACAATCAAGAAAATCCCCCTAATCTGCCCCCAAATAATATTTGTCAGATATTTTTTAAAAAATTCTGGCGAGGACGGGTCACGCTCGTAAACCGGTAAGCAATTGCACGAGGGTACCAACAGCCGTATAAGGTTCTGGATGAGTGTAAGCTGAATTATGCTGTCCCAGTTTTTCAGCTCGCGAAAGTGCTAACCCCAAATGCTCGTGAGTCATATTGAAGGTTCCTATATATCCTTTCTCGTATTGGGAAATATGCTTTTTCAGCCGGCGAAGAACTTCATGGCGGTCGATTTGTGACTGAACGTTTTCAAAATGAAGCAGTAGCCAGAGTTCGAAGCTTGGTATCGACGGAACAGCCTGGAATCGGATCACCTGCTTGTTGTCGTTCCTGAGTTTGCCATCAAGCGATTCGGCTGTCTTCAACGCATTTGAATAGCTCTCGTGATCGTCACGATCAAACACGGCAAAAACTTTCTCGAAAGCGAGGCGCTGGATGTTTCGATGCCTGTCACCGTCAAGAAAAAGCTGTTTCGCATAGTGGACAACTTGAAGAGGAGCTGTTCCAAGTTCGCTGGGACGTACTACCACGTTGGCGGTGTGCAGACGAAATGAGGAGCGGATTTCGTTAAAGTAGTTCGGCTCGGTTTTACTTCCCTCAGAAACAATCAATATCCGATCATAGCTGGCCCGTCGTCCTTGCTTTCGTTCCAGTTGCATTGCCTGCCGGATTTTAGGGGAATTATCACGCACCATCACTCAAACTCCCCTGAATGATGGGTCAGGAAGGGAATGCCCCCATAACGACCAATCAGGTACCCTTTCCCCAAGGCCTCGTTTTTGCGGGGACTGAATTCCGCAACAGCTACCAATGCTGAGGCTTGGCTAGTATCTTTTTCAACCAGCCATATCTGATCCCGTCGGAACAGATCCGGCGCGTCGAGCAGGGATGTGTCATGTGTGGTGAAAATCAGTTGTGCACCTCTCTTGTTTATTTCAGGGCGATGGAACAGTCTTACCAGTTCTCTTACAAGAAGTGTGTGCAGACTGGTGTCCAGTTCATCGATGACCAGCGTAAGACCCTTGTCGAGAATATCGAGAATAGGTGCTGCAAGGAATACCAGGATACGTGTGCCATTGGACTCATCATCAAGATCAAAGACTGCTTGCCCCCTATCAGTGACATGGGTGAAACGCAATCTGCTTTCTTCGATCTCTTCATTTTGCACCTCAGTTTTTCCGGATGTCAGATCAAAATGCACCTTTTTTCCGGGCACTTTATCAGTAACGATTTCGATATCAGAAATACTAATGTCTGCTGTTTTGAGGAAGTCGCATATCCGCTTTTTACTTTCCACATCTTTTAGCAGCTGAAAAGCAAACTGTTTATTCAGTTTAGTTTGTTCATTGAAGATCACCAGATTTCGTGCAAACCAGTCGAAAACCGGACGTAAATCTTCGCTATTGAGTTGAACTGCCATCGATAAAAACAATGCGTTTGGTCGGGTAGCTTTTTCCCATATGGTTTTCTGTCCTTTGAGTCCGGATCCGAAATCGTAGACATCTTTATCCTGAGCAGGATCGTAATGACGCTCAAACCATTGCTGTGGCTTAAATGCTTTGTAAACGAGAAGATACTCGCTGACAATCCTCTTCGAGGTCATGCTAAAACCATACTGATACCGCACATGATCAAGCACAAAGGTGACTTCAAATTCAGTAGGCTCCTTTTCTGATGAGAGGTCCAGCATGAAGGGTTGCACTGCATACGTCTGGCCTGGTTGTATCATGGTGGCCGATTCGACTACAACACCGCGCATGTACTGCAATGCTTTGATGAGATTGGATTTTCCACTGGCATTAGCACCATAGATCACGGCGCTTGGCAAAATCCGTGGGACCGCCTTGACGCCTGTGGCCAACGTGTTGGTATCGTTCAGCGAGCTGTCTTTAGTAGCAACGAGACTGAGTACCTGCTCATCACGCAGGCTTCTGAAGTTCTTGACGCAGAATTCGATAAGCATATTATTGCGGATAGATTGAAAATATTTTCAATTTAAAACAATAATATTCGAAAATCGATTTTATTTTTGATTAACCGGCGTTTTTATGAGCATTCGGCGAATTTAGGGCGACAAAGTTTACTCAAGTCTGTCAAACGCCATAAAGGAGGGGACGTGCCCCAATTACTACCTCCAACACCACCGGACTTCACAATACCAATTTAGACAACAGAAGACCCCAAAACAAGAAAAGCCCTGTAAAATCAGGGCTTTTCGGACTACATAAGACAGCTGTAGACTGCTGTTTTGCGGAGAGGGAGGGATTCGAACCCTCGGTAGCTCTTTACGAACTACGTCGGTTTAGCAAACCGGTGCCTTCAGCCACTCGGCCACCTCTCCTGAATAATTTTTGTGCGGAGGATGAGGGACTCGAACCCCCATGGGCGTGAACCCGGCAGTTTTCAAGACTGCTGCCTTACCAATTAGGCTAATCCTCCAGCTGCCATAAAGAACAGGCATCAAAGATAGCGAATCGGAAGAAAAATGCCACAGAAAAAAGTTCTCACCCCTCCCCTTCACCTTTCCCTGAAAGACCTTTGCTGTTCAAGTATCCTTCTGCTTTCTTCCTGGCGGAGAGGGAGGGATTGATTCGGGGCGGTCTCGCCTTCGCTCACCGTCGAAACGGCTTGAAGCCGTTTTCGAACCCGGTCGAGGGTTCTCACCCTTCCCTCTTTTCCAGCTTTTTGCCTTTTCTTTCCACTCAGCACTTCCAACCTGAAACTTAGTACCGGTCTTTGGCGGAGAGGGAGGGATTCGAACCCTCGAGGGCTGTTACACCCTACCCGCTTTCCAGGCGAGCGCACTAGACCAACTATGCGACCTCTCCGTAATAAAAGGCCTGTAATTTACACTCTGTTTTCATTTTTCAAAAACCCGATACCGATAAAAATTCCCGTAACCGGCTTTTTACCCGTCTGTTGGTGCCGGTAACCCATGGTTTCGGCGAGATGCCGACAGCGATTAACATTACCATAGTCCCGGCACTTTTCGTAAATTGGCAGATTCAATTTCGCGGTAATTCAAAAACGTGCCTGACGATGACGAAAATCCTCTACGAAGCACTCACGTTTGATGACGTTCTGCTCATACCGGCCTATTCAAATATTCTCCCCAAGGAAACCAGGGTTGCAACCAGGCTTACGAAATCCATTGAACTGCGCATACCGCTTGTCAGCGCAGCCATGGACACCGTAACGGAATCACGCCTTGCCATTGCGCTTGCCCGCTCGGGCGGCATCGGCATCGTCCACAAGAATCTCACCATCGAGGACCAGGCGCGCGAAGTGGCCAAGGTGAAACGGTATGAAAGCGGCATCATCCGCGATCCGTTCACCCTGTACGAAGACGCCACCATGCAGGACGCACTTGACCTCATGCTGCGCCACTCCATTTCCGGCATACCGGTCATCGAACGTCCGGCTTACGACGGAGACTCCTCGAAAAAGCTCAAGGGCATCGTCACCAACCGGGACCTGCGCATCAAGCCGTCCCTGGATGCAGGCATAGCAACCATCATGACAAGCAAGAAACTCATTACCGCAAGGGAGGACGTCGATCTGGAAACTGCGGAGGAGATCCTGCTGAAAAACAAGATCGAAAAACTGCTGATCGTCGATGAAGAAAACAACCTGAAGGGACTCATCACCTTCAAGGACATCCAGACGCGCAAGCAGTTCCCGGACGCCTGCAAGGACAGCCAGGGCCACCTCAGGGTGGGAGCCGCCGTGGGTATCAGGGCCGACACCCTGGAACGGGTAAAGGCGCTTGTCGGGGCCGGCGTCGATGTTGTGGCGGTCGATACCGCTCACGGCCACAGCCAGGCCGTTATCGACACGGTGAAAACCATCAAGAAAGCGTATCCGAAACTGCAGGTCATCGCTGGCAATGTCGCAACACCTGAAGCGGTGCGGGACCTCGTCGAGGCTGGAGCGGACTGCGTGAAGGTGGGCATCGGACCCGGAAGCATCTGCACCACCCGAATCGTGGCCGGCGTAGGAATGCCGCAGCTCTCGGCCATCATGAACTGCGCCGGAGAAGCCGTAAAAACCGGCACGCCGATCATTGCCGACGGCGGCATCAAGTACAGCGGTGACATCGCCAAGGCGCTTGCCGCCGGGGCGGATTCGGTGATGATGGGCAGCATTTTCGCAGGCACTGACGAAAGCCCCGGAGAAACAATCCTGTACGAAGGCCGGAAATTCAAGACCTATCGGGGTATGGGCTCGCTCGGCGCCATGTCTGAACCGGAAGGCAGCAGCGACCGCTACTTCCAGGATACCTCGAGCGAATCGAAAAAGTACGTGCCGGAAGGCATCGAGGGACGCATTCCCTCGAAAGGCAAGCTCGACGAAGTGGTCTACCAGCTTATCGGTGGACTGAAATCGGCCATGGGCTATTGCGGCGTAGGAACCATAGACGATCTCAAGACAAAAACACAGTTTGTGCGCATCACCTCGGCAGGCCTGCGCGAAAGCCATCCGCATGATGTGAAGATCACCAAGGAAGCGCCGAACTATTCCACTTCGATGTGACATCTGCAGGAACAGCTCCAGAGAACCCCGGCAATGAACCGGGGTTTTCAGATAGCAGATCGGCAGCGGAAGGGGGCATTATCCAAGGAAATCAAGTACCATGCAGCGAACAAAACGATTCATAGCATTTGTGTTGCTTTTCGCCCTGTTTCTCGGCGGATGTCTGGGAAAGAGGAAGCTGGGCCTGACAGAAGAGCAGATTGAAAAAATGGTCCTCCAGGCAAGGCCGAACACCCCTTCTGCGGACGTCTGGTCAAAAGCCATAAAGGAAAGCCTCGAAGAACTGGGCCAGCCCGTCGACAAGGAGCATGTCTCTGCCGTGGTGGCCGTCATATCGCAGGTCAGCGGTTTTTCGATATCGCAGAAAAACCGGCGAATGGGAGCAATCCTGCGGGAAAAGATCAAATCTGCTGAATCGAACGAGGTCATGCGTTTCATTATCGAAACCCGACTTGATCAGAAGGCCTCGAACGGCAGGACATTCCGCGAAAACATCGATGCGATTGAAAGCGAACTTGACTTCGAGAAATGGTATGACGAGTTCACCTCCGCCAGCATAACCAAGCCGATTCTTCTCGTGCTCCGGAAGGATGCAAGCGACCTGGTCACCACGATCGGTTCCATGCAGGTTTCAGTGAAATTCGCCGAAGAGTACCCGAAAAAACCCCGGAACACCGGGTTCGGGAGCGTCAGAGACATGCTCTATACGCTGAAGGGCGGCGTCTTCTACGGAACGGCATATCTGCTCGACTACAAACGCGATTACGATGACTGGAAGTATGTGTTCGCCGATTTCAACGCAGGCCATTACACGTGCCGGAACGCCGGATTCCAGAAAATGCTCTCCAATCTGGCACAAGCAAAGATCGTCATGGACGGCGACCTGATGCGCTATGAAAACGGCGACTCCTCCCCGTCGGCCACTTATGAGGCCTTCGTCGGTTTCCTGAAGAAAAAAGGGGTTGAATTCAATGAAAATCAGGTCAGGAGCGATTTTTCGAAGGAAAAGAGCCGTGAGTTCGAAAAGACCTGGTCCTACAGGACAACAGCGGAACTGCACGAGCGGAAATACGGCCGCCTGATTCATGCCGTGCTGCCCGACATTCCCCTCGACAGCCCGAAATTCGCAAGCAGAAACCTTTCCACGAAATGGTTCGCCCAGCGAGTGAAATCCCGATATAACCACTGCATGCGCACCCGGATTTAAGAACTCCGGATTATTTCCTGAACGGCGGTGTCATTCAATGTTTATGCCGACAATCATGTGCCCGATATGATCAGAGAAACACGCATTGCACTCGTCACACTCTTCACGCTTTTTTTCACCCTGCTTCTCGGAGCCTGCAACCGAGAGGATGATGCCGGCCTTTCGGAACCGCAGATTGAAAAACTGATTCTCGTGGCCGCGCCGGGACTTGATTCACCCGACATCTGGGCAAAAGTGATAAAAGAGAGCCTTCAGGAGATCGGCGTACCTGCCGGAAAGGAAAATGCGTGCGCCGTCATTGCGGTCATTGCGCAGGAAAGCGGCTTCAAAACCGTTCCGAAAACACCCGGGGTGGGCAAAATCCTGCTGAACAAGCTGAACAATGCCGAAGGAAACCCGATCATCCGGTTTATCATTGACTCAAGACTCGATCAGGAGGCTGCAAACGGGAAAACGTTCCGTCAAAACATTGACTCCATCGAAAGCGAGCGCGATGTGGAGCTGTGGTATAACGAGTTTATCGCCGCCGAGGTCACCAAACCGATTCTCCAGGTGATCGACAGGGACGTAGACGATCTTATCACCACACTCGGCTCGATGCAGGTATCGGTAAAATTCGCCGGGCAATACCCTGAAAAACCTGAGAACGTCGGAAAGAAACATATCCGCGAAATCCTCTACACCTGTAAAGGGGGTGTTTTCTACGGAAGCGCCTATCTGCTCGACTACAAACACCGCTATAACGACTGGAGGCATGTGTTCGCAGACTACAACGCCGGCCACTATACCTGCCGGAACGTCGGGTTCCAGAAGATGCTGGCGAATGTAACGCATCAAGCCATCGTTCTCGATGGCGACCTGCTCAGCTACAGGAATGGCCATGGCGCCTTCGGGACCACCTATGGCATATTCATCGATTATCTGAAGGATACGGGAATGGATTTCAGCGAAGAGGAGATCAAAAAGGATTTCCGGAAAGAAAAGCGATATGATTTCGAGAGCACCTTCTCGTACAAGACGATCTCGGCTTTGCACAAATCGAAATTCGGCAATACCATCTATGCCGGAATGCCGGAGATCCCCCTGAAAAGCGATAAATTTTCAGGCAGGAATCTCTCCACAAGCTGGTTCGCCAACAGGGTGAAATCGCGTTTCGACCGCTGCATGCGCACGAAGTTGTGAAACACCTCAATCACTCGTCGTCGGTCATCCCTTCAAGCCGATCCTCCAGATCGGCGTAAATCTCCTGCAGCTCGTTGATCATGCTCTCGTCGGCCTTCCACATGCCCCTGCCGTGCGCTTCGAGCATCCTGCCAACGATGTTCCTGATGGCCTGCGGATTGAGCGTGGCGAGCCGCTCGCGCATTTCAGGATCGAGGGCGTAGGTTTCGGCGGTTTTCTTGTACACCCAGTCGTCCACGCTTTTGGTCACGGCGTCCCATCCCAGCATGTAGGTCACGCGATTGCTGATTTCGCCGGCTCCGCTGTGCCCGTGCTTGAGCATGCCCTCGAACCATTTCGGATTGAGCAGCTTCGAGCGGTACTCCACCCGCAGCGATTTTTCGGCATCGTCAAGCTTGATATCCGAGGTGAACGATTCCACGTAGTTGAGCTTGATGTCCGAAGCCTTCGTGTTTCTGCGGCGTGCGGCGAGCTGCAGCGAACCGGAAGACGAGAAGTAGTGGTCGATGTCGGAGATGCCGAACTCGGTCGAATCAACCTGGTGCACCACCCTGTCCACCGATCCGAGCAGCTTCTGCAGGATTTCGGACTGCTTCTCTCCCTTGCGGCCTCCTCCGTAGGCGCAGCTGTTGCGGCGGATGAACAGGTCGTCGAGATCGTCCTCCTTCTCCCATGCGGAATCCTCGATCATGTCGTCCACATAGGTGCCGTATGCTCCGGGAGCCTGCGTGAACTGCCTTGACGTCGCGGTTTCGAAATCGGAACCTTCGGCCATCGCTTCATCGACATGCTTTCTGATGTAGTTCATCTCGTGCGGCTCGTCGGCCCTGGCGGCATCCTTCACCAGCCTGTCGAGCTGGTCCATGAGAATGCCGAATGCATCGCGGAAGATCGGGCTGAGCTGCATGAGCACGTCGATGCGCGGACGGCCCAGCTTTTCGAGCGGGGTGAGGTTGTAATGGCTGATCTTGCCGAACGCGTCGTAAGCCGGCTCGGCGCCCATGAGCCTGATCACCACGGCCACGGCCTCGCCCTTGGTCTTGATGGTGTCGAGGCCCCAGATCACCTCGGCGATGGTTTCGGGATACCGTCCGTCGTTTTCGGCCAGGTGCTTCCTGATGAGCCCGTCGGCGATGAGCGAGCCGCGCTTGAAGGCGGTTTCGGAGGGAATCCTCCACGGGTCGATGGAGTGGATGTTCCGTCCCGAAGGCAGCACGTTCATGCCGTCCCTGACAAGGTCGCCTCCCGGTCCCGAAGGGATGTAACCGCCCTTGAGCACCTTCATGAGAGATTCCATCTCGCTCCTGTTGTCGGAAAGGGCCTGGATCATCATACTGCCCTCCTGGACAAGGCGCTGGACGAACGGCAGATCCTCCTGGGACATTTTCGTGCCTCCGGTAAGGGACTCGAAAACCGCTGAGGGACTCTTCCGGTCGAACATGACTTGCCGGACAAACTCCTTGCAGGCATCCTCGGCCCATTCACGCAGCATGATGGCATGGTCGTCACCTTTGCGTGACATGCCGGTCAGCTCTTCATAGCTGTCGAAGTGACCGTTCTTTCCGGAACCCGACAAGAGGATGTAGGGCAGCGTGCGGCCATTTTCGCCCCGGTTCTTGAGGGTTTCGGTAATGGTGATGATCTGGGACTCGACAGGGCTCGATTCTCCGAACACGTGCAGGGAGTTGGAAATCAGCCGGTTCTCAAGTTCCAGAATATAGATGTAGAGGCGACTGACAAAGTCGCTGAACGACTCGTCGCTCCTGCGCGGGCAGTCGTCGGTCAGGTTGAGCAGCTCGGCCTTCTGCATGATGGCTTCCTGGACCGAATCGACATCTTCGGACTCTCCTCCCCTGTTGTGCTCGCGATAATCGGCAAGAAGATCCTTGAGAGCCGGAAGCTCCTTGTAGAGACCCGCCCTTGCAAGCGGAGGAACCACATGAGAGACCATGGTGGCAAGGCCGCGCCGTTTGGCAATGGTGGATTCGCTCGGGTTGTTGAGCGGATAGATGTAGAAATGCGGCACCTCGCCAAGCAGCGCATCCGGCCAGCAGTCGCCGGTCAGGCCGGTCTGCAGGCCGGGCATCCATTCGACCGAGCCGTGCATGCCGACATGCACCAGCGCATGGGCGTCGAACTCGCGGCTGATCCAGCGGTAGAAGGCGATGTACTGATGGTGCGGCGTGTTGGCCTTGTCGAACAGGAGACGCATGGGATCTCCCTGAACACCGATGCGCGGCTGCACACCGATAAAGATGTTCCCGAATCTGATGCCCCCGACAAACACCTCTTCCGTGCCGATCGGCACAATCTCGCCGGGGAATCCCTGCCAGCGCTCCTCGATGCGTTCGCGCTCCCGAACCGAGGTCAGTTCCCTGAACTTCTCGTAATTGACCTTCAAGGCATCAGAACGCTGCTGCATGATCTGGTAGTCCGTCGCACGGTCGAGCGCTTCGAACAGCTTTTCAGGAGTTTCAGGAAGTTCTCCGACAGTGTACCCCTCTTTCTGAAGGCGCTTCAGGATCTGCAGAAGAGAACGCGGCACGTCGAGCAGTGCCGCGGTGGCTTTTTTCCCGAGCCCCGGAGGGTAGTCGTACACCACAAACGCAACGCGCTTGTCACGGTTGCCGGTGGCACGCAGGCGCAGCCACTTCCGGGAGAGCAGCGCAAGGCGTTCAAGACGTTCCTGTACGGTTTCGATCTTGCCGTCCTTGAGCGCACCGAGGATGACGGGTGATATGGCGCCGTCCATTTCCGGAATCGAGTAGGTGAAGGTCACCTGCATGGGAGAGACGCCAAGCTCTTGCCATGACTCGAAATCCTGTATGAGCAGCGGCTGGGAAATGATATAGGGCACATCGAGGCTTGTGAGAATTTCGTGACGCGCCTCCGCGGCCGTACCCGGCTTGGTCGAACCGGCCGGTCCCCCGACAAGGCCGAAGCCCATCATGTTCACCAGGAGATCGATATTCTCCCTCATCAGCCAGTCCCTGACAAGCACATGGCCTTCCACACCCATGACGAAGGCAGGAAAGACGTTGAGGCCCTGTTTTTCGAGAGTCCTGATGGTGTTGTCGATATAGGTCTTTTCCTGCAGGAGGTGCTTGCGGAAAAACAGGAGCGCCATCTTCTGCGACTTTTCAAGGTTCACGCCGCGCTTCCTGGCCCAGACCTTGAAGCTTTTCACGTCCCTGAAGTAGCCGGGAGCGTCGGGATGGTACAGGCCCATGTTCGGCACATCCACGATCGGCTCAACCTTCACCTGCACGTTGAAATACTCGCGGAGAATGAGCCGGAACATGTTGGCGATGTTCTCGGCAGTCGGCTGCATCCAGTAGGAGTACACCATCAGCCAGTTCTTGAAATCCCTGGCCTTGCTCGGCACAAGCGGCAGGATGGTGCGCATGATCTTCATGAGCTTCATGTAGCCGTAGAGCGCGTCCTCGTCACGCCCTTTGACCAGCATCTTTGCGACTTTCTTCACCATGTCCGGCATGCCCGCCTTTCCGTCGCCGACCGCATAGTTGCCGACTTTCGTGAGCGACATGGCTTCGGGCATCGACTCGAAAACAAAGATGGTTTTCTCGTTCGAGGAACTCTCGAGCTGCTCCTTGAACCAGTCGATCTGCTCCTTGAAGTTGATCATGCTCATGAAGACAACGTCGCTCTCCCGGATGGCCGTTGCGGCTTCGGAAGTCTGCTTTTCAAGATCGACATCACTCAGCTGGGTAAGTTCGGCTTCATTCTGGAGAAGCCCCTTGATTTTTTTCCAGAGGCCGGCATTGTACTGCTCAAGCCCTACAATAGCGGCGATTTTGCGGCGAGTAGACATGATGTGACTGATAGGTGAGCATTAGACGAAAGACCTGTTGCGTTAAAGCGTGTACATCTAATATCATAAAGAGGCAAATAATTCCTCGGAACATCCTGTGTCTGTTCGGAGAATACACAGGATGCTCGGGAATCTCCTAAAAACTGAGAGCGGCGTCGACAATCTGTTCCGCCTTGGCGTTGGGGAGGTAAAAATAACGTCCGCCGAGTTTCTGGGCAAGTTTGGGAGCTTCGCCCCTCGACAGGTAGTTCATCTGGGTATCGACCACGATGGCGGCAATGCCGTCGGCGCAAATGGAGCCGGAAAGTGCCTCGACCTCTTTTTCAAGATCCTCTTTTGACGGTTTTGCCGCATCAGGATCGAACGACGACTGCAGGCCGATGTTTCCCCTCCCGTCGGTTATGAGCACGAACATGATCTGCGAAATGCCTTTGGTGCGCGCCTGCTTGGCGGTTTCCCAGCCGAGATAGAGCGCTGAAGCAAGCGGAGTTCCGCCTCCGGTAGGGAGCACGTCGAGCTCTCGCTTGGCGCGGTCGACACTCTGTGAAGGGGGCAGAAGCACCTGGGCCTGCTTGCCGCGGAACGAGATCAGAGCTACCTGGTCGCGATGCACGTAGGCATTCTGCAACAGACTTGCCACGGCACCCTTGGCCTGGCGCATGCGGTTCAGCGCCATGGACCCGGATGCGTCCACCATGAAGATGAACAGCGTGCCGGACTTGTCACGGAAACGCTTGATCTTCACGTCATCCTTGCTGATGATAAGGGCGGTTTTCGGCCTTCCGGCCATCTTCTTGTCCCTGCGCCGGGTCTCCTGCCAGGGTGCTGCGGAAATCAGCGTCGGAATGAGCGCGACCTTGCCGCTCTTCATCTCGCCGGGCTGCGCACGCACGAAACGGCCGCGCCGGTTGTTGAGCGCTTCGCCGCGGCTGCCGGACTTGGCCTTCTTTTTCGAGGCAAGCGATATATTGAGAATGTTGTCGGGAAGCTCGGTTTCGATAGCGTCCATCATCAGCTCCTCGATCATGTCGGGCGTATCCTTCTGCTCCTCATCGGCTTCGGAGTCAGCATCGGAAGTGTCCGGCGGAGCGTCTTCCTCCTCGGTTTCCGGCTCCTCCTGCGGTGGCGGCTCCTCCTGCGGCGGCATCTCGTCGGACTCGGCCTCGCGCTCCGGCATGCGGGTAGCGCGGGGAATCAGCACCAGCTTGATGGCGAGCTTCATGTCCTCCTCCTCGACATCGCTGCGCTGGGCAAGCGCAGCGCTGGCAAGAGCAGCACGAACGGTGAACACATCGACGCGGTTCCCTTCGACGCCGAGGCTCAGCGCGGTCTGGATAAGCGCCTTGACCTGATCACCGGTGATGGAGACGTGCGGAAGCTGTTCCCTTGCGGCCTGAATAAGGCCCCTGAGCATGCGCAGCTCGTCCTCGGTATCTTCAAGGTCACGTGTACCGAGCACGGTGCTGACAATCTTCTTGCGGGCACGGAAATCGTTCTGGGCGGTAAAAGGCACGATGATGCCGATCCTGTCGAGCAGCCCCATGCGAACTTCACCGTCGCTGGGATCGTAAGTGCCCACAAGCATGAATTTCGCCGGGTGCACCTCACTGAGCCCTTCGCGTTCGACGAGCACCTCTCCGCGCGACATGGCGTCCATGATGTGTGACACGGCGGAACTGTCGAGCAGACTGAGCGAATCCACATAGAGCACGCCCCCGTGCGCTTTGGTCAGCACACCGTGCTGCACCACGCGTACACCGCTGGCAAGCGTTGCTTCGAGATCGACACCGCCGATCAGGCGGTCTTCGGTCACGTTCAGCGGCAGTTCGACAAACGGGGTGCCTTCAGGCAGAATGTCCGCGAATGCCCTTGCAAGAGTTGACTTGCCGGAACCAACTGCCGAGGGAATAACCACCCCGCCAAGAGAGGGATCGACGGCCAGCAGCATGAGCGCCTGCTTGGCCAGATCCATTCCAACGATATCGGTAAAAGCTATCATTATACTGCTTCCGCTTCTCCAAGGACTTTTGCGAGTTCACGTTCGATTTTTTCACCAGCATCGAGAGTTTCGAGCGGATCCTTGCGCAGACGGTGGCGCAGGCAGAGCCCGGCGATCTCCCTGACATGGTCCATGGTAACCTCTTTGGCGCCCTGGAACGCCGCATAGGCGTGCGCGGTACGGGTGATGGTCAGTTCGCCGCGGTGGCCGTCGATGCCGAGGTTCATGCAGAGCCTGGCGATATCGGTGAGCACGCTGTCGTTCATGGTGACCTGCGGCAGCAGCTCCTTGGCCTGCTGGATCTTCTTCTGGAGCTTGAGCTGTTCACGATTGTATTTCTTCATGAAACCGTCCGGATCGTCGTCGAACTCGCGGCGACGCTTGACGATATCGACACGTTTGGCGACATCGAAGATGGTAATGATACGGGCATGAAGACCGAAACGGTCGAGCAGCTGGGGCCGGAGTTCACCCTCTTCAGGGTTGCCGGAGCCGACAAGCACGAAACGTGCCGGATGGCGGATGCTGATGCCTTCGCGCTCGACCACGTTCTTGCCGCTGGCGGCAACATCGAGGAGCACATCGACAAGATGGTCGTCAAGCAGGTTCACCTCGTCGATATACAGGAATCCGCGATTGGCCTGGGCGAGCAGTCCGGGTTCGAAGGCCTTGATGCCGCTCGTGAGCGCCTGTTCGATATCGATGGTGCCGCAAACACGATCTTCAGTGGCGCCAAGAGGAAGGTCGACGACGGGAACGGGAATTTTTTCGGTCTTGAGGGTTGCCGGATCGATGGCCTTGCTCCCCTTCTTGACCCCGTCACCCTCGGCATACTGCTCGGGAGTACGGTTGTAGATATCGTCCCTGACCCGGTAGATCAGGGGAAGCACTTCGGCAAGAGCTCTCACGGTGGTGCTCTTTCCGGTGCCCCGGTGACCCATGACCAGCACACCCCCGATCCTCGGATCGATGATATTGAGGATCAGACTGAGCTTCATCTCCTCCTGACCGACAATGGCCGTGAAAGGAAATGCAAGGCCTGACTTCTTTTTGGCGGCAGGCTTTGCCGCTTTTTTCGGTTCCTGGGTTGCCGGCGCATCCGAACCTGCTTTTGCCTTGGCTGCGGCGTTCTTTTTTGCAGCTGTTTCAGTCTGAGTCATAATTGATCTTTTGGTTATTACTCCGCCTGCTGAAGCGTGAACTTATTCACAGGCAAAGGCTTACTGTTTTTTTTAAAACTCAAATAATAAACTCTGAATTTATGCTTTTAAGGAGACAATAGAAAATAGTTCTCGCACTTCCGGAAGGTTTTTGACTTTACGCTATCCAAGCGCGTTTTCGGCCGCCTCCCTGACGGTTTCCGAAAGCGTGGGATGGGCGTGCACGGCATGGGCAATATCTTCGGCTCTCGCTTCAAGATGGCGGGCAAGGCCAATCTCCCCGACAAGCTCCACGGCTCCGTGACCGAGAATGTGCGCTCCGAGAAGACGGTGATCGAGAGCGTTGAAAACCAGTTTCACCAGACCGTCAAGATGGCCGTAAGCGTTGGCCTTTCCCGACGCGGCGAACATCGACCGCCCGGTCATGACCCGGTAGCCCGAGGCTTTCGCCTGCTCCTCGGTCAGTCCCACGCTGGCAACCGCCGGTTCGGCGTAGACGCATCTCGGGATTTTTGTCTCGTCAACCGGCGGAACCGGTTTGTCCGTAATCGCACCGACAGCCACGGCGGCTTCCGCGGATGCCTTGTGCGCGAGCAGCATGCCACCCCGCACATCGCCGATAGCGAAGATATGTCCTGCAGCCGTACGGCACTGCTCATCGGTCACGACAAAACCCCTCGAAAGCTCCACTCCGGCCTCTTCGAGCCCCAGCCCTTCGGTATTGCCGGTCACGCCAACCGCAACCAGCAGGCATTCGACCGATACCGGAACCGGCTCGGCACCTTCACGGACTATGACCGCACCGACCCCGTCTTCGCTGGATGCAACCTGTTCGAGCTTCGATGAGGTATGGATAACGATGCCCTCCTTTTCGAACGAACGGCGCAGGGCTTCCGAAATCTCGCTCTCTTCGAGAGGAAGGAGTTGCGGCATCATTTCGACGATGGTGACCTTTGTACCGGCCCTGGAGTAAAACCAGGCAATCTCCACACCGATGGCGCCGCCGCCGAGCACCAGCATGGATGCCGGCACCGCTTTCAGGGCAAGCGCTTCGCGGCTGGTGATGATACGCCGTCCGTCGGGCTCGAGACCGGGCAGTTTCCTGAACCTCCCGCCTGTGGCAACGATGATGGAGGCTGCCGTAATCCTGCCGGTTTCGGCACCCTCCCGGAACACGGCAATCTCGTGCCGACCGCTGATGCGGGCTTCGCCCTGCAGGTACTCCACCCCTGCCTTTTTCAGCATGAACGTTATGCCTTTGGAAAGTTTCTGTGCAACGTTGCGGCTTCGCCTGACAGCCTGTGCAAGATCGAAAGAGGGACTTTGAGCGACCACACCGTATAAAGAACCCTTCGAAAGATCGTCGAACACGGCTGCGCTGCGCAGGAGCGCCTTGGTGGGAATGCATCCCCAGTTCACACAGACCCCGCCGGGGGCGCCTTTCTCGACAAGTGCAACCTTCATGCCGCTGCGGGCGGCTTTCAGGGCCGCTTCATACCCGCCCGGACCCGACCCGATGACCGCAATATCGACATCGTAGGCACCCTGTTCCATTTGCTCCTGCATACGTAAGAAATCCCATGGTTTTAGTATACTGCATCCGGAGAACTCCTGCCGGATTGCCATCAAGTTCCACAAAATGCAAAATCACTCTTTAAAAAACGAATCGCAGCAACCGGAAGCAGCAACGCCTGAACCGAAAAAAATCACCCTGCAGGTAAGTCGGGTGCAGACCCCGATGCGGATCGACAGATACCTGACCCAGCAGATCGAGAACGCCACGCGCAACAAGGTACAGGAAGCGATCGGAGAGGAACGGGTGCTGGTGAACGGCAAGCCGGTGAAATCGAACTACCGCATCAAGTCATGCGACACCATCCGGATCACCTTCCTTCGTCCGCCCGCTCCCGACCTTGCTCCTGAAGACATACCGATCGAAATCGTTTACGAGGACGACGACCTGATGGTGATCAATAAGGAACCGGGCATGGTGGTGCATCCCGCATTCGGAAATTGGACCGGCACGCTCGCCAACGCGATTCTGCACCATATCGGAAGGAATGCCGGAACCCTTGACGACACGGAACTCCGTCCAGGCATCGTTCACCGGCTCGACAAGGACACTTCGGGACTCATCATCATCGCAAAAAATCCCGTGGCGCTTCACCGCCTCGCCCGGCAGTTTGCACAGCGCCAGGTTGAAAAAGTGTACAAGGCCATTGTATGGGGTGTCCCCGATCCCTCCGCAGGCACCATCCGGACCAACATCGGAAGGTCGAAAAAGAACCGCAAGGTGATGGCGAACTACCCTTTTGAAGGCCCCGATGGCAAGCATGCCGTAACCGACTATACAGTCGAGGAAAACCTTTGCTGGTTCTCGGTCGTTTCGCTCACCCTGCATACCGGGCGTACCCACCAGATCAGGGCGCACATGCAGCATGTCGGACACCCGATCCTCGGTGACGAAACGTATGGCGGAACCGCACCGAGACCGCTCTCCTTCAGCAGAAGCGAAAGCTTCGTAAAAAATCTGCTCACCGGGATGCCCCGTCAGGCCCTGCACGCTGAAATCCTCGGCTTCAGCCAGCCGTCCACACACGAAAAGCTGCGCTTCAGCGCCCCGCTTCCCGAAGACATGCTCCGCACGCTCGACAGGATCAGAACCGTGCTTGCAAACCGGATCCGCAGCTGAAAACCGGTCGCAAACTGCCGATACTGCTTTTCCTTCCTTTGTCTGTGAAAGGGCGAAAAGGTGCGCAGGAAGCACAATCGCCAGCGCCGGCGGCTTATGTCCCGATCTCTGCTCGCGGAATATCGCAGGCCGGCAGCACATTTTATTTTTTCCGCAGGAATCCGGATGGATTGAACGTCTGAACAGGTAGAAACGATGCAACCATCAGTTCGGATAAAACATAAACAGCAAAACAACCATGAAAAGACAGTTGCTGACCGCGGCAGGAATAGCAGGCATGCTTCTTGGCAACATGCCCCAGGATGCGAACGCAGACCTCAACGTGAATATCGGCGTCTATGACCGCCCTCCCATATCCGTCGATGTCTGGCCGGACTTCGTTTATGTGCCGGATCTCGGATTTTCCGTGGCGAGGAGCAGCCAATGGGACATGCTCCGCTACGACGACCATTACTACGTCTACCGCGACAACTACTGGTACCGTGCGTCACACAAACGCGGCCCATGGGTCATCGTCAACTACGACAGGGTGCCGCGGCAGATCAGAAGGCACAACTGGGGGGAGATCAGAAGGCTCCGCGACTTCGAGTACAGAAGGCTGCACGACAACCGCTGGATGGAAAGCGCTGAACGGTATGATTTCATCTATATCCCGGCGCTGGGATTCTCGGTCGTGATAGACAGCCCGTGGGATATCGTGATGTATGACGACCATTACTACGTCTACCGCGACAACTACTGGTACCGTGCGTCACACAAACGCGGCCCATGGGTCATCGTCAACTACGACAGGGTGCCGCGGCAGATCAGAAGGCACAACTGGGGG
>Ga0194112_10002675_pt1 | contig 25299 bp, 2 predicted proteins | sample TA2MahC400mmetaG_FD_146191 | JGI IMG/M metagenome (GOLD analysis project Ga0194112, IMG submission 146191) | Freshwater microbial communities from Lake Tanganyika, Tanzania - TA2015016 Mahale Deep Cast 400m | ecosystem: Environmental > Aquatic > Freshwater > Lake | place: Tanzania: Lake... | reverse complement strand
CGTAGGACTCTTAGGTATCCTAAAGGCAGGAGCTGCTTATGTTCCTCTTGATCCAAGCTATCCTCAAGAACGTCTCCAATTCATGCTGGATGATACTAATGCTTCTGTCCTTATTACTCAGACGCATCTTCATGAAGCATTCAGGAATTATTCAGGAACAATCTTAAATCTTCGAGTCTCTACAGAGACACAAGAATTGTTCGTAGAGGAATATTTTCTTAATACGAAGGATTCTCAAACACAGAGATGGATAAGCTTCCCTATAGAATCTTCCCAAAACCCAAGATCTCTCACAACCTCTCATAACCTTGCCTATGTCATCTATACTTCAGGTTCCACCGGTAAGCCTAAGGGCGTTATGATTGGACATAGCAACTTTATTCCCTATGTCAATTATGCCAAAAGAGCGTACCCCCTCTGTAATGGTTCTTCTCTATTTCACTCTTCTCCAGCTTTTGATATGAGCATCACATCTCTTTTCTTACCTCTCATAGAAGGAAGCTCTATTCATATCTTACCAACAGATTCTGATATTAGTGCTCTTGCTGACATATTCAGTGCACAGAATAATGTTGGCTTTATCGAGCTTACACCTACGCATCTCAGAGCTCTAAAAAATCAATTGATCCCTAACTTTATCTATAAGCAAAGAGGAACCTTCATTATTGGAGGTGAGAATCTTTTAAAAGATGACGCAGAGTTTTGTTTAGAAATGATCCCTGAGGCATCTTTTTTTAATGAATACGGCCCAACAGAAACAACCGTGGGATGCTGTGCATTTGAATTGAAAGATAGCTGTACTTTGTTCTCAGATTCTGTTCCCATAGGTCGTCCAATTGCGAATGCCCAGATTTACATTTTGGATACGCAGTTGAATCCTGTACCTATTGGCGTAAGGGGAGAGATCTATATTGGAGGTGCCGGTCTTGCAAGAGGTTATCTAAACTATCCCTACCTCACTGCAGAAAGATTTATCCCCAATTTATTTATAAAGGCTACTAGTCAAGAAAAAACTCATCCAGCTGAAGCAAAAAATCTCAGACTCTACCGCACAGGAGATCTTGCTCGATACTCACCCGATGGAAACATCGAATTCTTAGGGCGTATGGATGATCAAGTTAAAATCCGAGGGTTTCGGATTGAACTTGGAGAAATTGAGTTAGTCCTTAAGACGCATAATGACATAACAGAAGTCGTTGTCATTGCGCAGGAAGACGAACCAGGAAACAAAAGAATCATCGCTTACGTGGTACTGACCGAAGAGATAAGTAACTCTCTTGCCATTGATTTGAAACTTTCCACTTTTGCTGGTGATTCTTTTTCCCTTTTCAAGGGAGAGCAACTGCCAAGTATTACTGAAAATCTCAAAAACCATCTTGCGCAATCTCTTCCTGATTACATGATACCTTCTTTCTTTGTATATATAAATAAAGTTCCACTCACACTCAGTGGGAAGACCGATCGAAAAGCTTTACCTACTCCAGATTTAACTTTTAGACAAGTGGGGGGAGAATATGTTGCTCCTCTTACCTCTCTTGATCAAGAACTTTGTAATATCTGGTCAGAGGTCCTTAAAATCGATAAAATTGGGATTCACGATAATTTCTTTAAGTTAGGAGGACATTCCCTCCTTGCAATGCAAGTTATTTCTCGGATTCGGCAAATCTATAACATCAATATTCCTTTAAGGGCGCTCTTCGAGCATGCCACAATTGATGCCCTAAATACAATTGTTGGGTCTCTAATAAGAGAGAATCAACTTTCTTCTATTCCCCCCCTCTTGCCCCAAGAAAGACAAGGCTCTATCCCTCTTTCTTTTTCACAAGCTAGGTTGTGGTTCTTAGATCAACTTCTACCAGGTATGGCTATTTACAACATTCCTGTCGCTCTCAGAGTAAGAGGTACCTTGAATATTGATGTCCTTGAAAAAGCCTTTAACTCTCTTATTGAGAGGCACGAAGCTTTAAGAACGGTCTTTCTTTCAACAAGAGAAGGAGAAGCCTTCCAAGAAATTCTTCCACATTGGGAATTTCCTCTTTCAGAACATTCTGTTGACCTCACCCTTTTCAAGAAAGAGGACCAAGAATCATCTGCCCAGAACCTCGCTCAACAAGAAGCAATTACCCCTTTCGATCTCTCTGCTGGTCCTTTGATAAGGATAAAAGTACTTATCCTTGGAAAAGAAGAGCATATCCTTCTCATCACGCTGCACCATATCATCTCTGATGGATGGTCTATGGAAATTTTATTTAGAGAACTCTCTTCTCTCTATAATTCTTATGAGGAAGATAAAGAGCCTTCTCTCTCTCCTTTACCGATTCAATATGCTGATTTTGCACTGTGGCAAAGAAAGTGGCTTCAAGGAGACGTCTTAGAGCAACAGCTCTCTTACTGGAAAAATCAACTAGCGGGCATTCCCGATCTCCTTGAACTCCCTACAGATAAACCAAGACCCAAAGAGCTTACCTATAAGGGAGCAGCCTATGATCTGACTTTATCCAGAGAGATTAAGGATCAGCTGAATCGCCTTGCCCAACAACATCAAGCCTCTTTGTTTATGACACTTCTTGCAATTTTTCAAGTTCTTCTCTATCGATATACAGGTCAGAAAGATGTTGTGGTAGGAACGCCCATGGCCAATCGTCACGACAAAGAAATTGAAGGCCTCATTGGTTTCTTTGTCAATACCGTAGCGCTACGAACAACTTTCGAAGGCAATGAAACCTTCGTTGATATTCTAAACAAAGTAAAAGAAACAACTCTTCAAGCCTATCAACATCAAGATGTTCCTTTTGAACAATTAGTAGATCATTTAAACGTTACCAGAGAGCTTAATCGCAACCCTGTATTTCAGATTATGTTTGCTCTCCAGAATTCTCTTCAAGAAGCACCTTTGAATATAGGCAAGACTCAAGGAGAGCCTTTTTATCGTTCTTATCCTATCGCTCAATTCGATTTATCCTTGAGCATTCAGGAAAAGGAAGAAACTCTTGAATTAAGTATTGAGTATGCAACGGATCTCTTTGAAGCTGAAACGATCCAAAGAATGGGAGATCATTTTAAGGAGCTAATCGAAGGGATTATCAAAACCCCCACGCAAGATGTCCAAACGCTCTCCCTCCTCACTAAGAGTGAGAGACACCAGCTTCTCATTGAATGGAACGACACAAAAACAGATTATGCGAAAGAGAAAACCCTTCATCAACTGTTTGAAGAGCAGGTAGAAAAGACGCCGAACAACATTGCTGTCGTTTATGAAGATCAAGAATTGACTTATCAAGAGCTCAATAAAAGAGCCAATCAACTTGCATATTATCTAAGAACGCTTGGCGTCAAACCCGAAACCCTTGTAGCTACTGCGGTTGAGAGATCTTTGGAAATGATCATCGGTCTCTTAGGTATCCTTAAAGCAGGAGGGACTTATGTTCCCCTTGACCCAACTTATCCTCAAGAACGTCTCCAGTTTATGTTGGAGGATACAAATGCTCCAATTCTTATTACTCAAACTCATCTTAATGAAACTTTCAAAGCTTATCCAGGAACAACTTTGAACCTTTGCTGGGAGAATGAGACCAGGGAACTGTTTATCGAGAAACGGTCTTTCAATACAGAACATTCTGAAGCGCAATGGTTCAGCCTCAAGACACAATCTTCTAAAAATCCCCAATCTCTTGTAACCTCTCAGCATCTCGTTTACGTCATCTATACCTCAGGTTCGACAGGTAAGCCTAAAGGGGTCGAAAATACGCATCATGCTCTTACTAATCGGATAGAATGGACCCTTACACACTATCAAATCTCAGAAAAAGATTCTTTACTTTATATTGCATCTGTAGGATTTGACATTTCCGTTTGGGAAATGATTTTCCCTTTAGTTGCGGGAGCCTCTCTTGTCATTGCCTCAGATAATCAAAACAAAGATGTGCATTCTATTGCTGAACTGATCAAGAGACATGGAATAACTGTCCTTCACTTTGTTCCTTCGCTCCTTGACTTATTTATAAGATTACAAGAAGCGCAAAAATGCCACTTCATCAAAAAAATTATTACAGGAGGAGAAGCGCTTTCAAATGAGTTAAGACAAGAATTTATAAATACATTTAAGTATACAGACCTCTTCCTTGCTTATGGTCCTACGGAAGCAGCCATTAGTGTAACCCATTGGAACTGTCGTACCAATAAATATCAAAACAAAACCCCCATAGGTCGTCCCATTTCAAATACGCAGATATACCTTTTGGACTCACAGTTGAATCCTGTACCGGTGGGGATAAGCGGAGAGATTTATATCGGAGGTGTGAGCCTTGCCAGAGGCTATTTAAATCGCCCCGATCTGACAGCCGAAAAGTTTGTACCCAATCCCTTCATAAATCAGGAAAAGGATCAAGATAGCCAGACTCTGCGACTTTATCGCACGGGAGATCTGGCTCGATACTTGCCTGATCGCAACATCGAATTCTTGGGGCGTATAGATGATCAGGTTAAAATTCGAGGTTTTAGGATAGAGCTTGCAGAGATTGAAGTTGCTCTCCAGAGTCATGGAAATGTTGCTCAAGCTCTTGTCGTGGCGAGAGAGGATGAACCGGGTAGTAAAAAACTGGTAGCCTATATTGTTAAAGAAAAAGAATATGATAATCTCTCAACCAAACCAAGATTATGGCCTTCGATTGCAGAATATTTTGTTTATGATGATTTAGTATATGATATTTTAACAAATGATGATTTAAGGAATCACTATTATAAACTCGCCATTCAAAAGCTTGCTAAAAACAAGGTTGTTTTAGATATTGGAACAGGAAGAGATGCCATTTTAGCACGCTTTTGTAACGAGGCTGGTGCTTTAAAAGTTTATGCTATTGAATATCTAGAATCCTCTTACCATCAAGCACGTAAAACGCTTCAAATTTTAAATCTCGAGAATAAAATCATCTTAATCCATGGAGATGCAACAAAGGTTACCTTACCAGAAAAAGTTGATCTCATAGTTTCCGAAATTGTTGGCCCTATCGGTTCTTTAGAAGGCGCTATTGGCATATTGAACGACGCAAGGAAAAGGCACCTAAAAAATAAGGGTCATATGATTCCTTGTACAAGCAACACGCACATTGCGGCAGTCAAATTTCCAGAATCGCTCTTTAATAACCCCTTTGAAGAGATTCCAGGCAGCTATGCTGAAAAAATCTTTGACCAAGTAGGTTATCATTTTGATTTACGTGTAGGGATAGAAAACTTTCCTCTTGATCATGTTATATCGACTGCTGGATTATTTGAGAACTTAGATTTTAATTCTTTCATCTCCGAGAATTATACGGAAGAAGTTACCTTAAATATTTTAGAAGATGACAACATAAATGGTTTTCTATTGTGGTTAAATTTAGAAACCATTGAAAATATATTTATTAACACATTAGAACAAAAATATTGTTGGATTCCTATTTACTTCCCCGTGTTTGAGGAAAGCATTCCTGTATCCAAAGGCGATTATATTGCAATAAAATGCACAAGAACATTATCAGAAAATAACCTTAATCCTGACTACTATATTGAGGGAGATATTATTAAAATAACAGGAGAAAATTTGCACTTTGAATATGCCTCAAAACATTATACTAAAAATTATAGGTCAAACACTTTTTACAAACATTTATTTGAAAAAGAGGGCGAATTAGCTCGAGAACACACACCCAATGTTTTACAAGATGACCTTAGAAATCACTTGGCCCGAACGCTTCCCAATTATATGATCCCTACCTTCTTTGTGTACATCAATCAGATTCCACTAACATCTAACGGCAAGATCGATCGTAAAGCTCTGCCAGCTCCCGATCTGTCTTTACGTCTTGTGGGTGATGCTTATGTTGCTCCTCAAACATCTCTTGAACAAGACCTCTGCACCATCTGGAAAGACGTTCTTAAAGTAGAGAAGATTGGGATTCATGATAGCTTCTTTAGAATTGGGGGAGATTCTATTATTAGCATACAAATGGTTTCTAAGGCCAGAGCACGGGGGATCCACTTTGCTGTTAGAGATGTCTATAGTCACCCTACAATCGCTGCTCTTGCTTCCATCGCTCAAGCACAAGAAGTAGCTGTATCTCTTAAGCCAGCTCAAGAAAGTACTGCCGGAGAAGTGCCACTCACCCCCATCCAACATTGGTACTTTAAAAGTAATCTGAGCGAGCCAAATCATTTCAATCAGGCCACATTACTCTTTCCTCACACATATCTCAATCTTGATCTTATTAATCAAGCCTTCTCTCATCTCCTCACGCATCACGATGCTTTAAGATTCCGTTACGCTTACCATAATAACCAATGGACGCAAATTTGCCTCAATAAGCAAGAAGATCCGATTTGTAAAGGCATCAACCTTTCCGTCCTATCAGATGATGAGCTTCCTATTTATATAGAAAAAGAAACCTCCCTAGCCCACCAAAGTCTTGACATACAAAAAGGGCCTATTATCAAAGCTCTCCTATTGAATTATGGAAAGAACCAACGTCTATTGATTATTATTCATCATTTGGTGATTGATGGCATCTCTTGGAGAATATTGATAGAGGACTTAGAACGCGTTTACTCTCAATTGGTGAAAGGAGAAAGCCCTTCTCTTCCCCCTAAAACTCATTCTTATCAACAATGGAGTCAGGCGTTAACAGACTATGCCTCTTCAGGAGCACTTCAAGAAATTCCCTATTGGCAACAAATTGAATCCTCTGTTCATTCTCTTCCTCTAGATTTTAACCATGGTCCTGCTAAAGAAGCTGAGGCGGCTACCATTGCAGTGTCCCTTTCAGAACAAGAAACCCAAGATCTCTTACAACGAGCTCCTAAGGCATATCATACTCAAATTAACGATATTCTATTAACAGCTCTTACTTTAGCTATAGGAGACTGGACTCAAGAATACTGCATCTCTCTTGCTCTTGAAGGACATGGGCGCGAAGAGATCGTTAAAGGAATCGACATTTCTCGCACCATTGGATGGTTTACTTCTATCTTTCCCATCCACCTCAAGATTGATAACCCTCATGACTTGGGAGAAACCATTAAAACTGTTAAAGAGATCTTAAGAAAAATTCCCAACAAAGGCATTGGATATGGTATTTTATCTCATCTTACAAAGCATTCTCCCTTATCTTGTGGTCCTCACCCCTCATTAAGCTTTAATTATCTTGGTCAAGGAGATCATGCCTCTTCGCAAAAAGGTTTATTTTCTTTTGCCCAAGAATCAATGGGTCATGGCATCTCCCCTGAAAATGATCTTGCTTATCTCTTAAACATTAATAGCGAGGTTAACGGTGGAACACTGACCTTCCTTTTTACCTACAGTCAAAATCACTACAAAGATCAAACCATAAACCAGCTTTCTCATACTTTTATCGAAAGACTTAAACAACTTATCCGGCACTGTTGCATCAAAAGTAACTTTGGTTATACACCATCCGATTTTCCCTTAGCATCTTTAACCCAAGAAGAGTTGGACTTAAGGTTTACAATTCCTCACGTTGAACACATCTACCCCCTATCCCCTATGCAATCGGGATTATTATTTCAAGCACTATATGCCCCTGAATCCGATGCTTACTTCGTGCAAAGCGTCTTTGACCTTCACGGAGAAGTTGATTCTTCTACCTTAAAGGAAGCCTGGCAGAAATTAAGTGATCACCACCCCATTCTTAGAACCGGTTTTGTTTGGGAGAATTTTAACAAACCTCTCCAATATGTCTTAGAGGCTGCTGAGGTCCCTTTTTCTATTGAAGATTGGCGATACTTATCTAAAAAAGAAAGAGAAGAAAAACTCGAAGTTTTCATACAAGAAGACCGCAAGAAAGGCTTTGATCTCAAGAAACCTCCTCTTTTTAGGTTAACTCTCATTCAGTATGCCCCCCGTAACTATTATCTCATCTGGAGTCAGCATCATATCCTCTTGGATGGGTGGTGTTTACCCATTATACTTGATGATGTTTTTAAAGCTTACCAAGCTCTTAGACAAAATCGAGAAATACACCTAACGCTTCCTCGCCCTTATCGAGACTATATTGCCTGGTTACAAGATCAAGATTTAAATAAAGCTGAAGCATTTTGGAAAAACTATCTCTCTGCTCTTGAAGGTCCAACACAATTAAGTTTTAAGGGTATTATTGAGAAAAATAAAGAAAAAGACTATGACGCTTATGCTATTGAACTTTCCCTTGAAGAGACAGAAAGTATTAAAAAATTTGCAGCCAATCACCAGTTAACCCTGAACACAATTCTTCAAGGTGCCGTAGGAAGTGTTCTGAGAACCTATACTCAACAACAAGAAGTTATTTTGGGTGTTACAGTTTCAGGTAGAAGCATCCCCCTAACAGGAATAGAAAACATGGTTGGGGTTTTTATTAATACCCTGCCTTTAAGAATAGCTTTTAAACAGGGAGAAGACTTTCTTTCCTTCTTTAAGAGTCTTCAAGAACAAACTCAAATGCTAAATGAATACGCTTACATCTCTCTTGCCCAAATCCAATCTTGGGCGCATAAAAACGGCAAATTATTTGATGTCATTTTCGTTTTTGAGAATTACCCCCCGGGTGAAAGTACTCATAGAACAAAATTGGATTTCAGCATAAAGGGACTTAAAGGGGTTGAAAAAACAGAATACCCTTTAACCATTATTGTAGGGCCTGGAGAGCGCATCCATCTTTCTTTAGAGTATCAGACAGAACATTTTGATGAAGCCTTCATAAAAAGATTTGCAACGCACATTAGACAAGTTCTAAAAACCTTCGGTGGTGAAATTTTTCTTCACAGATCCATGTCTGATGTATCTCCTGTCACCCAGCAAGAACGTGACCAGATGTTAATTGAGTGGAACGATACAAAACAAGTTTATCCTGAAGACAAAACCATCCATCAACTGTTTGAAGAACAAGTAGAACGAACGTCCAATAATATTGCCGTCGTTTTTGAAGGTCAAGAACTCACCTATCAAAAATTGAATGAGAGATCTAATCGCCTCGCTCACTACCTCAGGTATTTGGGTGTAGGACCTGATACCCTCGTGGCCATTGCCGTTGAGAGATCTCTTGAAATGATCATTGGTTTGTTGGGCATCCTCAAAGCAGGGGGAGCTTATGTACCTTTAGATCCAAATTATCCCCAAGAGCGACTCCAATTCATGCTAGAAGACACAAAAGCTCCTATCCTACTTATTCAATCTTCCTTAAAACCTATATTTAAAAACTATCCTGGCATTCTCTTTGCACTTGATGAAGACTGGGAAACGCTCCACCAGTATCCATCGACAAACCCTTTACCTTTAACCTCTTCTTGCCATCTAGCCTATGTTATTTACACTTCAGGCTCTACTGGCAAACCAAAAGGCGTCATGGTCGGACATAAAGGTTTACATAATCGCTTGCTGTGGATGCAAAACAAATATGAACTTACATTTACAGATCGTGTTTTACAAAAAACGCCTTTTACTTTTGACGTATCCTGCTGGGAACTCTTTTGGCCTCTTTTGACAGGATCAACGGAAGTCATAGCAAACCTTGAAATCCACAAGGATCCAAATGCATTATCAAGGTTTATGAAACAGCAGAGTATATCGATTTGTCATTTTGTTCCCTCAATGTTAGACTCATTCCTAACTGCAGAGAAATTCCATGATCCCTCATTTTTAAGATTATTAGTCACCAGCGGAGAAAGCTTATCTCGTGAGCTTGTGAAAAAATGTCATTCTAAATTAAATACTCAATTAGAAAATCTATATGGCCCCACTGAATCATCAATAGATGTAACTTATTATCCCTGTAGCCGAAATGATGACGGGATTGTCTCTGTTCCCATAGGCCATCCGATATCAAACACACAAGTGTATGTATTAGATGAACAGATGAATCCCGTTCCTGTAGGAGTGGGTGGAGAGATTTATATTGGAGGTGCTGGATTAGCGAGAGGTTATTTAAATCGTCCCGATCTGACAGCAGATAGATTCATCCCTAATCCCTTTGTGAATCCGGAAGGTGACCAGGGTGGAAGTAACTTAAGGCTCTACCGCACAGGAGATCTGGCTCGTTATCTACCTGATGGCAACATCGAATTCTTAGGACGCATAGATGATCAGGTTAAGATTCGAGGCTTTCGGATAGAGCTCGGAGAGATTGAGTCCATTCTTCAAAGCCATGGAGATATCGTCCAAGCTGTTGTAATGGCAAGGGAAGATGAACCTAACCATAAACACCTTGTTGCTTATGTGATGCTTCCTGAGGAAAAAGCTGTCTCTCTCACCATTGAATCGGTCCTTACCTCCTCTTCAGGAGATTCGTTCGCTATTCTTTATGGGGGAGACCTTCCAGCTCTTACAGAAGATCTCAGGAACCATCTGGCAAGATCACTTCCTGACTACATGATCCCCTCTTTCTTTCTATATATCGATAAAATTCCCTTGACCTCCAATGGCAAGATCGATCGTAAATCTTTACCTGCGCCGAATTTGTCCCTACGTCTTGTCAGTGATGCGTACGTTGCTCCCAGGACCTTAATCGAGCAAGACCTCTGCAACATCTGGAAAGAGGTTCTCAAAGTGGAGCAGATTGGGATCCACGATAACTTCTTTAGAATTGGCGGAGACTCCATTATTAGCATCCAAATGGTTTCTAAAGCCCGAACATGCGGAATCCATTTTGCTGTTAGAGATGTCTTTAATCATCCAACAATTATGGCCCTGGCTTGTATTGCTAAAACGCAAGAGGCTAACCTTTCCTTCAAACCTGACCAAGGCAGTGTTGCAGGAGAGATCCCTCTTACCCCTATTCAACACGAGTTCTTTAAGAGCAATCTAGAAGACAGGAATTACTTCAATCAAGCGACGCTCCTTCAATCTTCTCGAAAGCTAGACCCGTCTTTCTTAAATCAAGCTTTTTCTCTCCTGCTTTCTCATCATGATGTTTTAAGACTAAGATATAGCCAAGATCATGAAGGTCACTGGATCCAAACTTCGTTAGCAGAGCTAGAGACTTTCTTGGTTCAAGAGATTGATCTTTCCCATATCTTGTCAGAAGCACATCTTGCTCAAAGTATTGAAGAACGGGCCTCTTTCATTCAACAAACTCTTAACATCGAAAAAGGGGCCCTTATCCAAGTTGCTCTCTTTAACTGTGGAGAGGCAAGACAACAGCGTCTTCTCATTGCCATTCACCATCTAGTTGTGGATGGCGTTTCTTGGAGAATCTTATTAGAAGATTTAGAAAGACTCTATAATCAACTCATTCAAGGGCAAACTCCTTCCTTAGCCTCTAAAACTCACTCTTACCAACAATGGGGGCAGTCTTTGAAAGAATATGCTTCCTCTCAATCTCTTAAAAAAGAAATCCCTTACTGGCAAAAGATCTTAGATGTAATGCAACCTCTTCCCATCGATTTTAATCAAGGCCCTGCAACAGGGGAGTCTACACGTACGATTGCTCTCTCTCTTGCAGAAGAAGAAACTTCTCTTCTCTTACAGCGTGTTCCAAAAGCTTATCGGACAGAGATCAATGATATTCTCTTGACGGCTCTGGTATTGGCGATAGGAGATTGGACGCAAAACTATTCTCTAGCCCTTTCGCTTGAAGGGCATGGGCGAGAAGATATTATAAAAGACATCGACCTTTCCAGAACGATAGGATGGTTTACTTCTATTTTCCCGGTCCATCTGAGCATTGAGAATCCCCATGATTTGGAAGAAGCAATTAAGACTGTTAAAGAAACATTGAGAAAGATCCCCTACAAAGGGATTGGTTACGGTATATTATCTTACCTCACGCCAGAACCATCTCTGTCGGCTTCTGCCCATCCTTCTTTAAACTTTAACTACCTCGGGCAGTGGGACAACACCCTTGAACATGGAGGACTCTTTACTTTCTCTCAAGACTCAGCAGGACGCAGTGTTTCTGATAAGAATGAGCAATCCCATCTTCTTAATATAAATATCGAAGTTAGGCAAGGAGTTCTTCATCTTTTCTGGTCTTATAGTAGCCACCACTACTACTCCCAAACGATAGAAAAAATTACTCATGCTTTTATCGAAAGAATCAAGCAGCTTATCCAACACTGCTGTCAGGGAAATACTTTCGGATATACTCCTTCCGATTTTAAACTTGCTAACCTTGATTTGAATAAATTGAACAAAAGAATAAAAATGATTGAAAGTCTATAGCCGATGTCAAAAAAAATTATTGAAAATATTTATCCTCTTTCTCCAATGCAATCTGGGCTATTATTCCAAGCTCTTTATGCCACAGGATCTGATACTTACTTTATTCAAAATATCTTTGAGCTTGAAGGAGAGATAGATAGTGCTGCTTTAAAAAAGGCTTGGCAAAAGGTGAGTGACTTTCATCCTGTCTTGAGAACGGGGTTTGTATGGGAAGATGGTGAAGAACCTGGTCAGTACGTCTTAGAATCCACGGAAGTTCACTTTGTGGTTGAAGACTGGAAATCTCTAGCCAAAATTGAGGAAGCTCAGAAATTAGAAGCTTGGATTAAGGCAGACCGTCAAAAAGGGGTTAATCTCACCAAGGCACCTCTGTTTAGGTTGACTCTCGTTCAATGTTCTCACAAAAAATATTATCTGATCTGGAGTTACCATCATATTTTAACTGATGGGTGGTGTTTATCTGTTATTTTTGGCGATGTGTTTAAAGCTTATGAGGCCTTTAAGCAAGGGAGCTTAGTTCAACTCAATTCTCGACGTCCCTATCAAGATTATATAGCTTGGTTGCAAAAACAAGAGCTTTCGAAGGCAGAGAGTTTCTGGAAGGATTATCTCGCTTCGGTGGAGGAACCCACTCACTTAAGCTTCAACAATATCATCGAAGAAAATCAAGAGAAAGATTACGACACGTATTCAATAGCCCTTTCTGTTGAAGAAACAGACAGGATCAAGGCTTTTGCGGGACAGAATGGTTTGACGCTGAATACAGTCATTCAAGGAGCGGTAGGTCTTGTTCTTAAGGCCTACACTCAACAACCAGAGGTTGTTTTAGGTGTGACCGTTTCTGGAAGAGGTATTGATCTTCCTGGAGTTGAAGAAATGGTAGGCTTATTTATTAACACCCTTCCTTTAAAAATTACTCCTCAACCCACAGAAGATACGCTAACTTTCCTGAAGAATCTCCAAGATCAAACCCAAAAGCTCAATGATTATGCTTACACTCCTCTTGCCCAAATTCAAGCTTGGTCGGGGATCAACCAGAGTCTCTTTGACGTGATTTTTGTCTTTGAAAACTATCCTCCCGATGAGGAGATTCATAACATAACTTCTGATTTCACCATAAGAAGTGTGAAAAGCATAGAAAAGACTGAATATCCTTTAACAATTCTTGTAGGACCGGGCAAACAAATTCATCTTGAGCTAAGCTATCAGACAAAACATTTTAATGAAGTGATTCTCAAGCGCTTTTTAGACCACATTAGAGTCGTTTTGCAGGGGTTTCTTTATAACAGCAAAGAAAATCCTTTGAAAATCTCCCTTCTTACCGAAGAAGAAAAACATCAACTTCTTATAGAGTGGAATGATACTAAGGTAGATTATCCAAAAGATAAAACAATTCATCAACTATTTGAAGAACAAGTCAAGAGAACCCCACATAACACTGCCGTTGTTTACGAAGATCAAGAACTTACCTATCAACAGCTAAACGAGCGTGCCAATCAACTGGCTCATCATTTGAGAAAGCTCGGTGTAGGACCAGATACCCTCGTGGCCATTGCTGTTGAAAGATCTTTGGAGATGATCATTGGTATCTTGGGTGTTTTGAAGGCAGGCGGAGCTTATGTTCCCTTGGATCCTTCTTATCCAGTAGAACACCTTCAGTTCATACTTGAAGATACAAATGCTCCAGTGCTACTTACCCAAGTTCATCTTTTGCAGCAATTGCCTCCAACAATACTGGACGTTATTTTGCTGGATAAAGACCAATGTAAATTCAAAAAATATCCTACTACTAATCCTATTTCAACTACCCAGTCTCATCACCTTGCCTATATTATCTACACCTCTGGTTCTACCGGAAAATCAAAAGGTGTGATGGTTGAACATCAAAATGTTCATCGCCTTTTTACTGCAACTCAACATTGGTTCGATTTTAATAGTCAAGACGTATGGACACTCTTTCATTCATATGCCTTTGATTTTTCTGTCTGGGAAATTTGGGGTGCTCTCTTATATGGTGGAAAGCTTTGTGTAGTTTCTTATGAAGTTTCAAGAGATCCGTCTCTCTTTCATCAAGTGCTTATTGCAGAAGGAGTGACAGTTCTTAACCAAACTCCTTCTGCTTTTCAACAACTCGCCAATTATGATCAATCATTGTCCTATAAAACTTTTAATCATCTGCGTTATATTATTTTTGGAGGCGAAGCCCTAAATCCACCTATCCTTAAACCTTGGTTCGAACAACATGGAGATAAATATCCACAACTCATCAATATGTATGGAATCACAGAAACAACAGTTCATGTTACTTACCTTGCTCTGCAACAAAATATCGCAAATCAGGCTAACAGTCTTATTGGTCGTCCTATACCTGATATACAATGCTACATCCTTGATTCTGGGCTTAATCTTCTTCCTCCCGACGTTATTGGTGAGATATATATAGGAGGAGGTGGAGTTGCGAGGGGTTATCTAAATAGACCTAACCTCACTAAAGAAAAATTTATAGAAAATCCTTTCGCGAGTGAAAAAGACAGGGCGCAAGGGAGAAACACCCGGCTCTATAAGACAGGAGATTTAGCGCGATATTTGTCAGATGGGAACATAGAATATATTGGTCGAAGTGACGACCAAGTTAAGATTCGTGGGTTTCGGATAGAATTGGGAGAAATTGAAGCTGCTCTTTTGCAGCATGATGCTGTGAGAGAGGCTATAGTTATAGCGAGAGAAGATATACCCGGAAGTAAAAAACTTGTGGCATATCTTGTATTTAAGGACAATCACGTAGAGACAGGAGAATTGAGGCGCCAGCTTAAAGGAAGCCTTCCTGAGTATATGATTCCCTCTGCCTTTGTTACTCTTGAGAAAATTCCTCTAACCTCTAACGGAAAAGTGGATCGGAAATCTTTTCCTGCACCTGAATATCAAGGAGATGAACAAACATATGTTGCACCGAGAACAGAAACTGAGAAAGCTCTATGTAAGGTTTGGGAAGAAGTATTATGTTTATCTGATAATAAAATGAGTATCTACGACAACTTCTTTGAACTAGGTGGAGATAGTATCCTAGCAATAAGATTAGTCAGTAAAATAAATAAGGAATTAAATTCTCAAGTTAAAGTTAGAGACATATTTGAACTAAATTGCGTATCTGAATTAGGAAAATTTATTTCTAATGGATTTAATTATCCTGAGATAGACGAAATATATATACCTTTTAGTTTAGTGGATAAGGAATATTATAAAAATATTATACCAGAGAATAACCTTATAGAAGATATTTACCCGGCTAGTTACTTACAAATGGGCATGCTTTTAGAGCCAAATTTAGAAAATAATAGTACTTACCATGATGTATTTAGCTATTTTATTAAAGAAAAATATGACCCACATAGAGCTTTATTTGTTTGGAAAAAGTTAGTTAAAAAACATGAATTATTAAGAGCAAGCTTTATTTTGAGTGATGATCATGGTTTCGATGTGCTCATACATAAAAAAATAGAAATAGATTATTATTATTTTAATACCCACGATACCAAAGAGTTAATAGACAAAGAAAGATTAAACAACTTTAGATATGAAAAACCTGGTTTATTTAGAGTAATTGTTAATGATCTAGAAAGTAGTTTTGATCTTATTTTTTCATTCCATCATGCAATTGCAGACGGATGGAGCATGGCATCACTTATAAACGAGTTTGTTCAAGCATACATAAACAATGAGAAAATTAACCTAAACGTTAATTTACGGTATGGAGAATTCGTTAAGAATGAAATATCTGCAATAAGCAACCAAAATACCATAAAATTTTGGATGGGATATTTAAATGATATAAATATTACGGAAGCTAACTGGAAGTTTAGCAATGAGCGTTCTCAAAGTAGTTTATATATCTCTTCTTTTAATTTGGACGCTGAACAAGTTAAGTTAGCTCATAATTTATCTAAATCTTTAAAAATTAGTGTTGATACTATATTCTTGCTTTCTTATTTGAAAACATTATCATTTTTTACAAATAACTCGGATGTTACTATTGGCTTAGTCGTGAATAATAGGCTAGAGAAAGAAGGGGGAGACAGGTTATTTGGATTATTTCTAAATACTATCCCATTTAGATTTGACTTGAACTATTACAACTATGATATTAGTCAATTATCAGAAGTATTTAATAGAAAACTCAAATTAAAGAGATACCAGGATCTGCCCTATGGGTGTATAAAGTCTTTATTAAGAAAAGATTTATATAAGTTTTCTTTTAATTTTGTGCATTTTCATATTTTAAACGACAGTATAAATACTTTAGCATCTTCTAGTGGCTATGAAAGAACGAGCATCCCTTTTTCTTTAAACATTTCTCAGAATGGAGATGTTGGCTTGTCAGTGCATGTGAGTGTTCACGATGATTACATGGACAAAGGTTTTTTAGATTATTTTATGTCATATTACAAAGAGTGTTTAAGTAGCTTATTAAAAGGTACAAATAGCAGTTTAAATCTGACTAAGAATGATCAAAAAAGAATATTAAAACTCTGGAACAATACCAAAGCTGATTATCCTGAAGATAAGACCATCCACCAGTTATTTGAAGAGCAAGTGGAAAATACTCCCAACAACATAGCCGTAGTCTATGAAGATGAAGAACTCAGCTATCAGCAGCTAAATGAACGTGCCAATCAACTAGCCCACCATCTGAGAACACTCGGAGTGGGACCTGATACTCTGGTGGCCATTGCCGTTGAGAGATCTCTTGAGATGATCATTGGTCTCTTAGGCATTCTAAAGGCAGGAGGAGCCTATGTCCCTCTCGACCCAACCTATCCTCAAGAGCGTCTCCAGTTCATGTTGGAAGATACAAATGCTCCCATCATTATTACCGATCTAAATACAATCGATAAAATTCCTTCAACTTTTGCTCAACTTATCTGCTTAAATGACGACTGGAACTATATAAGAACCTTGCCATCAACTAATTTAGAATCTCTCACAATTCCCCATAATCTCGCTTATGTCATCTATACATCAGGGTCCACGGGTAAACCTAAAGGCGTCATGATTGGGCATAGAAACTTTATCCACTATGTAAATCACGCCCAAAAGTCGTATCCCATCACTAATGGGTCTGCCCTATTTCACTCTTCCCCAGCTTTTGATATGAGCATAACTTCTCTCTTCTTGCCCCTTGTTACAGGAAACTCTATTAATATTTTGCCCGAAGATCCTCATGGTAATGCTTTAGCTGATATTCTCAAAACGCAGAATAGTTTTAGCTTTATCAAACTTACGCCCACGCATCTGAAAACCTTAAAAAGTCAACTAAGCCAAGAGTCTATCCATGAGCAAAGAACAACCTTAGTTGTTGGGGGAGAAAATCTTTTAAAGAAAGATATAGAGTTCTGGTTAGAAGAAACGCCCAACACACCTCTTTTTAATGAGTATGGGCCAACAGAAACAACAGTTGGGTGCTGTGTATTTGAACTAAAAGATTACCATGCTTTGTCCTCAGAATCTGTTCCCATAGGCTCCCCGATCTCAAACACCCAGATTTATATTCTAGACACACAGCTGAACCCTGTACCTGTAGGAGTAAGTGGAGAGATCTATATTGGAGGAGTTGGTCTTGCCAGGGGATATCTAAACCGACCCGATCTGACAGCAGACAGATTCATACCCAATCCCTTTGTGAATGATGTCAACACCCGAGAAGAACTCCACCACACAGACTCTTCTCCCTCAGCTCCACAGAATCTCAGACTCTACCGAACGGGAGACCTAGCTCGTTATCTACCAGACGGCAATATCGAGTTCTTGGGTAGGATTGATGAGCAGGTCAAGATCAGAGGATTTAGAATAGAGCTCGGAGAGATCGAATCTACCCTCCAGAGCCACGGAGACGTTACTCAAGCTGTTCTCATAGCAAGAGAAGAGGAATCAGATAACCCAGATAACTCGAGTAATAAAAAACTCGTTGCTTATATAGTTCTCCCTGAGGAAAGGATTTCCTCTCTCACCGTCGAATCCGCACTTACATCTTCTGCAGGAGAGCCTTTCTCTGTCTTAAATGGAGAGAGTCTGCCAGCTCTTACTGAAGATCTCAGAAACCATCTGGCACGATCTCTCCCCGATTACATGATTCCTTCTTTCTTTGTATATATAGATAAACTTCCCCTAACATCTAATGGTAAGATCGATCGAAAAGCTCTACCTGCTCCCAATTTATCCTCACGACTTGTCGGCGATGAATATGTTGCTCCCCAAACACCTCTTGAACAAGAACTGGCCAACATCTGGTCAGAAGTTCTCAAAATTAAGAAAATTGGCACTCATGACAATTTTTTTACGCTAGGAGGCCACTCCCTTCTCGCTACTCAAGTTATCTCACGTATCAGACAGACCTATAATATCGATGTTCCTTTCAGATCTATCTTCGATCATTCAACCATAGCAAGCTTGGGTACTATTATTGAGTCTTTAATCAGAGAGAAAGCCCTCACTCTTATTCCCCCTCTTTTACCTATGGAAAGAAAGGGGCCTGTTCCCCTTTCTTTTGCGCAATCTCGACTCTGGTTCTTAGATCAACTTCTTCCAGAGATGGCTCTTTATAACATTCCTATCGCTCTCAGATTAAAAGGTTCCTTAGATGCTCTTGCTCTTGAAAAAGCGCTTAATACTCTCATTGATAGGCATGAATCCTTAAGAACTATTTTCCCTTCAACAAAAGGAGAAGCTCATCAAGTTATTTTGCCGAGCCTACGTATTAAATTGGTAGAATATTCTGAGAACCTCACGCATTTATCTCAAAAAGAAAGAATCGCTCTTATTGAAAAGATAATCTATGAAGAAGCACATACCCCTTTTCATCTCTCTACGGGGCCTTTGATAAGAGCAAAGATTGTTATTCTTTCAAAGAAAGAACATATTTTGCTAATTACCCAGCACCATATTATTTCAGATGGGTGGTCCACGGAAATCTTCTTTACTGAGCTCTCTACTCTTTATACTGCTTATATTGAAGGCAGAGAATCTTCTCTTCTTCCTTTAGTCCTTCAATATGCAGATTTTGCCTTATGGCAAAGAGACTGGCTTCAAGGCAAAGTTCTTGAACAACAACTATCTTATTGGAAACAACAGCTGGCAGGTATTCCCGATCTCATGGATTTTCCTACAGATAAACCAAGGCCCAAAGAACTTACCTACCAGGGTGCAAGCTATCATACGACTTTCTCTCCAGAGATTAAAGATCCACTCAACCAGTTAGCCCAAGATCATCAAGTCTCTCTTTTCATGACTCTTCTTTGTGCCTTTCAAATTCTTCTTTATCGTTATACTGGACAACAAGATATTATCGTAGGTTCCCCCATTGCAAACCGACATTATAAGGAAACAGAGGATCTCATCGGATTCTTTGTCAACACATTGGCTCTCCGAACGACTTTTGAGGGCAATGAAACCTTCATAGAGATACTCCTCAAAGTGAAAGAAACAACCCTGCAAGCTTATCAACACCAAGATGTTCCCTTTGAACAACTCGTCGATCATTTAAACATTACCAGAGAGCTCAATCGCAATCCTGTCTTCCAAACCATATTTACTTTCCAAAACAATACCCGGGAAGGAGAAGAATTTACTTTAAAGGGTCTCTCCATCACGTCTGTTTCCTCTTCCTATCCCGTAGCTAAGTTTGACTTATCTTTCAGCGTTTATGAGAATAAAAAAGAGATGGGTATAAATATTGACTACGCAACCGATCTCTTTGATAGGGAAACCATTGAGAGGGTTGCCCATCATTTTAAAGAATTGCTTCACTATCTTGTAAAAAATCCTTATCAACTCCTCCATACTTACCCTCTCCTTTCTCCTCCAGAACAGCATCAGCTGTTAATCGAGTGGAACGATACGAAAGCAGCGTACCCTGAAGATAAAACCATCCATCAACTGTTTGAAAAGCAAGTTGAAAGAACGCCCAACAATGTAGCAGTTGTTTTTGAAAATCAGGAACTCACCTATCAACAATTGAATGAGAAATCTAACCAGCTTGCTTATCACCTTAGGCGCTTGGGAATAAAACCTGATACCCTCGTAGCCATTGCAGTCGAACGCTCCTTAGAAATGATTATTGGTTTGTTAGCTATCCTTAAAGCAGGGGGAGCTTATGTACCTTTAGATCCAAGCTATCCTGAAGAACGTCTCCAATTCATGCTACAAGATACGAAAGCTCCTATCCTTCTCACCCAATCTTCTTTAAAAGATATGTTCAAAAACTATTCAGGAGCTATGTTTACCCTTGATGGAAACGATAAGATCTTAGAACAGCCAAAGACAAACCTTATTTCTATAACTACACCCTCTCACTTGGCCTATGTTATCTACACCTCAGGCTCAACGGGAAAACCTAAGGGAGTGATGGTCAGACATCAAAGTGTTATTAATTGTGTGTATGCCATAAAACGGTTAATTCAAACTACATCCTCTGAAAGTTTCTTAGCTCTTACCTCTCTTTCATTTGACGTTGCAGCCCTCGATTACTACCTCCCCTTTTTAACTGGATCGAAGGTCATCCTTGCCTCTCAAATTGAGCAAAAAGACGGATTCAAACTTGTTTCTCTCTTTAATAAACACCTCATTTCGAGCGTGCAAGGAACCCCCTCACTTTTCAGAATGATCACCGAAACTGGGGATTCATTGAATCATAAAATCAAAATCCTGCTTGCAGGTGAAGTTCTCCCCAAAGAACTCAGTGAACAATTACTCCAAACTCACGAGGTATTCAATATTTATGGGCCTACCGAAGGAACAATTTATTCTACTTTATTCAGAATGAAACGCGCGTCTCGAGTGTCTATTGGTCATCCCCTCCCAAATATTCAAACTTATATCTTAGATGTTTGCCTGAACCCTGTTCCTTTAGGAGTTGTGGGAGAAATTTACATTGGGGGTGCAGGATTGACCAGAGGATATCTGAACCAGCCTGATCTCACAGCTGACAAATTTATTCCTAACGCTTTTGTCCATCAAAGCAATGAAATGAACACTCAGAATCTCCGGCTTTACCGAACAGGAGACCTGGCCCGATACTTACCTAATGGCAACATCGAGTTCTTAGGACGCATAGATGATCAAGTCAAGATTCGTGGATTTAGGATTGAATGTAAGGAAGTTGAAGCTATACTCAATACCCATGAAAGTCTTTCCTCTGCCCTCGTCCTAGCAAGAGATGGTAGCAATGCTCATAAAACTTTAATAGCTTACATTGTTTTGAAGGAAAACGAGGAGTTGTCGAGAGATATCACATATACCTCTTTTCCTGGAGAGCAGTTCTCAACTCTTAAGGGAGAAGCGCTTCCTTCTATTGTTGAATCCTTAAGAAGCCACCTCTTAAAATCACTTCCGGACTACATGATCCCTTCTTTCTTTATTGTCATTGATAGATTTCCTATGATGCCGAATGGGAAACTAGATAGAAAAGCACTTCCCAATCCTAATTTATCTGTGAGACTTTTAAGTGAAAGCTACGTGGCTCCACGCACCCCTATCGAAAGTGATCTCGCCGCCATATGGTCGGAAGTCCTCGGGATACCACAAATTGGAATTTATGATAACTTTTTTAAATTAGGGGGAAACAGTATTCTCGCAATAAAATTAATTGTTGAAATCAATAAATTTTATCAAACCTACTTGAAGATTTCTGATATATTTATCTGTCAAATTATTGAAACATTGGCATCAAAAATAGTACAGAACAAAGGAGGGTATTCACCAGTCATTAAACTAAATAAAGAGTATGAAAAGCAAAATATGTTTATGGTGCATCCCGCAGGAGGGGGATGTGAAACCTATGTTTCATTATCCAACAAATTAAGCAGTCACTTTAGCTGTTATGGCATTGATTCATATAATTTGTACCATGAATTTCAGATGGATAATCTCCATACATTAGCTAATTATTATTTATCCCATATTGACAATATAATGACAAATACATCTCAAAAAACATATCATTTGCTTGGCTGGTCCATGGGTGGATTAATTAGTCTAGAAATAGCTTCTATTTTAGAGAAAAGAGGATGTGCAAAAATCAATGTTTATTTACTTGATACAATCATATTAGATGATGACTTAATACAACTAAACAACAATTACAAAAAGGATATGGAAAAAAACATATGGAAGCTCAAGGAACGGATGTTTTCTCAAGGATATGATGAGTCTTACATAAAAAGGAGAATATCTTTGATAGATATTGAAGATAAAATCTCTCAACAAAATTTATCCTCCACTTTGAAGAAAACCAGAATAATTTTATTCAAGGCTATCAACATAATGCCTACACCTTTCATAGAAATGGCTCACCATATCAAATCTCTGCCCTACAACAATGTTGATAAAATTATTGCTGATAAATCTAAATTAGAATTAGTACCCCTTAATTGTCATCATGAGAACATCTTTGTTCAAGAAGAACAGTCAGTTTATCAGGTTTTGACAAAATCCATGTTGAATAAGAGAGTAATGATATAGATTTTGATTCATTTTGGAGGAAATATAAGAAATGAAAAAAATTATATATTTATACAACTTGATCACATTATGTTTTTTCGGCACAACTTCAGTTCAATGTGTAGAACGTACTCTCTATAGAGAAGGATCTAGCGGACAAAAGATCACTTATGAGACCTTTAGAAACTTTTATTAATATATATACATCTACCTCTACTTTGGCCAATTAGGTGTCCTCGTATGACTCCTTTAAGGTGAAGCAGCGATTCGATCAATCAGGAATGACAAATCTTGGCGTTTGAATTTAATTGTGTCGGTTTCGAGAGCCGAGTTAACTAAATACCGCGGTCCAACAGAAGCGTCTGACATAGGCGATAATGTCTGAAAAGGTTGCTGCATCTGGATTTTTCACATACCACGCTGATGTTGAAACTGAAAGCTCTACGGTTTCTCTCAACTTCAATGCGATCAAACAAATAAGGGAAAAGAGGGCAAAGATCAGTGGCGTAGACCTCATAATTGCCTTGTTAGACCATTGACGTTGCGTTTCCATTCCCAAATAAGCCCGTGCTTCTTCGAATAAAATCTCAATGCTAAAGCGCATCACAAATGCTTCAATAATGAACTCGGGAGTGTGGTGTGGATTGGATTGGATGAAACCAAAGGCACTATTTGCATCATGCCCTCAGGGTCTTTGACAAGCACCCATCGCACTTTTGCGACTGGGTGGCTGGATTTGTACATCAAATCAACCCCACTTAAATACTGGATTTGCTTCTTAATCCCACCATACCAAGTTACCGTAGCCTCTTGCCTGTAAATATCGGTGGAATAATGCACCACATGAGAGTGGTGTAGATTTAAAAAATATCGGAATAAAAGTGCACCACTTCTCGTAATTAAACGAAAGTAGTCTTTCCTTATAGGAATCTATAAGGAAGGGTGAGGAGGATGTACAAAGTGAATGTTTATATGCGAGTGCGCCGCGCCTGCTTAGTTGAAGGAATGAGCGTACGAGGAGCGGCAAGGGAATTTGGGTTAAATCGGCGAACAGTACAAAAGATGCTGGATCAGTCAATCCCGTCGGGGTATCAGAGGAAATATACCCCTCCCAAACCAAAGCTTGACCCACACCTTGAATTTATCGATCAAATTTTGAAGGATGATAAACACTGTCCTAAAAAGCAAAGACATACCATCAAACGTATTTTTGTCCAACTGAAAGAAGAACGTGGGTATGAAGGTGGCTACACAATCGTACGAGATTATGTAGCCCAACACCATATTCGCGATAAGGAGATGTTTTGTCCTTTAACACATCAACCTGGCAATGCTCAAGCAGATTTTGGAGAAGCGTGGGTCATTATTGGAGGAGTCAAACAAAAAGCCCATTTTTTTGTGATAGATTTGCCACAAAGTGATGGATGTTTTGCAAAAGCCTATCCAAGAGAGAATACAGAAGCCTTTTGTGAAGGGCATGTCTCAGCCTTTGAGTTTTTTGAAGGAGTTCCCAAAAAAATTCTGTACGATAATACAAAAATAATTGTTGTACGAATTTTAGGAGATGGGAAAAGGCAGAAGACAAAGGCTTTTTGTGAGCTGCAATCCAATTATCTATTTGAAGAAGGTTTTGCCCGAGTTGGAAAGGGAAATGATAAGGGGAAAGTCGAGAATCTTATAGGTTATATAAGACGTAACTTTCTTGTTCCTTTGCCTCAGTTTGAAAGTTATGACGCTCTTAATGCCTATCTTGCAAAATGTTGTCGAGAAAGACAGAAGGAAATTCTAGGCAGCCATAAGGAAACGATTGGAGAAAGGATTAAGCGTGATCAAGAAGCTTTCTTGCCTTCGCCAACAGTTCCTTATGAAGCTTGCCATTGTCAAGCTGGAAGGGTGAGTTCTCAGTCTTTAGTTCGTTATCGAGGGAATGCTTATTCTGTTCCTGTCCGTTATGGATACCGGGACGTATGGGTGAAGGGATATGTAAATAAGGTCGTTATTACTTGTGGTTCTAATATTATTGCTCACCATCAACGCAGTTATGGTTGTGGGGAAACTATTTTTAACCCCCTTCATTATTTACCCTTGCTAGAGAAAAAAATAGGAGCATTTGAGCAAGCCGCACCTCTTGCTAACTGGGTTCTACCTGATTCCTTTAACAAGCTTAGGTCTGTCTTAGAAAGGCGAGAGAAAAAGTTAGGGAGACAAGAATACGTAAAAGTTCTTCGATTGCTTGAGAACTTCGGACTTGAAGAGTTAGATAAAGCAATCCAAGAAGCATTACATTTAGGGGCTATTCGCTATGAAGCAATTAAGCATTTAGTCTTATGCCAAGTTGATCAAAGACCACCCCACTTAAATCTTATAGAGTATCCTCATTTACCAACCGTCCCAGTAAAAGCCACACAAGCGAGGGATTATTCTCAATTGTTAGGAGGAAGACCATGATTCTACTTGAGCATCATTTAAAATCGCTTAGACTGCCAACTTTTTTAAAATGTGTCCTGCCCCCCTATAAATAGTCCAGAAAATAAATTAGGATTCTGGAATAATGGAGGGAAGAAATGGCACGTAGAAAGTTTGAAGCAAGCCAGATTATAGGATATTTGCGAAGTATTGAAGTCCTG
>Ga0194112_10002674_pt1 | contig 25300 bp, 22 predicted proteins | sample TA2MahC400mmetaG_FD_146191 | JGI IMG/M metagenome (GOLD analysis project Ga0194112, IMG submission 146191) | Freshwater microbial communities from Lake Tanganyika, Tanzania - TA2015016 Mahale Deep Cast 400m | ecosystem: Environmental > Aquatic > Freshwater > Lake | place: Tanzania: Lake... | reverse complement strand
ATTCGCACAACCATTGGCATTTGACCAGGCAACGAATGTGTAGCACAACCGAAACAAGGATCGTAAGCACGAAATGCCATTTCAATTTTATTTAATACTCCATCGGTAATTTCCGAACCTTTTTTAATCAAACCGCGTGCGGCTTTATTTATTGACATTGAAATTGGAGCGTAATTGTTTGTTGTTCCTACAATTAAATTTGCTCTTTTCAAGATTCCTTTTTCATCTGTAATGTAGTGATGAGTCAAAGTTCCTCGCGGAGCTTCCACAATTCCAACACCTTCAGTTGGAGTTTCGGTTGGTATTGTTCTGATATTTGTTCCGGTTATTTCAGGATCGCGAACTAAATCCAAAGCCATTTCCGCAGCGCTTAGCAATTCAATTATTCTTGCCCAATGAGTTGCAAGTGTTGCATGAACCGGTTTCCCTCCAAGCGTTGAATACATTTTTTCATATTCAGCTTGAGCAAGCGGAGTAGGCATTCCATCGGCTGCATTCAATCGCGAGAGAGGAGTTGCACGATAAACTCCACTATCTTTTCCTTCAACGAATCCTTTCCATCCAACTTTTTTAAGGAATGGGAATTTCAAATAAGTCCAAGATTCAACATGTTCAGCAACTACATCAAGATATTCGTGCGGTGCATATTTTACAAATTCTTTTCCTTCAGGATCAACAACACGAACTTTACCATCATAGAAATTAACTTTGTTGTTTTCATCGACAAGCCCCATTGAATAAATTTTACTCGAGTAAGCATCCGATAAAATTAAATCAACATAAGCTTTGTTTTTCAGAACAACACTTTCAAAAATTGTTTGAGTAAATTTTCCGAATTCTACAAACCATTTGCAGTGTTCTTCGATTTGCTTTCTTTCTTCCTCATTAATTCCTCTTGTTACACCACCAACAGTTGATGTAACTTGATGTGTCTGTTTACCCCCAAGGATTTTTATCACTTCCTGTGTTCGTTTTCTCATCTCAATAACTTTCCCGCCAATCTCAAGACCAACTTTTGCTACCACACCAAGAATATTTCTTTCGGCTGCCGGTGCATCGGGTCCAACCACGAAATCGGGTCCTCCAAGTGCATAGAAATGAGTTGTGTGATCGCCAGCGTAAAAAACGTTGTAAAGTAAAGACCTTAATTTAAAAGCTGTCGGTGGAATCTTTACATGAAATACTGCATCACAAGCTTTTGCCGAAGCCATATGATGTGCTTCGGGACAAACTCCACAAATTCGAGTTGTAATCCTTGGCATTTCTTCAACGGGACGGCCAACACAAAATTGTTCAAATCCTCGAAGCTCTGGAATTTGAAAATAAGTGTTCGCAACTTCTCCGTCATCGCCAACGAATATATCAATCTTTCCATGTCCTTCTAATCTTGTAATCGGATCAATTTTTATCTGTTTCATTTTTGTACTCTCCTTAGAATTGAATGAGGTAATGAGAATCTGTAAAACGTCCCAATCGGATCTGCAATTTGATCGAGAATTTTTTCTATTTCTTCGGGATCCTGTGCATCTATGACTGAACTTAGTGCACTTATCATTTTTGAACCTTGATCCTGGCAATTCGGAGGATTACCATAACATCCGCGACAAGGAATATTGGCTTTTGGACAAAGAGCACCACATCCATCACGAGTTGCTGGTCCCATGCAAATCAATCCTTGATCGAGTAAACATTCCTTATCATTGGGAAGTATTTCAAAAGGTCTGTAAAACCTTTTCAATTTTTTCTCTTTACGTTCTCGAGGACATTCATCGCAGCAAGTTTTGTCTCCCGCACCAAGAATTGAACCTGCCGGCGGAAGAGGTTTACCACTCACAATGTGTTCAATGACAGCCCAAATTTGATGCGGCTGAGGAGGACAACCTGGAATGTAATATTCAACTTCAACTTCTTGATCCAGAGATTTGACATAATCCCACATCTCGGGAATTTCGATTTCACCTTCGGGCATTTTTGTGTGAGTTACCGGGAAAGTTCCACCATTATTACTCACTGTAGATGGTGAATCTCTATAGACCCAATTATAAATTTCTTCTTTAGTAGTGAGATTAGCTAAACCTGGAATACATCCTTCATGAGCACATGAACCGAATGCCACTAAGACTTTCGATTTTGCCCTGAGCAAATGTGCAAGTTCTGCATTTTCAGAATTTCTAATTGATCCGTTGAAAAGACAAATATCGATACTCTTATCTTCCATTGCCTTTACGTCTTTATATTTGAAATCGAGTGCAACTGGCCAAAAGACGATATCAAAAATATTTGCTACATCAAGAATCTTTTCATGAATATCAAGAACAGCTATCTCACATCCGCCACAGCTCGCTGCCCAATAAAGTGCTAATTTTGGTTTCGGCATGATTTATCTCCTTAAAAACTTTCTATTATGCTGCAATTGTATGAACTTGTTTTTTCTTTGCTTTTCCATTCGTGAGCTGTAAAGGTCCAAGCTGACGAATCTCTTCGGTGAATTCATTCACTACTTCTGCAAACCTATCACCTTCGGATGCAGAGACCCATTCAAGTCTCAATCTCTTCGGATGAACTCCAAAAGATTTCAGTAATCGTTTCAGAAAAGGAATCCGACGAATGGTTTTATAATTCCCCTCCTGATAGTGACAATCTCCAAGATGACAACCCATTACAACTACACCATCGGCACCGAGTTCGAACGCCTTTAAAATAAATGTTGGATCGACACGACCACTGCACATTGTTCTGATAATGCGAACATTGGGTGCGGATTTTATTCGTGAAACACCTGCCAGATCGGCACCAGTATATGAACACCAATTACATAAAAAACCAACAATTCTTGGATTGAATTCGCTCATATTTTTCTCCAGTTATTTATACTCAAAATTTTTATTACCAAATAAAATTTTCAAATGTCATTCTGACGGAAGTCAGAACCCAAGTTTTTGGATTCCAGCCTGCTCGCTGCAGGCAAGTTTAAGTTGGAATGACAGTTATTAGAATTTTTTTATATCTCCAATAATCCTTCTAATTCTGCATAAATTTGTTTATCAGTAAATCCGCTTCCCGTCATTGCACCTGATGGACAAGCGGCGACGCAAGTTCCACATCCTTTGCATAGTGCTTCATTGACGTAAGAAACTTTTTTCTCATCGACGAATGATATGGCTGTGTATGGACAAAGATTGTTACACACTTTACAACCACTGCAATATTCTTCCTGTACTGATGCACGAATAGGATCGATTTCTACTTCAGCTTTAGCGATTAATGAAAGCATTCTCGCTGCAGCCGAACTTGCTTGAGCAACAGTATCGGGAATATCTTTTGGACCTTGTGCACATCCCGCGATGAAAACTCCATCTGTTGTGGTTGAAGTAGGATCGAGTTTCGGATGTCTTTCAAGGAAGAAACCATCCGGACTTTTACTGATTGAAAATATTTTTCTCACAGCATCCGAATCTTTTCTCGGTTCAATTGCATTGCAGAGAATTACCATATCAACCGGAATTTCACGGAACTTTCCTATCAATGTGTCTTCACATCTGATTAGTAATTTTCCTTCGTCTTCACGTTTCCAACCCGCTTCAACAACCTCGGCAGCTTTGCCTCGAATCATTGTTATACCTTCATCAAGCAACCTCGAATAAAATTCTTCATAACCTTTTCCAAATGCACGCATATCAATATAAAATTGATAGATTGCCGCTTTAGTTCTATCATGAATTAAGTGAGCAAATTTGAGAGCATACATGCAGCAAACTCTTGAACAATAAGGATGATTGTTTGAATCACGTGAACCAATGCAATGAATAATTCCAACAGATCGTGGTTCCTTACCATTCTTTAATAGAACTTTTCCTCCTGTTGGACCTGTAGAATTTACTATCGCTTCGAATTCGAGAGAACTGTAAACATTGTCATATCTTCCATAACCATACTGAGCTAAATTTGAAGCATCGAAAATATCAAATCCGGTTGCAACTAATATTTGTCCGACTTCGAATTCGACAATTTCATCTTCCATTTTATAATTTATTGCCTCTGGCTCGCATACTTTTGAACATATTTCACAACCTTCAGTTTGGAAATGTATGCATGAAGTTGTGTCAATAACCGGAACTCGTGGAACAGCCTGCATGGATGGAACATAAATAGAAGTCTTTGCGCCAAGTGTGAATTCAGGTTTCTTACCACGATAATCTTCAATTATCATTTTTACATGACCCGTTGGACAAACTTGTGCACAAGCACCGCATACGATACATTTATCTGATTTCATATCGAATGGAAGGACTACTTCACGTTTAATTCCACGATTTGAAAATCCGAGAATTTCAGCTTTCACAAGATCGCGGCAGACGTTTACACACATGCCACAAAGTATGCAAGCATTTGGATCTTCATCACGTTCGAGAGATTCGAACCTTGGTTGAGTAACACCAAGTTTCTCCGCCATGTCTTTAACAACTTTAACATTGGGCCAACGCGAAAGCATCATTTCAATGATAAGTTTTCGAATCCATTGAATCTTCTCAGAATTCGTATAGACAGTTAGTCCCTCTCTGCATGGATAATTGCATGCTGTAACTACGCGACTTCGTTTTCCTCTAACAACTTCAACACTGCACAAACGACAAACGCCATAAGGTTCGAACAATTCGCTGTAACACATTGTTGGAATCCATATTCCGGCTTTTTCTGCTGCTTTAAGAATCGAAGTATCTTCAGCAACTTGAACTTGTTTATCATCAATTTTAACAGATACCATAATAAAACTTCCTTCTATTGAATATAAATTGCGTTGAAGTTACATACATCATAACAAACGCCGCACTTTCCGCATTTGGCTGGATCGATATAGTGAATCTTTTTAGTTTCACCAATAATTGCAGCATCGGGACAATGTTTCTTACATACGCTGCAACCATGTCCGACTTGAATACATGTTTTTTCATCTATTATGTACTCATTCAACTGACGACATATATGAGCTGGACATTTTTTATCTCTTACATGAGTTTCATATTCTTCTCGGAAATATTTCAGAGTTGTAAGAACCGGATTAGGTGCGGAACCTCCTAAAGCACAAAGCGAGGCTTCAACTATCCAATCGGATAATTCTTCAAGTAGAACCAAATCGTCCTCAGTTCCTTTGCCGACGGTTATTTTCTCGAGTATGTCGAGCATTCGTTTTGTTCCTTCGCGGCATGGAATACATTTACCACAAGATTCTTCTTGAGTGAATTTCAAAAAGTATTTTGCCATATCGACCATGCAATTATCTTCATCGGTGACAACCATTCCACCTGAACCCATCATTGAACCGACTTTGTTCAGTTCTTCATAATCAACAGGCAAATCAAGAAGACTTTCAGGAATGAATCCACCTGAAGGTCCTCCAGTTTGAACAGCTTTAAATCGCTTCCCTTCTCTTATTCCACCGCCAACTTTGAAGATTATATCTCGCAAAGTAATTCCCATTGGTACTTCTACTAATCCTGTATTATTCACTTTTCCAGCGAGTGAAAATACTTTTGTACCCTTACTTCCACCCCAAGGATCAACTGAAACATCTCCAGTACCAATACTTGAAAACCATTTTGCACCCTTTAACATTACCTGCGGAACGTTTGCCCATGTTTCAACATTGTTAAGACATGAAGGACAATCCCATAATCCTCTTTCAACCGTATGAATATATTTGGCTCTCGGTTCTCCTGGTTTACCTTCAATCGATGCCATGAGTGCTGTAGATTCGCCGCACACAAATGCACCAGCACCACGTCGAACTTCGATATTAAAATTGAATTCTTTATCGAAAATATTTTTACCAAGTAATCCGAATTCACGAGCTGCCTCAATAGCAATTTGAAATCTCTTTATCGCCAACGGATATTCCATACGAACATAGATAAAACCTTCAGAAACATTTTCGATTGCATATGCACCAATTATCATTCCTTCGATAACGGCGTGCGGATCGCCTTCAATTATACTTCTATCCATGAATGCACCAGGATCGCCTTCATCGGCATTACATATGACAAATTTTCTTGAACCATGAGCTTTCTTGCAAGATTCCCATTTTACTCCTGCTGGAAATCCTCCACCACCTCTTCCTCTCAATCCTGAAGCTTTAATTTCATTAAGTACTTCATTTGGTGTCATTGAGGTTAATACTTTAGCTAAAGCTTTATATCCTCCTCTTGCGATATAGTCTTGAATATTTTCCGGATCGATCATACCACGATTTCTCAGGGCAATTAAAGTTTGATCTGAGAAAAACGGAATATCAGACATTTTTGGAATCGGAGTTTTTTCTTCAGGAGGAGTGTATAAATATTTTTTAACAGGTCTTCCTTTTAAAAAATGTTCCTGAACGATAAGCTGCATATCGGTGGGTTTTAATAATTGATAAAAAATATTATCAGGCTGCACGACAACAATCGGCCCTGCACCGCAAAAACCATTGCATCCGGTATTAACAACTTCAACTTCATGTTGTAATTCATTTTTAAGAATTTCCTTTTCAAGAGCATCTCTTACTTCAAAAGAATGATTTGAAACACAACCTGTACCAGTACAAACCATTACTTGAACTCTGTATTTTTTCATTCGCTTACTCCATTATTTTCAGGATTATTGAATTCTTTCACTGCCAACCGATAACACACATTCCTCTACAAATTTTCCTTTCATCACATGTTCTTCAAATATTTTTTTTGCCCGCTCTTCATTAAGATCCGCATACTTAACGGGAGCTTGTCCGAGAAGCTCAAGAGTAGCCATCGGCTCGCGGCTACAAAGTCCCGCACAACCTGAAGTTGTAACAATCACATCCTTTACATCATTCTGTGCAATGAGGTTTAGAAATGTGTTCATAACATTTCGAGCACCCGCAGCTATTCCACAAGTTCCCATGTGGACTGTTATTTTAACTCGCCCAGCACCTTCACGGATATTCATTTTCCGTTTGACATCTTCGGCAATTTTATCAAGGTCTTCGATTTTTAATTTTGCCATAAAAATTTATCTCCTAAGATTTTATTTTCCCTCATATTTCTTTATCAATTTTGGTACACCCTGAACAGAAATCGGTCCATACAATTCATCCCCAATTATCACAACCGGAGCAAGCCCGCAAGTACCAACGCATCCGCAGATATCGAGACTAAACTTCATATCTTTAGTCGTATCGCCACATTTTATATCCAATTCTCTTTCAATTGCACTTACTAGTCTTTCGGCACCTAATGCATGACAAGGAGTTCCCATGCAAATATGGATGCGATGTTTACCTTTTGGTTTAAGACTGAATGCATTATAGAAAGTTGCGATATTGTAAATTTTAGCAATAGGAACATTTGCTCTTTGGGATACTTCCATGAGAATGTCGTAAGGCAAATAGTTGAATTCATTTTGAATGTCATGCATCATTTCAATAATATTCTCCGGTTTACGGTCCCAGCGGTCGATAATTTGCTGAGCCTTTTCTGCCGCTACATATTCCATATTATCTCCATTATTTTTTTATATTTATGTTTTCGCGAATAAATTTTCTTATGAATCCAAGAACGTTTACAGAATTGATTTGTAAAGTTGGATAAGATTCCCTAATGTCCTTGGTATCAAAGATGAATTTTGAACCATATAGAAAATGATTGTACCTAATATCGATTTCAGGATTTCCAGCAATGAGCATTACCAATGTTTCAGCAATATCTCCTACAGGTTTTGTATCAATATGACTCAATTTGAAAGTTGCTCGAATTTTGGTCCCAATTCCTTTTGATGAATCGACTGTTAATTTTCCTTCTGTTTGTTTAGTCGCTTCATCTAAAAATGCAAGACCTAAACCAACTTTTCGAGTTGTTCTTTTAGTTTGGAACGGATCGGCTGCATTTGCAGCAAATTCTTTTTCCATTCCTTGTCCGTCGTCTATAATTTCGAGTATGAGTAAATCATTCTCTTTATCTGTCTTAATAGTAATTTCAATATTTTTTGCACCTGCATTAACAGAATTTTCAGCTATATCAAGAATGTGCAGGGATAAATCTTCCATCTCAGTTAATGCCTATACTTCTTCCGCCAATATTTTTGAATGCTTTTTTCACTTCATCAAAAGATGGTTCTTCAATAAAAAACTGTGTAGTACACTTCGCAATATCTTCCAGTTTATGAGCGTCTGAATTTCTGATGAATGGTCTTACTGAATATTCTGCAAATCTATTTCGAGCTTCTTCCACTGAAATATTACTCGAAATTTCCAGTGCATCATATTCCAGGTTTTGTGGAATAAACCCGAGTTGACTTATAACGCTGTAACTTTCCCGATCGATATGTGAAGCAATTGCCAAACCATCAAGAGTATGAACCTGATTAACTATTTCATCCACTGATAATTCTGTTGCACCGATCAAGAGTTTATCCACAAAGCCTTCGACTTCGTCATTTTCATTTCCAATCACTTGAAGTCCAAAAACGTCGGGATTGTTTTTCCCTTTTAGATTATTATATACAATCGACTGCATTTCAAGAACAGAATCTAAATCTCTAAATAATGCTAAAGTGTGAACTTCTTCAATGGAGCAGATTTCCATTGCCGGAATTACAGTTAAACTATTTTTCTCAGCTACATTCAAAATCGCTGAAATATTTTCGGCAGAATTGTGATCACTGACTGCTATGAAATCGAGCTGTTTCTTCTTTGCTTCATTTATTATTTTTTGCGGAGTCATGCTCAGCTCACCGCAAGGAGAAAGACAGCTATGTATGTGTAAATCTGCCATAAACTTTTTTAACATCAATTTTTTCCAATTCCGAACGAACCGATTTTTCCTGCCAATTCGAAAGCCGGTAAATCGCTGACTAAAATCGGGATATTTTCTTCAACAGCTTTTTTAAGTGTATCTTCATTTGGCTGACGAGAGTTCACAAGAATTATTGCTGAATGTTCTTTTAAAACCGAAACAGCAACAATATTTAAATGAACTTGCATTGTTATCCAGATATTCCCGTTTTTACTATTTGCCATTACATCACTAAGTAAATCACCGCAATAACCACCGGTTATTTCTCTTCCTAAATGTTCGTTTCCACATTTGACTTTCAAATTTGCTAGTTTAACTAATTCACTCAATTTCATTTTTTTTCATCTTCCCATCTTGATTTAATTTTTCTGCTGTGTTTCTGTGCGGTTTCAAATAAGTTTCCGGACATCGACTCAAACTTTTTAACTGTAAGAATAATACACTCATCAGCACACGTTAATCCTTTGATTACATCATCAGCAAAAGTTTCGCAAGTTGGAGCTCCACAAATTCCGCAATCAATTTTGGGAAGCATGTCAAGAATTTTTTGCTTCTGTTTCATCTTCTGAATTGCTTTGGAAATATCGTCATCGAGTGGTTTAATCGGACTTGCTGAAATTTTGCCAAGCTGAGAGAAGAAATTTCTTCTATAGAGCTCGCGTATATATTCTCTTTCTTGACAAGGTTGTGACCCGTATTTTTCAACTATCTTCAAAACTTTTCCGCGAGCGATGTATTGATTCTCAATTGTTAAAGATCCACCGACACAAGCATTTGGACATGAATGACATTCGATATATTGAATATCTCTCAACTTTCCATTTTCAATATCTTCTAATATTCTGATGCAGTCGTTTATTCCTCCAATCGCAATACATTCTTCCGCCTTCAGCGAAGCAACTTGCCCTCCGACAATGGGCCAACCAAGTCCAAGTCCGCGAACTTCTTTGACGTCATTCTTAGTAGTGATCTGCGGAATTGCCTGAAGTATGGAAGGATAGATTTCTGAAATTGCAATCGTTCCATCTAAAAATGAATGTTTTTTTCTTGGAGGAGATAAAATTGAAATCATTTTTGCAGGACATGGAGTAATGTAAATTGCTCCAATCTCTTTCTCGCTTAATCCCAATTCCTGCATTTTCTTTCTCTTAGCTTCCCTCGCAGCAATTTCCATTGGTGATTCAATTGGAATCAAATTCTCCAAAAGATTTGGATACCTAACTTGAATTAACCGAAGTATCGTCGGACAATATGGAGAAATTAAAGGACGAGGACCTTCATTAGAATCAAGATATTCCTGTAGTGCAATACTCACAGCTTCCGATGAACAGGCAACATCATATGCATCATCGAAACCAATCTTCTTTAATGCTTCGAGTAATATTCCAGGTTGAATCTCTTTTCCGAACTGAGAATAAAAAACAGGTGAGGGCAAAGCAATTGTATATTTAAATTTGGAAAATTCACTAAATGAACTTGTAAGAGGAAGAATTGCTTTGTACTCACAGGTTCTTACACACTCGCCGCAATCAATACATAACTCCTTGATGAGTGAAGCTTTGTTACTATGAACACGAATAGCATGAGTTGGACATATTCTCATACAAGACATACAGCCATGACAAATTTCTTTTTCTATTCGTATTGATCTAAATTCTTCTTCCATCATCAATTCAACGAAACAGTGATGTTTAATTTTGTTCCTTTACCCATGATCGATTCTATATTAAATATATCTGCATTCCTTTTAATATTTGGTAATCCCATTCCTGCACCAAAACCCATTTCTCGCATTTCGGTAGTTGCTGTTGAAAATCCTTCTTTCATTGCTAATTCTATATCAGGTATTCCTGGTCCAGTATCTTCAACAACGATTTGTATTTCAGTTGGACTTACTATCAAAGAAATATCAGCCTTGTTCGCATACATGACCACATTCATCTCAGATTCATAAGATGCAATTGCGACACGTCTAATAATAGTAGAATTAATTCCTAATTGTTTCAAAATCATTTTTATTTCTGTTGAAACTTTTCCAGCATCGGTAAAATTATTTCCGACTACTGTAAAAGTTCGCGTGAACGTTTTATCCATTTATAACTTTTTCTGAAATACACTCCATCGTTGAGCCTAATCCTTGATTGAATAGAATTCCGCAAGCTTCATACATAGAATACGGCGTACCAATCAATGGAAGCTTTTTAATTATTGCCATTTCAATCATTCGCTCATCGGGAATTTTACCACGAACAAAAACTAACGCCTCAATCTCTGCTAGGAATGCAGTATTAATTGTTTGAATATTCACAAGTCCAGTTAATAATACTGCACCCGCACGCGAAAAAGCCAGAACATCACTCATCAAATCTGATGCGCAGCCAAATTTTATTTCCCTATCTAAGTATTCCGCTCCGCAAAATGTTTCACATTTAAGCGCTTCGCTTATTTCATTTAATTTCATCATTGATATATCTAATCCTTTGGTTTAGTTGTTTTTTCGTTTACTAATTTACTACCAATGTAGATTGCTCTACCCGAAGGAATTCGAGTTCCAGGACAATTGCTCCAGCACTGTCCGCAACCTGTACACTTTTCCGGATCAACATAACGAGCTTTTTTTCTCACTCTTACTTTAAAATTTCCTATATAACCTGAAATACTTTCAACTTCAGAATAAGTGTGAAGCGTGATATCTTTTCTATGTCCAACTGATACCATCTTCGGAGTAAGAATACATGCAGCACAATCGAGTGTGGGAAATGTTTTATCGAACTGCCCCATTCTCCCACCGATACTCGGTTCTTTTTCCACCATGTAAACGTGATAACCTGCATTCGCAATTTCAAGTGCAGCTTGAATTCCGGCAATTCCTCCGCCAACGACAAGAGTATTTGTATTTAATGGTTGTTTTTTAATTTGTAGCGGTTGGTGAAGTGCTACTCTTCGAACAGCTGCATTTACCAATGCTTTTGCCTTTTCAGTAGCGGCTTCTCTATCATCATGAACCCAGGAACAATGTTCTCTAATATTCGCAATTTGAACGAGGTACCGATTCAAACCTGCAGTTTCAGCTGCAACGCGGAAAGTGAGTTCATGCATCAATGGAGAACAAGCTGCAACAACTACGCGATTTACACCAAGATTTTTTATATCATTTTTGATTAAATCTTGTCCGGGATCTGAACACATGAATTTATAATCGCGAGCTATTGTAACATTTGGCTGTTTAGAGATAAACTCCGTAAGTGATGCAACATTTACAGTCGCGGCTATATTAACACCGCAGTGACAAATGTAAACGCCGATTTTTACTTGACCATTTCCTTTTGTCGTGTTTTGAGTGTCATGCATATTGAACCTCCATCAAAGATGAAATTTTTTGAGTCATGGGTATAAAAGAACCATCGATTCCAAGTTTCTTACCATCAATTCCAAGTGCGATACCAAGCAACTGTGTAAAGTAAAGGATTGGAATATTACAGTTGGTATTGTAGAGTTCATTTATTTTTCCTTGATAAGCTTCAAGGTTGAAATGACATAAGGGACATGTTGTAACTATTGCTTCGGCTCCATTTTCAACGGCACAACTGAGTAATTCCTTATTCAGCTTCAGTGCTGTTTCTTCAAATGTGGTCATCAGCATACCACCGCAGCAGCGAACTTTCATTGGATAATAAATGATTTCTGCACCACACTTTTTAAACATCTGATCGAGTAAAATTGGATTTTCGAAATCGTCAAAACCTTTTTCCGGACGAACGATTTGACAACCGTAATACGGAGCAATTTTTAAACCGTTTAAATTCTTTTTTATTTTGCTGATGATTGTCTCAATCCCAACATCATTCATCAATACATCAAGTGGATGACGAATCTTTGTTTTTCCGCTGTAACTTAAACCCGCTTCAGATAGTGCCTCATTAACATCTTTATGCATCTCAGGAATTGAGTTAAGTATTCTGTTCGTTTTGGAGAGAACAGTATAACATGAACTGCATGGAGCCAAAATTTCCATATTCATTTTTTCAGCTAATGCAAGGTTGCGAGATGAAACGGCAAGCGAAACGGTTTCCTTTACTGACATATAGATTGTAGCACCGCAGCAATTCCAATCATCAATCTCAACCAATTCTTGATCGAGAATTTTGAAAATTTCTCTTACTGATTCATCGTAACCCCTTTGAGTTTTTTCAAGACTACAGCCTGGATAATATGCGTATTTCACTTTTATTCTCCTTTTCTTGATTCAAGTTGCATTTCACCGAGTCCTTTGTATCCTACAAATTCCGGCGAGTATTCCAATCTTTCTTTAGCAATTCTTAATTCAATTTCCTGAGCTTTCTTAATTATGTTTGAAAGAGATTCATATGCCTTAATCTTTTTAGGAAGGATAGCTACACGATTTTTCTTATACATGATTCTTCCTAGAGGAATCATTTTAAATAACTTACCTATGCTGGTTTTTGTATAGAATTTTCTGATTAGAGTTCCTTCGTGAAGACGCCCATAACTCATCAAATTTTGAATGAACAAGTTTGCGAGTATTTGAACATGTTTGGCTTTGCCTGACAAGTAATTTTTTTCCATTGCTGTGCGTTTTAGCGCATATACAATATCGGTGATTTTAATTCCTGATGGGCAACGTGTTTGACAAGAATAGCACGATGCACAGATCCAAATCGTCCTGCTGTTCATAATTGTTGCCATATCACCTGCTCTGAAAAGTGCGATCAATTCACGCGGTGAAATGTCCATAGTATATGAAACGGGGCAAGAACCAGTACATGTTCCGCATTGAATGCAAGCTTTGATTTTCTCTCCACCTGGAATGGCTTTGACCTGTTCAAGAAAAGCGTATCTTAACTCAGATTCTTTCTTTGCTAATTTCTCAGGTATTTCATCAACTTTCATGAGAAATCTACCTCATTGTTTATGGTTAAATTTTTTGTGTTTCGGGGTTTTAAATATTGTGAATTGTTAACTGATGAATAAGATTTATCACACTGTGTTACAATGTTATAATTCATCCTCCAGCTAAATTTAGTTGGGAATGTCAGTGCACTTACTTCAGTGCAATTTATTTTTCGCACCACCTTAATTAATCTTAAGGCAGGTTCCTCGCCGCTCAAATTTTGACTTCCTTATAATTGAATTAACTCAAGCATGCTCAAATAGAATGAGTTACTATAAAGTCTTTTTAATTTGGTACTTCAACACATTGATTTTTTTTGGGTAAAAGTGAAAAGATTTTCATAGCCGCAATGGAAGTTTTCGTCTAAAACCTATTTATAGATTGAAAACTTCAACATATAATTATGATCATCTTTTGGGAACAAAAAATATGAAAGGACCTCATCACGAATTCTGTCGCCTCTGTGAATGACGTTTGTCATTTCGATTATTACAACTGGCATAACCTCTTCAGCATTTTACTTTCTCAAATGCAACTTAGAAATTATGAACAGCTTTGTCAATAATTATTTTGAAAAAATAATTTTGTATTTAACATTATTTGACACTATGAAGAATTATAAATTCATAAAAATTAAAGTATCATCATTTTTATTTATATTTGCTCGAAAATGAAATTCACCTTTCTAATATCACATAAATTTCTGCTGGGGAAAAAGGAGTCCAAATTCATTTCAGCAATTTCGATGATCGCAATTGCCGGTGTCGCAATTGGAGTTGCAGTTTTAATTCTCGCTTTGAGTGTTGTGAACGGATTCCAAAGCGAAATTCAAAATAAGCTGATTGGACTTTATGCTCATATTGAACTCTCAGCTTTCGAAGGGCAGAAACTTCCTCCTCATGATTTTTCAATTCCTGCAATTTATCAGATTGACACTTCACAAATAAAATCTATTTCGCCTTATGTAGGGCAGCTTGCGTTACTTCGTTCATCGAAAAGTCGCGAAGGAGTTTATGTTAAAGGAATTCTCACTGAATTTGATATTTCAGATTTAAAAAATTCAATCGTCAAGGGAAAATATGAGTTTAAGAATTCGGATGTGACTCCAACTATTATAATTGGTAAAAAACTGGCACAAAAACTTGGTATTAAATTGAATGAATCTATTACAATCTTCGCATTGCGAGGATTTGTTCTCCCTTCTGCAGAGAATTTGCCGAACATCATGAAATTTAATGTGGCAGGAATTTATGAATCAGGAATTTCGGAATATGATGACCTGAATGTATATATAGATCTTCATGCCGCTCAGAATTTATTCTCTTATGAAAATTGGGTCTCAGGCTATGATATTAAAATTAATAATCCAGCCATTGCAGATTCATTTGCAAATAAATTAATGACCTCGCTTGGTTATCCTTTTTATGCAAGGTCAGTCTTCCAAATTCATAAAAACATTTTTACATGGATCGAACTTCAGAAAAAACCAATTCCTATCGTATTAGGTTTAATTATTATAGTTGCAGTTTTTAATATACTTGCCACTCTTCTCATGATAGTTCTCGAAAAAACAAATGCTATTGGTATATTAAAATCGCTCGGTGCATCGGCTTCACAAATAAAGAAAATTTTTCTTATCAACGGGATTGTGATTGGAATTATCGGAACATTGATCGGAAATATTTTAGCCATCACTTTGATGGCACTTCAAAAACAGTACGACATCATAAAAATTCCAGAAGGAATTTACTTTATTAATAGTGTTCCGCTTTTAATTACGTTTGATTCATTTTTGATTACTTCTACAATCAGTATAATTTTAGCAATTCTTGCATCCCTGATTCCAGCGACACTTGCTTCAAGAAGTAATCCGATAACAGCAATAAAATTTTCGTAATATGAAATTCGAAAAATTCATAGCATCGAGATATTTAATATCAAAGCACAAGTTGAATTTCATTACAGTGATTTCAATTATTTCAATTTTAGGTATAACAGTCGGGGTCGCAGCATTAATCGTTGTCCTCTCAATTTTCAATGGCTTTGGTACATTAGTCACACAAATTCTTGTTAATTTTGATCCTCACATAAAAATTGAAGCTACTACCCCAACCGGAATCTCAAATTATGAAACACTTGAAAAAGAAATTGAAAATTATTCCGCATTGGATTCCTATTCCCCCTTTGTTGAAGGAAAGGTCGTAGTGTACTCGAGCAAGATAATTCGAGTAGTAAATCTATACGGAATAGGCTCAGATACAAAACACGAATTATCTGGATTGAAAAAAAATATTGTAATAGGTAATTATAAATTAGCACCCAATCAAGAGATCCCAGCGGTTATCATTGGTCTGAATTTAGCAACCCGCTTGCAATCAGTCTTAGGTGATACAATCACAATAGTTAGTCCTGTTGGATTCGAAAACGCGTTATTAAATAACTCTCCTCCGAGAATGCGCATATTTACCATTGGCGGCATTTATAATTCACACAACAAAGATATTGATGCATTCAATGTTTATGCACCATTGGAAATCGCTCAAGATCTTTTAGGAACGGGAAATGCAGTTAACGGTTTCGATATTCGATTGAAAAATATAAATGATGCAAGCTCAGCAAAATCATATTTTCAAAAAAAATCCAATCAGAAAATTATAGAAGTCAGCACTTGGTTTGATTTACACAAACAGCTTTATTCAGTAATGCTTATCGAACGATGGGTTGCGTACATTATTCTGAGCTTAATTATCGCGGTTGCAACATTCAGCATCTTTGGCTCGCTCACTATGACGGTGATGGAAAAAAAACGTGACATCGGCGTGTTGAAGTCGTTAGGAGTAAATGACAAAAGCATAATGAAAATATTTCTCTTCGAAGGAATTCTCGTCGGAGTGATCGGGACAATTTTAGGTGTGTTAATTGGATTATCGATCTGTTATCTGCAAATTATTTATAAACTCTATCCACTCGATCCTTCTGTTTATATTATTGATGCACTCCCTATTGAAATCCGAATAACTGATATTATTGCAATTGGATTCCTTGCCTTGCTTTTATCTACAATTGCAGGATTGTACCCAGCAAAAAAAGCGGCGAAAACAATCCCGCTTGAAGCAATTAGGTGGGAGTGATTCGAATTCTCAATTCAACTTTTTTTTTAGAGGAATCGAAAAATTAATTTCATTTTTGATCATTCTACTAGAGTAGTCACAAACAAATGAAGCTGCTTAGGCGTTGTTTTACAAAATCAGCTCATTCTACCTCAATTTGCCACCTGTTTTACCTAAGAATCTTACCAAATCCACTTAAAAAAAAATTTTAAAAAATCCCCTAACTCTTTATTTTTTAGTAGCATATATCAAAAAAAAGCTTTATAATTTGTTAAAAGAAAATAGAGAAAATGTCAAAAAACATCGCATTCAAATTCCTTTTCTTCAGTGGGATTTTTCTACTGGCTAATAGTCTAATTTCTTGCGATGGATCAAGCCGCAGATTTCCAACTGATGAAATCACATCACCATTCACCTTTTCACCCGGACAAACCGGAGTACGCTTCATTAATCTGACAGCAAAAACAACTCAATTAGATTTTATTGTTGCAACTAAAAAAATTGCGAGCAGTGCTAGTTACAAAACTGCAAGTGCAATTTATAATGTCGGAAGCGGATCAAGAACGATGCAAATAAAAACCGTTGCAGATTCGCCTGTTCTTTTAAATGAATTTGCTATCACTGTTGATCCGACAAAAATCTATACTGTTGTTACGTATGACAGATTAGATAACTTCCAGTATACAATACTTGAAAGTGTACCCAAAGTAATTGGTACAGGTAAATCTCAAATTAGATTCTTTCACGGAACGAAAGACATCTCGGGTACAGTCGATATAAAAATTATAAATCCCAACGGGACAAGAGTCATTGAGGGAATCAATTTTGGAAATGTAACCGAATACTGGGAAACAGAATCCGGGAAAAATAATATTATAGTTTTGACTTCTGGAACGAATTCAGTGATCATGACTGTAGTTGCTCATCTCGAATCAGGAAAAGTCTACAGTGCATTTATGACAGGAATAAACGGCGGAGTTGAGACTCAAAAAGTTGATATAAACTTTTTGAATGACTCAGATTCAAGAGCCCAAGTCTTATTTAACTTTGGTCCGGGTGAAGCCAAAATTCGTTTTCTCCATGCTTCCAGCGATGCCCCGCAATTGGATTTCTTAGTCGATGATGTAAAAATTGTTACAGATCAGCCATTTAAATTAGCTTCTTCACTTTTGAGAGTGAAAGCAGGTTCTCGGAATGTCAAGATTATTGAATCGGGCGGAGTGACACCGTTATTCGGTTCATCATATAATATCGAGCTTGATAAATCTTACATGTTCCTCGCTTTAAATAATTATTTAAATCTCGGCGGGTTACTTTATGAAATTCCATCAAAATCAGTTGGCAGCGACAGAGCAAATTTGAGAGTAATGCATGCATCTCCTAATGCGCCCTCCGTTTATATAAAACTCACTACATCAGATTTGCGCCCACCGAATTTTGTTACATTGAGTTTCCGAGGTATTTCAAATTATGTAGAATATCCTTCTGGTCCTGTCGATGTTGCAATTTATCAAGCCGGAACAACGGATACATTGAAATACGGAAAAATGTTTTTAGATGGAGGAAGAAATTATACTGCATATATCTTAGGTTTTATTTCTGGAACTGTTAGTTCACCAATTTCATTTGATCTTTTAATTGATTCCGAGCCTGAATCGCAGATGTTATTCAGCTGGTTCTGATGAATCAGAGATTGGATTTTCATCGAGTGAAATGTTTTGTATCTTCTATAAATTGATTTCGGTGAGATGAGTTTCAATATTGCGACAAAAATTAAGAAGGGATTTTTCAACCAGTTTCTTGCACTAATTCTTTTCTCATGCATTTTTATAACTTGCGGACCAGTTTATGAACTACCAAACACCCCCACCACACCGTCTCTCGGTTCGGGTGCAAAAATCAGATTCCTAAATGCATCAGTCGGCAGTCCTGGTTTAGATCTTTTTATAAACAACAAAAAGGTTCTATCAAACCATACATACAAACTCGTTAGCTATTTCATTGATTTAATCCCGGGAAAGCACGAATTCAAAATCAGAGAAACCGGCAACACAACCGATATTCTGAAAGATACATTGCGAGTTGATTCTGGAAAAACTTATACACTGCAAATTATTGGGGATTATGCTGCGCCCGAACTTCTCTTAACTCCGCGCTCGAATCAATATCCAACAGGCAGCAAAGCTTTAGTGCGATTTGCAAATCTTGCCCCCGAACTAGCCAAAATTGATATTAATCTTAAAATGCCTGCAGAAAATTTTTTATTAACTGAGCTTAATTATAAAAGTACAAGCAATTATATGGAAGTTCTGCCCAATAAAGGATCCGTACTGGTTTATGATGCAGGCACAACAAAACTTCACTTTTCATCAGAGGTAAATTTCGAAATTGGAAAAATTTATTCCATCTATATACTTGGATTGGTTGGAGCTAGAGACAGCACTCAACTGAACACATATTTCATGGAGGACACGAATCCAAATCCTCAAACACTTTTCAATTTTGCAGTTGGCACCGCAAAAGTTAGATTCATTAATGGAGATACAGAAGCTTCGCCTCTCCAATTTTATGTTGACGGCTCACCAATTGGCGGCTCGATCCCATTCCGTCAGGCTTCTGCCTTTTATGGATTGAATTCAGGCACAAGAAAAATAAAAGTTAATATGGGTGGAACCAGCGGTTACGTCGATACTGTAATTACAATCGAACAAAATAAATATTATACGTTTCTCGTAGCAAAAGCAGGCGGAGTTTTGAAAGGAACTCTATATGACAATCCGCCGCGTACAACAGCTGGAAGCCGATCATTACTTCGATTCATTCAAGCTTCAACTAATATCGACTCTTTGGATGTCAAACTAAATACTGTTTCCGGCTCTGCAACAATTCCGCAAATGAAATTCAATCAGGAAAGCGATTTCCAGGAAGTTGCTGCAGGTCAGAATATAATCACGCTCTCCAAAACCGAAACCCCAAACATAATGACCAGTGCAGCTTTTTTTGAGGGGGGGAAAGTTTATACTGCATTCATTTTTGGTTCGACCACCGGACTCGGGAATGGTGCATTATCTATCAATTACTTAAAAGACAGCGATACTACCGGACAATCGCTCTTCACCTTCGCACAGGTCCAAACAAACCTAAGATTGGTTAATGGTTCGCATGATAGTCCGGGGATCTCACTGCTTGTGGACGATGCCTCCACAGTTACAAACCTGACATACAAGAATGCTACAAAGCTTCTTAGTGTAAATACAGGGACGAGAAAAGTAATTATCAGAGCTTTTGGATACACTACTCCAATTTTTCAGAAAGAGATGAATTTTGAGGCAAATCAAAACTATTTCCTTTTCATCGCCAATAAATTTGAATCTATTGAAGTACTTTCTCTCACAACTCCGACGAAAATAGTTCCTTTCGGTAAATCAAGCGTACGATTTATAAACGGGATATACGATAAGATTGGTATTGATATTCAGATCACAAACACCTCCGGAACGATTGCATTCAATAATGTTCCATTTAAAAATGTTTCAGATTATGTCGATTTAAGCTCAGGTAAAAATGAGATCATTGTAAAAACCGCTGCAACTCAAGAAGTTTTATTTACGAGCGAAGCAAATCTCGAAGTTGGTGTGGTATACACTGCCTGCCTTCTTGGTAAAGCCGATGGAACTGCAAGCGATAAATACATGCTCGGATTTATGAAAGATCTGAACACAAGCTCGCAAGTATTAACAGAGTTTGCAGCTCTTCGCACCAACCTAAGATTTGTAAATGGAATGACAGATAGTCCGTTAGTCGATCTGTTTGTTGATGGGACCAAAGCCGCAAGCAGCATCAGATATAAACTTGCTACATCGACATTTAAAATCAATTCAGGAGCTAATCGTACATTCAAGCTGATGAGTGCAGGTACAACCAGCCAGCTATTCAGCAAAGAATATTCAATTGATCATACAAAAAATTACAGCTTGCTTGTAACGAATCAGAGTTTGAATCCCGATGGATTCCTTTTCGAAAATCCTTCAAAAACTTCTCAGCCAGGAAAATCTTCACTGCGGATTGTACACGGAGCTTATGGATTAGGAAATTTAAATGTTTCGATTTCAAATTCCGGCGGGAAAATTAATCTGACAAATATTCCCTATAAAAGTGTAACTAATTATCTCGATCTGAATTCCGGTTCAAATGAGATTGCGTTCACAATTTCTTCCTCATCTGGGAACATCATTCTTACATCCGATGCATTTCTTGAAAGCGATAAGATCTATTCCATTTATTTGCTTGGAAATACGAGCGGAGCTGCGGGACAAGAATTATCAATTAACTTCTTAACAGAATCAAATAATTCATCGCAATCTCTTTATACGTTCGATGCAGTCAAATCCCAATTACGATTTATAAATGGTTCAACTGACAATCCGCTGCTTGAACTTAGCGTTGATGATAATTTCGTTGCATCAAATGTAAATTACAAACTTGCAACGGGTGTCTTAAAGGTTAATTCCGGTTCAGGAAAAAAAGTAAAAATATTTGAATTTGGCTCCTCAGCTCCTCTGCTTTCACAAGATCTTACATTAAGTCACAGTAAAACCTATACTTTAATGGCGGTCAACAAAACAGCTAACCTCGAAACAATATTTTTTGAGAATCCTCCAAAGACTGCCCCATCTGGAAAGTCGAGTGTTCGAGTTGTACACGGAGCCTATGATCACGGCTCAATTGATATTTATTTCAAAAACTCGAGCGGAAAATTTAAAATCACGAATCTTCCCTATAGAGGTGCTGCGAATTATCTCGACTTAAATTCCGGTTTCAATGAAATTGTCGTAACTACTGCCGGTTCTGCGAGCAATTTAGTTATCGCTGCAGATGCAACACTCGATCCGAATAAAGTCTACACGATTTATTTCCTCGGTAATAATTCAGGAACTTCTGGTGAGGAATATTCTTTAAACTTTTTGAATGAATCGGATTCGAATGGGCAAAATCTTTTCAGCTTTACAGCAAGTGCATTGACCCGACTAAGAACAATTAACGCTTCCCCAAACTCGCCTGGGCTGGATATAGCACTCGATAAAAATAAAGTTGTCCAAAATTTACTTTTTGGTATTAGTACTGGATACGTGTTTCACCGCAGCGGACTTCATGACATTGACGTCTATGCAGGAGGAACTGTTTCTCCTACCTTGTTAAGTTTTCAATATTTATTCGAACAAAATAAGCTCTATACTTTCATACCGATGGATTCAGTTGCAAGATTGAATCCGCTCTTTATCGAAGATCTTAACTTCATACCAATGCCCGGCAAATCATATATTAGATTTATTAACGCTTCGCCGAATGTCCCTCCGCTTGATATAAGACTCGGCAATCCGACCGGAATTGTTAAACATGGATATTTTACATATCAATCAATTACTGATTACGAACCATACGATCCGGCAGTCATGAGCTTTGTATTTACAGAAGCAAACACTTCGAATGAGCTTTTAAGTCTCCGCGGTTTCTCACTCGTGCCAAATAAAACTTACACAATTATAGTAATGGGATTTCATAATGGGCCTGCGGGACAAAATCTCCAAGTGAAGTTGTATCAGGATGACTAAGAGAATTCAGATCGTAATTTAAATTACGCATGGTCTCTTATCACACATGAATAACTGCTTTTAATTATTTACTTTAATCTCAATTAATTTATAAATGTTCTTTAAATCACTTTTTTTTGTAACGAATACCGACAAGGTTCTCCCTTCGGCGAATTTTCTTGCAGAGAGTAATTCTTTTTTCAATTCTTCTGATACATCACTTCTTTCAATTTCGTTAACAGCTTTATCACCGAAGACGAAAGTCAATGTGAAATAATTGTTAAAAGGTCTGAAGAAAAATAAATTTCGTTTATTTAATAGTGCTTTTCCTGTCCATCCGGTCTTACTTGAATAAAATTTCCACTCAAGAAAAACTTTTTCATGAGTAGAATTAATTTTTTTTAAAATTTCAGACCAGTATTTATAAGAAGCTGCTAAAACACTTTTTAATTGAGCTACTGTTGGTTTAATCGATTTATCTAAAAACAGATACTGGTTCATGATATTTCACTGATTATTTTTTCGATAAAACAAGAGTTTGATTTTACTACAAATTTTTTCCATGGATTGAGTTGTTATTCTAAGGTGGACCACTTCAAAAACTTTTCTTGATATTCTTGAAACCTGTTGGAGGTTTATTATTCCTATTTATTATTATTCACCTATTCCCATTGATATTGCATTTGGGCAAATGTTCCTCACAAGACAATGATTACAAGCGATCTTTTTGAAAATGTAAAAAATCCGTAAGAGCAATAATCCAATAACACTTATCAATAACAATAAAAGTGCCCATGAAAAATTGATGAATAAAAATGGAAGAATGATCAGTACCGGCAATATCTTTGCTGACATGTACAAATTATTATAGCAGAGAATTCCTTCACTACGGCTCTTAAAATTATTTAGATCTCCTTTGGGGAAAAATTTTCTTGCGATCACATTCAGTCCAGATATACACAACATTTCCGGTTTATTTGTATAGGCACAATTCGGGCAAACCATCATTGGCATGAGAATATACATCTGAACAATTGCAAAACATAAATATGCCGCTGAAACTATTTTACCGGCTGAGGAATAATCAAATGCGATTAAGATGCCAAAATAACCAAACAAATAATGAAGAATCGTAGCTAGATAATATATAAGTAAACTTTTTAAAGGATATTTTGAAAAAGTTATGTTTTCCATTTTACTGCTCCATCTCTATTTTCTTTGGCGATACTGCTGAAAAGCTGCAACTCGGAATCTGCCGAAATTGAACCGCTTTTAAACAACTGCCGGCTAAGCAGCAAGGGTTTAAGAGATCATTGTCATCAAAATATTAAAAGAACTATCGACTTTAAACGGACATCATTTCACGGAACAATAAAATCATTTATCTCACAAATGTCAATTGCGCAATTGGATTGTTCAAAATACATGGCATATAAAAAACTCTTATCTCGACTAATTCAATCTATTGCTTACATACCTGATGGTGAGAATACCCGTTAACTTGCGAAAAGTTAACAAAGATCGACTGTACATTTTGAGTTCTCCTTTTTTTGTTTGTTTTCCGAGAACTCAATTTATTATTTTCTTTAAACATACGTTCTTGCCGATAACCCGCCGCCCAGAACAGCTTTGCAGATTAAAACGACAATGCCAAAGATTTAGCAAACCGTGCTTATCTTTCCTCGCAAGTGCAGTTTGCAACAATGTTAATTAATAGAACTACTTTGAACAAGAAACTTAACACGGAATAACCAAGCCAAAAATTTAAAAACTGCCAAGTGCGAAAAGGCGGTCGGGTTGATTGGCTGGTTAGGTTGTATTTTAAAATAGTGAACCAAGAGAACTTTTTAGATTATTAAAATATTCTTCATTCAATTGGGTGAATTCTTTTTTAAAATCGAATCCCAAAAATCTGGATACCTCATAACCTTGGACCATATCAAAATATGAATTATTTAAAGCAAGGTTTTTATACCACATTGGATTCATAAACGGGAAAAAACTAGATGATGCTATTATTGCATCACTATGAATTACTGAATTTCCACCTTTGTAAAGTGATGAATAATAATGTTCAATTGGCGTTGAAAATAGTTCGCCGGTTTCATTTACGAATTCGTCTCTTTTTTTTGCCATTGAACGTAAATCTAAACTTGTCCAATCTCTATCATATTTATCTGATTTTGGGTTGAAATCAGAACGCTTTTCTCTTTGCGAAAGGTCTGCTAAATCTTTATAATATTTTTCATTAACACCAACTGCTGACAATAATTGATCCATTGTTTCTTTAGTAAAATTACTGAAAGAAGCATTTGATGAATAATTTTTATAAAGTGAAATACCGGACTGAAGAATAAAGTTATCTAACCCATCTTTTTTATCAGAATGAATTAAATATGAAGACACAATCATCTGTTCTAAACGTACTCTTAAAAGGGCATAAGTTGAGCGAATGATACCGTGACTAAGAATTAAGCGTAATGATTGACTCGTTTCAAATGAATATTTAAGTAGTTCTTTAATTATATATTCATATGAATTAGTCTCAAAATTGTAATCTGTTTCTAATACATTTAGAATTATTTTATCCACTTTAAAAGATATTTCATAAAATTCTTTTACAATTTCTTTTTTGTAAATGCTACCATAGTATTTTTGATTTATATCCATAATATTTTATCAAGATGAATATAAATTAATGGGTGTGCTGTTTATTCAGAATTTTAGAAACTGCATTGTATAGAGGTTTTATTAAAAATATCACTATCAACCGACTAAAATTTAATTTCGATCAAAAAGATTCGAAAAATTAAAATATTCAAACAAAATCGTGCATTGTTGAAATTAGACCCCCTCAAGTTAAACCTGGGAACAAACTTG